>WNFU01009099.1_pt1 | contig 11300 bp, 10 predicted proteins | sample 5400121 | NCBI WGS metagenome assembly WNFU01 (sample SAMN13153360, study PRJNA577476) | soil metagenome | isolation source: 100 cm soil or saprolite under grassland replicate 1 | place: USA:California | collected 2016-06-15
AGAACACGGTCGCGAACAGGTTCCAGTCCGCGCCTCCTGTCGAGTTGTGCACGACCGTGTAGCCGCTGATGCCGGGCTGCCCATCGGCGCCGGGATCGCCTTGCGGCCCCGGAATGCCCTGCGGTCCCTGCGCCCCCTGCTCGCCCTTCGGGCCTTGTGGACCCGGCGCACCCGGCGGCCCTGTCTGGTTCCACGCGAGTGCCGACTCGCTCGGGCCGCAGCTACCGCCGCCGCCCGTGTCGACCACGCGGAGCTGCCCGTTGTCGATCTTGTAGCAGGCGTGGATCACGCCCTGGTTGTCCGGAATCGTCGCGTAGGCAACGCCCGCGGCGAGCGCGAGCGCTCCGGCGGTCGTCAGAACGACGAGTGCCTTCCTCTTCATCGATTCCTCCTCATGGCGCGTTCCTCGGCCAGGTATGCCGCGCCTTCGTGCCGAAGCAGAGCCTCATCGCTGCAGCTCCCTGTCCGCTCGTCGAGCCCCGCCACGAAGAACGCGACGAGCTCCTCCGAGGCGCGGAAGGCGCCGTGCTCGCCGGAGCCGATGTGGTCGACGACACCGCGCAGACGACGGGGTTCGGAATCGTCCTCCCGCCCATCGGGTGTCCAGATCCGGATCACGAACGTCTCCACGTCCCCGATCATCCGGATGACGCTTAAGGTGGCCTTAAGGCGATGCCGGCACGTTCACGCGCAGCCTTCCTCGGTGGGTGGCCCACCGCAGTCGGGGGCGCCGTATCGACTCGCCGTCATGTCTGGTAGTGGAGCGTGTCGGGTCGTCTTCGGGATCGCTGCCGTACTTGTGAAATTGGACCGTCGGGTCACCGCCCGAGTTCAGCGGGATGTTCGCCGAGGGGCCCGAACGAAGCCACCATTTCCCCCTGATGATCCGAGCGGGGCTTAAGGTGGGCTTAGGTCGACACGCCCTAGGGGGCCGGCCGAGTCGATCCGGCCCCATAGGCCGCACTCAGCACGTGAAGGAGCCGGAAACGGGGCGAAGTCCCGGAAACGACTTCCCCGTGAACGTCCCTGACCGGAGGCCTGGCCCGAGCACGATCGTGTGCTGGCCGATCGCGTACACCCTCCCGGCATAGGAGAATCCGAGGTTCTGGCGCGTGTACGTCCCCGGGCGGGTCGCGTCGACCGTGAGTCCGAAGTACGGGTATTTCTGTTTCGCAGCGCCGGGGATCGTCGCACCGATGTTGACGGTGAACATCCCGCCGCTGTTCATGCACTCGCCGTTCCGGTAGCCGATCGACTTGCCTGCGAACCGAACGGTCGCTTTCGCAGGGCCGCAGAAGAAGACGACTGTCTTCCCGGCGATCGTCTTTGGACCTGGCGTACACGCCGTTCGAGCCGGTGCACTTCGAGCTGTATCAGCCAACGACCGGGTCGACGTCTTCTGCGCGCTCGAGCGACGCGGCACGACGAGCAACGTCCGCGTGACCTTGCCGCCGGCTGCGAGTCGCAACCGGACGCGCAGGATCGCGCGACCGGGACGGATCGAGAGCTGGATCCGCCGCAGCGTCCGGCCGACGGCGTAGCGGCGCCCCTCTGCAATCAGCGTCGCGGGAATCGTCGTTGCGACGGAGAACGTGAGCCGCGTCGCGCGGTGGCCGACGTACGCGGGCGCCCTCAGGTCGAGCAGGTGCGGCGCGACGGCGAGCACGCGGATTCGCACGGATGCACTCCCGACGCGGCCGTGCGCGTCGCGCGCGATCAAGCGGATCGCATGGAGACCGGCCGTCGGCTGGAAGACGACACCCTGCGGCCCGCGGCCGATCCGAATCACGCCGTCGAACCACTCAAGCCGACTCGCGGGGATCGGACGGCCGCGATCGTCGTACGCGGCTCCGGCGAGGTTCAGCGCCGTGTCGTGACGGATCCGCTCCCGCGGAACGGGCGTAGAGATGGTGACCGCTGGCGGTCGCCCGACGGCGATGAACGGCGCCGAGACCGCTTCGGCCGTGTTCCAACCGTCGTTGACGCGCACGCGCACGCGAGCCTTGCGCGACCCGGCGAAGAACGTGCTCGGCAAAGCGACGCGCCCAGGCCTAGCGCCGCTGAAGATCGTCCGCCAGGACGAGCCACCGTCGAACGAGTAGTCGATGGTCGTGTCGAGCGCGTTACCGTCGGCATCGGCGGCCTTCCACGCGACGACAACCGAGTGTCCGCGACCGACGCTGGCACGGGCATGCGGAGCGACCACGTCGACCGTAGGCGCATGGCCGCTGCGGCCTCGCCGCGCAAGGACGACGCCTTGATGGACGATCTCGACGGTCGCCGCACCGTCGGCGAGAGCAGAGCCGGCGAGCAGCAGTGCGGGCCGCTCTCCGTGCACGCCGATCAAACGCGCGCGGAGCGGCGCCGCTCCCACAATCGCGCCCGCACCGTTACGAACGACGAGTCGGTAATCCGACGCGCTTCCGAATGCGACGCCCTCGCCTGGATGGACGCCGAGAACTCGAACGTCCGACCCATCCGCGAGCGCAGAAACCCGCACCGAGGGTCCCGCGTCGGCGATCGCGCGGCCCCGGCGCACCCGTCGGTCGAAGGATCCAAAGTTCTGCCCGAAGTTCGTCAACTCGGCGACCGTCTCGCGCCATCCCTCGTCCGAGATCCAGGGCGCACACGATGCGCACTTTGTCCAGCTCCCGGGCGATTCCAGGGGGCCGACGCAGTAGGACATGAAGTCGATCCATTCCAGCGGCTGCCCCGCCGCGAACTGGCTCCCGGTCAGAACCCCTCCGGGCACGATCGGAGCGTACGGCGCCGCCCCCGGGCCGGAGCCGACCCGGGTGTCTAGCCCGATGCCATGGATCTGGCCGCGCTGGTCGGGCGGCCAGGGCTGGCCGATCTGGTTGTTGCTGTTGCCGCCGCACGTCGTATCGGCGTGCACCCGTCCGAAGCCGTGGAAGAGCTCGTGCGCGACGGACGTTGCCGGGCGACTGGCATTGACGACGCTGAACGACTCGCCGTCGACGGGCAGGTGCACCGAAGGCTCGCTGGTGCCACCTCTGCGATTGGATCCCCTGCGTCACGTCGATGCCGGTGACCCGGGCGTCGAAGTTGCCGAGGACGAGCAGAAGCGGCACCTGAAGCGTGCGGTCGGTGGAGCCCACGAATGAGTTCCACGGGTGCCCGACCACGGTGATCGGGATCGGCGGACCGCCGGTCACCGCCGTCGACGATGCCTTCAGGTTGAGGAGCACGCTCGTCGTCCCGGTGCTCGCGTTCAGCGGTGAGAACGACGCCGTCACGCCAGCGGGAAGTCCCGATGCAGCGAAGCCGATCGGGCCGCTCGAGCCGTTCAACCGCGTGATGAAGATCGAGGTCGAGGACGAGCCGCCGGCGGCCACGGCGAGCTTGTTGTCCCCCCAGGTCGCGCTCCACGCGAGCCCGAAGTCGGGCTTTGCGTTCGGATCGGGAGGGTCGAACGCGAGGTTGTCGAGCGTGAACGACCCGAACGGACCTGGCCCCTGGACCGTGAAGAAGACGATCGGCTTCTCTGGCGGCGTGGTAACCGAGAGCAGCGTCGCCGTGTTCGAGCCGGTCAGCTTCGTCTGCTGTCCGATCTTGTTTCCGGAGCCGTCCAGCGCCGTGAGCGTCAGCTTGTCCTTGCCGCCCGCCCGGACGCTCACGTACTGATGCGCCCCCGTGAATCGGAAGTTCACGGTGTGACCCGGGCAGCCGACGTCGCCGCCGCACCCCGGCGCCTCGAGCACCTGCCCGTCCGAGTACGCGCCGGCGTCCGCGGCGATGACCGCCTTGGAGCCGAAATCACCATTCGGGTTGGTCGGGCCGTAGCCGACCTCCACGCCCTGCGCCGCGTACTGCGATTTGACGACGGTGTCGGGTGGAAGATCGTCGAAGCAGATCACGACGTAGATCGGCGACCAGCATGGGTTCTCGTGCGTCGGCGGCCGCGGGGGCGGCGGCCCTTGCGAGGGTTCCACGTTCCACGACCGCCTCGCGCTTGCCCTCTCGCGACCGGAAGTCGCCGTCACGTCGAATACATGCGTGCCCACGGCGAGCGCGCGGTACGTCCTCGGAGACGAGCAAGCGGTCGCGGCCGCACCGTCGAGCGAGCATGTGAAGCTCGCATCGCGAGCGTTCGCGTTGAACTCGAACACCGCCGACGTGTCGGACGTCGTCCCGGACGGACCGCTGGTGATCGTGACCGTGAGCGCAGCGCTCGCGGCGACTGCCGACGTCGCAAACGCGACGACACCGATCACAGCCGCCGCGTACGCCAACGCCCTCGACCGCAGAATGCGTGCCTTGCCGATCACTGCTTCAGCCTCCTTCGTCGTGGTTCATGCGCCGGGAACCTAGGAAGTGGGCCTTAAAGTGGTCTTAAGCTGGCCCTTGGGGAACGGCGCCGGTGTGACGTCGATCTCGGCCATGCGCGCGGTGTAGGCGTGGTAGGCGCGCCGGGCTTCGCCGTGCGCGCGTGCGGCGGTGCGGGCGGCGACCAGCTCTAGGTGCGCCGACTCGTCGTAGGGGTCGCGCTCGAGCAGCCGCAACGCGTAGCGACCGACTGCGTCGTGGTCCTCGCGCGCAGCCGCCAGCTCGATGACCTCCCGCACCACCGACAGGTAGACCGCGCGCGCTTGCTCGCGGGGCCCCACTGCCCATTCCTCGTAGAGATCCTCCTCGAGGAAGTCACCGGTGTAGGCGGCCTCGGCGACCGCCAAGGCGACTAGCGCGTCCTTCTCTTCACCAGCGCGGACCAGTGCAAGCGCCGCGTCGGCTTGCGCCAGGAACGCGTCGAGATCCAATGCAATCCTTCCCGTCTCGAGCACGACCGCGTCTCGAGTCGCGGCCACGAAATGCTCCGGTTCGAGCCGGCGCCCAGGGTCGAGCACCGCCCGCACGGTGCTCAACGCCACCGACAAACGCGGCCGCGTTTGACACGGGTCCTGCTCCGGCCACAGCGCCTCCAGCAAGCACTCCCTCGGCGCAGGCCGACCGAGGCGCGCCACCAGCAGCTTCAGCAGATCGCGCGCCTTCCGCGACTGCCACTCACGCAGCGGCACCGACGCGCCGTCTCGAAACACGCGGAAGCCACCGAGCGCGCGGATCGCGACCGAGCCAACCGGCTGCTCAATGGCAAACGCGCCCAACGCCCCTCCTCCGATTCGGCCGTGACGGCATGGCTCCGAAGGTAGGGCGTCCTACAGTCGGTCGAAAGTGGAGGTTTCCCCTACGTTTGCCTGGGTTCTCCCTGCTTGTCTGCGCCGGCGAGAGCGCCTGAGCGAAGCTCGCGCGCCAGCTCCCGCCGCGATGCGACACCGACCTTGCGATAGATCTTCGAGAGGTTGGCCTCGACGGTCTTGACCGTCACGAACATCGCCTCCGCGACCTCACGGTTCGTGTGACCGCTCGCGACGAGCTCCGCAATGCGGTTCTGCGTCGGGGTCAGACCGCTCGTCGCCGCGCGGCCGCCGATCCGGCCGAGCTCCTCGCGCGCCTGATTCGACCACAGCGCCGCGCCCATCCGCTCGAAGATCCCGACCGCCCGCTCGAGCGCCTCCCGCGCTACGCGCCTCTTCTTCGCACGGCGCGCGATCCGCCCCTTGACGAGCAGCGTGCGCGCGAGCTCGAACTCCTGCGGAACGCGCACGTGCACGCGCAGCGCCTCCTCAACGCTTTCCAGAGCACGCGGAAGATCGCCCCGCGCGGCCCACAGCAGCGCACGACAGCGGCCGCCCGTCGCGAGCGCCCACGGCCGGTCGAGCGTTCGACCCCGCTCCTCCAACCACTCCAACACCCGCTCCGCCCGATCGAGGTCGCCATTCCCGACGAGCGCCTCGATCGCATCCGGCCAGAACGGAAAGACCGAGGGATCCTCGACTCCGTCACGCCTCGTCGCGTTGAGTAAGGAGTCGAGGTATTTTCGAGCGCCGTCAGGGCTTCCGAGCGAGAGCTCGAGGAACCCGAGCATCATTGCGGCGTCCCAGTGCCGAGCATCCTCGTCGTCCGACCGCAGCTGCTCGTCCCCCCACCGGAGCACGGGTTCCACGCTCCCGCGGCATGCATCGACCAGGACGCGGAGGTAGACGGCATCGCGCCGCGGCGACTCCTGCGCGGTCTGGACCGCGGAATCGTATGCGTCCTCGGCGCAGCTGAGAGCTGCGGCCCAGTTTCCCGCGGCGAGCTCGGTCACGCCCAACTCGAAGAGCAGGAAGGTGCGCACGTTTTCCTCGCCGCGTTCCGATCCAACCCGTAGGAGAGTCTCGAAGCACCACCGCGCCCGCGCGAAGTCACCCGTCCAGCGAAGCGGAGTCGCGAGCGCTACGTAGGGGTGGCGGAGGACACTGTGATGTTCCTGGAGCGTCTCGAGCGCGAGCGCGCGCTCAAACAGATCACGCCGGAATCCTCGCCCGCGCAGGAAGTCGACATGGGCGGCCACCGCAAGCGCCTCGGCGAGCAGGACCCGGTCGTCCAGCCCGGGCGCGAGCTCGAGCGCGACGCGGACGTGTTGTTCGGCCCTCGTCGCCTGAAAATCGGCCGCGTACGCCCAGCCCAACCGCCGCTCGATGTTTGCCCGGAGACGAACATCGTCGCCCGTCTCGCGCAACGCCTGTTCCAGCGTCGCATGACTTTTCTTCCACCGCGCGTCCTCGTACGCTTGAACGATCGCGAGCGTCGCAAGCCCGCGTGCCCGCAGGGGCCCGGGTGAGAGGGTGGACGCCGCCCCCTCGAGGAGTGCGCGGGCACGCGGAAGATCGCCGGCAAGCAGATGGTGCTCGGCTGCCGCGATCTTCCGCCGTTGGACGTCCTCGGTGCTCTCGCGCGGGGTCAGGCGCGCGGCCTGCTCGGCGAGCTCGGCAGCCGTCTCAGGCGAGCCGCGCGCTCGCGCCGTCTCGGAAGCAGCCTCGAGAACAGCGGCGACTTCCTCGTCCGGACCTTCTGCGGCAAGTGCAAGGTGACGTGCTCGCTCCTCTTGGTCCTCGACCAGATCGGCAAGGCGCCGGTGGAGCGTCCGCCGTTCGTGTGCGGGTACTGACGCATACACCGCAGCTGCGAGCAGAGGATGGCTGAATTGGATCGCGTCGCGGTCGACCGCTATCACCCCTGCCCGCTCGGCCTTCTCGAGCTCGGTCCCGTTCCGCACGGCTGCAGCGACGAGCGCTCGCGTCGGTCGCGACAGAGCAGCGGCCGCGACGAGCGCCGTCCGGGTCCGGACGGGAAGCCGACGCAGCCGTCGCCTGACGAGGTCGTGGAGGTCGTCCGGAATCGGCAGGGGATCGCCCGGACCAATCTTGCCGCCGCGATGGGCGAGCGCCCGAGCAATCTCGAGCGCGAAGAAGGGATTGCCTCCCGCCGCTGTGTTCAGCCGGTGGAGTGTCGGCGGTGGCAATCCGACACCGAGGTGGGCGCGGATGACGCGGTCGAGCGCCGCCGCGTCCAGCGCACCGATCTCAACATGGTCCGCGCTGCCGAGCGCCACTGCACCGGCGCGGCGTTCGCCGGTCCGCCAGGTCGCAAGGAGGCCAATCGGCAAAGTCTCCAGACGGCGCAGCGCAAACTCGAGCACGCCTGCAGACGCCATGTCGAGCCACTGCATGTCGTCGACGGCGACAACGACCGGTGCGGCATCGGCAAGCGCGCGAAGCACATTGACCACCCCGACACCGAGCGTCCGCGGCTCCGGAGGCGCCCCTTTCGCGTTGGTGCGCAACAGCGCGACCTCGAGAGCGAGTCGCTGCGGTTCCGGCAGCTGCCTGAGCGTTTTCTCCAGAACCGGCTCGAGGAGATCGCCAAGCGCCGCGTAACTCATCTTCGTCTCCACCTCCGCCGGGCGGGAGACAAGGACCCGATAAAGACGCTCGCGTGCACGAGCCACACCGGCATCCCAGATCGTCGTCTTCCCGATCCCAGCTTCGCCCTCGATCACGAGAGATGCGGGGCCGGCGGTGACGCGGTCGAGGAAGTGTTCGACGGACGCGAGCTCGACTTCTCGCCCGACGATCTCCGCTGACGGCGCCATCTTCTCGACCCTCCAGCAGGAGGGTACGACCGGGGCCGACCTGTGGCAACGGCCGGTCTCAGCGCCTCCAGAGCTCCGTTCGCCGGCTGCTCCCCGGGGGCAGCGGGCGCATTGTTCGTCCGCTGGTCGCACTTCGCAACATCGTCATCTCTGGGCCTTCTTTTGATCTCGATTCGAGCCCGATCATCCGGATGGCGCTCAAAGTCGCCCCAAGGCGTTCTTCGGGTCCGGATCGACCGATCAAACGAAAGCCCCGCACATGCGGGGCTTTCATCAGGGACCTGCCGGTGGGTTGTCGTCTGTCCCAGGTGGACTTCGTCCTAGGCGACTTTGAAGGCGATCCGGTAGTGGCCGCCGTCACCGAAGAACTCTTGCTTCACGAGCTGGCCCGGCTTGATCACGATGCGCTTAGGCGTATCGATGATCTCGTCGTTGCCGATCGGGAAACTCGTGAAGATCGTGCCCCAACCGAGCAGCGCATCGGCGATTTTCTGGGCGGCTGCGGCCCGCTGTGCCTCAGTCGCCGGCCCGGACCCACCGCCCAACAAGGAGAACATCTGCGCCTTCCAGACAAGGTCGCACTGAGACCTCAGCTGGCTGAGGTGGGCGTCGTCGATGTCCTTGGCGTTGTCCCGCTCGACGAGCATCACGACGTAGACCGCGTCAGACCGAAAATTCGCGATCGTGACGTCCACTGGTTCGAGGTCGCCACTGTCGAAATCAGTCCAAAGCGAGCCCGGACCGTGCACACCCACGTTGCTGTCGAACGGTGCCTTCGTGTTTCCTCGGAACGTGACGAGGTAGACGTCGTCGGACCCGATCTCGTCCGTCTCCGTAACGCAGCGAATCGCGTCGACTAGGAGTGATGCCATGACGTACTCCTTTCTTCTCGATCTTCATGAGTGACTCGCCCACATCCTCCGAAGGGCCCTTAAGGCCGCCTTAAAGTCTTCGTGGCGCCCCGTGCGCGCCGATCAAGGGAGGCACAGCGTGTCCCTCGGGAACGGCGCCGGCGAGACGTCGATCTCGGCCATACGGGCCTGGTAGGTGTGGTAGGCCCGCTGTGCTTCGCCGTGCGAGCGGGCGGCCGCGCGGGCCGCGACGATGGCCAGGTGGGCCGGCTCGTCGTAAGGGTCGCGCTCGAGCAGTCGCAGCCCATAGCGGACGACCGCCTCGTGGTCGCCCCGACCAGCCGCCAAGTCGACGAGGCCATGCACAACCGACAGGTAGACCGCGCGCGCCTCCTCCCGCGGCCCTACCGCCCACTCTTCGTACAGATCCTCCTCCAGGAAGTCACCCGCATAGGCCGCCTCGGCGGCCTCCATGCGTGGGACGGCCTCCTGCTTGCAACCACGCCGAATGAGCGCCAGCGCAACCTCCGCCTCCGCCAGAAACAGCTCCAGATCGAGCGATACGCTGCCCGTCTGCAGCGCGACCGCCTCCCGTGTCGAGGCGACATAGTGCTCCGGGGCAAGACGACGTCCCGGATCGAGCACTCCTCGCACCGTGCTCAACGCCACGGACAACCGTCCACGCGTCCGGCGGGGATCCTGCCCCGGCCACAACGCCTCCACCAACCACTCCCGCGGCGCCGGCCGACCCAACCGCGCAACCAACAGCTTCAAGAGATCCCGCGCCTTCCGCGACTGCCACTCCCGCAGCGGCACCGGCGACCCGTCCCGCACTACCCAAAAACCTCCCAACACACGAATCGCCACCGAGACACGCCGCTGCTCAACCGCAAACGCCGTCATCGGACGAAGATGACGCCTAGGTGGTTGCCAGTGACATCGCCGGTGTCGCTGACGAAGAAGTTGGACGTGATCAGCCCCTGCGCCCCGACGAAGCGGCCGTCGCCGCCGTCGACCTCCCAGATCACGGCTCCGTGCCTGAGCTCCGGTTCCGGGGAGGAGCCGAGCCAGCCCACTCCGACGGTGCGGAACCGCAGCCTGTTGCCGCCGCCGAAGTCGATCGTCCCCTCCTCGCGAAACGTCGTCTCGTCGGAGAAGGCAACTTCCGATTCGAAGCGGGCGTCGTCCCCCTCGACGAGCTCGAGGCGACCCTCGAACCCCTCCCTGCCTACCGTCGTCGCGAGCGCGGAGCTCGGTGCTGCGGTCACCGCGCGGAGCACGCCGGGCGCCACCTCAGCGGCTTGGCCGCGGAACTGCAGCGAGTAGATCGCGCACTCGACCGACTGGTTCCTTTCGGGGTAGCTCATGAGGGCGATGGTGGTCTTCGAACGCCCGCCCCCAACCGCTTCGGGCACATCCCGGGACCTGCAACCGCGAATCGGCTTCCCGCTTAGGGGATCGCACGGCGCTTGTACGCGACCGCCGGCGGCGCTAGCGTGACCTCGTGCTGCTCGGGCGCGACGAAGAATGCGCCCGGATCGAGCGGTTGCTCGAGGATGCGCGAGGCGGGCGCAGCCGGACGCTCGTCATCCGGGGCGAGGCGGGTATCGGCAAGACGGTGTTGCTCGCTCACGCACTCGAGCACGCCGGGGGGATGCGGATACTCCGCGCCCACGGGGTCGAGTCCGAATCCGAGCTCGCCTTCTCCGGACTGCTCGAGCTCTGCCGGCCGGTGCTCGACCGGCTCGACGCGCTCCCAGACCGACAGGCGGCCGCGCTGCGAGCAGCGCTGGCGCTCACGCCGGGTAAGGCCGGCGACCCTTTCACGATCTCCGCCGCCACCCTGAGCCTGCTCGCGAACGCAGCTGAGGAGACGCCTCTGCTCGTTGCGGTCGATGACGCTCATTGGCTCGATAGCGCGTCGGCCGACGCCCTGCTGTTCACGGCCCGCAGGCTGGACGCAGACCGCGTGGCGCTCATCTTCACCGTCCGCGACAGCGAAGGCGCCTTTCCCGCGTACGCGCTCCCGGAGCTCGTTCTGGGGGGCCTTGACGACGACGTCGCCGCGGCGTTGCTCGCGTCGGTATCGGCGGCCGCCGTCTCCCCGACCGTCGCGGAGCGGCTCTGCCCGACTCACGCGCGGGAATCCGCTCGCGCTCGTCGAGCTCCCCGGCGCGCTGTCGCAGGAGCAGCTTTACGGCACGGAGTCGCTGGAGGAGCCGCTTCAAATCGGCAAGAACGTCGAGCGCGCGTTCGCCCGGCAAGCCGCTGCGCTCGGCGAACGGCCGCGGCGCGCTTTAGTCGTCGCCGCGGCGAACGACACCGATGAACTCGATCTGACCGCCGCAGCGCTGGCCAGTCTCGGACTTGACCTTGCCGCGCTGGAAGCGGCCGAGGACATCGAGCTTCTGCGCTTCGAGAATGGTCGATGCACTTTTCGGCATCCGCTCGTCCGA
>WNFU01030336.1_pt1 | contig 11298 bp, 9 predicted proteins | sample 5400121 | NCBI WGS metagenome assembly WNFU01 (sample SAMN13153360, study PRJNA577476) | soil metagenome | isolation source: 100 cm soil or saprolite under grassland replicate 1 | place: USA:California | collected 2016-06-15
CGAGCCGCGGCCCGGCGACACTCTGGCTACTATCGCGACGCGCTTCGGCGTCTCGATCAGCGCCCTGTTGTGGAACAACCAGCTCGAGCGGCCAGACGAGGTGCCGGCCGGCCTGCGACTCAGCATCCTGCCCCTCAACGGTGTTCTGCACCGAGTCGAGGCCGGCGAGACGGCCGCTATCGTCGCCGAGCGCTATGGAGCGCGGCCCGAGGAGCTGATCCGAGCCAACGCGCTCGACGACCCGAGCCGGCTGCCTGTTGGCCGGCTCCTCGTCGTGCCAGGTGGCGCCGTCCCAAGCTTCTTTGGGCTTCAGGCTGCCGATCAGGCCACGCCTGAGGCTGAGCTATCGTTCGACCCGTTCGATGCGGGCGAGACGCCCCTCGCGAGAAGGCTATCCGTCGACGCGCTCACCGCTCGCATCCAGGCTGCCATCGCATATCCACAGGAGGGCTTGCCCCGGCCGCCCGGCGCGACGCCGTCGGAGCGCGACTTCATCCTCTCGCTCGCCTCGGCGGCTCGCGAGTCGCAGCGCGCGACTGGGGTGCCCACCTCGGTGACGCTGGCCCAGGCCATCCTCGAGTCGGATTGGGGCCGCAGCCGGCTGGCACGCGAAGCCAATAACCTGTTCGGGATCAAAGCCACCACGCGGCCAGGCACAGCCGGTGTCTACGATGTCATGGCTTGGGAAGTGATGGGCGGTCGGAGCCTTGTATCGCCGGAGTCGTTCAAGGCGTACCGGACGCTGGCCGACTCGATCGTCGACCACGGCCGCTGGTTTCACCAGCAGCCGCGCTATGCCGGGGCGCTCGCGGTCAGGGACAACCCGCGAGCCTTCGCCCGCGCGATCAACGCGGCGGGCTACGCCACTGACCCGGACTACGCTTTCAAACTGATTGCCCTAATGGACCGCTTCGACCTGTACGCGTACGACGTCGAGTAGCCCGTCGCCCCGCTGGCACTTAGCCACTTCTAAGCCTGATCTTAACTCAGGCTTAGCTTGCTCCCATAAGCTTGTTCCTGGGAGGCCACAGGCCGACCGGAATCGCTATTGGGAAGAATAGCATGAACTCAGACATAGCTGGCGTGCAGGCAGCGGCCGCTTCGGCTGGCGCGGCGCAAAGGTGGGGAAGGGGACTCGCGGCCGGGGTGCTCGCCACCGCCCTCCTGGCGGGTGGAGTGGGCGGAGCGGCCGGCGGGGCGGCGGTGGCCTACAGGCTCGGCCAGCCGGTTGCGACGGCGCCAGCGGCTGCCCCGGCCAGCACTGGGGCGTCCAGCCAGGTAGCCGCGCGAGGCGCATCCACGGACGTAGGCGCCATCTACCGAGCCGTGTCACCGGCAGTGGTGACGATCGCGGTCCGCGGCGGTCGGCCAGGGCCGTTGGGCTCGGAAGCGGTGGGCGAGGGGAGCGGCTTCGTGGCTGACTCGGAAGGCCGGATCATCACGAACAATCACGTCGTGGACGGGGCCCGCGAGCTGCGAGTCACGCTTGCCGACGGGACCGAGCTGCCGGCCAGAGTACTCGGCCGAGACGCGCTCAACGACGTCGCCGTGGTCCAGGCCGACATCCCGGCCGGCAAGGTGGCGGCCGCGCCGCTGGGCGACTCCGACGCGGTCCAGCCGGGCGACCCGGCGATCGCCATCGGCGCTCCATTCGGTCTCGACCGCACCGTCACCCAGGGCATCGTTAGCGCGATCAACCGCACGTTCCAGACTGGCTCGCGCACGATGCGCAACCTGGTCCAGACGGACGCGGCGATCAATCCGGGCAACTCGGGCGGGCCGCTGCTGAACGCGGTCGGCGAGGTAATCGGCATCAACACCGCTATCGAGAGCCCAGTTCGTGGCTCAGTCGGGGTTGGGTTCGCGATACCGATCAACACCGCAATGCGGCTGCTTCCTACTCTGGCCAGCGGGCAGACCGTCCAACACGCCTGGCTCGGGCTGAGCGGGGTGGCGCTGACGCCAGAGCTCGCGAGACAGGCTGGCCTGTCTGTTCAGCAGGGGATACTGGTGGCCCAGGTGCTGCCGGGCGGCCCAGCGGCGTCGGCTGGGATTCATGGAAGCGGACGGAGCGCGCGCGGCGTCGACGTGATCACCCAAATCGACGGCCACCCGCTCAAGAGTGTCGACGACCTGGTCGGCTATCTCGAGGGGCGTCAGGTGGGCGACACGGTGCGCCTGAGCGTGCTGCGCGATGGGCAGCCGCTGGACCTGTCGGCTACTCTAGGCGCACGGCCGGCCAGCGAGCAGGGCTAGCGCGTTACTCTGGCAAGATGGCTCGCCTCAGGCCCTCCAGGACGAGGAGGGCCGAGGCGATGCCCGCCATCGGCACAACGCAACCGAGCGGCGACAAGATCGGTACCAGGTCAGGCCGCATCCCAGGCGGGAGCGGTGGTTGAATCGGATCCTTCGACCACAGCAAGTACGCGAGGCCGAATCCCGCGACCCCAAGCGCGACCAACGCGAGTCCGACCAGCCGCTCACGAAGCTTCATGCCGTGAATTGGGTTAAGGGCGGGGCCGGGTGACCTGCTGGGGGCGGGCAGTGCCCGCTAACTCGGACGCGAGGTTCAGCCGCAAGCGGATCAACTCGCGAAACGCGCGGAAGATGACTGAAGGCCGGGCCCCGGTCGGGCTGCCGGCCGCGCGCGGATAGTGGCTGGCCCGCCGCTCGCGGACAACGAACCCCAGCCGCCGCGCCTTGACAAGAAACTCGGCGCTGAACGTCGCCCCTCTTGCGTGGACTTGGAAGCGGTCGAGGATGCCGCGACGGAACAACTTGAATGCGCAGTCCACGTCGCGCGCGGTATAGCCGAACAGCAGCTCGACGATGGCGTTCCAGCCCCAGCCGTACAGACGCCGGATCCAGGGATCTGCCCGCGGCTGCCGGTAGCCAATCACCAGATCCGCCCCATCCAGAAGCGGCAGGAAGTCGGCCAGCTCCGACACATCGAACTGCTTGTCGCCGTCGGTCAGGAAGACTAGCTGCTTGCTGGCATGGGTGAAGCCGGACCAGAGGGCCGCGCCATAGCCTCGATTCTGAGGGTGAGAGATGAGCCGGATGCGTGGGTTGTCGTGGCTTAGCCGCGCAACGATCGCCGCGGTGCGGTCGCGGCTGCCATCGTCGACGACGATGACCTCGTAGTCTGGCGCCAGCGCCTCGAGCGTTTCGACCATAGCCTGGACGCTGTCGGCGATGACGGCTTCTTCGTTGTAGGCGGGAAGCACCGCGGAGATGCTACCCACGGCATCGTCGCCTTGGGCGGGTGGGCGCGGCCCAGACAAATTGCTCCTCCGCGAGCGCTGGCTCGCCCGAGATTCTACTGGATGCCTTGTCCGTCCCCACCAGGGATGATACGTTTCTCGGCCATGGTCGCTCGGTCAGAGCGCGGCCTCCGTCGGCGCATTGTGGGGTCGGAGCATGTCATCCCGTTGTGCGTCCTGTCGGCCGGGGCGCTCGCGGCGGCCCTGCCGGAGTGGCGGCCCATCTGGTACCAGGACGACCAGCTCCCGAGCCTCTTCCGCCTGCTCCACACCGACCTGGGACACCACCACGGGGTGGTGTTTCCCCGTTTCGCCCCAGAGCTTGGCTTCGGCTACGGACACCTCCTCCACCAGTTGTACCCGCCACTCGGCTTCGAGCTGGCCGCCTGGCTCCACGCAATCGGCCTGGGTTACATGGCCGCCGTCCGAGCCTTCTTCACCCTCTGCCTTATCTCGGACGCGCTCGGCATGTACGCCTACGCGCGCGTCGTCGTGCGCAGTCGACGGGGCGCGGTATTGGCGGCGCTGGCCTACGTGTGGGCCCCGTACGTGTTGCTGGACGCGCACAAGGGGGGCGACTTCGGCGAGTCACTCGCGATCGCGATCCTGCCGTGGTCGCTGTTGGCTTTCCATCTCCTCATGGAGCGGTGGACGTGGGTCCGATTTGGGATGGCGGCGAGCGGGCTGGCGGGCGTCACCCTGGCCCACAACATCACCGCGCTGTTCTTCACGGGCCTGGTTTGCATCTACGCGGTGCTGCTCGCCATGCGCCAGGCCCGAGTGCTGGGTCGCTGTGCCGCCGCCAGCGGGATGGCGCGAGCCATCGGAGCAGTGCTGCTCGCCCTCGCGCTGTCAGCCGCCTACTGGGTCCCGGCCCTTGTCGAGATGCCCTACAGCCGGATTCAGGAGCAGCGCCAGGGCTCCTTCAGCATCGGTCGCTACCTGTTCAGCCCGAGCGACCTGCTGCAGCGCAGCCTGATCTTTGATTACTACGGCGAGGCCGAGCACCGCTACGGCCTCATCGCTTTCGTCTTGACGCTCGGTGCGATGGTCTCGGTGGGGCTTGCGGCCGGGTTGGCAGGAGCGAAGCATTCGCGCACCAGCCCGGAGGAGGTCGATAGCGGAGCGCGAATGCTTCGCCCCTACGGCCCGGACCTGGTCCTGCTGGCCGCGTTCGGCCTGGTCTTCGGCGTCGTCCTCGTCATGCAGCTGAGACCCACCCTCCCAATTTGGGAATCGGTGCCGCTGATCTCGTTCGTTCAGTTTCCGCGACGGCTGTTCGTCTTCGCGTCGTTCGCCGCGGCCCTGGTGATCGGGGGCCTGCCGTGGTCGTTGCATGTTCTGCTCGGTGGCGGTCGCTGGCTTCCTTCGCTCGGCGCTGGAGTCGTGGCGGTCCTGCTCGGCGTGGCCGGACTGCCGGGCGAGGTTGGTCTCGGCACGGCCGCCGACCGTCGCTTCTCCGAGCGCACCGCCTATGACGATTTCTTTCCAGCCTGGGTGACCGAACGAGCAACCCAGGTCCCGCAGCCGCCTAGCCCGAGTCAGGCCGAGGAGTATCGACGCGCCAACGGTGGCCCGGTCCCGCGCGTGCGGGTGCTCGAACGCGGCTACCTCCGAACGACCCTGGTGACGGATTCCGACCAGCCTTCGACGGTCGTCTTCCACACGTTCTACTTCCCCGGCTGGGAGGCACGAGCCGATGGACTGCCGGTCGCCGTCGAGCCGGTCGGCCCGCTTGGGCTAGCCAGGGCCAGTGTGCCGGCCGGGCGCCACGTCTTGGAGCTGAGCTTCGGCGAGACCCCGCTGCGCCTGGCGACCGACGCCACCAGCGTGGTGGCGGTCTTGTTCCTGGCGGCCGTTCTCGTGCGCGGCGCTGGGGCCCGTCGTGGCCTGATCGGGCTGGGGCTGGGCGCGGCGGTCTTCGGGCTGCCCTGGGCAGCCCACCTCCTGATCACACCCCTCGAGCAGCCTGCCGCGAAGGCGATCGACCGCGAGGTGCTGCCCTCGGCGCGTCTGGTTGGCGTGGAGATTGCCGAGCGATCGTATCAGGCCGGGGAGACCCTGTCTGCAACCGTGCTGTGGCAGGCGACGGCTTACACCGCAACCGACCTCCAGAGCGGCCTCCGACTCGAGTCGCCAGGTGGGGCCGTGATCGCCGAGCGGTGGGCCCGCCCGGGTCGCGAATCGACGCCCACGGGAAAGTGGCTGGTCTCAGAGCTCGTCCCCGACCCGCTCGTCCTGCCGATCCCGCCTGGCGCGCCGCCCGGCCGTTATCGGCTCTCGGCCGGCCTGCGCGACCGGATGCCGAATGTGGTCCCGATCGCCGAGCTCGAGGTGCGCTGACCGCCAGACAATTTCTGGCCAACATGAGCCACGAGCTATGTACGCCGCTCAACGCCATCCTCGGCTATACCCAGCTGATCCTGGATGGCGTGTACGGCGACGCCCCGGACAAGATCCGTGACGTGCGGGAGCGGATCGACCGGAGCGGTCGGCACCGCCTGGAACTCATCAACGACGTCCTCGATCTCTCGAAGATGGAGGCCGGCCAGCTTACGCTCGCCATCACCGAGTACTCGCTCGAGCAAGTGGTTCAAACCGCCTTCACGGCGGCGGAATCTCTGGCCTCGGAGAAGCACCTCGCCCTGGATCTCGAGATCGCGCCCGACCTGCCCACCGGGCGTGGCGACGAGCGCCGAATCACCCAGGTACTCCTGAACCTGGTGGGCAATGCGATCAAGTTCACCGAGGCCGGCGAGGTGAGGATCGAAGCGAAATCCTCGAACGGACGCGTTCGTCGTCTCCGTGTCGGACACCGGCCCGGGCATCTCGGAAGACGATCAGCACAAGCTCTTCGAGGAGTTCCAGCAGGCCGAGAGCCACAGCGCCAGGAAGCAGGGCAGCACCGGGCTCGGCCTGTCCATCGCCAAGCGCATCGTCGAGCTGCACGGCGGCCGGATCTGGGTGGAGTCGAGCACGGGAAACGGGTCGACGTTCACGTTCGCGTTGCCGGTCCGCGCCGAGCGGCAGGAACTGGCTGTATGAGCCGCCGCGATGGCCGGAGCAACGAACGAGCCGGCACAAGCCGTGGGGCGGCGTGAGTCCGCATACGACGCACCCCCGAGTAGCGCCGCACCGGCGCCGCTCTCTCCTGGGAAACAACGACACGACCATGGCAGGCCGGGTGGGTTTAGAACCGATCGCCGAGATAGAGATGCGTTTGACTTCCGGCCAGAAGTCCCCTGTCAATGTGCTATCCTGATCCCATTCAGGCGCTAGGGAGCTCACCATGCGCGCCCATGTGGTGATGCCACCGGGCCTAGTCGAAGCTGTCGACAGGCTCGTTGGGAAGCGTCGACGGAGCCGCTTCTTTGCCGAGGCGGTCGAGGAAAAGCTGGCGCGGGCCAGACGGATCGAAGCCGCCAGAGAAGCCGCCGGGACACTGGCAGAGCTCGACATTCCAGGCTGGGAGACACCCGAATCGGCCGCGGCCTGGGTCCATGACCTACGGCGAAGCAGCGACGCCCGCGTCGAGAGCGAGCCAAACCGTTCCAGTTGATGCGCTACCTTCTGGACACGACGGCCCTGATCGACTATTCGAAGGGACGGGAGCCAGCCCAGACTAGGATCCTGGCGCTCATTGAGACGGGCGAGGAGGTGGGTGTGTGCGCGGTCAACGTTGCCGAGTTCTACGCGGGCCTGGCGCCCAGCACGCACCAGGTTTGGGATCAGTTCATCGAGTCGCTGTCGTATTGGCACATTGGTCGGGAGGCAGCGGCGCGAGCGGGTCAGGAGCGCTATGAGTTGGCGCGACGCGGCCAAACCATCTCGCTGGCCGACGCCCTCGTGGGCGCGGCCGCGCGAGAATACGACGCGACTCTCATCACCAGCAACGTGCGTGACTACCCCATGCCGGACCTGCGACTGCTGTCGATTCGGGAGTGAATTCGCTTAGTTGCACCCAATCGCTGACTAGCTTCGCGTTCAGGCGATGATCGAGACCGTCTCGAGGACCTTGATGCCCAAGGACCGATCGCCTTCTATTCTGGACGCGGCGACCGCCTCGCGTCGGGAGAGACCCCTGGTGAAGACGCGCCACGCAGCATCCTGTCCTATGGTAACAGCTGCGGCCGGGGGGACTGGCGTGCCCTTGTAGAGGTTCCATCGATCAGTCTCGCGGACCAGGGCCCAGTCGCCGCCGGACTCTCCGGTGATAGTGAGACCGACGGCAATGCCGGCGTCGGCGTCGACATCGCGAAAAGTACGCGGCAGGGCCCGGACGAACGTCTCCAACACCGGCCCAAGGAAGCGCCGACCATTCAGGCCAGGGCGACCAATCGCGTCCCGAATGTGCTGCTGGTGGAGCCAGCGTTCGGTGTACTCCCTGGCAATATCGAGCCAGATCGGAGCGGGGTCTGGACCGGCCCAGCTCACAGCCTCGCCAATGGCCATTGGGTCGAGCGATTGAAAGTAGGCCAGGCTGGGGCCGGCCGTGAAACCGAGCAACTCGCACAGCACGCAGCCACTCAGTCTTCGCGTCGCCTGGACCCAGTCCTCGTTGATCCGGTTGACCAGGTCGACCAGGTCGCCGGACTGTGCCCGCGACAGGATGCCCAGGTCATCCCCGAGGATGTGTAGGGCGACGTCTTTGACCGACCATCCGGCGCAGACAGTAGGCTTCTGCCATTCCTCATCCGTCAGCTCGGAGAGCAGCTCCAAGAGCGCCGTGCGCTCCTCCGGAAACAGCGCGACGACGATGACAGGTTCAGGCGTTCGCATTGGGGTTGATCGGGAGACCGGCCTAGCCGCGCACGTACAGCATGCCACCGAGCTGGCGGGCAAGGCCCTTGAGCTCGAGCAGGGTGAGCGTGCTCGATACCACTGACATCGGCAAGCCTGCCGCGCGGCCGAGCTCGTCGACGTGGGTTGGCTCGTGGGTCAGGAGCGCCAGCAGGGCAGCTTCGGTCGGGTCGGCCGGTAGCTGCTCGCGCGCGGACCGCTGCTCGACGACGGCGTTCAGATGCAGCTCTTCGAGCACGTCGGCCGCGGACGCAACGACCTTGGCTCCCTCCTTGATAAGTTGATGCGGGCCGGTTGAGAACGGGCTGAGGATGCTGCCCGGGATGGCGAAGACGTCACGCCCCTGCTCGGCGGCCGTCGTCGCGGTGATCATCGCCCCGCTCTTCAGGTCGGCCTCGACCACCAGCGTGCCCATCGTCAAGCCAGACAGAAGCCGGTTGCGGCGAGGAAAGTTGATGGCGTCCGGGGGTGTGCCGAGTGGGAACTCGGTGACCACTGCGCCCTGCGCCACGATCTCGTCCGCCAGACGGCGGTTCTCCGCAGGATAGACGCGGTCCAGGCCGCTGCCGAGGATGGCCAGCGTCCGTCCGCCTGCCGCCAGCGCGGCGCGATGGGCGAAGGTGTCAATGCCCTTCGCCAGGCCACTCACGATCGTGACTCCCGAGCGTGCCACCTCGCCGACGACCCGTTCGACCGCCTGGCGGCCGTACGCTGTGGCCCGTCGGGTGCCGACGACCGCGATCGACCACTCGTCGGCCAGCGTGAGGTCGCCGCTCAGATACAGGACAGGGGGCGCGTCGGCGATCTCGCGGAGCCGCGGCGGATACCCAGGATCGGCGAGGGTCAGGACACCGACTCCCAGGCGCTCGAGACGCCGCCACTCAGCATCCGCCTCGAGACGCGCCCGCAGCTCGATCAGCGAGCGCGCCGCGCGGGCTTCCAGCCCAAGGCTCGCCAGCTCCAGCGGCGCGGCGGACCAGGCGGCCTTCGCGCTCCCGAAGCGATCGACCAGACGGCCGAACCAGGTGGGCCCGATGCCGGCCACCATGCTCAGCAGGACCCAGTGGGCCCTCTCTTCTACGTCTGTCGCCACCGGCCACCTACACAGCGACCGAGTCTCGGCCACCCCGACTGGTCGGGCCGCGATTGTAGCACGGCCTGGACCGACGACGGACGACGGACGACGGACGATGCGCCATCGGCCACGGACGGCGGCCTCGCCGGTCTGTCGTCCGTCGTCTTCCGTCCGTGGTCCGTGCGGGCTAACCGGCTGCCGCCCGAACGATCGACGCGAACGAGTCGGCTCTGAGACTGGCCCCACCGACGAGCGCCCCGTCGACCTCGGGCTGCGCGAGCAGCTCGGCCGCGTTCTCGGGTGTCACGCTCCCGCCGTACTGGATGCGCGTGGCGTCCGCGACATCCTGGCCGAGGATCGCGGCCAGCTCGCGCCGGATGACGGCATTGCCCGCGTTCGCGTCGGCCGCGGTCGCGGCGCGGCCGGTTCCGATCGCCCAGACCGGCTCGTATGCGATTACCAGGCCAACGCTGCTTTCCAGGCCCTCCAGGGCAGCCCGGACCTGACCCTTGAGGACCGCCTCGGTCTGGCCGGCGTCGCGCTGCTCGAGCGTCTCGCCCACGCACAGGATCGGCAGCAAGCCATGCGCCAGGACCCCGCCGACCTTCCTGGCCACCACCTCGTCGGTCTCGCCAAGGATGTGCCGTCGCTCCGAGTGCCCGACGATAACGTAGTCGACCAGGCCCTGCAGCATCTCCGGGCTCACCTCGCCGGTGAAGGCGCCCTTCGACTCGAAGTAGACGTTCTGGGCGCCAAGCCGGATCGGGGTGCCGCGCAGCCGCTCGCGAATGGTGGTCAGCGAGACGAACGGCGGACACACGACTCGCTCGACCGAGTTGACGCCCTGGATGAGCGGCACCAGCGTGTCGACCAGCGCCAACCCCTCGGCCAGGGTGGTGTTCATCTTCCAGTTGCCGGCGACGATGGGGATTCGCGAGCTATCAGCCATCAGCTTTCAGCCCTTTGTCGGGCCATGCGACCTTCCATCTCAGGCTTCGTCTCCTGATTGCTGACTGCTGACGGCTGAGAGCTCGTCGAGCGCCGCGACGCCCGGCAGCTCACGGCCCTCGAGAAACTCGAGCGAGGCGCCGCCGCCCGTGGAGATGTGCGTCATCTTCTCGGCGAAGCCCATCTGCTCGACCGCCGCGACGGATTCGCCGCCGCCGATCACTGTGGTCGCTGCCGACTCAGCTAGCAGGCGCGCGATGGATCGGGTGCCCTCCGCAAAGGCGGGTATCTCGAAGACTCCCATCGGGCCGTTCCAGAGGATCGTCCCGGCTCCGCGCAGCGCCTCTCCGTAGCGCGCGGCCGTCTGGGGACCGATGTCCACGATAGCGCTGTCCGCAGGCACCACGTCGGCTGCGACCACGCGTGCCGGGGCCCCTTCCTCGATCTTATCCGCGACCAGGACGTCGCTCGGGAGAAGCAGCTCGACACCTCGCTCGGCGGCCCGCCGCTCCAGCTCGGCTGCGGTGGCCACGAGGTCGGCCTCCAAAAGCGACTTGCCCACGTCCAGGCCGCGAGCCCTCAGGAACGTGTTCGCCATCCCACCACCGATCAGGAGCTTGTCGACCAGCTGGACGAGGTTCTCCATGACACCCAGCTTGGTCGAGACCTTGGCGCCCCCGATGATGGCCGCGAACGGCCGGCGTGGCTGCTCCAGGATGCCACCCAGCACGTTCAGCTCCTTCTCCATCAGAAATCCGGACGCGGCCGGCAGGTATGCCGCGATGCCAGCGGTCGAGGCGTGGGCACGGTGGGCGGCGCCAAAGGCGTCGTCGACGTACACGTCGCCAAGGGACGCCAGCTGGCGTGCGAACTGGGGATCGTTCTTCTCCTCTTCAGGGTGAAAGCGCAGATTCTCCAGCAGCGCAACGCCGCCGGGCCGGAGGCCGGCCACGACGCGCTCAGCCTCGGGCCCGACGCACTCCGCCGCCAGCGGGACCTGGACGCCAAGCTGCCGGCTCAGCTCCGCGGCGACCGGCGCCAGGCTCAGCTCGGGCTGGCGACCTTTGGGACGCCCGAGATGCGACATCAGCACCACCCGCGCTTCCCGCTCGCGGAGGTACTCGATGGTCGGCATGGTGGCCTCGATCCTGGTAGCGTCGGTCACGTGCCCCTCCTTGTCGAGGGGCACGTTGTAATCGACGCGGACAAGGA
>WNFU01009102.1_pt1 | contig 11294 bp, 8 predicted proteins | sample 5400121 | NCBI WGS metagenome assembly WNFU01 (sample SAMN13153360, study PRJNA577476) | soil metagenome | isolation source: 100 cm soil or saprolite under grassland replicate 1 | place: USA:California | collected 2016-06-15
CTGGGGCCACCGCTGGGTCGTGGTCGGCGTCATCGTCCATCTCCCGTTCCTGCACCGGGCGGTGTGCCTGCCCGTCCTGGCGCGGCTGTGGATCCCCGGCGACCCCGACCACACCCCGCTGCAGCTGGCCCGCGAGCTGCTGGACCTGGTCGTCGCCCACGTCGGGGACCGGCCGGTGCACCTGGTCGGCGACGCCGCCTACATCGGCAAGCCGCTCCAAGGGCTGCCCACCCAGGTCACCGTGACCGCGCGGCTACGCAGCGACGCCGCCCTGCACCAGCTCCCGCCACCCCCAACCGGCCCGTGGGGTGCCAGAAGTCGATCGTGGCCGTCAGCAGCAGCTACCGCTTGACGAAGGACTACGATACGCCGTCGCTTGCTTGCTTTTCTTGGCGGAGGTCTGGTGTGGTCTGGTCGTTCGTCTACCTGGTGCTGCGCCGCAGCCTCGAGCTGATCCTGCTCTGCTTCCGCTCAGCGGAGGCTAAGGAGATCGAGATCCTGGTGTTACGCCACGAGCTTGCGGTGCTGCGCCGCCAACACCCATGGCCCCGCCTGCAGCCCAAGGACCGTGCGCTGCTCGCGGCGTTGAGCCGTTTACTTCCTCGGCCGCGTTGGTCGGTGTTCCTGGTGCAGCCTGAGACGCTGCTGCGCTGGCACCGGCGCATGGTGCGTCGGCGCTGGACCTACCCGACCACCTCCAACGGACGACCTCCGATACCCGAGGAGGTGCAGCAGTTGGTCGTGCGGCTTGCCCGCGAGAACCCACGATGGGGCTACCAGCGGATCCACGGCGAGTTGTTCCGTCTCGGCTGGCGGGTGTCGGCAAGCTCGATCCGGCGGGTGCTGCGCGCCCACGGCCTTGAACCGGCACCCCGACGCGCCCCGACGAGCTGGCGGTCGTTCCTGCGCCAGCAGGCCGCGGGGATCCTGGCTTGTGACTTCTTCACCGTCGACACGGTCTTCCTGCGACGCGTCTATGTCCTGTTCTTCATCGAGCTCGGCAGCCGGCGCGTGCACCTTGCCGGCGTCACTGGTCATCCAACCGGTATCTGGGTTGCGCAGCAGGCCCGGAATCTGCTGGTCAGCTTCGGCGATCAGGCTGCGGCGTGGAAGTTTCTGATCCGTGACCGGGACGCCAAGTTCACCAGGGCGTTCGACGACGTGTGGCGCTCGACCGGGGCCGAGATCATCCGCACACTGGTGCAGGCGCCCAACGCGAACGCCGTCGCGGAGCGCTGGGTCGGGACGGTCCGCCGGGAGTGCCTGGACCAGCTGCTGATCGTCGGCCGCCAGCAGCTTGTTGGCGTCCTGCGACGCTACATCGAGCATTACAACCAGCGGCGCCCGCACCGGAGCTTGGCCCACGCGACGCCGGTGCCGTCGGCGGGTCCCGAAGCATGGAGTGCACCGAACCTCGGCCGGCTGCGTCGCCGCGACGTCCTCGGTGGCCTGATCCATGAGTACGAGCACGTAGCATGACAGCCCGACTTTTGGCACCCCACGGGGGCAGCAGCCGCGCCAGCCCGGCCAGCACCGCCCGATCCGCCCAGTCGACCCGCGGCCGGGCCACCCTGGCGGCGCAGCACCGCGACCTCGTGGCGCAACACGAGCAGCTCGGCGTCCCTTGCCACCGAGCTCCTCGCCAGCAGCCCAAGCCACCACAGCACCTGGCAGAACAGCAGATAGAGCAATCGAAGAGCCATATGCCGATCATCGCGGCCAGGTGACTCTCCTGGCGAACTTGCAGCTCAGCACCCACGACCGACTTTCTGGCACCCACACGGTCGGTGTCGAAGCCGGTGGGCTGCTCTATGAGGATGCGCAGGTCGCATGAGGTGACCGAATATCTGGCACCCGCACTATGTTGCAGGGACCACGACCTCCCAGACTCCGCGGCTTCGGGTCGCCACCCGAAGCCGCCGGCTCGACTCGTGGAACAGCAGATCCACAGCGAGGGCATTCGGAAGTCCAACCCCGAACAGCGACCAGTGCTCGCCCGTGTCCCGGCTTTCGTACACCCCAAGATCACATGCGATCCAGACGCGGTCGGGATTGGACGGGTCGGCGGCGATGGCGTTGACCGGCGTGGTCGGCAGGTCGTTGGATACATCTGCCCAGCTCGCCCCACCGTCGTCGGAACGGAAAACCGAGCCTGGAATCGTCGAGTAGGTGGCCCAATAGCGACTCGGCTCGCTTCGAAAATCGACCAGCAGGTCGCTGACGTTGCCTGCTTGCGGTCTCGTGAGCAGCGTGGGGACGCCGCTCCAGCCGCCACGGTTGATCTCGAAGACGTCGCCATTGACCGTACCCACGAGTATCCGTTGCTTGGTCGGGACGGCGAGAGCGGATGCGATGGACGGCCGGCCGGCGGCCGGTGGGAGCGGGACCTGGGTCCAGGTGGTCCCTTCGTCGTCGGAGATGCACACGACCTCGCCCGCGATGACCACCACGTTGTCGTTCACCTCGAGCGGCGGATAGAACAGCTGCTGGAAGCGGTTCGGACCCGAGTTAGGTGGAATCACCGGCTTCCAGTTACGCGAAAGCGGAGCAGGCGGGTCCGGATCGCCGGCTGTTTCGGAACGGAACAGCGAGGTGTAGGTGTAGGTGTGATAGCAGACATTGGGGTGCTCGGCGCTGCTCGCACAATCGCCACCGTCTCCCTTCGCCACCTGCTCCCAGCTCCCGCCGGTCTTGCGGATTGTGCCGTTGTCCTGCAGGCCCGCCAAGAGCCACTCCGGATCGTCGCGCTTCTGGGCGAGATATTCCACTTCGCTGATCTCAAGGCCGGCATTGAGCGACTGCCAGGAGGCGCCGGCATCGGGGCTGCGGAAGACGCCACCATCGTTGCCCGCATAGATCACGCCGGGTTGACGCTCATCGAACGCAAGGGTGTGCTGGTCGGGGTGGATCGAGTCGCCACTACCGACTCGGGACGAGATGTCGCTCCAACGCCAGCCGCCACCGTCCCGCTCGCCCTTGACCAGCTCCTTGGCACCGAGGTAGATCACGTTCGGTGTGTCCGGCGGGATCGCTACAAACCAGTCGTAGGACGCCTGCCCAACATCGAGGATATCGTCGAGGAGAGTAATCGGGGAGGATGGGAGCGGCACTGGGACGAATGGCTTGCCCACGGCGGCACGGTGCCACAACAACGCTCGCCCCCGAACACCTGCGAAGGCGAAAGCCTGACCCGGATCCGCGGGCACGTGCGTCACCGCCAGGCGCTCCGTATTCAGATCCATGAGTCCACTTACGTTGCGTATGAGACGTGGCAGCGCCTCGGGGCTCAGCCCATCCCGATTCACGCCGAAGAGGCCTTGCTGCGTGGCGAGCAGCAACTCCCGCTCGTCGCCTCGATATGCGAGTGACACATCCCACGTCCGGCGACGGTGGAGCAGGCGCCAACTCGCCCCGCTGTCGTCGGACACGAACGCCCCGTTGGTTGTCGCCACAATCAGGCGCTGACCGTCACGCGGATCAACCACGATGCGATAAAATCCCTGCCCCAGGAACTCCTGGGAGGCGATGTGCTGCCAGGTGGATCCGCCGTCCTGCGACTTGAAGATCCCCTGTCCAAGTCGGCGATACCCGCCCCAGTTCCCCTCGCCCGTGCCCGCGTACACGATCGAGGGATTCCTCGGGTCGAAGGCGAGGGCGCCGATCGATAGTGTCGGCATCGTGTCCGTGCGCGGCCTCCACGTCTGACCAGTGTCGCGCGTCTCCCAAATGCCGCCCGCCGCGGCTCCTATCAGGAGGTGCGCGGAGTCGCTCGGATCGACGGCGATGGCCCCAACCCGACCCGACACCGTTGTGGTGCCACTCCCGTACGTCTGCCCGTTGGGAATTCCGCTCGGCCCAGCTGACCGCCATTCGATGCTTTGGTCGGGTGGAGCCGCCGCCCGCAGTAACTCCTTTTGGCTATTCCCGACCAGGTAGGGCGACAGGGTGTTGGCGAGCTCATCGACCGAACGGCCCTCGGCGGCGCGCAAACGCGAGGCTGGGACCGGCGGGAGTCGACCCGGCTCGCCGTCGAGGCCTCGCTGTTGCAGGAATTCGATCTCGCGCAGCAATGCCTTGCTGGGCGGGCGAGGGGCGCTATCCTCATCGAGTTCTTGCTGGATCTCGGGATCCTTCATGACAACCTCCTGTCAGACGTGGTCCGCTCCAGAACGCGGGTAGCCACTTTGCGCCAAGCCACGATCGCGCCAAGGCCGCTCACGACCGTAAGCGCAACGAACACGATCAGCGCCTCTGCCGAGCCACTTCCGGCGTCGGGCTCAGCCCCGAAGAATTCCTCAATCCACTTCGGCACAACCGCCGTCACCACCAGCAAGACCAGGCTGATGAATGCTAAGACCGTCACGAGCAACGCACGGACTTTCGTCATGGCTTGTCCTCCCTCCAGGTCACCCAGTGAGGCACTGATCATTGAGTGATCGCCTCGTCGGCCTGCCTCCACTCCGGCACCCAGATCTACAGATTGCTGGAAAGATCGAGCAGATTCGAGTCCTTATTGGCGCCTCCTACGACGGAGAGCCCTCAGCTTGCCGGTCTTGGTGAGCATTCCGGCTCAATGCAACAGTCCCCTTTCCGGCATCCACGGGACCTATATGTCGAGACCGCGAGCCTGCTGACTACGGTCAACATCAACATCGAGAGCGGCTCGCACTTTCTTGGCGCTCGGCACCTCCCCGTTGCGTCGAACGGCCTCGTGCGAGACCTGACCAGCCTGTCATCCCTTGACACCCCGAATGATCGCCTCTGACCCGAGGTAAAACGCGATCGCGCTTGACGCCAGGCGCGGAATGTCGCCCAGATCTCTGGCTGCCCCGTCACGAATGAACCGAAATTCTCAATCGAGAACGCATGTGCGGTAACCGCAAGCCAAGGAAAGAAGAGCCCACCAGCCAGCGCGACCCGAATCTTGCGAACGGAGATGTACAGCCCAAAAAGGCGACAATTCCAGCGACAGCCAGAGCGGGACCAACGATCCAGGCGTCCCGCAGTGACCTCAGGCGATTGTTGTACACGAGGCCGAGTAACCCCCAAGAGACAAGTTTCACAAGGACCAAGGCACCCCCGGTGATCATCAAACCGCGCCGTGACACAACCTCCGTCTCCCCGTCGTCTGGCGGAGCGGCGGGAGGGGCAGAAGCCCCGGGCGTATCAGGACCGCCGGGCACGGCAGAAGCACCGATCGCAGACTCAGCAGGTGCGGCAGATTCGCGTCGACCCCGAGATGGGTCTCAGTTCCAACTTCGTCGTCCCGACCTCGTGAGGGAGCGCCATTCGGCTTGCTACTGGCCCTGACAGACCTCCCCTCACTCTCTTGGCCTTGGTTCACGCTATGCTCGACCTCCGCTCGCGCGCTTCGGTGCGGTCGTCAGTGAACTCGGATCAGGCTTCGATGAAGATCAGGTCTTCGGGTGGGTGGGTCAGCCGCACCGTCTGCCCATTGACCTCGGCGATGTTGTCCAAGCCAGTGGCGTGCCCCTCGGAAATAATGAACAGCCGGTCGTCGCGGGCGGCCAGAAACGCGACGAACCCGGCGAGCGAGATGCTGCCAGCCCCCAGGGCCAGGTAGTCGACCAGGCGGCGAAACAGCTTCGGCAGGATCACCAGCTCATCGTCCAGCGCGGCCAGGCCGGTGACCTCCGCGCCAGTGGTGGTGGCGTCGGCGTCCCAGATGCCAGTCTTGGCGCCGCGGGCCTGCTCGACCGCGGCGGTCAGGGCGGTGCGCAGGTCCGGGTACAGCTTGCTGTAGTAGGTCGGGTACACCAGCCCCTGGGCGGCCAGCCGGTAGTTGACACTGGCGGCCAGCAGGTCCTCGTCGACGAAGACCGCGCCGAGATCGGGCTGGTCGCTTTGGCCGGCGTAGGCGAACGCGACCGGCCGGCCGTACTTGTCGGCGAAGCGGGTGAGGATGTAGCCCTGGGTCTGCGCCGGCGTGGAGTCGGTGACCGTCTCCCCATCGCGCACCACGTCGGTGAAGCCGAGCAGCGCCAAGAGCTGTTCGGCGGCCGCGTGGGCCAGGCCCAGCGGCTGGTGCTGCAGGAAGCCGCCGTGCACGCGGGGGCTGTAGTGGGTCTCCAGCGCGTCGACGGCGTCCAGGCGCAGCTGCACGCCGCCGTCGGCGTGGACCTGGGCGGCCAGGTGCAGGGTGGCGAACGCGGTGGGGTCGTCGGGGTGGAAGTGGATGGAGTCGCCGTCGGGTTGGCCGTGCTGGATGTGGTAGGTGCCCTTGATGATGTGCAGCGGCATCGTGCCCCCCTCCCCTGAACCCGTGATCGGTGCCAAGCGCGCAAAGCTGACCGGCTGTGTGCAACCCTCAACCAATGCAAGGACTAAGGTCAATCCGTCAGCTGCCGCATCCTGGCCGTAGGTTGCAGCAGCGGCCCGAGCGCAGAAGGCCCGTCGCGCCGCGAACGCCTTAGGGAGCTAGCCGCTTGGAACGCTGCAGCGCGCACCCATGCCCTGCCGCCCCGGATGCTTCCCATGCGCTCGGTTCTACCCAGTCGCGAACGCGCCATCCACAGCAAGGACCCGATGTGGCGCATCTCCCGGCGTGGTGGGGCGCCCGGCACGCCAGGCGCATGTATAACGCCACCACCAGCACCTTTGCCTCGCACCCTGACCCTCAGGGGCGGCTTTGCGGTCCTCGACAGCGACCAGCGTCGCCTCCACTACCACGCCCAAGCGCAGGGGTACAGTGACCTCGCCAGCTACCTCCGAGCGCGCTGCCAGCAGCAGGCCAGCCCCGCGCAGCTGGCCAGCGAGCTTGCCGCCACCACCACGGTGGTCCGCCACCTGCTCGACTAGGCCGGCATCACCCCCGCACCTCGCCGGGTGACCGCCGCCCACACGCGGCGCACCAGCACCGACCAGCACCTGGCTGCACGAGTCGCAGAGCTGGGTTTCCCATCCCTTGAGGTCTACTTGACCGATCGGGCGATGACGCGACGGTGCCCAACCACCAGCATCGCTGGCGAGCTTGACGTGCACCCGGGCACGGTGCGCGACCGGCTCGACCAGCACGGGCTGCCCCGCCGGCGGGCGAGCGTCCGGCCCCGCCGGGCGATCGCGCGGCAAGTCGCCTGCTGGGCGGCCAAGCGGCAGGCCCGGCTGGCGGAGCTGGGGTTCGCCAGTGTGGAGGGCTACTTGCGGGTGCGGCGGGTCGAGCAGGGCTGGTCGCTGCGGCGCATGCTCGCCGAGCTGCAGGTGGGTTCTGCATGGCTGAAGGACCAGATGCAGCGGCTGGGCATCCGGGGAGAAATCAATGGCCATTGACACATCCCCTGACCCACGTGGGCAGCTTGGGGTGCTGGGCGGGGTGGTACGCCTGCTGCTGATGCGATGACCGGGCATCGGGCCGCCGCTGGTGATGTTGTCAGCTCACGGTGGGGGTTCATGTCGGAGGTGCGACACCAACCTTTGGCATACCCTCGCCTCACCACCACCCTGGCGCTCTGAGCAGCGGCGACAGCGAACGACCCTCTCGTCGTGATGCCGCTGGACCATGCTGTCGAGACGCCTCATGGCCGTCGCCACCTCTGGGAGCCCCCTGACAACAAGATCGTGACAACGATCTGACAATGGCAAGGCGGTCTATCTGGGAGTCGGACACAGAGGTTGCAGGTTCGCTCCGGCGGCACGCACCAGACCAGAGGTACAACGGCGCACTTCGTGCGTCTGGCGGCGAAGGTCGCGCTGCCGCCGAAGTACCAGCGGGAGCGTCAGTAGGATCCGGACTGCTCCGGCGGACGGTCTCCTACCTGCACATGCTGATGGCGTTGCACGGTCAGCCGGGTGGTGGCGGCGCTGACCCCGTTTTCGGTGGATGGGACGGTCGTCGCCGCGTCTATCACGCTGCTGGCCGACTCGCGCTCGCTCGGCCGTGGCGGGGCCCTGCCATGGGCGCTCCTTGTTGTGGGCAGCGCTGCGAGTCTCGCCGCCAACATCGCGGTTACTGAGCCGACCCTGACGGGGCCGGTCATCGCAGCTTTGGCCGTCGTTTGGACTGATCGGGGCGTCCGAGCTGCTGATGCGCCAAGCGCGCGGCAGCGCGACGGGTGGCTCGGAACTGCGGGAGCGATCGCTTGGAACGCAGCCTGACCGTCGCGCGGCTGTCGCTGGCACCTTTGCCAGGCCGGGACAGACCCTCGCAGGCCCGCACGGGCTCAACGAGAGGATCGATGACCGTTGTGCTGCAAGCTGAGACCTTCAGCGGCAGGCGTGGCGGTGGACGCAGGCCAACCCCGCGGGTGACAGCTCGCTTCCGAGCAGCAGGCCGATCGCCCGCGAGTATGGCCGTGACGAGCGATGGAGTCGCCTCGTCAAACGCTCAGGTTGTGCTAGCAAGTTCGCTGTCAGCGGCTGCGACGAATCCGGCTCAGATCTGGGCGAGCAGCAAGCCGCACCGGCCCAGTGCTATGCCGACCGTCGGGCCCAGTAGGGACTGGCGCGCACCGGCGCCATCTTGCAAGCAATCGACGCTACCGTTCACTATCGATCGTTCATCAGGCGAAGACTAGAGGGAAGGCAATATGGCCACGTCATTCAGGGCACCCCGGCATGACTCGAAGCAACTGACCGAGAGGATGAGGGAGGCGGCGGAGCAACTCGCGCTCGACTTCAAGCAGGCAACTGCCCTCGACCATAGCGGCGAGCGGGGATCGCGCCGAGAGGATAGCGTTCGCAAGTTCCTGGCAGACCGACTGCCCGGCGGCTATGCAGTGGAGACTGGATTTGCATTCGATGCGCGGGACACGCAGTCCAAACAATTCGATGTCCTGATCTATCGAGTGCGGGATACGCCGTTCCTGCTGGCTGGCGATCCTGCCTTCGTACCGTGTGAATCATTGCTTGCCGCGATCGAAATAAAGTCCTCATTGACGTCAGATGAGGTGAGTGATGCTCTTAAGATCGCAAATTCAGTTCGCGCTTTACGACCATTCGATCGATGCTTTATAGACGCCAGAGAACGCGGACAGCCTGCAGATGACGACCTTCCCAGATGCTTGTTCTCGCTTTTTGCATTTGGAAGCGATCTCGTCGAGGGAGACGATTGGCTAATCAGAGAAGGAGCTCGGTTTGTGCGAGTGGCAAGTGAACTCAGCATCCCCCCGCAGCATGTAGACCGGCTGGTCGTGATGGACCGCGGAGTTATCAACTGTGCGAGCGGTCGTGGTCATGACAGCGTGCGGAGTGGGCGATCCGCGATACAGATTTGGTTTGTTCATCTCATGAACCACCTGTTGCGAGAGGACCGGCGCAGAAAGGAGATCGATCTTGACATATATATGGGTCGCGATAAATGGATGGTATTGCCAGATTGGAAAGGGGCAACAGGCGATTCGAAGATTCCGTCTAAATCGCGACCTCGGGCGCAGCGGATGTATAAGACGAGAACTCGGAAGGATATTCAGCGAAGGAGGTCGTAGAACCTTGTCCGATTAACCGTGGGTTCAGAAATCTGAACGTCATGCGGCGGCCTGACGCTACTCGTGCACCAAACCCCCGAGACGATCCCGACGCCTAACGCGATCAGTGATCGCGACAGCGGACGCGCGGATCCGGGATCGATGCCGATCGGCGGGCGAAGTGCAAGGCTTCGCTGCGGCCGTTGGTTGTTGTAGCGCCGCGCGTACTTGCCGAGCACTCGCCGTAAGATGGCGTCCACCACAGACCAGTATCCAGTCCGAGCATTCCTGTCGCACCGTCCGCACCCAGCGCTCGGCGAACGCGTCACGTTCGGCGCCTGAATGGGGTCTTGATGCTCTGGATGCCATCGGAGGTGAACACGTCGTCGAAGGCCCTGGTGAACCGCCGCCGCGGTCATGAATCAGAAACCGGCGGCACGGTCGCCTCTTCCGTACGGTGTCGGCGATCGCGGAATAACGTGAGCGTCCACACCGTACGGCCCATCGAGAACTCCCCTGCCCGGTGAATCACCAAGGTCCGTTCGGACGATCGATGACGCCAGCGAGGCGAACCCGCCGCGCCCCAAGTTCGATGATGAACAGGACATACAGTGGTCGTGAGCCGCACGGTCCCACAGTGAAGAAGTCGATGGCCACGATGCCTGTAGCCTGCACCCGCAGAAACGCTCGCCTGGTGACCGACGGCGTCGGGGCGCGGGCCGAGGCCCGTTGCCCAGGAGCACCGTGCGGATGGTGGTCGCCGACACCGACACGCCGAGCTTCTTGAGCTCACCCTAGAGCGCCGGTAGCCCAGCGATGATTCTCCCGGGCCAGTCGCAGGATCACCGCGACCACGTGCTGGGCGAGCGGTGGACGGCCGCCTCGAGGGCAGGACTGCGTCCACTTGCGGGTCACCAGCCGACGGTGCCACCGCAGGATCGTGGCCGGCGTCACGAGGAAGGCTGTCTAGGTGGCTGGTGTCTTTCGCGGGCGTGAGTGCTCGCGATGTGGTCGTGTATGGGTGAGAATTACATGGTTGTAGTTCTCGACCGGGAGCGACCGATGACCCTGGGGTTGGCCCAACGCCAAGGCGACCTCCTCGATGATGTGACCCGGTTTTGCGACCAGGTGCTGCCGGAGGGTTCGGTGTATGGGCTGCTGCACCGGGAGCGGGACCGGCTGTTTCCTGACGAGTTGTTCGCCGACCTGTTCTCGGATCAGGGGCGCCGTTGTGTGCCGCCGTCGGTGGTGGCCACGGTGATGGTGCTGCAGCGCCTGGAGGGGCTGTCGGACCGGGAGGCGGTGGAGCGCTACACCTTCGACGCCCGCTGGCGCTATGCGTGCGGGGTGGGCGGCTACGACAGCGGGGGTTGGGGCAGGTTCGCGCACACGGTGCTGGTCGACATGCGCGAGCGGCTGCGCCGTTCCGAGCGGCCCGACCGGGTGTTCGAGGTGGCCTTGGACGCGGCCAAGCAGGCAGGGCTGGTGGGCCGGCGGCGGGTGCTGGACTCCACCCCGCTGTACGACGCAGTGGCGACCATGGACACGGTCACGCTGATCCGCTCGGCTGTGCGGGGCCTGCTGGGGGTGGCTGAGGTGGTGCTGGAGGCCGAGCTGCGGGCCGCGCTGCAAAGCGGGGACGACTACGCCAGTTCGGCCAAGCCGCAGATCGACTGGGACGACCCTGCCGCGCGGGAGGCGCTGGTGGACTCCAGGGCCAAGGACGCGTTGGCGTGCTTGGCGGTGCTGGATGGCCGGGAGCTGGCCCCGGTGGTGGCCCAGGCGGCTCGGCTGTTGTCCATCGTGGCCGGCCAAGACCTCCAGGCGGGCGAGGAGGGGGGGTTGCGCATCGCCCGCAAGGTCGCCCGGGACCGG
>WNFU01025767.1_pt1 | contig 11293 bp, 8 predicted proteins | sample 5400121 | NCBI WGS metagenome assembly WNFU01 (sample SAMN13153360, study PRJNA577476) | soil metagenome | isolation source: 100 cm soil or saprolite under grassland replicate 1 | place: USA:California | collected 2016-06-15
ACGATGGTGGAGATTTCCAGAATCCAAAACGCCATCATCGCAAGGCTGTAAGTGATAAAGAACTGAATCAGAGCAGCCATCAACATCGACACCGTGGCAACTACATAGACCAGCGGATCGGTAGGCAGCACGATGTAGTCGCGGTAATAAATAAAGATCAGCGCAATCGGCGGCAGAGTGACGAAGGTGTAAACGAGGCGGCCGCTTAGAAAAATGCTGAACCGGTATGCGAGATAACTCATCGGCTTGGTGAGAAGCGCATTGATCTGGCCTTCGCGAATATCAGCGGCGATCTGCCATTCGTCCTCTGTTGGCGTGACCAGATTGCTGACCAGGATAGTGAGCAAATAGTAATAGATCATCGAGCCGTAGTCGTAGCCGTGGAGCCCTCCGCCGCGCTCCTTGAACACCGCGGCCCAAAGAAACACCGTGCCGGCCAGCGGAATCAGGCCAAACAGCGCGCGCAGAAAATAATTCCACCGATAAACGAACGTGTTCTGCAGCCCGATGTTAAAAACCGACCCGTACTTTTCGATCCTGCTCGTGCTCATGCTCGTCATCCTAACGGAGTCTCCTGCAATCGAGCATGAGCATGAGTAAGAGCAAGAGCAGGATTCGCTGTAGTGGCGGTCTATGACCTGCCGGTCAGTTCCACGGCGAGATTGATCGCGGCGATCATGCTATCGGGACGCGCGACTCCTTTGCCGGCAATTTCAAATGCAGTGCCGTGATCGGGACTGGTCCTGGGAAAAGGAAGACCAAGCGTCACGTTCACACCTTGGTGAAAGGCGTGAAGTTTCAGCGGAATCAATCCTTGATCGTGATACATGCAGAGTACCGCATCGAATTCGCCTTCAATTGCGCGATGAAAAACGGTGTCCGGAGAGTACGGACCGGTGAAGACGCAATGTGACTGGTGAGAAGTGAGAAGTGATCGGTTTAACTCGGCGACCGCCGGCGCGATGGTTTCGATTTCTTCCCGGCCGAGTTTGCCGGATTCACCGGCGTGCGGATTTAATCCGGCGACGGCAATGCGCGGCGCGTTTATGGATCGTGAATAAAGGAAATCCGCCAGCAACAGACCAACCCGGACAATCTCCGATTGTTGGAGCGCGCTCGCGGCCTTGCGCAATGGAAGGTGCGCTGTTACAAGCGCGACCGTGATTTTTCCGCCGGTCAGACACATCGCGAAATTTTCGACGCCGCAGCGCTGTGCAAAAAATTCCGTTTGTCCTGGAAACTTGAAGCCCACTCCGTACATCCGGGCTTTGTGAACTGGGCCACTTACGATCGCATCGAGCTCACCGCGTCGCACCAGGGTGACCGCTTCCTCCAGCGCAGCCGCGGCAGCGCGAGCTGTTTCCTGCGTTGGATTTCCTGGCTGGCAATCAGGATATTTGCCGATGATCTTGTATTCGGCTGATTTCGGAACTCGATCGGACCTCAGCGCGAGATCGGTAATTTCCGGCCCGATCCCGGCGCAATCGCCGAGCGTAATCCCAATGCGCGGCTCCATGGTGCATCTTCATCAACAGATCGCCACGTAGCAAGCGCGCGTGGTACGAGCCCTCGAGCGCGAAGCACCCCGCTGTTGCCCTCTTGGACCTCTGAGAGGAGCTGACGAAACGGCTCGTGACTGATCATACATCCGCGCGCGACTTCAACGTCATCGTTTGGACGCGCCAGGGAATCGAAGACTTTCTGATACGCGGCACGATCACACCGACGCAGGCTTCGCCCTCGGACGTAAGCCCGGCAACGCCAATACCTCCAAATGCGAAGGATTTTGCCGCGGCAAGGTCACGCGCATTTGTATTCTCAGACGGAGCTGCTCCTGAAACGTGCCATTGCGCCAGCACAATTCCCACGATGAGCATGACAAAAAGCGTTTTCACAATGCAGGGCGCATAACGAGACTCAAGATCAGCCACCGCTGGTGACAGCGAGACTGGCTTGGAATGAACGCGTGTTAATCATCGGAAAGTGGAGCCGTACGCCGGCCAGCGATTGGCGGCATCGTTTGGATAGATGTGGGTTAATGTGGCCTCCTCGGTCGCTTCTCGGGAACAATGACCTTTCCGTCCATCGCGACGTGAACGTGTTCGAGGCGTGGATCATCGCTATACAGTGGCGGGTTCGTGGTGAAACCAATATCATACGCCCAGTGATTGTCGGTCAGACCAAGCTGCATCAGGTGAATCGTGAACGCCGTGGCACCTTGCACTCCCAAGGTGTTCTGCACGTACTCGTCTGCTACCGTGACTGCCTTGTTAGGTGACAGCGGCGCCTCCTGATTTCCTCCCGGCTTCCACACAGGAATAGCTTGCAGCCGAGACTGCTTCATGGCCCATACGAGCTCCGACTGCTCGTCTAATCCCATACTAAACAGGAACACCTCGGAATCATCTTCGGCTGCCGTCGCCAGTGCGCAGGAACTCAGCACGAGCGCCCCGATTAGGACGAAACAGCGCGCAATCATCTAACGAGAATTGGACGAACATTCGCATTTAAACGCGAACATTTTTTTAGGCTGCCAGTCAAAACGCACAACGCCGAACGTTACATCAAAACTGCCGGATATAAGCCTTTTGGCGGAGACTGGCGATCCAGCGTTCCTGAATTTGCTGCGCTTCGTCCTGGATCAGTTTTTTCTCGATATCGCCCCGCGCTTCAGCCAGCGATCTCGCTGCGCGGCCAGCGTGTTGCGTTGAATCCAGCCCCAATCGCCGCCGTTATCCCGGGTGCTGTCCTCAGAATAAACCTGCGCTGTCTGTTCGAATTCGGCGCCGCCGGCTAGTCTGCCGAGCACTTCTTCGGCTAGCGCCTTTTGCGCTTGAGCGTTTCCAGTGTCCTTTTGGCCAGAAATCATGATCATCCGCAACTTGATCTCTTCCTTGGTCGTAAATAGGTCGCGATGCTTTCTGTAGAAATCTTCGATTTTCGTCGGGGAAGCAATCATGTTCGTTTTGACGTTATGGCTGCGCATCGCCTGCACCATTATTCTTTCCAATTCCTTTTCTTTGAATTCGCCCAGCGAATAATTCTGTGCCTCGAGCGTCTTGATAAATGTATTGCGATCGCCGCCAAAATTCTCCCGGATGATATCGTGCACCCGCTGGTCCACAATGTGATCGGGGATCTGATAGCTTTCCTTTTTGAACGCCTGGATGATAAGCCGTCGGTCGATCAGATCTTTTAAAGCGAGCTGCCGCACTTCTTTCACCTTGTTTTCCAACTCCTGGCCGGTTAATTGCGACCGAAGCAGTTTTTCCCGTGGCGCGGACAACTGCCGCACCTGTGAGAATGTGATGACGTCGCCATTCACGACCGCAGCCATGCCGTCCACGACCTGAGCGTCTTGGGCAAATGCAGCGCAACAGATGGGCAACAGAGCAAGCCCACAGACCGCCTGCGAGACGACCGCGAATGGAGGGACCAAGTTTTTCATAATTTCTTTATCAGTTCCAGAATCTCCCCGAGATGCTGCTCGATTTTGGCTCCAACTAAACGAGGGAATTTGCCCGCGACAAGTATAAAATCCCCGCGCCGGGTCAACATCAATTTGCGTTCACGCACCTCGACACGGTTTATCCCTGATTTTGCCGCGGCGAGTTTGATTTCGATGAGGCCAAACAAATTGTCAACCGCCCCCGGGAATGGCCCAAAGCGGTCTCGCCAGTCGCGCCGTAGACGCTGCAATTGCTCGTGCGTAGTAACTTCTGCGACGTCGCGATATGCCCGGATGCGCAAACTGGGGTCGCTGACGTAGGTGATCGGAATGAAGGCTGGGATGCGCTCGATGGGAGGCGCCTTCCCAAACGCCACGACCGACTGGACAGTGGAGCTCATTGGTTGTTGCACAAACTCCGCTTCGTTTGTGGCGAGGAAATCAAGGTTTAAATCAACATCGAGCCGAAACCGCGGCTTTTTGCCTTTGAGCTGGGCGACTGCCTGTTTGAGCAATTGACAATACAAATCAAAGCCGATCGCCACGATGTGGCCGCTTTGAGCTGTCCCCAGGATACTTCCCGCGCCGCGAATCTCCAGGTCGCGCATGGCGATGCGAAAACCTGCGCCGAGCGAACTATATTGTTTGATGGCGCTGATCCGTTTGCGGGCTGCGCCCACTGTCATCATCTCGCGCGGAAGCAGCAGATAAGCGTACGCCTTATGCTCGGCCCGGCCGACCCGCCCGCGCAATTGATACAGGTCGGCGAGCCCAAACTGGTCCGCCCGATCGATGATGATGGTGTTTGCATTCGGAATATCGAGACCGCTTTCGATAATCGTAGTGCAAACGAGCACGTCGGTTTTCCCGGCAATGAATCGCGCCATGACGCCTTCCAGTTCGTCGGCATCCATCTGGCCATGCCCGATCTCAACTCTGGCCGACGGACAAAGATCGACAATTCGGTCACGCACTCGCTCAATGGTCGCTACGCGATTGTGTAGGAAGAATACCTGACCCTGCCGTTCCAGTTCGCGATCAATCGCAGCGCGGATGAGCCGCTCATCGTAAGCCGAGACCACTGTTTCCACAGGCAGGCGGTTGAGCGGCGGAGTCTCGATCGTGGACATATCTCTTACGCCCACAAGCGAAAGATAAAGGGTGCGTGGAATCGGGGTGGCCGAGAGCGTCAGCACATCGACCAGCTTGAAGAGTTCTTTGAATTTCTCCTTGTGCAGCACTCCGAAACGCTGCTCCTCATCGATCACCACCAGGCCGAGGTCCTTGAATAATACGTCGCCCGAAATGAGCCGATGCGTGCCGATGACAATATCGACGCCGCCTTCGCGCAATAGCCGCAAGACTTTCTTCTGTTCGGATTGCGAACGGAAACGGCTGAGCATTTCGATGCGCACGGGGTAATCGAGCATCCGTTGGCGGAATACCTCGAAATGTTGTTGGGCCAGAACTGTAGTCGGCGCCAGCACGGCCACTTGTTTTCCGTCCATGACTGCCTTGAACGCGGCGCGCACCGCCACTTCGGTCTTGCCAAAACCGACGTCGCCACAAATCAAGCGGTCCAGCGGTCGAGGACGTTCCATGTCGATCTTCGTATCGACGATTGCCTTCATCTGGTCCGGCGTTTCACGAAACGGGAATGAATGTTCAAATTCCGCCTGCCATTTTGTGTCCGGAGCGAACGCGTAGCCCGCATGTGTTTGGCGCTCCGCCTGGACTGCAAGCATCTTGCCGGCGTAATCAAAAATGGAAGCCGCTGCTTTTATTTTGGCGCGGGCCCATCTTCCGTCGCCGAGCGAGCTGAGCGGCGGCGATTTTTTTCCTGCACCGACGTAGCGCGAGACCAGGTATGCCTGCTCGAGTGGAACATAGAGCTTCGCTTCATCTGCAAACTCGAGAACTAATACTTCCTGTGGTTGCCCTTGCTGTTGTAGGGCAAGCGCTCCGCTTGCTGAGTCTGTCCCATCCGCGCTCGGCGGGCGGGGCGCCTGCCCTACAACGAATTTGTCGAGCCCGAGAAATCGCCCGATGCCGTGCTCGAGGTGCACCACGAGGTCGCCCTCGTTTAGCTCACTGAAATCAATCTGTGCGCGATTGCGCTCCGCACGACGCAAACGTCTGCGCGGATGGGCCGCAAATCGCCCAAATAATTCCGCCGCCGAGAGGACGACGAGATTGGCTACGGGGAAACAAAATCCGCGAGCAAGAGTTCCTTCGACAAAATCGACGCCCTCGATGGCGCCGGCCATGATCTCGCGAAAACGCTCGATCTCACCTTCAGTCTGAAAATAAATGACGATCTTCGCCTTATTGGCGCGCCATTCTTGTAAGCGCTCGACAAACTGCGCCCGTTTCGCCTCGGCGAGCACCAGATCGCCGACCGCAAACTCGCCGACCTCGCAATCCTGAAATGCACCGCTGAAATCTTCCGGACCAGTCTCAATCCAGCCTTCGCTGATCTTGATGTGTGGAGAGGCGAGCTCCGCCGAGCCCGGCGTCGCTGGAGCTCCGCCCTCCATGTCTGGCTCAACGTCAATTACAAGGTGATCGCGCTTGACGTAATCGCGAACCTGACCGCTCTGGTCCAGCGCTCCCTGGTCGAGCAAAATGTCGACTGACTTCAGATCGCGCACTGAAGTTTGAGTATCGATGTCGAACTCACGAAGGGATTCGATCTGGTCTCCGAAGAATTCTGCCCGGAAAGGCATTGGGGCCTGCCACGAATAAAGATCAACAATGCCGCCACGGACGGCGAATTGTCCGCGAGTGGTGACCTGGGCGACGCGCTCATAGCTACTGGCTACGAGTCGTTCAAGCAGGCTTTCCATCTTCAAGATCGCCCCGCGCTGAAGTTGGGTGACGGCAGGATCCAGCGTGCCGTGTTTCGGCGCAGCTTGATCGAGACTCGCGCATGTTGCTACGATGACGTGTCGGCCGGCTCCGCGCCCGACTTGCATCAGGACTGCCAGTCGCTCGGCGGCAATTTCCGGATCCGGCAAAACATTTTCAGCCGCTGCAAACTCTGCTTCCGGGAGAAAAAGCGCGTCCAGCTGCCAGTTGAGCAGACTTTCGTAGAGTAACTCTTGGGAATGAACGCTGGGACAAAGGATCCAAATCGTGGAATCGGCAGCGTGCCCATGATTGGACGATAGCTGATGCCAGGCGTGCCCGATTATGGCGGCCAGAAATGGCTGGGCTGGCTGGATGACATGTGAGAACGCCACCGGCCACTGAGCATCTTGGATCGCATGAAGCTTGCGCGCCATGGGTTCGCTCGCCGCGACACGTTCAAGTAGCTCTATCCCGATTGGTTTTTCCACTGCAGAATTTACGCTGAATTCCCGCAGAGTTGTAGTCGCGTCGCTCTGAGACGCGCGGCGCGCGCACGGTAAATACCTCAGGTGGCGCTTCGCAGAGCGAGGCGGCTACAACGCGCGGCCGATCGCTGCGGCAACGGCGCGAAGACGCGGAACGAGCTCGGCAAAGATCGCCGGCGTAAGCGCCTGGTTCCCGTCGCTCTTGGCCATCTCGGGAGAATCGTGCACTTCGATCATGAGCGCGTCTGCGCCGGCGGCGACTGCGGCCAGACACATCTGGGGGACGAAATCGCGCAGACCGAGAGCGTGCGCCGGATCGACAATGACTGGGAGATGCGTTTTAGACTTCAAGATTGGAACAGCACTCAGATCGAGCGTGTAGCGTGCCGCGGTTTCGAACGTGCGAATGCCGCGCTCGCAGAGGATTACGTTTGGATTCCCCTCGTTGAGGATGTATTCGGCGCTCATCATCAAATCGTAAATGGTGGCGCTGAATCCGCGCTTGAGCAGCACGGGAAGTCTGCTGCGACCCACTTCTTTCAACAGGGAGAAGTTGTGCATGTTGCGAGTGCCGACCTGAAGACAGTCTGCGTACTTCTCGATCATCGAGAGATCGCGCGGGTCCATGACTTCGGTGACCACAGGCAAGCCAGTTTTTGCGCGCGCTTCCGCAAGGAAACGAAGTCCCTCTTCGCGTAATCCCTGAAAGCTGTACGGCGAAGTGCGCGGTTTAAACGCGCCACCTCGCAGAATTTTTGCGCCTGATTCTTTGACGATCGTCGCGATCGACTGAATTTGTTCTCTGCTTTCAACCGAGCACGGGCCACAAATGAGAACAACGTCCTCGTGTTCGCCCAGCCGCACGTCGCCGACTACGACAGAGGAAGCTCCGCGAGAATCGCGCGCCGCAAGTTTGTACGGCTTCAGCACGGGGATGATGGCTTCCACGCCCGCCATCGCGGCAATCGGCTTTTCGCGAAGGAGAGCTTCGGGCCCGATTACACCGATGATCACGCGCGACGCGCCACGGCTGATTTGTGCCTCCAGTGATGATGCGCTGGATCTGTTCTTCAGTAGCGTTCGGTTGCGTGATGACGATCATATTCTTCTCAGCGGAATAATCAGGATGCCGTTAGCTGGAATTTTCTGCAAGCCTAGATAATGAGCCTGTATTCCCCTGCAATTCGTTCGAAAAGCGGCGGAGCACCGCCGCACTCCACAACGCAAGCGCGTAATCGACGTTTGCAAGGACGGCCACGTTTTGGAGTGCGGCAGTGCTCTGCCGCTTTAGATTTTCTCAACGCAGCGAGTGCGAAATTTGCGAGACGGCGGACTCGAATCGGAGGAATCGTCGTGAGGAGCCGTAACTTAGTTCGTGATCGTGACCGGCGTCCCGACTGAGACTGACCTAAAGAAATCTTCGGCCATGAATTCGGGCATCCGGATACATCCGTGCGACGCCGGATAGCCTGGCAAATAACCTGCGTGCATGCCTGTCCCTGATACGATCCGCATGAAGTACGGCATGGGCGTGCCCCTGAAGTGAGCGCCCGGCGGTTTTGGATCTTTATTAATATCGACGTTGGGCACGACCACGTTGCCGGCCGAATCCACATAATCGCCGAACAAGCTGGAGACGTGGTCCTTGTCCTTCTGAATAATTTTGAAGTGACCGAGTTGCGTGTTTAGTCCTTCGCGACCGGTTGAGAGCTGCGAAACGCCAACGAGCACGCCTCCCTTGTAAAAATAGGCGCGCTGCTCTCCGAGACTGATCTTTACCGACGGGCTTCCGTTAACGCTGTCACCATCCCAATAAGAGACGGTGTCACGAGGCCCACCGGCCGGCGCTTCACCGTAAACGCCGCCCAAATACTGCGTCCTGGCGGAATAACGCGGGTCTTCACCGCAACCCGCGACGAGCCAAACAAGACCAACAGAAACGATTATCCGCAAAACACCCAACAAAGAATGATGCATAGTTTCGACGGCGTTCTTAATGCGCACGCTGCGCAAAAAGTCAAGCGGGGGAGGAGTTGCCGCGAGTCAAAGAATACCAATCGCATCGCGAATTTTCTTATCGACAGCGACGGAAATGACATCGCCGCTGTTGTAGAGGCGCTTGTGCCAAGCGCCAATGTACTAGTTCGGCGTTCGCTACAACGTCGTCAGTTTTTACGCCACTGTTCTATGCAATCATCCACGGCCGTCCCGATGTCATCCCGAGCCGCAGCAGACGGCGAGGGACCTCACATAAGCTTTGTTGATTACGCAATGAAACTTGTGTGATTAGCGAAGACTGTGAGGTCCTTCGCTCCGCTCAGGATGACAGCGCGCTCTTATTTCGTGCCGCACCATTGATCCACCCAGTCGTTCACAGTTTTGTACCAGAGCTGGCTGTTCTGCGGCTTAAGCACCCAATGACCTTCGTCGGGGAAATACAACATCTTTGACGGCACTTTCAGTACTTGCAGCGTGGTGTAGAGATCGAACGCTTGTGAAACATCAAGGCGGTAATCATTTTGGCCATGCACGACCAGCGTCGGCGTTTTGAAATTCGCCGCGTATTCGTGCGGCGACCATTTCCGATAAACATCCCGTTTTTTCCATGGTGGACCGCCGAATTCCCAGTTGGCGAACCACAGCTCTTCGGTCGTGCCGTAGGCGGGCTCCGCGTTGAACATGCCGTCGTGCGAGACAATGCACTTGAAACGATTCGTGTGGCCTAACAACCAATTCGCCATGTAACCGCCGTAACTCGCGCCCAGCGCCGCCTCGCGATTCTTGTCGATGAACGGATAAGTTTTCTCCACGTAATCGAGTCCCTTCATCAGATCGACATACGGTTTGCCGCCCCAATCGCCACTGATCGAGTCCGTAAACCTCTGCCCGTAACCGGTCGAGCCGTGGAAATTGATCATCACCACCACGTAATTTCCCGTTGCGGCGAACAACTCCGCGTTCCAGCGATACGTCCAGGAATTTCCCCAAGCTCCTTGCGGACCGCCGTGGATCAAAAATTTTAGCGGATATTTCTTGTTCGGATCGAATCCCGGCGGCCTAACGAGAAAACCCTCCACGTCGTCATTGTTTGCGCCTTTAAACGTAAATTCTTCCAACGGCTGCATGTCGATCTGCGACAACAGCGCGTCGTTGATATGCGTAACGACTTCAAACGGGTCTCCGAAACGCGTTTTGTTCGGTGTTGGTAGTTCAAATCGATAGATCTCGTTTGGCGCAAGGAGCGACATACGCGAAATGAAAAGATTACCGCCGGCAATTACCAAGTCGTCTGCGTGCAGTTTCATCGTAGGCTGCACTGGCTGGTCCGGGATCGGACCTTCACTTGCGGCGTACGCGGGAATCGGCACGTCGCTAGGTGGCGATGCGCGGAACACTGGGGATTCGCCGTGATCCTCCGCGCTGAAAAAGATTTCCCTGAATCCCTCACGGGGCATCCACCACGCGAAACTGCCCACTGACCGATCAAACTTTTCCGTCAGATCGCGCGTTTTGCCTGATTGTCGATCTTGCACGAGGAGCCGCCATTTATCGGCTTCGAAGCCGGCGCGAGCTTGCGAACGCCATGCGAGATATTTTCCGTCCGGCGAATAGAGCGGCGTGGTGTCTGCGCCGGGGCTGGCGGAAATTTTCTTAGGCGCACCGCCGGAGATCGGCACGACGAAAATTTCGTTGTTCGTGCTGGTCGCTTCGACTTCATCGACGTTGGATGTGTAAGCGACATCCTGGCCGTCGGGCGAGATCGCATACATGTCCTGCCCGCCTAACGAGAACGGCGGCACATCGTGATCGCCGGGGGTGAGATCACGCGGCGTTGTAGAGGCGCTTGTGCCAAGCGCCTGGGCGTTTGATACAAACGCCCCTACCACAAACAAATGGCTGCGTTTGAATTCCGTGAACGCGTTCCAATGCCGATAGAACAATCGCGTGAAAACTTTAGCTTTCACCTTGCTCTTCTTCAGCTCTTCGTCGCGCTGTTTGTTGCACGCATCATCTTTGCAATCGGGATGTACCGCCGACACGAAGACAATGTTCTTTCCATCCGGCGACCAAATCGCGCCGTCGGCACCGGTTGAGATCGATGTGACTTGATGCGGTTTCCCAACCAGCTGTCCCGTTTCGGGGCTGAAATCGCACGTCCAGATTTGTGTTGGATCAGTCGCTTTCGAAGTCCAGATGAGTCGTTTGCTATTCGGCGAAAATCGCGGGCGCTCCTCGTGATTCGGCGTCGGATTCAACCGCCGCGATTCGCCGCCGCTGGCTGGGACAATCCACAAATGCGAAATCTTCGTGTTCGCCGCGAGATCGACATCTTCGCAATCGAATACAACCCATCTTCCATCCGGCGACGGCACCGGCGCACCGACGCGCTTGAGTTTCATCATGTCTTCAAAGGTGAATGGATGCTTTTGCGACGGCGTGGGCGATTGAGCGAAAGCAGAAAGCGCCAACGTGAACGACAGCGTTAAAATCTTCCAATGCATGGTGTCTA
>WNFU01012307.1_pt1 | contig 11292 bp, 9 predicted proteins | sample 5400121 | NCBI WGS metagenome assembly WNFU01 (sample SAMN13153360, study PRJNA577476) | soil metagenome | isolation source: 100 cm soil or saprolite under grassland replicate 1 | place: USA:California | collected 2016-06-15
GCTGCGTCAGGCTTTCGCCCATTGCGCAAGATTCCCCACTGCTGCCTCCCGTAGGAGTCTGGGCCGTGTCTCAGTCCCAGTGTGGCTGATCGTCCTCTCAGACCAGCTACGGATCGTCGCCTTGGTGGGCCATTACCCCGCCAACAAGCTAATCCGCCGCGGGCTCCTCCTCGGCCGGAGGCCGAAGCTACCTTTTCTCTCAAGCCCGAGGGCTCGAGAGGCCGTCCGGTATTAATCCGGGTTTCCCCGGGCTATCCCGGTGCCGAGGGCAGATTACCCACGTGTTACTCACCCGTTCGCCGCTGTCCCCAGGCCCGAAGGCCTGGTTCTCGCTCGACTTGCATGTGTTAAGCGCGCCGCCAGCGTTCGTCCTGAGCCAGGATCAAACTCTCCGTGAAAGTGGTTTGCTGCCGAAGCAGCAAGCTTCACTTCGAGCCTGAGCTCAAAGGCCGGATCCCGAAGGACCCGACGGTTTCCTAAGCCTCCGGCCGAAGCCGGAGGACTCGACGTTTTGCACGCTGTTGAGTTTTCAAAGACCGTCGCCGCCTGGTCTACGCAAAAAAGCCTCCGGCTCGTAGCGGAGGCCCTCAGTTGTACCCGATTCACGTCGTATCCAATCGGTCTGAAGGCTCTCCTTGTCGAGTGACGGGACAGTCCTGCGCGGCCCCTTGCGAGGCAGCCGGGGCATGATAGCAGCATTATCAGGGGCTGGAGAAGCGGCGGAAGCGGCGCTTCCCCGCCTGGACAACGGCGCCGTCGAGCCGGCTCCGGGGCAGGTCGAGCTCCGTCACCACTTCGCCGTCGATCTTGACGCCTTCCTGGGCTATCAGCCGCCTCGCCTCGCTCGTCGAGCCGACTCCGAGATGCTCGACGAGCAGCGCCGGTAGGTGCACGGGATCGCCCTCCGGCAGCTCGGCCTCGGCCACCTCCTCGGGCGCCTGGCCCTCGCGCACGACGCGCGTGAAGTGCTCCTCCGCCGCACGCGCTTCCTCCTTCCCGTGCCAGAGCGTGACGATCCCACGCGCGAGCGCGAGCTTGGATTCCATCGGGTCGCCCCCGGGCGGCTCGCGGTCGAGGCAGAGCCGCCACCACTGCTCGAGCGCCGAGTCGGGGATCGACATCACCTTGCCGAACTGCTCGTTCGGGGGCTCGTCGATGGCGATGTAGTTGTTCTCCGACTTGCTCATCTTGATGACACCATCGGTGCCGACCAGAAGCTCGTAGGTGACGACCGCCTGCGGCTCGAGCCCGTAGGCCTGCATCACGTCCCGACCTATCAGCAGGTTGTAGAGCTGGTCGGTGCCGCCCACTTCGACGTCGGCCTCGATGGCAACGGAGTCGTAGCCCTGCGCGAACGGATAGAGCAGCTCTGAGACTGAGATGGGGTTTCCCCGCGCGAACCGCTCCGCGAAATCGTTCCGCTCGAGCAGGCGGGCCACCGTGGCCGTCCGCGTCAGCCGGACGAGCTCCGCGTAGTCGAGCTTGCCCAGCCACTCCCCGTTGAAGCGAATCTCGGTGCGGTCGCGGTCGAGGATCCGGAAAGCCTGCTCGGCGAACAGCTTCGCGTTGTTATCGAGCACGTCGTCAGGCAGTACCTGCCGCTCTTTCGAGAGCCCCGACGGATCGCCGATCCGAGCCGTGTAGTCGCCGACGATGAGCACGGCGACGTGACCGGCGTCCTGGAAAGCGCGCAGCCGGCGGAGGACGAGCGCGAAGCCGAGATGGATGTCCGGGCCGGTGGGGTCGATTCCCAGCTTGACCCGCAGCGGCCTTCCGAGAGCGAGCTTGCGCTCGAGCTCGCCCTCCGGGAGCACGTCGACTGCGTTACGAGTCAGCTCGGTGGCCATTGAGCGATTGTACGGCCGCCGTTACTACACTTTCCGTTCCGTGGCGTTTCTGCGACGAAGCAAGGACTCGTCCCGCAAGCCTCGGCGCCGGATCCGGAAGCTCCGTGTCCTCGTTCTCATCCTCGTCCTCGGGACGCTCGGTTTCGGCGCCTTCGCGCTTGGGGTGATCCGGGCGATCTCCGAGGAGATTCCGAAGCTCGACCCCGCCTACCAGCAGCGGCTCGCGAAGAACGGCTACCTGTACACCGCTGACGGCAAGCGGATCCTGGCTGTGCTGCGCGGCGCCCAGAGCCGCGTGATCGTCTCCTCCGAAGACATCTCGCCCCTGATGAAGCAGGCGATCGTCGCGATCGAGGACCGCCGTTTCTTCCAGCACAGGGGCGTGGACCTCCGCGCGGTCGCAAGAGCCGTCTGGGCCGATATACGCAACGAGTCGGTCGTGCAGGGCGGGTCGACGATTACCCAGCAGTTCATCAAGAACGCGTATGTCAAGAGCGCGCCGTCGCTCACCCGCAAGCTCAAGGAGGCCGCGCTCGCCTGGCAGCTCGAGCAGCGCTGGTCGAAGGACAGGATCCTGACCGCCTACCTGAACACCATCTACTACGGGAACGGCGCATACGGGATCCAGCAGGCGGCGAAGGTCTATTTCGGAACGAGAGCCAAGCGCCTCAATCTTCCCCAGGCAGCTCTGCTGGCGGGGATTCCCCAGAACCCGTCTCGCTACGACCCTGCGGCCAACCCGAGGGTGGCGAAGGCGCGGCGGCGGCAGGTGCTGCAGCAGATGTTCGACCAGGGTGACATCACCAAGCACGCACTCCGCTGGGCGGAAAATGCGTCGATCCCGCGCCCCGACAAGATCGGGTTGCCCGGCACGCAGGGGCCAGGCCCCGCGCAGTACTTCGTCAACTACGTCAGGCAGCAACTCGTCGACAAGTGCGGGGCGAGCCAGGTCTTCGGCGGCGGCCTGCGGGTGCGAACCTCGCTGGACCTCGGCCTCCAGCAGATCGCGCAGGACTCGATCTCGAAGTGGCTCAGGGATCCAAAGGGGCCTTCTGCTGCGCTCGTAGCCGTGGATGCGCGCGACGGTCGCGTCCTCGCCATGGTGGGCGGGAACAACTACTACAAGAGCCAGTTCAACCTCGCCGTCCAGGGGGAGCGCCAGCCCGGCTCGTCCTTCAAGCCGTTCGTGCTCGCGACGGCGCTCGAGGACGGTGTCTCGCCCGAGACGACTTTCGAGTCCAAGCCCGTCGTGATCCCGGCGGGCGATCGCGTCTGGGTCGTCCACAACTACGAAGGGGCGTATCTCGGAACCATCGACCTTACGACAGCCACGGCGTACTCCGACAACTCCGTGTTCGCGCAGCTGACCAACCTCGTCGGGCCGAAGGGCATCGTCGAGACTGCGCACCGGCTCGGCATCACGAGCCCCTTGCGCAACTACTTCTCGATCGGCCTCGGCGCCCAGGCCGTGAACCCGCTCGAAATGGCGAGGGCGTTCGCCTCTTTCGCAAACGGAGGCGACCGGGTCGACGGCTCCGTGATGGGCGATCACGCCCGTGCGGTGCTCTCGATCGCCAACGGCTCGCGCGGCTGCCGAGGCGAGAACAAGGTGATCCGGCGCCGCGTGCTCACGCCGCTTGCCGCCGAGACCGTCAACTCGCTTCTGCAGCGGGTTGTCAGCGAGGGGACAGGCCGGCGGGCGGCTTTGCCGGACGGCAGGTCCGTCGCCGGCAAGACGGGAACTACCGAGAACTACGGCGACGCCTGGTTCGTCGGCTACACCCCTCAGCTCGTCGCGGCCGTCTGGGTGGGCTACCCGGACAAGCTCCGCCCGATGCTGACCGACTACCACGGCAAGCCCGTTGCCGGCGGGACCTATCCTGCGCTGATCTGGCGCAGCTTCATGCGTGAGGCGCTCTCTTACTTCGATGATCAGCCCGAGTACTTCACGCCGCCCTCGACGACCTACGGGCAGGCGCTTCCCGTCGTGCAGCGCAACGGCCGGATCATGCTCGACAACGGCAACTGCCGCGGGGTTCGGAACGTCGTGTACCTCCCCGGTGCGCAGACACCGAAGACGGCCGACTGCAAGCCGAACGAGGTCGAGGTTCCGAACGTGGTCGGAAAGACGGTGAAGGCTGCACGGGAGCGTTTGGCGCTTCAGCCGCTGCGCGCCACGATTGCCTACCGGCCTGCGGCGCCCCTCGAGCGCCCCGGCGTCGTCCAGAGCCAGTTCCCGCACAGCGGCACGCTCTCCTCGTACGACAGGGTCACCCTCGTCCTCGCGAGGCCGCTGCACGGCGTCGTGCCGAGCGTGGTGGGGATTCCACTCAGGACGGCTCGCCTGCGACTCGAGCGGCTCAAGCTGTCCTTCCAGGTCGTCCATCGCAAACCGGGACGCCGTCCGGGCCGCGTCCTGTACCAGGCTCCGAAGGCCGGGGTCGCAGCGGCGCCGGGAATGCTGGTCAGGCTGGTGGTCTCGAAACGTGCGAAGCCGAAGCGCGCGCCGGCAAAGCACGGCTGATCCACTTCGAGCCCGCGAGCGCATAGCGCCAGGGGCGCTCCGCCGCCTGGGTGATCCCCACCCGGGGCCCGACGGCGATCTCGGGATCGCCCTCACGCGGCAGGAGCTCGAAAGGCGGCCGGTCGAGCCGGAGGCGGTCCTGCTCACGCGTCACGGCGAGCGCCTGGCAGAGCCGGCCCGGGCCGGAGCAGAGGAGCCGCGGCTCGTCGAGCCCGCGCCGCGCGCGCATCGCGTCCAGGCCGGTCGTCGGCTCGAGGGCCCGGATGAGGACGGCGCTCGCGACTCCCTCCGGCTCGCAGACGAAGTTCAGGCACCAGTGGATTCCGTAGGAGCGGTAGACGTAGGCGCGGCCAGGCGGGCCGAACATCGAAGCGTTGCGCTCGGTGCGACCGCGGTAGCCGTGCGCGGCGGGATCCTCGTGGTCGTACGCCTCGACTTCGGCGATCACGCCGCCGACGCCGTCGACGAGCAGCGTCACGCCCACGAGGTCGGGGGCGACCTCGTGGACGGAGCGGTGGAAGAAGTCAGTCCCCGTGTGATTCCTTCGAGGTGTCGTAGCGGATGAAGACCGGGAAGAGCAACGCGATCAGCATGGTGCCTACAACGGAGGCGATCCCGCCCGAGACGATCGATGTCCGGACGCTCGTCAGCGAGGCCACGAGCCCGGCCTCGACGTTTCCGAGCGCGGGCGTGGAAGCGACCTGGGCGAACTCGATTCCCGACACACGGCCCCGCAGCCGGTCGGGCGTGACCGAGAAGAGGATGGTGTTCCGCATGACGGCGCTGACGTTGTCGGCGGCGCCGGCCGCTGCAAGTAACAGGAGGGCGAGCCAGAGGGAGCTCGCGAAGCCGAAGAGCGCGATCGCGACTCCCCAAAGCCCGGCCGCAACCGCGACGACGGCTCCCTGGCGACGGACGTGGCCGATCCACCCCGAGAGGAGCGAGGCTAAGAGCGCGCCTGCGTAGGGCGCGGCATAGAGGCCTCCGAGTATGGATGCACCTCCGCCGAATCGGTTCGCCGCGAGCGCGGGGAAGAGAGCGCGCGGCATCCCGAACACCATCGCGTTCGAGTCGGTCAGGAACATTCCGAGCAGCACTTTCTTCTGGACGACGAAGCGGAAGCCCTCGGCGATCGAGCGGAGGCTGGGCGCGTCCGCGTCGTGGGCGGGCGGCAGGGGCGGAAGACGCCAGATCGACCACAGCGATGCCACAAAGGTGACCGCGTCGAGCGTGTACGCGCCGGTGAGCCCGAGGGCGGCGATCAGGATGCCGCCCGCCGCCGGCCCGGCGACCGAGGTGGTGCTCGAGTAGACGCTCTCGATCGAATTCGCCGCAGCGAGCTCGTGTGGCTCGACGAGGCGCGGGATGACTGTGCTCATCCCGGCGACGCCGATGGAGAAGATCGAGAGCGAGAGCGTGGTCAGCACGTAGATCGCCCAGACCCTCGGATGGGCGAGCGACGCATTGAAGGCGAAGCCGCCCGCGACCACAGCGAGCGCGACCTCTGTCCGGAGCAGCAGGCGGCGCCGGTCGAACGCGTCCGCGATCGCGCCCCCGGCGATTGTCAGGGTCAGGAGCGGAAAGAGCTCGCAGAGCGAGAGCAGGCCCACCTGGAGGGTCGAGTGGGTGAGGCCGTAAAGCTGGAACGGTGCGGCGACGGCTCCGATCTGGGTGCCGAATGCCGAGACCGTCTGTCCGACGAACAGGCGCCGAAAGGCCGGATAGCGGCGAAGCGGGCGGAGGTCGATCGCGAGGCGGCGCATCCGCCCAGGCGGGGTTACCTCGTTCGGCTCCACGCCGTTAGAACAGGCTGCTGTCCTCGGCGGAGGCGGTGCTCTCCTCGAGCACCTTGCGCGCCCGCCGGCTCAGGTCGCCGAGATCGACCTTGCCCGACTGTGCCTGCTCGGCGAGGCGCCCCGCGAGGTCGAGCGCGTCGTCGAGGACGCGGCTCGCGACCGTGGAGTCCTGCCCCATCTCGAGCAGGATCGTCCGCTCCGTCCGGGAGGCGATCACGGGCTCCGAGATGCCCTCGATCCAGACGCGCGTACGCTGCCCGCTCCCCCGCTCCTCAGACGGAAGCGGCTCGAGCGCGTAGATCTTGTCGGCCCGCGCGTATTTCCCGAAGCCGAGGAACACCATCCTGGGCCCGCCGTTCGTCATGAAGTGATTATGCAGTGGGACCCGAGGTGATGCGAGGCAGCCCGCTAGGCTCGTCCGCGCGGTGCCACGCATCTTTCTCTCTCCTCCCCACCTCTCGGGCCGCGAGCTGGACTACCTCCGCGACGCGGTCGAGTCCAACTGGGTCGCGCCGCTCGGGCCGCACGTAGACGCGTTCGAACGCGAATTGTCCGAGCTGAGCGGCGTTCCGCACGTGCTTGCACTCTCGAGCGGGACGGCGGCCCTGCACCTCGCGTTCATCGTGACCGGCATCGGGGCCGGCGACGAGGTCGCGTGCTCGTCCCTCACATTCTCGGCGAGCGCGAATCCGATTCTCTACGCCGGTGCCAAGCCGGTGTTCGTCGATGCGTCTCCGTCCACGTGGACGATCGATCCTGAGCTGCTCGAGCAGGCTCTCGCCGAGCGTCCGGCGATCAAGGCGGTGGTTGCGGTCGACCTGTACGGGCAGTGCGCAGACTATGACGCGCTTCGAGAGGCCTGCGTTTCCCGCGACGTCGTGCTCGTGCAGGACGCCGCGGAGTCTCTCGGCTCGACCTACCAAGGCACGCCGGCCGGAGCGCAGGGTGACCTGGCGATCTTCTCGTTCAACGGCAACAAGGTGATCACCACGAGCGGCGGAGGAATGCTCGTTTCGGCCAACGAGGGCTGGATCGAGCACGCGCGCAAGCTGTCGACGCAGGCCCGGGAGCCCGCGGCGCACTACGAGCACGCGGAGATTGGTTTCAACTACCGCCTCAGTAACCTCTTGGCGGCAGTAGGCCGCGCCCAGCTAGAGGCGCTTCCCGAGCGGTTGGCGGCGCGCCGCCGCGTGAACGACCGGTACCGCGAGCTGCTCGCCGGGTCAGCCGGGATCTCATTCATGCCGGAGGCGACGTACGGGCGCGGCAACTGCTGGCTGACCTGCATCCTGGTCGATCCCGAGGAGGCAGGCGCCAATCGCGAGACCATCCGCCTTGCGCTCGAGGGAGACGACATCGAATCGCGCCCGCTCTGGAAACCCATGCATCTCCAACCCGTGTTTCGCGACGCACCGATGTACGGCGGAAGCGTCTCGGCCTCGCTGTTCGAGCGCGGGCTCTGCCTGCCGAGCGGTTCCGCGCTCACCGACGCGGACCAGCGCAGAATCGTCGAGATCCTGCTCGCAGCCCGCGCCTAGCGCCTGGGGCTACGCCTCGGCGGGCGTCTTGGTCGAGTACTCGAGCCAGTGCGACCAGCGCTCGCTGCGCCCGCGCACGGTCGCTGCGTAGGCGTCCTGCAGCTCGAGCGTGACCGGGCCGACGCCGATCTCGTGGTCGTCGACCTCCCGGAGGGGCGTCACCTCGGCGGCCGTGCCGGTCATGAACACCTCGTCCGCCGTGTACAGATCCGAACGGATCAGCGATTTCTCGACGACGCTGTGGCCGAGATCTTGCGATATCTGGATGATCGTGTCGCGTGTGATCCCGGGCAGGATCGACGAGCTCAGATCGGGCGTGAAGATCGTCCCGTCCTTGACCATGAAGATCGTCTCCCCGGGGCCGTCCGCGATGTTGCCGTCCTCAGTGAGGAGAATCGCCTCCTCATACCCCGCACGCCGCGCCTCGTGGGTCGCGAGCATCGAGTTGAGATAGACACCGGTGGCCTTCGCCGCGTGGGGAATCGTGTTCGGGCCGACTCGCCGCCACGAGGAGACCATGGCCGTGATCCCTTTGGTCTGGCCTTCCTCTCCCAGATAGGCGCCCCAGGGGAAGCACATGATGACGACGTCGATCGGATTCGTCTCCGTGTGCACGCCGAGCTCGCCGTAGCCGGCGAAGGCGATCGGGCGCAGGTAGCTCTCGGAGAGCCCGTTGACGGCGATGAGCTCGTGACACACGGTCCGGAGCTCCTCGACGGAGTACCCCAGCTCCATGTACAGGAGCTTCGCCGAGTTCTCCAGCCGCTTGAGGTGATCGGTCAGCCTGAAAACGGCAGGCCCGCGCTCGGTCTCGTAGCAGCGGATCCCTTCGAAGACGCCCGTGCCGTAGTGGAGCCCGTGGGTTCCGACGTGGACGCGGGCATCGGCCCAGTCCACCAGCTCGCCGTTCATCCAGATCTTCTCGGTCTCCCGCATCGGCTTCCTGATTTTACAGTCGGGCGTCCTCGGAGAGGTCCGCGCTCCGCGCGCGGCTCAGCCGGACGAGCTCCGGCGGGGGAAGCCCGGCCATGTGCTTCTCCGAGCCCGCCCCGATCCAAACCCGGTCGTGGCCGAGCAGGCGGAGATCGATCAGGACGGTTTCGACGTTCGGGAGCGGAAAGGGTGCGACCGCTCCGGGCTCAAAGCCCGTCGCCGAACGGACCTGCTCGGGGCCAGCGATCTTCGCGCGCTCGCAGCCGGCGGCAGCGGCCACCTTGCGGCGGTCGGCCCGGCGGTCACCGGGAACCAGCGCGACGATCGAGCGCCCGTCGCAGTCGAAGACGAGCGATTTGACGATCTGCCCGAGCTTGCAGCCCGCCGCACGGGCCGCGTCGACCGCGGTCGGCGTCCCCTCCGGGAACTCCTCCAGCCGCGCCTCGGCCGCAGCCTGCTCGAGGACCGCGCTCGAGGACCGCGGCCACGCGCTGCACCGGCTCGGGCCAGCTCACGCGCGCCCCTCGCCGCCGTCTGCTCCCGCCAGGCGAAGCCCGGCTGCGCGGACGGCTGACGCCGCTGGCGGCAGGATGCTACGCCGTCGGCGCTTGGCCGTACCACTTGTACTGTCCTGCGCGCCGCCGGCTTGCCTCCTTTGCCAGCGACGCCCGAGGAACGCGCGCGGCGTCATCATGCATCCGTCTCCTCCAGCGAGACGAAGCGGACCGTGTCGAAGCCCTCGCGGAGGCCCTCCACCAGCTCCGAGGGCGCCTGCGAGTCGATCGAGAGCGCCATCAATGCCTTCCCCCCGCGCTGATTGCGCGAGACCGCCATGTTGGCGATGTTCAAGCGGAAGAAGACCATCAGCGGTGAGAGCTCCATCTCGAGCTCGAAGCCGAGCGCCGAGACGAGCCAGCGGCGGTGATCGCGGCCGATCGTCGTTCCGGCGACTCGCAGCTCCTCTCCGTCCGTCCGCGCCTCGACGCGGATGAGATTGGTGAAGTCGCGCGAGGAGCGGCGCTTCTCCTCGACGACGTCGACGCCGAGCTCCTCCGCCACGAGCGGCGCATTGACGTAGTTCACCGGCTGGTCGACCCGCCCCTGGAACGCGCCGTTGAGCGCGGCGACGGTCAGCAGCCTGGTGTCGTAGACGGAGAGGCCCCCGTAGTACGTGAGGCCGAACTGCTCGACGCGGCCTCCTGCGAGCTCCATCGCCAGCCGCCCGAGCTTCGCCGCCAGCGGGATGTAGGGGCCGAGTAGCTCCAGGTCCTCGGCCCTGATCGCCGGGATGTTGACGGCGTTCGTGACCAGCTCGCCCTCCAGCGCCGCCGCGACCTGCTCGGCGACGATCAGGCCGGCGCGGTCCTGCGCCTCCTCGGTCGACGCGGCGAGATGCGGCGTCACGACGACGTTGTCGAGCTCGAGCAGCGGCCCCGAGTACGGCTCGGAGGAGAAAACGTCGAGCGCGACGCCGGCGACCTGCCCCGACCGCAACGCGTCGAGCAGCGCATCCTCGTCGACGAGCTCGCCCCGCGCGGCGTTCACGAGCCGGACGCCGGGCTTCATCCGGGCGAAGGCCTCGGCGCCGATCGAGCCACGCGTCTCGGCCGTCAGCGGCAGGTGCAGCGTGATGAAGTCGGCCGTCTCGAAGATGCGCTCGGGCGACTCCGCCTGCTCGACGCCCAGCTCGCGGAAGCGCTCCTTCGAGACGAATGGGTCGTAGGCGACGACCCGCATCTGCAGCCCCGCGGCTCGGCGGGCAACCTGCTGGCCGATCCGCCCGAAGCCGAGGACGCCGAGCGTCTTGTCCGCCACCTCGAGCCCTCCATAGCGCGAGCGCTCCCAGCGTCCCTCCTTCAGCGCGGCGTGGGCCTGCGGGATGTTGCGGGAGAGCGCGAGCAGGAGGCCGATTGTGTGCTCGGCGGCGGAGATCACCGTGGACTCGGGCGCGTTTGCGACCACGATGCCGCGCCGGGTCGCGGCCTCGACGTCCACGTTGTCCACCCCCACGCCGGCACGCCCGATCACCTTCAGACGCTCGCCACGCTCGATGAGGTCGGCGGTCAGCTTCGTCGCCGAGCGGATGATGATCGCGTCGTAGAGGCCGATCTGCTCGCCGAGGTCGCCGTCGGAGTCGACGTCCACCTCGTACCGTTCGCGCAGCAGATCGACGCCGGCGTCGGCGATCTGCTCGCGGACGAGGACTCTCTGGGTCACACGGTTGTGTGCTCGAACACTTCTAGCGCCCGCGAGACTGCCACACCGCGCTCGATCTCGGCACCGGCCTCGGCGAGCGCGAGCTCCACGCCGGCGAGCGCAGTCGTGATGTCGAAGATGTCGTAGTAGCCGATGTGGCCGATCCGGAAGATCTTGCCCTTGAGCGGCCCCTGCCCCGGCGCGAGGGTGATGCCGAAGCGGTCGCGGATCGACGCGACGAGCTCATCCGAGTCGATCCCCTCCGGCGCGTTGACCGCCGTGACGACCGCCGAGCGGTCCTCGTCGGGCGAGAAGAGCTCGAGGCCCATCGCCTTCACCCCCTCCCGGCAGGCGCGCCCGAGGCGCACGTGGCGGTCGAAAGCGGCCTCGAGCCCCTCCTCGAGCAGCATCCCGACGGCGACGTTCAGCCCCATGACGAGCGAGACCGCGGGCGTGAA
>WNFU01009105.1_pt1 | contig 11291 bp, 14 predicted proteins | sample 5400121 | NCBI WGS metagenome assembly WNFU01 (sample SAMN13153360, study PRJNA577476) | soil metagenome | isolation source: 100 cm soil or saprolite under grassland replicate 1 | place: USA:California | collected 2016-06-15
GGACCGCGTCCTCGTGTTGCGCAATCTCGGTCCCCAGGCCTTTCGCGTGCGGACACGACAGGTTGAGCTCGATCGCCTTCACGCCGTACGTCGCCATTCTTGCAGCGACCCGCGCGTACTCGTCCGCATCCTTGCCATACACAGACCCGACGACGACCGCGTCGGCGGCGAGCGCGCGCTTCACCTCGTGCTCGTATTCAACGATGCCTGGATTCGGCAGGCCGACGGCGTTGAGCAGCCCCGCATCGAGCTCGACAATCGTCGGGTTCGGAAAGCCCTCTCGCGGCTCCGGACCGACGCTCTTCGTCACGACCGCGCCGGCCCCCGCCTGATAGACACGGGCCATCGACCCGCCGGTCTCATCGAGGAATCCGGACGCGAGCATCGTCGGGTTGCGGAGCCGCACGCCCGAGATCTCCGTCCGTAGGTCGACCATGCGCGGACCGAATCGACGGAACCGCTAAAGGCTTTGGGTGGGTGCTGCGCCGCGATTGCCGCTCGCCGTGCGATCGACGCGCGCCGGCCGACGATGCACTCGGCCCGTCCCTCTTACAAAGCCGGCTTCGCGACCATGAAGGATTTTGCAGGTGTCACACTTGCAGCCCGGAGGTTCAGCGAACTGCTTCCGACCTCTGGGACTTCCTCGAGGGGACCTGACGGCCCGACCATGATGACGTGAACGCCCGAGCCTTGGACCGGACCGAATGACCAGTTGCCGATCCGGACCATGTACGCTTGCCATGCATGGGACGAAGCCGTCGCCGGGAGGCGGACATCGAGGCCGTCGCCCGTGTTCACGAGCCCGTTCGAGTCTGCATCGACGAAGCGCAGGCTGCCGTTGGCCGAGGCCGGCGCACCGAGGGACGTCATCCGGTCCGCGACAGCAAACCCCGGATTCTGCGGGCCTAATGCCGCCGCGGCCATGACGTAGAACACTGCCGCCCTCTCCGTCCACTCGTTCGCGGAATCGGTCGGAACTCCGCGCGCGCTCCCCGGAAGCGCCTTCAGGACGTCGACGGGCAGCACGTTCGGGTCGTAGCCGGTCACGTTAAACGTCTGAAAATCGTAACGGCTCCAGCCGGCCACGTCCGTGCGGTTGTACGCGAGCACCATGTTCGACACCCGAGACGCTGCGTCCAGGACGACGGCGATGGCGCGGTACAGAGCCGGAAACGGACAGGCGAGTTCCGGCGCCCACACGGCCGCCTCACCATCGATCGAGAACGCCTCGAAGTGGACCGTCGCCTGTAAGGACTCGCCAACCGTGTACGAGCCATTCGGATCCACGAGGAGATTGCCGGTCCATGGGGCCGGCCCGCTGCACGCCGTGTTCCCGTCGAGTTGGACGTAGGCCCGTGGCCCGTAGCTCGTGTTCTCCCGCCCGAACGCCGTGATCGTGCCCTGGACGGCGATCTCGCTCCCCGCCCGAAGACCTTCCAGCGACAAGACCTCGGCGATGGACCGCGGGCGGAGAACCTGCCACGTCGCAAACGCGGCAATCGCGATCGAGACGCCCACAGCGATCACGAGCATTTTCCGGCGACTCAGTTTCCGTCGCGGCGCCCCTGGGGCAGGAGGCGATCGCTCCACGGCCTGTCGATAATCCTGCGGAGCTATAGGCTTTGGGTTGCGCGCCTCGGGGCCGAATGCCGGACGAGTGGGATCCGTGGGATTCCGTCGAACGTATCATAACCGGGAACCCCGTTCGATGCAACGAGGTGGGCAATGGTTTCCCAGGCCGAGAAGCGATTCGCATGCCCAGAGTGCGGGGGAGAGATGCAATCCGGGACGATCACGGCCCGGCTCTATTGGTCGCGGGGTATCTATTGGGAGGGTGAGGAGCCGGCCCCGATATTTTTCGGGCGCGAAATCCTGGCGCGGGCGTCGGGGTGGTCGGGACTCGCGACTTGGCCCGGGAATCGGTGTCCCAGCTGTCGGATTGTAGTCGCACGGTACTGAGAGTCAACGTAATCCTGCCGTTGAGTGATCTTACTTCCCCGATCGCGGCCGTTCGCATGCCATCTTTATACTCCGGTCATCATCCGGGAAGCAGCGAGATCCTGGGGAGGAAGGAAATGACCGTGGAACAGAACCTTCGCATGGTTGAAGCCGCGTTCGAAGCGATTAACGACCAAGACTGGGACCACCTGTTCGGACTCCACGTAGACAATATCGTCATGTCTTCACCGGACCTGCCCGTTCCGGTGCAAGGTCGAGAAGCCGTCCAGGAACGACTTCGGGCGTGGGGCGAGGCCCTGCCGGATCTCTCCTGGAAGAAACTGCGAGGTTTCGGACAGGGAGACTGGGTGTGCATGGAACTCCTGATCACCGGAACGCACAAAGGACCACTTCGCCTCGGGCTCGGCAAAGCCGCACTCAAGCAGCAGAGGGACAAGCCCGTTCCTCCCACCGGGAACCGGATCGAGCTTCGAGGGTGCGTCGTGTACAAGGTGGAACGTGGCGAGATTTCCGAGAGCCACATCTACTACGACCAACTCGACTTCATGAGGCAGCTGGGCTTGGTACGCTAGACCGGCGGGGGAGTGCCCCCTCGTCCGATCGGCCGGGCCCGCCTTCGTACGCATTGGCCCGCGCCTCGCCCGAGAACCTTTATTGGGACCGCCTCGCATCGGATGAGCGATGCGTGTCGCGGACCTGGGTCTCGATCCCCGTATCGTGGAGATCCTGAAGAAGCAGGGGATCGAGGAGCTGTATCCACCACAGGCCGACGCAATCGGCCCTGCGCTGCTTGGCGAAAATCTCGTCCTCGCGATCCCGACGGCGAGCGGGAAATCGCTCGTCGCATATCTCGCGATCCTCGCGTCGGTCCTGCGAGGCGGGAAAGCGCTATACATCGTGCCCCTACGCGCACTCGCGGCAGAAAAGTATGAGGCCCTCAAGGACTTTGAGCCCCTCGGAATCAAGGTCGGGATTTCGGTTGGGGATTACGACTCGGCCGACCCGACCCTCGAGAAGTTGGATGTTATCGTCGCGACCTCCGAGCGGGCGGACTCCCTCCTGCGCCATCGCACAAACTGGCTTCAACGACTCAGCGTGGTCGTCGCCGACGAGGTGCATCTCATCAATGATGCGGATCGTGGGCCGACGCTCGAGGTCACGCTCGCGAAGCTTCGCCAGGTGAACCCGAAGGCGCAGGTGCTTGCCCTCAGTGCGACGATTAAGAACTCCGTGGAACTGGCGCGCTGGCTCGAAGCCGAGCACATCACGAGCGAATGGCGACCCGTGCCGCTCAAACAGGGAGTCTACTTCGACGGCCTCGTCCACTTCGCGGACCAGACAATCCAGGAAGTCAAGGTCCGGGAGGACGACATGTCCGGCCTCGTAACCGACGTCTTGGCATCGGGAGGTCAAGCGCTCGTCTTCGTGAATACGCGGCGGTCAACAGAAGCTCTGGCCAAATCGTTGGCGCAAGACGTGCGCGAGGCGTTGAGCGAGAAGGAACTCGATCACTTGGACAAGCTTGCGGACCAACTCGTCCGTGGACAAGAGGAAGCGACCTCGATGGCCGCGCGCCTCGGCAAATGTATCGATGGGGGTGTCGCGTTCCATCACGCGGGTCTCACGAACGACCAGCGGAGCATGGTCGAGAAGGAATTCAAGAAGGGGCGCGTCAAATGCATCGTGGCGACTCCGACCCTCGCGCAAGGTGTGGACACCCCCGCCAGACGGGTCGTGATCCGGGATCTGAACCGATTCGATGTGAACTTGGGACTGACTCCGATCCCGGTGATGGAAGTCAAACAGATGTGCGGACGGGCCGGTCGACCCCGTTACGACCCGTACGGTGAGGCGATCCTCTTCGCGAAAGACGAGGACGACATCGACGAACTGATCCAGGACTATTTCCTCAGCGAACCCGAGGCGATTGAGTCCAAGCTCGGGTCGGAGCCCGCCCTGCGGATGCATATCCTCGCGAACATCGCGACGGGCCATGTGGCCACGGAGGAGGAGCTCTTTGCGTTCTTCAACCGGACGTTCTTCGCATTCACGGGCGACGTCCACACCATCCGGGGCAAAGTCCTCGAGGTTCTCGAGTTCCTCGCAAAGGAGGACTTCATCACTCGACACGACGGATTCCTGAAGGCCTCGTTCTTCGGGAAACGGACGAGCGACCTGTACATCGATCCGCTGAGCGCCGTCAAGATGCGCGACGCGCTCCACCAAGCCCGCGACGAGCGCTTCTTCCACCTCTGGACCATCTGCACCACGCCGGACATGCCGAAACTCTACCTCCGTCGCGGCGACTATGCGTGGGTCGAACAGAAAATTGAGGAAGCGAATCTGACATTCCCGGTCGAGGACTATGACTTCTTCCTCGCCGAGGTCAAGACGGCCTCCCTCCTTGACGACTGGAGTACGGAGCGGACGGAGGAGGAAGTCACGAAGAAGTTCGGGGTCGGCCCCGGGGACATCCGCCGCATGACGGACCAGGCGGAGTGGCTCTTATATTCGATGGCGGAACTCGGGAAAATCTTCAACAAGAAGAAGGTCCGCGCGCTCACGCGCCTCACGATCCAAGTGCAGTACGGCGTCAAGGAGGAACTCCTCGAGCTCATCTCGCTCCGCGGCGTCGGCCGCGTCCGCGGTCGAGCGCTCTTCCAACGCGGATTCAAGACGCTCAAGGATCTCCAGAAGGCGAACCCGAACGACCTCTCGCGCATCCCCACGATCGGACCGACGTTGGCGGGGAAGATCAAGGAACAGGTGGGCGCACCGGTCGACGTCCGGGAGATCGAGGGCCAGGCGGCACTGGGGGACTTCAGATGAGGTACGCGATCGCGGGAGCCCGGGGAGCGGTCCACGATCCGGCGGCTGCGATCAAGGCGGTACAGGCGTGGGCTACGAGCCACGGGGAGGAGGTCCTCCTCGCCGATGCCCGAACGGTCTTCGGCCGGGACCATCTGGAGACGGCCGCACGGCATGCGCTCCGTGCTGAAGCGGCGGGCACGATGATCTCCCATTCGGTCTCCATGGAGACGTTGCGGTACCTGTCGGCTCAACGCCAGGTGTCGGATGCGATCCGGGTCGCGGGGATCCGCCGGGGCACCCGCGAACTGGCCATCGTGGTCTTTGGCACGCCCTCAATCGAGGGGCTCCTGGTGGAGTTCGAGTGGTCCCGCGACGATGCGGTCCTCGAACCAAGGGGGAAGTCGCTCCGGACGCTCGGCATCTCGCAGAAGGAGGCGGCCACCGTGGCCCGGAAGTCCCAGGTCGACCTCGTCCTCGAGAAGGTCGCGCTGCTCGACGTCCACATTTGAGATTGCGGCGGCCAGGATTCGAACCTGGGAACCCCTGCGGGACGAGACCCTAAATCTCGCGCCGTTTCCGAGCTTGGCTACCGCCGCACGGGACGGAAGCCTCGGGGATGTAGAAAAGCATTCTCGCGGTGGGAAAGTTACATGGCCGCATCGGCCATCCTGGCTCCGATGGCCTTCGAGCGCCTGCCGTTCGACGCGGAGACGCACCTCGCCGACGTCCGCATGTTCCAGCAGGAAGGTTTCGGGGCGATCTACCTGATTGACGACGAGCGCAAGGCGATCGTCGAGACGGGCACGTCGTGGGACGCGGTGCGCATCCTCGACGCGGTGCGGTCGTTCGGCTTAAGGCCGGCGGACATCGACGCCCTCATCGTCTCGCACATCCACCTCGACCACGCCGGCGGGGCCGGCTTCCTGCTCGAGCAGATGTCGCACGCCCAGGTGTACGTCCACCAACGGGGCGTCAAGCACCTCGCCGATCCGACGCGCCTGCTCGCGAGCGCCCGGGAGGCCCTCGGCCCGGAGGAGTCCCAGGCGTTCGGGACGATGCGGCCCATACCCGGCGACCGGCTCGTCGCGGTGAAGGAATGCGACCGCCTCGAGCTCGGGAACCACGCCTTGCGGTTCCTCGACTCGCCCGGTCACGCCCCGCACGAGCTCACGATCCTTGACGAACGCACCCGGTGCATGTACACCGGCGACGCCGCGGGCCTTTACTTCCCCGGGGACGAGATCCTCATGCCGATCGCTCCCGCGCCCGCGTTCGACCTCGGGCAGAACCTCGAGACGCTGCAGCGCATCCTCGCCCTCGAACCGAAGGCGCTCCTCTTCAGCCATTACGGGCCCCACGCGAACCCGAAGGAAGCGATCGAGTCGATGATGATCGCCTACCCGGCGTGGGCGCGGGTGGTGAAGGAGTCGCTCGGCTCGAAAGGCCCGGAGGGCGTCCTCCGCCAATTGTACGACATGAGCTGCCGCGCGGCGAAGCGGTACCCGCGGGAGTTCCTCGAGCGGCGGATCCGCACGAGCATCACGGGCCTCGCGGCGTACCACGAGCGGATGGAACATGCTGCCCCTGTCCGTTGAGGAGGCGATTCGCGGAATTGCGGAGGACCGGACGAGCGGAGCGTCGAAGCTCGCGCGCCTCGCGCTTGAGGTGATGGGCCTCGCGATTATCGAGGCGAAAGGACGCCCCAAGCCCGGCGAACTCGCGGAGGCCGCCCGCCGGATCTCCGAAGCCCAACCCGCGATGGCGATCGTCCACAACGTCGCGCACCTCGTGTCGCAGCTCATCGCGGAAGGGCAGGACCCGAAAGCGGTCCTCGAGACGACTCGACAGGAACTCGACGCGGCCCGGGAGAAGATCGCGCGGACGTTCCTCAAGGTCGCCCCGGACCGCGGGGCCATCGTCACCCTGAGCTCCAGCGATAACGTCCTCGAGGCGCTCCGGGCCGCCCACGGGAAGGGTCGCGTCGACCGCGTCTTCGTGATGGAGTCCCGCCCGCTCTTCGAGGGGCGCGCGCTCGCGAAGGACCTCGCGGACGCCGGCATCCCCGTGACCGTCGTAGCGGATGCTCTCGGCCCGTCTCTCATGGCCGACGCCGCGTGCGCGCTCGTCGGCGCGGACGCGATCTTGCGGGATGCGGCCGTCGTCAACAAGATCGGCACGTACGCGCTCGCCTTGGCCGCAACGGATGCGAAGAAACCCTTCTACGTCGCTTGCGAGTCGTTGAAGTTCGATGCCCGCTACGACGCGGCGTCGTGGCCCGTCCCGGGTCCCCGTCCGCCGGACGAGGTGTGGGACCCGCGGGTCGATCGGATCGACGCCCTCAATCGATACTTCGAGATTACGCCAAGCCGTCTCGTGACGACCACCGTGACGGAGCGGGGCACGTACACCCCGGACGTCCTCCGGATGATGCTCGCGCAAGCCCGGCCCTCCCGATCCGCGCGACGATGAAGCCCCAGGCATATCGTTGTCACTCGGGTTCATATAGCCGTTCTTATAACGCAGTTATAGAGACCATGGGACAACAGGAGCTGCACATCGTGCTCGTGTCGAACGATCCGCAACGCGCCTACCCGGCATTCCAGCTCGCGATGGGCGCGGCGGCGATGGGCCATAGGGCCCGCGTGTACGCGACGACCGCCGGCTTAGATCTCCTGCGGAAAGGCGCCGCGGACAAGGTCCAGCTCCCGGGCTATCCGCCGCTCGGCCAGATCCTCCGGGACGCGATCAAGTACGGCGCGGAGGTGTGCGCCTGCGCCGCGTCGAGCGAGATCCTGAAGGGCCAGGGCATCACCCCGGACACCGTCGAGCCGGGCGTCAAGCTCGAGGACATGATCGGCTTCCTGAACGAGGCGCTGCCGGCCGCGAAAGACGGCGGCGTCGTGACGTTCATCTGAGCGAAGACCATGATCGCGACGGGACTCCTCGAGCGGAACGCGATACCGACCCGCGTGGTCGACACCCGGGGCCTGCTGTGCCCGTATCCGTTCATCGAGGCGAAGCAGACCCTCGAGTCGCTGCCCTCCGGTGCCGAGGTCGAGATTCTGACCGACAGCGAGCCAACCGCCATATCGTCGATCCCGATCCTTTGCGCGCAACGCGGATATTCGTTCACGCGCGCGAAACGCGGCGACGTCTGGCAGATCGTCGTCCGCAAACCCTAGCCCAAAACCTTCATCCGCCGCGGGCCGGTACGACGGCCGATGGTCGGAGGCGAGACGCACGGGCTCGATCCGATCGAGGAAGGCATCCGCCTCTTCAACGACCGCTACTTCTTCGAGGCGCACGAAGTCCTCGAGGGCGTCTGGCGTGAGGAGCACGGCGAACCGCGGCTCTTCCTGCAGGGCCTCATCCAGATCTGCGCGGCGTACCATCACACGCAGAACGGCAACGCGATCGGCGCGATCACCCTATTGGAGCGGGGCGCGGAGAAGATCCGGCGTTACCCGCCGGGCTACCTCGGCATCGAGACCGCGCCCCTGCTTGAACACATCGAGGCGGACCGCGCGCGGCTCGGACGAATGCAACGAGGGGAGGAGCGGGAGGCCCCGCTCGACTTCCCTCGGATCGAACGCAAACTTCAAACCTGACCGACTCGAAGCGCAGGAGCGGGTTGTCTCGATGACCCAGTCTATCACCCTCCAAGGGCTTAGTGGAACAACGAGGGACCGCGTCGAGCGAACAATCGCGTCCCTGCAGGCGCGCGGCATCCAGACGATCTTCGTCCGGGACCGCAACGAGGCCCTCGCGAGAGTCCTGGAGCTCATTTCAAAAGGATCGAGCGTCGCCCACGGGAGTTCGGCGACCCTGCATGAGATCGGATTCGTCGACCGGATGAAACAACCCGACTCCGGGTACCGTTACCTGAACGCAGTGTGGACGGCGGAGAGCGACGTCAGCAAACGCTCCCGCCTTCGAGCGCGGCTGTCCGCCGAAGCGGATTACTTCCTCGGCAGCGTGCAGGCGATCGCCGAGACGGGCGAGGTCATCGGGGCGGACGCGAGCGGGAGCCGCCAAGCGTTCTACGTGTTCGGGCCGCCGCACGTGATCTGGGTGGCGGGGATCACCAAGCTCGTGCCGAGCCTCGAGGATGGCGTGAAGCGCCTGCGCGAGGTCGCGCTGCCCCTCGAAGACCGGCGGATGAAGCGACTGGGCGCGAAGGGGAGCCATATCGGCAAGCTCGTGATCTTCGAACGCGAACAGCCGGGCCGGATCACGCTCGTCCTCGTCGGGGAGCCGCTCGGATTCTGACCCGGCGGATCATCCGCGAGGACCATCCGGAGGCGTCGCGGCCAGCCGAGTGAGGTACTCGGCAACGCGGGCCGTGTTCGCCACGATCCACTCGAACGAAGGCGCCGCGAAGAAGCGGCTGAGGGCGACGGTGGCCATGCGCGAAGGCGGATCCGGATCGGGGTTCCGGGCCGAGTACCGCAGGACATCCGCCCGGGCGAACCGCGCGCCGCACGACGTCCGGATCTCCGACAGTTCCTTGGCCGCGGCTCCGCTTCCCCGGCCGGGGGAACGGATGAACGTCTCGCGAGTCCAGCGGAACGGGGCCGTCCAGCGCAATGCCTCTCGGGCCGTCGGCGACCGTGTCGCGCCGCCCGAAGTAAAGAACGCGGTGAGGATCGTCGTCGTCCCGAGCGATTGGATGAACAGGTGATCGTCCGTGACGAGGACCATCCCGCGGAAGGATCCGATTCCCACATCGCGAATCCTCGGTCGGATCCGGTCGAGCGCGACCCGCATGCGGCGCATTCCCCATCGGCTCACCGCGAAGAGGGCCGCCGGGACGACGAAGAGGACCGAGATGCCTGCGAGCGCATACGGCTCGGGCGGCGACGCCACGAGCCACAACGGAAGGGCGAATAGAAGGAGCAGCCCGAGGATGGCCAAGGCGAGCACGTCGGCCCGACGCTGCATAATCCGCAAAACGGTGTCGATCGGATCGAGTTCCGGGCGAGGCACGACCCAGCGAAGACGCCGTGGCAAATGAACCGTTCCCCGTCGGGTCCCGACGAACGCTACAGGAACTCGCCCAAGAGCACGTCCGCGTCCGTCACGCCGAGCGGTTGTCGCACCGGCGGGCCCTTCTTCAGCGAGGGCTCGAAGTCGCGTTGCCCTTGGAAGACCATAGGATGAAACGAGCTAGAGCCCGGGCAGCCAAGTGGGCAAGCTGGTCATTTCCGAGCGGGAGAATCCGGGCCGCATCACCCCTATCCTGGTCGGTGAGCCGCTCGGTTTCTGAGTGCCGCGTGCCCGCCTTCGAAGGCAGGATTTCAGCTCCCACCCCGCGCAGCCACCGGTCGTTCCTCTCGGAGGCGCAGGAGGAAGTCCCGCAGGTTGTCGAGCTCCAGCAACCATCGGTCGGCCTTCCGACTCCATCGAGCATCGGGAAACATCGCCATGGCGACCCACGCCGCGGCGGAAGGATCGGGAATCGCGGTTCCCGGCCGCTCGGCGACAGACGCGAACGCCTGCTTCGTCCCCACTCGGTCCTGGATCTCGCCGAGGCGCTCGCGCGCCCACGACGGACCTCGATGGGCACCTACGACGACCACACGTCGCATTCGGTAGCCGCCGCGCCGCGCCGATTGCACGTCGCGCGCGGTCTTCGCCTCCAACACAGCCCCGCTTGGCGAACCGTACAGCCAAAACGAGGAGCCGACGCCGACGGGAAGGAATACCAACCCGTTGTCGAAGACCAGCATTGCGCCCGTTCCCGAAACCATCGTTGCATCTCGGATGCGCGGTCGGACGGCTCGAACGAACTCGACGGTTCGCCGATTCTGCTCGCGAAGGAGGACAAGAAATCCGACAACGCCCGCTGGGATAACGAGGCCCACGACAATAGCGAGCCAAGGTGGAAGGCCACCGAACAGGGACGTCGCATAGAAGAAGAGAACTCCGGTCTCAACGATCGCCCCCGCCACCGACCCCACGACGAGGATCCGCGCCCTCCTACGAAGGGCCCGCTCGAAGGCGGCAATCGGATCGTTGATGTCCACGCCGGGGAACGTATGCCTCCGTGAGCATAACGGTTTGTGCGGGCGCTCCGGACGAGCGAGCCTCTAGAGGAATTCGCTCAGGAGTTCGTCCGAATCCTCGACGCCGAGCGGCTGCCGCACGGGCGGCCCTTTCTTCAGCGCCGGCTCGAGGTCCTCGTACGTCGGCACGTCCTCCGTGCGGTAGAAGAGCCCGAGTGGGATCCGATCCCGCTGGACGAACGGCCATTCGATCGCCTTCGCGAAGGCCGCCTTCATGTCGCTCGGGTCGTGGCCTTCCTTCGCCAGGTCGTACACCCGCTCGCGGAAGAAATCGTACGTGTTCACCTTGTTGTACGTCACGCAGGGGGACATGCAGTCGATCAGGGAGAATCCGTGATGCGTGATGCCGTTCTTGACGAGCTCCGCCATGCCCTTGACGTCGCCGCTGAACCCGCGCGCGACGTACGTCGCCCCGGACGCTAGGGCGAGCGAGATCGGATCGACGGGGTTCTCGAT
>WNFU01009108.1_pt1 | contig 11288 bp, 9 predicted proteins | sample 5400121 | NCBI WGS metagenome assembly WNFU01 (sample SAMN13153360, study PRJNA577476) | soil metagenome | isolation source: 100 cm soil or saprolite under grassland replicate 1 | place: USA:California | collected 2016-06-15
AGTGGGAGCGTGGCGACCCTGAGGCGACAAATTCGGGCGGAGCCATGCAACTCGGAACCACTGTCAGCGGGGTCAACGACCTGGTTACGGGACGGCTGGCGGGCGCTTCGGTGGGCGCCAATGACGTAGACGGCGGCACAACATCCATCCAGTCGCCGGCAATCACACTTCAAGGGGGAACCACCTTCACGTTGACCTTCTCCTATTACCTGGCCCACTTGAACAATTCCTCGACCGCCGACTTCTTCCGGGTGAGTGTCGTGGACGGCGCTTCGGTGACCACGGTATTTCAGGAGCTAGGAGCTGCCACTCAAGATAACGCAGCCTTTACCACCGCCACGGTGAACCTAAGCCAGTTCGCCGGACGGACGATCCGAATCCTCATCCAGGCGGCGGACGCCGGAGGCGGAAGCCTCGTCGAGGCGGGCGTCGACGACGTGAGGATAACGAGGCAGTAAGGACAGAAGATCGAGGATCGAGGATCGAGGATCGAGGATCGAAGATAAAAGATCGAGGATCGAGGTGAAGCTCACTCCTCCGCTCGATCCTCGATCCTATCCCGATTCTCCGCGCTTTTTTTTGATCAAATCCTCGATCCCGCGGAGGTGGTTTCCGGCCTCATTCGCGGTGGCTGGGAACTTGCCCCCACAGCATTTTCCGGCGTCGAAGACGGGGCGAGTGAGTTGCGCTCATACACACATATAATATGTGCGAACCTCAGCTTAACGATAATTCGATCATTAGAAAGGTAATGGGTGTCAAACAATTCTCGCTCATGCCTGGGCAACGTGTTATGGAAATAGGCAATGAGCACTTCGTCTTCCGCCGCCTCGAGTCGTTGCCGGTAATTTTCATCGGAGTGGAGTTTTTCTTCCACTTCGACAATTTCATCCGAAGGCAAATCGCCGATGACGTAGCGGTGGAGAGGAGAGCTTAAATCAGGATAGATGGTTCCACCCGTTTCAACCCAGGCCGTGGCGAACTTGATTTTGCCCTTCACTTCTTCGGAGTCTGAAAAAGCGGTCTCGAACTTCAGCCGGTCTATCTCGCGCAGCCTACCCAGGACATAGGCCGCAACCAGTTCCTCCACGGCTGCCTCGATTTCTCGCCTTAGATTGTAATCGTGGGGCAGGGCTTCTTTGATCTGCTGTGATTCATCCGGCGCCGAGTCGCCCAATAAGTAGCGGGGCATCATTGAACTCGTAGATAGTAAGGGATGCATGTCCTCCACCTCTCATTCCTCGAATTAGCGCCTGTTTTAAAAGATCTTTGAAACCCTTAAAGGGCGCATAATAATAACCAAATGAAGCATGCGGAGTAGGGAAGTATCGAGTGAGTTTTCAAGCCCTGAGGCCGGAAGCGCAAGTCATACTTAAATTTCCCCTCCAATTACTAATGATGCAATAGGGAAAAGTATTTCATGATACTGAGTCGAACTATTCGGCCTTTAAAATTGGCTTCAGCGCCGAGATGAAGATCGACTCCATCCAATTGGGGGGTGGCCGCCCGCGCGTCGGCCAGCGCGTGCAGGCGCGCTCGCTCGAATAGCTCATCGAAGGGTTCCTGATCCTCTTTGCACAGCGACCGCATAAACTGACCCGACCTTTTTCGCTGGTCGCCCAAAATCAGGCTGAACGGCTTCGACTCTGTCAGATCGAGGATTCGCGCGCCGGATCTCTTTTTCCCCTCGATCAGCCGCGCGAACCGGTTCGATTCCAGTCTCCATTTGAATCTTTGGGAGAACATGAATGTGTCCGCGACGATCCGCACGCCGCCTGCGCGGCAAGGGAGCGGCATATTATTGAAACGCCGGGGAATCTCACGATTGATCCGTCCAGGAATCGACGCGCGGGGTAGGCGGGGACGAACTCGCGTTGTTGTTCGCGCGCAACTCCATTATTCCGGCGGCAAGCACGGCGACGCTGCACAACATCGTCAGCATCCATCCGGAAACGTGTTCGACCCTGGCCCGCACTATCGCGCTGAGCAAACCACGATTGATTTCCGAGTTCAGATTGAAATACTGATAGACTATCACGAGCAAGCTCAGCCCTCCCGCGGCGATCAGCAGCCGGGGGATCTGCCTGGGTTCGATCTGAATCGGCAGACGCCGGCTGATGAGCGGCGCGCCGATGACGACGATCACCGCGAGCATGCTTAGCAGGATCAGAAACAAACTGGGCCGACCCAGCGCGCCGCTTCCCCCCGGTCCAATGCCCGTCGCCAGTTGCCACCCGGTGAGATTCAGCATGCTAAATGCACTGCCTATCTCGACCCACGGCATGAAGAAACAGATCAAGGCGACAATTGCCGCGCACAGGCCAATCTTTTGCCAATTTTGCCACGCCAGTCCTTTTGATTGCTTTGATGTTTCTATCATAACTGCAGTTTCCTTTTTTGATCTCTGAAAGATGGTAGCAAGCGCGAGGAGCGGTTGCGCTCAACGTAAAGTTGTTCGACGCTTCCAGGCGGACTCGCCGCTCTTAACCAATTGCTTTATACTGCCTTCTGTCCCCACATTTCTTACGGCCAAAGCCAGATCATCGGCGTCATCGACTTGCCTGTTATATTCGTCGGGATCAACCAGTCTGTTTCCTCTCAATCCCTTTCCCTCATGGTACTTTTGTGTGGAACAGCCCAACAACAAAGTTTCAAGGTCCGTAATTACGTCTACGAATAGAATGCAGCGTTTGGATTCTGATGCGGGACTTCAGGAGTGGCGGGCGGGCTGCGAAAAAGTATTTCACGGGAATGTGGGCTGGTGGCGGAATGGAATAATATGTTTTGGCCGGGTCACTTTATCCTGACGCTCAAGTAGTAATAATCTCTCGTCTCTTCCAACGTCCCGTCCGGCGCATGCGCCTTGAGTTTAAATTCATAATCGCCTGGCGCCAGAGTCCTGGTCGGCAGCCACAACTCAAGGGATCGGCCTGAGCCTGTTCCTTGGGCCTGTAACATATCCTGGCTCCATATTTTAGCGCCTTCGTCCGTCAACAGTGCAACCTGATATAACTTATACTCTAATTTCCCTTTAAGTTTGAGTAGTAGCTTTAACACATGCGCACTGGATGGGAGGTAAAGTTTCTTCATCTCAGGCGCCTGACCCCTAACAATCGAAGGCGGAATGACGAGCGAAATTATGGAAGGGGTCCTCTCTCCCTGCCTTCCGGATTGCGCCTGCCTCTTGCTTAACTCCTGCCGCATCACTGCTTTTTCATCTATCTCGCGTTTGAGCTTGAGGTCCAACTCGTCGGCGCGGGCGCGCTCTTGTAGGATCTGCTGGCGCAATTGATCGTTTTGAACCGCCAGCTGCGCTCCGAGCTGATTAAACTCGTTCCGCAGCCGGAGAGTCCCGAAGAAGAACCAGATCAAGACAAGCGACGCTATCGCCAAAGCCGCCAGTGATAGCCTCATTGCCGCGCCTTGAGCGACGAAAAATGACTTCAGAGACGGCAAAAATTGTTGCGGCTCTCGATCGGCAATATTTTTCTCAGCCGCCCCGACCGGCGCAGTTTCAGACATCTTGTTCACTATATCTGAATACAAGATTGCTCTTTTCTGTTTATGCTCGGAAGAGAGAAACCGTTTTTCAAACTGTTCACGATCGCCGGGCGATAGTTTATTTTGTGCGTAGTCGTAATATAGCTCGTCCTCTAACGCCAGAATCCGTTCATAGCCCCGATCATCGCTGAGAAATTCCCATTCAACTTGTAGCCGCTCTTTCTCAGGTAATTTTCCCAGCAAATACCATGTCAGCAGTTGTTCGTTGTTGGCTTCGTCTTTCATATTCAGTGTGTGTTCAATGTCTTTTCACAGGGCCTAACTCTTTATTCAAAATTCCGGACGTAAATACGCCCCTAATAACAAATGCTGAAAACCCAGAAAACATTTCATCCCGCCGATTCCCGCTCAAGGCAATTCTCGACGCATTCTACGATCGCGGCACTAATGCGGTAAGCGCGAATCCTCAGGGCATTGGGCGTTATCCCCAGCTCTTGAGCCAGTTCCTTCCGGCGCGCTTTATCCGTGGACCCTTCTCCGTGATGATACTTAGTGATTAGATGGAGGCTTTCGGGCGGGAGCCTTTGCAGGCATCGATTGAGGCATTCAAGGCGGCGTTCTCTTTCCTCCGTTTCTCGCGACAGCAAATCTTCAGGGTCTACCGAGATATCTTGCATCTGCGCCACTTCTTCGAGCGCTTTCGCCGTTTGCTCTGCTCTTCGCTGATATTCTCTCAAGACATAGAGCGCGACGCCATGGAAGAATGAATAAGGCTCGTCGGTCCAGATTGAGGCTCCTTTACCAATCTTCTGGGCCACCCGGTTGAATGTTTCGTCCGCGCATTCTTCGGCATCGGGGCAACCACGCCACTCGAACAATTTCACCAACTTCCGCCGAATTTTCTCGTACTGCTCGCCGGCGCGCTCGATATCAGGATGAAGCTCGGCCAGCATCCTTTCAAACGCCTCTTGGGTGATGACCCATCCCTTCTTTTGAGAAATCGCCGGTCTCATCGCTATTTCCACTCGCCCTGCAAGACGAAGGCCGCCCAATAATATGGCTCCCGCCATTGTTTCTGTTTCCAGATCGACAACTGAGCTTGACGTAACGCCCCTGCCGCGCTCAATCGCTCATCACCGAGCATTCCTTGATAAAATCGTTTCATCAGCTCGCCGGTGGCCTGATCGTCCACCTTCCACAGGCTTGCGACGATTCGCGGCGCGCCGGCGTACATAAACCCTCGCGCCAGCCCTGCCACCGCCGAGATGGTCTCTGACCCCTCAATCGAAGGATTACTGTTCACCTCGATAATCTTCTTAGCATCAGGCGTGGACAGCGCCACCGCCACATCTATCCCTCGTTGGGCGACCACTACATGCAAGTACTGGTCCTGGCCACAGGCCTGGAGAAGCCGACAATCCGGTTGTTGCAGTGTGGGGCAAGGTGTTTTCTCTAAATGGGGGTCGGCACAAGGCCCTCACATATTATATAGGCGTAAATAAGTCTAGGCCATTCAGGCCGACGGGTGGGAAACGTCCTGGGTGATTTTCTCGAAGCGACTGGTTGGGGGGGCAATCTGGCCATAGGTCCAACGAGGGCAAGGTCGAGCATTTTGGACTGACCATCATTCAATCAGCTTATTGTGGCCTTGAGGCCGGAAACTCTGACCATGCTAAACCTTCCTCTCCAATAACTGATGCTAAAATCGGAAAAGTATTTCATGGTGAGATCACTGTCAAACTGCCGGCGCCCTGCCGACCCGTAACGCGGCAAATGTTTCAACGGTTACGTTGATGACGCCACATTACTGTTGAAATGCCACCGGTCGTTTCTCCTATTGATCTAATCGACGTCAGATTTTTTTTGCAAAATATGACCCATTTCGGCCTCTTCTTACGCATGTATTGAGAGTGCTGGTTACAGCACTGCTCCTTTGCACAGGAAAGGCACGATCAGCTTCGCAGACCTGATCGTGCTTTCTCCCCCGGGTAATAGTGAGGCCATCAAAATAACTGAAACGACTGAACATACAGCCATTAATTTGAACGCCGCTTGATAATTGCCCGTGGTGTCGAACAGGTAGCCGGCCAACAGATTGCCCCGTCCCCCAGGAGCGTCTCGGCGCTCATCATAATTCCGAGAAGTTTTCCAAGCGATCGTAGGCCGAAGAGTTCAGCCAGGACCAGTCTCGTCGTTACCGTTGTGTTCGATTTGCATGAATTCAGATCGGTTTTAATGAAGATCGGCAGTGAGGGATGTTATTACCCCTCACTGCCGATCTTCGGAAGTGATTTGACGTTCTGAAACAATGACAAGCACTGGGAACCTTCTGCCCCCAGTGGTTGTGGAGGTGTGTTTAAAAGATATACTTCAGCGCGAACTGCAGAATGCGTGGGTCACGCGCCGCGCTGAGGGTCCCGAACGTCGACTGGGCCGATGTGCAAGACGCGCCGGCGGCGACAGTCGAGCCCTGCGGGATATTGCATATCCGCTCGGGGAAGTCGAAGTTCGTACGGTTGAAGAGATTGAAGAACTCCGACCGGAATTGCAGCCTGTGGCGCTCGGTGATCGTGATGTTCTTCAGCAACGAGACGTCCATGTTGTTCGTCCCAGGGCCTTCCAGGATGTTCCGACCCGCCGTGCCGAGCGTGCCGAAAGGTTGCAGGACGAAGGCGTCGGTGTTGAAAAATCGCGCAACTGTCTGCTGATCGTCTGACAGGTTCGGGTCACCGACCAGATTCGGTCTGCCGTAGCCAATAATACCCAGGCCGTTGTTCTGGCGATCGGTGCTGAGGTTAGCCGTAAACGGCTGTCCCGATTGCTCGGTGATGATGCCTCCCACCTGCCAATTGCCGAGTACGGCGTTGAGGTATTTGCTACCGAACTTCATAGGCAGGTCATATGTGAAGCTGACCACCAGCCGGTGCTGGATGTCGAAGCTCGAACGGGCCCGTTCGAGGGCCTTGATGTTGCTCTGGTCGAGGCCTGACGTGACGACCGTGTTGCCGAGCGAATCGTTGTCGATGGCCTTCGCGTAGGTGTAGCTGCCCATCACCGCCAGCCCGGACGACAGTCTCTTCTCGACGCGTATGATCCCGGCGTTGTAGCTCGAAGTGGCTGCGCTCGCCTGCAGCGCGAAGTTGGCGAGGTTCGGGAAAAGCCCCCTCGACGCTGGGTTGGGCAATGGTGACGCGTCAGGGGTGTTGTACCAGACGTTGGTAAACAGTTTCCTTCCTTGCAACCCTACATATTGCGCCTCGACGAGCAGGTTCCGCATGATCAGTTGCTGAACGCCGATGTTGTACTGCTGGTAGTAGGGCGTGCGGTAGTCAATGTCGAAGGTCTGGAAGGCCGGCGCGGCCACTTGCGGGTTCAGAATGGTCTGGATTGTCGCCGGCGCGGTCGCCGTATTGCGTGGGGCCAGCCGGGCGAAAAACGGCGGGGCCTGGCTTTGCAGTGATACGGCGTTGAACGAGGACGGGCTGTAGTAGATCCCGTAGCCGCCCCTTACGACGGTATTCTGGTTGCCGAACACATCGTATGCCAAGCCGATGCGCGGCGCGAAGTTGTTTAAGTCCCTGTTGACCAGGCCCCGATTTATCCCGGCGTCCTCGGACGTCACGATCGGCAGCGGCGCCAGTCGTTGCGCAAGCCCGGGAATCTGCGTGGGGAAGGTCTGGCCGTCTTCGCTCGCGATAATCACCCGGCGGTTCAGGACGTCGAGCGTGGCCCAGCGATTGGATTTTTCGGCCAACGGCGACGGATATTCGTACCGCAGGCCGAGATTGACCGTCAGCCGCTTCGACACTTTTATGTCATCCTGCACGTAGGCTTGCGCCTCGTTGCCGCGCAGATATACGGCCGCGCCGCCCACGCCGCCATTCGCGTTCGTAGGTAAGCCGAGCAGGAAATCGGCGAAGGCCTGGCCCGTGAACATTCCGGTGAAGTTGAACGCGCCCCGCGCGTTCGACGGGATCAGCGGGTTGAACTCGAGCCGCTTGTAGACGCCGCCGATGTTCAGATTGTTTCTTCCAAGGAACCATGAGAGGTTGCCGCTGATCTGGTAGTCGTTGTCGCGGCGCGAAAGGGTCGTTGCCACGTCGCCGAACGCGTTGATCCCCGTGATGGTGATACGAGGCAGGCCCAGATCGCCCGGGTTGAGGCTCGCGCCCAGGATGTTGAACTGCTGGGCGAAATTAACAGTGTTGTTTTGCTGCACCTGTCCGCCTGCGACCCGGTTAAACCCGACCTTGAATTCACCGATGATCGCCGGGCTGAAAACGTGCGTCTCGCTGATCGCCACATTTTGTGAACGCTGCCGAGTGAAGATGCCGAACCCGGGTAGAGAGATCGCGCTGCTGGCGAAGGCCACGAAGCCGAAGGGCTGATAGGCGTTCACGTCATAATATGAATAACGCACGAACCCCTCGTCCTTCTCGCCGAGTCGGACATTGGTCTTGATTGTGAATTGGTCACCGTCGTTGATTTCTTGTGGCGAGTCGGTGAAGTTCAGCGCACCCGCCCTATTTGGAAGCGGGACGAACTGCAGCAGCGCCTTCGCCAGCGGGGAAATGCGCGCGTCGGGGATGGTGTTGTCGGCGAAGAAGGCGCACGTCGTCAGAACATTGGGATTGATACAATTCTGCGGATCGCGAATGGGCGTCGTGAACTGGCCGCTTCGCAAACTTGCGGTCGGCGCCGCGAACAAGCGCGTGAGGGACTTGGCCAGGCGCCCCCCCTCGTAGTTGCCGAAGAAGAAGACTTTATCCTTGATCACCGGGCCTCCCACCGTCCCGCCAAACTGGCTCTGGCGGAACTCAGGCTTTACCGTATCGAAGAAGTTGCGCGCGTCGAACTCGTCGTTGCGCAGGAATACGTAGGCCGAGCCGTGCAGGTCGTTCGTCCCACTCTTGATCGCGATGTTGATCTGCGCGCCGCCGAGCGTTCCGGATTCGGCTGAGTAGAGATTCGACCGTACGTTGAACTCCCGGAGCGCGTCCACGGAGATCGGTAAAGCGAGCGAGTTAAAAAAACGGTCAGTGGCGGAGACGCCGTCGACGGTGAACTGGTTGTCGCTCGTGCGGGCGCCCAGTACGGTGATGCGCGGCCCGGAGGTGAAGGTTAGCTGCTGGCCGAAATCGCCGCGGGGGTTCTCGACGACGCCGGGGGTAAATTGCGCCAGTTGCAGAAACAGTCGGCCGTTGAGCGGCAGGTCGACGATACGTTTATTTTCTATCACTTCTCCCGTTTCGGCCGTCTCGGTGCGGGCGAGCGGTGTGTTCTCATTTTCTTCGCTCGTGACGACTTCTGTGATCTGGCCCACTTCGAGCTTGGCATCGATCTTGGCCTGCTGGTTCAATTCCAGCATCAATCCCTTGACCGACCGCTGCTTGAAGCTCGAGGCCTCGAATTTCAAAGTGTACCGCCCAATGGGTAGCAACGAGACCGAGTATTCTCCGTCGGAGTTGGTGACAACTGTTCGGCTGAAGTTGGTCTCCTCATTTATCGCGGTGACTTTTGCCCCTTTGATTACGGCCCCTTGCGCGTCAGTCACGAATCCGATGAATGCGCCGGTCGTCGTCTGCGCGTAGGTGAATGCTGCGGTCAACGCTGTTATTAGGAATGTTGCAGATAGGATCTTAAAATACTTTCTTAGCATTGTCCCTCCTGGGTGTGTCAGGCAGTTATCTAAAGTTGTGGTGGTTATTACTTAAGCGCCTGCCACCTCCGAGGGCGGCGGCGCAACTTACGCGTTCGCATCCCGACCGGTTTCGGTGTCCGGCCGGTCGTCTTCGACTCGGCATCACCATCAAAGCGTTCGAGGCAATTGTTGTGTTGGTCGCCCATGGTCGAGGGCGAGAAGGACGGGGAGATCCGTCCGCAGAAAAATCTTCGATTTAACTGTGTTGTCATTCTGGCGCCTTGAACTCAAACGTCAGCACTATCTCCGTTTCCACCGGCGCTCCCTTTAGTGTCGAAGGTTTGAAGACCCACTGCATGGCCGCCTCCTCCGCCGCCGCCCGCAGTATGAGGGGACCGTTAGCGGCCTTGGCGGCGGTGACCTTGCCTGTTACGGATATAGACACACGCACGTCGATTTTCCCCTTTAGCCTGAGCTTTTTGGCGCCCATGGGATATCGTGGTTGTACTTTGGTGATCACGCCGCCCCATGTTACTTCGCCTAAGATTTTCAGTCCTTGGGGGGAAGCAGACTCCTCCTCCGTTGAGCCCAGACTTGCTTGTCGAGGCTCTGGTGGCGGGGGCGGGTCTTTGATCGACAGAAGGAGACTGAAATCCTCCGCGGTCCATGGCGGCGTCTTCGTGTAAGACGCGTTATTCCACGTCAGCTTGGAGAAGGTTATAGTCACCTCCGGCAGTTTGGCGGCCAGGCTTTCACTTTCATGCGGGTTCCCGGGCCTTGACAGTAGCCCTTCCAGGTCCCGAAGCCGTTTTACTTGGCGCAATTGCTTATCTTGCGCGATCACGCCGAAACGAAATGTCGGAGGGCCGGTCATACCTTTTTTAAAGGTCCCGACTGCGATCATGACTATGACCTTGCGCCCGTCAGGCAATACTGAGTTGACCTCTACACAGGCTCGTATGTCGCCATCCCCATTCGGCGCCGCATTAATTTGGTCTCCACATTCACTCAGTTGCCAGATCACTCCGGCTTTGGGTCCGACGACATTTCCAAACCAATCGGTGAAAGGGAGTTTTGGCAACTCTGCGTCCAAGTCGGAGGCGAGAGTACGTTGAGTGTTGGCTATAGCCTGTTTCTCCATCAATTGGGGCGGGGCATTATTTAAAAATAGGGGTAGCCCGATCAGGGTCGTAACCGCGATAAACAAATTCATGCGCTGCTTTCAATTGTCAGAATTGAGATCTATGGCTGGATGTTGTGGGATATAATTTCAGTGAAAGGGATATGTCGCGAGTTGCTACTCAGGGTCGTTACTGCTCAGCGTCGCCGCCGGTCTAAGTTCAGGAAATTTGCCGCGCTTCGCGCTTGGCTTTCGAAATAATTACGGGATCCCCTTCTCATTGCCACAAAAAGCAACTTTTGAGCGTGTACCACAACACGGCCACAACTTCTCGTTAAATCGGCATTGGTGAATAATGCCGGCTGGCTTCTTTACAAGTTATGTACAGCCTCTGCCAATCGCTACAAAGTTTTCATTACGCTAAAGACGCAAAAGAGGGAAAGCTTTGCCGATTTTTCGAGTCTCTTTTCTCATGCCAGAGAGTCTAGTTGAGAGGGTAATTCAAGCAACAATCAGCATTGCTAAATCACCTCCGAAATAATAAAAGACGCAAAAGAGGGAAAGCCTTGCCGATATTTTCGGCATTTTTCTTATTACCTTAAGATTGCTGAACCGCTTTCATCTCTGTTCCCGGGTTCATGCCTTCCACACTCTCAATTTCTAGATCTATGGGCCATAGGTTATACTACGCCGTAAATACGTCGCCTTGCAATAGTAAATCGTTTATTTTGTGCGATGGCAGTCATGTATAGCGCGCGGGGTAGGGCGATAATAGACGGCACCGTAATTGCTTTAAGTCCGGCCGGATCTGTCTGGGTGGGTGTCTAGAGTCTGTTCTATGAAAGGGAACGTCAAGAGAAAAGTTTTCTCCTAACCCGGCAGCCAGATTTTTTTCTGACGGCCAGCCCCGCGGTACTGGATGAACCTGATGTCATGGGACGCCGGCGCTCATTGTCGATTGAGCTGTGCGAGCAACGCTGTGCGCCTGATTCCGCCTTCGCTGCCGTTAATGTTGCTTCAATGGCA
>WNFU01009114.1_pt1 | contig 11280 bp, 7 predicted proteins | sample 5400121 | NCBI WGS metagenome assembly WNFU01 (sample SAMN13153360, study PRJNA577476) | soil metagenome | isolation source: 100 cm soil or saprolite under grassland replicate 1 | place: USA:California | collected 2016-06-15
GCTTCCCGCCGCGATAGTAGGCGTCCATCGTGATCAGCACGCGACTTTCGGAGTCGGAGACCCGGTCGGCGCAAGCCTTGCCGCTGAAGCCGCTGAATACCTGCGAGTGGATGACCCCGAGCCGCGCGCAAGCGAGCATGCTAATCGGCAGCTCCGCCACCATGGGCATATGCAGCGTGACGCGGTCGCCGGCCTTCAGGCCGCAGAAGTCGCGCAGCAGGGCGGCGAACTCGTTGACCCGGACGTACAGCTCCTGGAAGGTGAGGTGCTGGATCGGTTCATGTTCCAGTTCCGGTACGAAGTGGATCGCGGTCTTGTTCCGGTGCTTCGCCAGATGCCGGTCGACGCAGTTATGGGAAGCGTTGATTTTCCCGCCGACGAACCAGCGCCAGAAAGGGGGGTTGCTGCCGTCGAAAATCTTGTCCCACTTCTTGTACCAGTCGAGCAGTTCTGCGAACTCCTTGTAGTAGCCCGGAAACTTGTCGAGGGCGAAACGCTTGAAGATGCCCTTGTCGGTGAGGTTGGCCTGCGCGACCACGTCCTTGGGCGGCGCGAAGTAGCTCTGCTCCTGCCAGTGCACCGCGATCTGGGCTTCCGAGACATCGTCGTTCGGCGACGGTTTCGTCTGGCGACGCGCCTTCTTCTCTGCCATGGCTTGCATAACGGCTCCTCCGTGGATTTCCCGTAAACTACGCTTCGAGACTTACGCGGCTCTTACGCGCCCATGCGGCGGGCGTGCAGATAAAATCACCAAATCAATTCCTTGTAAAGCGCTTTGTCCAATGATCACGATCCGTCAGGCCGACCTAGTCCAGAGCGTCGCCGACGCGCTGCAGTTCATCTCGTATTACCACCCCGCCGACTATATCCGGGCGCTCGGCCGCGCCTACGAGCGCGAGCAATCGCCGGCGGCGAAGGACGCCATCGCGCAGATCCTGACCAACTCGCGCCTGTGCGCCGAGGGCCATCGCCCGATCTGCCAGGACACCGGCATCGTCAACGTGTTCCTGAAGGTCGGGATGAGGGTGAGACTCGATTTTGATGCTCCTTTGGAAGACGTCGTCAACGAGGGTGTGCGGCGCGCCTACCTGAATCCCGACAACAAGCTGCGCGCCTCGGTGCTGGACGAGTCGGACTTCGGCAGAAAGAACACCAAAGACAACACGCCTGCCGTCATCAACGTGCAGATGGTCGCGGGCGACAGGCTGGAAGTGGATGTCGCGGCGAAAGGCGGCGGCTCGGAAGCCAAGTCCAGGTTCGTGATGCTCAATCCCTCCGATTCGATCGTCGAATGGGTGCTGAAGACGGTGCCTACGATGGGCGCCGGCTGGTGCCCGCCGGGGATGCTCGGCATCGGTATCGGCGGCAGCGCGGAAAAAGCGATGGTGCTGGCCAAGGAAGCGTTGATGGAGCCCATCGACATGCACGAGCTCAAGGCGCGCGCGGCCGCAGGAGCAAAGCTCTCGCGGATCGAGGAGTTACGCCTCGAGATCTATGACAAGGTCAATGCGCTGGGCATCGGCGCGCAGGGGCTGGGCGGACTCTCGACGGTGCTCGATGTCAAGATTCTCGACTACCCGACGCATGCGGCGAGCCTGCCGGTAGCTATTATTCCCAACTGCGCGGCGACGCGGCACGCGCACTTCACGCTCGATCGCTCAGGTGCCGCCAAGCTCGAACCGCCGGATCTGGCGCAATGGCCCGACGTGCGGTGGGCTCCTTCGCCGGAGGCGCGCCGCGTCAAGCTCGACACGCTCACGCCGGCCGAGGTCGAGTCCTGGAAGCCCGGAGAAAGGCTGCTTCTCAACGGCCGCTTGCTCACCGGCCGCGACGCGGCGCACAAGCGGATCCAGGACATGCTGGCAAACGGCGAGAAGCTGCCCGTCGATTTCACCAACCGCGTGATCTATTATGTCGGCCCGGTCGACCCGGTCCGCGACGAAGTGGTCGGTCCCGCCGGACCGACGACCTCCACGCGTATGGACAAGTTCACCGAAATGATGCTCAGTCGAACCGGGCTTATCGCAATGATCGGCAAGGGAGAGCGAGGCCCTGCGGCGATCGAGGCAATCCGCAAGCACAAGGCCGCCTACCTCATGGGTGTGGGCGGAGCTGCGTATCTGGTATCGAAGGCGATTCGCGCCGCCAAGGTCATCGCCTTCGCCGATCTCGGCATGGAAGCGATTTATGAGTTCGAGGTCAAAGATATGCCGGTTACCGTTGCCGTCGACGCCCGCGGCACGTCGGTCCACCAAACCGGCCCGCGCGAATGGCAGCAGAAGATCGGCAAGATTCCTGTCGCCACCGTATAGAGGCGAGCGCTCTCGGGTAGCCGGCGATGGCCAAATTATTCTCGCCTCTCGGTGGAGACACCGTCTCGCCGCTCAATGCGCCGCCGGTGCACATGGGGCTGCTCACGAAGCTCAATCTGCTCGCGATCGGCCTTATTGTCGCGACGGCGCTGGGCATCGCCGCATTTCTGATCGGACAGCAAATCCGCGATGAGGAAAGCCGCCTAAGAATACAAGGCCTCGCCATGGCGGCAATGCTGGCCGAAGTGGCCGATGAAGCAATCAGCGCGGGCGATATGTCCAACGTCGCCTCGGTGCTCGACGGTCTCGTATCCGACCGCGATATCGCCTATGTGGCGGTTCTGGATGCACAGCAGCTTCCGCTGATCGCGCGCAGTTACGGCGATGTAACGGTGCCCACCACGCCACTCGCCTCGCCAACGTTGAGCGACGCGACGGCAACGGTGCAGGCAACGGCGGATCGGCGGCAGCTCGAGCTCGCCGTCCCCGTCCGCACTCCGCCCAGGCTTCTCAGCCAGGCCGAGACAGCGGCACGGCCCGTCATCGGCTATATCCGGCTCGGGATGAGCTTTGATCGAGGCTGGACGCGGATACGCGCCAACCTGGTCGGCGCCTTGAGCGTCGTCGCCGCACTCGTGATCATCGCCGTCGTGGTGACCCTGTTTTTGACCCGGAGGCTGATCGCACCGATCCGGCAGCTCATGCGCGCCGCGCGCGCAGTCGGGGCGGGCAAGCTCGACGTCTATGTGCCGGCGAAGTCGAGCGATGAGCTGGGCTTGCTGACGCACACTTTCAACCACATGACCCAGCGGCTCGCCGAGTCTCAGGCCGAAGTCGCCACGTATCAGCGTACGCTCGAAGACAAGGTCACGCAGCGGACGAAGGAGCTCGAAATTGCGACGGCGCAGGCGTACAAGCTCGCCCAGCACGACACCCTCACGGGGCTACCGAACCGCGCGCTGCTGAACCAGCGCCTGAAGCAGATCGTCGCCCAGGCGGGGCGCGATGGCCATCAGGTCGCGTGCCTGTTCCTGGACTTCGATCATTTCAAACGCATCAACGACACGCTGGGCCACGACGCTGGCGATCAGTTGCTGCAGGCGGTCGCGCAGCGCCTGACCAGCGCAGTGCGCGAGTCCGATACCGTCGCCAGGTTAGGCGGCGACGAGTTCGTCTTGATCCTGCCGGGCCTCGACCCGGCGCACGCGGCTTTCGAGGTGATGACGGTGCTCACGCGCGTGCGCGAGTCGTTCCTCGCGCCGTTTCGCATAGTCGACCAGACACCGACGCTCACCTGTTCGATCGGCGTATCGGTATTCCCGGTCGATGCAACCGATCCGAACGGGCTCATCAAACAGGCGGACACGGCGATGTATGCGGCGAAGGAAGCGGGGCGCAACGCGTACCGCTTCTACACCGCGGACATGAACGCACGCGTTCAGGCGCGGCTGCAGCTCGAGACCGATATGCGTCGCGGACTCATGGACGACGAGTTCTTCCTCGTCTACCAGCCGCAGATCGACATGGATTCCGGCCGCGCGCTCGGCGTCGAGGCGTTGCTGCGCTGGCGCGATCCCGAGCGCGGCGTCATCAGCCCAGCCGAGTTCATCCCGATCGCCGAGGAGTCAGGGATGATCCAGGCGCTCGGTGCGCGCGTGCTGCGCGACGCCTGCCGGCAGCTGATGGCCTGGCACCGCCAGAACATGATGTTGCGCCTGTCGGTCAACCTGTCGGTGCAGCAATTGCAGCACGACAGCTGGCTGTCCGTGGTCGAGGAGGCGCTCAAGGCGAGCGGCTTGCCACCGCGGTACCTCGATCTCGAAATCACCGAAAGCGTGATCATCACCCATCCCGAAAAGGCCGTCTCGACGCTCGAGAAGCTCAAGCAGATGGGCGTATCGATCACGGTCGACGATTTCGGCACAGGCTACTCGAGCCTGTCGTATCTGACCCGGTTGCCGATCCAGGGCGTGAAGATCGACCAGCGCTTCGTGCACGGTCTCGAGCAGAATCGCAGCGACGAGGCGATCACGCTGGCGATCATCGCGCTGTCGCACAGCATCGGTCTGCGCGTAATCGCCGAGGGCGTCGAGACCGTGGCGCAGTACGAGTTCCTGAAGACTCACGGTTGCGAGGAAGCGCAGGGTTATCTGATCTCGCGCCCGCTCGAGGAGCCCGAGCTCCGTTCGTGGTGGATGATGCAGGAAGAGGAGAACCGGATCGTCGGGCGCCAGCCCGACATGTGGCGCGCGCGAGCAAAGTGACGCATCCGTCCGAGAGCGCCGCGCCGTAGGCGCGAGCGCGATCGGACGCAGCCGCGCGAGCCCGTGGCGTCGCCAGTCGCCCCGCGCGAAGCGCGGGGATCGCGCGAGGCGAGTCGCGGCGGCTGCCGACATGCCAACGTGACGCGCTCGCACGCCTCGGCCAAGGAGGCAGCTGCGTCATCCCGGGCGAGTGGCGCAAGCCGCGAGGCCCGGGATCCAAGTTGATACGTTATCGCGATACCGACTTGGGCCCCGGCCTTCGCCGAAGCGACCACTCATGCCTCATCAGCGTTCGAGGTCCTGCGGCGTGTCGATGTCGCGCAGAACCCCGGCATCTTGGGTGGCGACCCGCGACGCGCCGTGGCGGGCGACGACGGATTTCGCGCCTTCGTCCCCCGTCAGGCCGATGAGTTCCGCATAAAGGCTCGCCGCGAAACCCACCGGATGTCCTTGTGCGCCCTTCCAAGTCGGCGCCGCGATCGGTGCGCCCTGGCGTAGCGCATCGCCAATGCGACCGACCGTAGCCGGCAGCACCCACGGCATATCGGCGAGCGCGATCAGCCATCCGGTCGCAGCCGGAGCGGCGCGCACGCCCCACGCTAGGCTCTCACCCATGCCTTCCGCCGCTCGCGGGCACGCGGTAACGCGCGCGCCATGTGCGGCAAGCGCGGTTGCGAGCGCCTCGTCGCCGATGCGTACGACCGCGACGACGGTATCGACTGCGGCAGCAAGATTCTTGAGCGCGGCGACGCCGATCGGCGTGCCATCCGGCAGCGGGCGGAGAAGCTTGTCGCCGCCGAAGCGAGTCGCGCTGCCGGCGGCGAGGAGAACGCCGACAATCGGAGCGCCGCGCATCGGCGGTTACTCGCGCAGCAATCGAAACCTGCCGTCCTTGATCGTGACGAGCACGCGAGCGCGTTCGTCCATGCCGTTGTGATTGGTCGGGCTCATGTTGAACACACCCTGGCAGCCGACGACGTCGCGCTCCTGCTCGATCGCGTCGCGCAATGCGCTGCGAAACGCTTCGCTTCCCGGCTTGGCGACCTTCAAGGCCGAGGGAATCGCGCGCTGCAGAATCAATCCCGAATCGTAAGTGTTGGCGCCGAACGTCGCCGGCTTCTGGCCGAACTGTTTCTCGTACGCGGCGATGTAGGTCAGTGCAACCTTCTTGATCGGATCGGTGTCGGCGATGTCGTCGATCACCAGCATCGAGCCCGCAGCGAGCACTGTGCCTTCGACTTTCTCCTTGCCCAGCTTGATGAAATCGTCGGTCGCCACTGCGTGCGTTTGGTAGATACGTCCCTTGTATCCTTGATCGAACAGCGTCGCATGCGGCAACACCGCGGGACCGCCGACGGCGGCGATCAAGACTGCGTCCGGCTTCGCCGCGATCAGCTTCAGCACCTGCCCCATGACGCTCTGATCGGCCCGCGCGTAGCGCTCGCTGGCGATGATGCGAATGCCCGCCCTTTCCGCGAGGGCGCCGAAGACCTTGTACCAGTTCTCGCCGTAAGGGTCATTGAAGCCGATGAAACCCACCGTCTTCACGTTGTTCCTCACCATGTGCTTGAGCAGAGCCGCGGCGATTAAATCGTCGTTTTGCGTGGTCTTGAATACCCAGCGCTTCTTGGCGTCGACCGGCTCGACCACGGACTGCGTGCCGACCGTGGCGAGGAGCGGCACTTTCGCCTCGGCAATGATGTCGAGAATCGCGAACGCGTTGGGCGTGGTCGACGGGCCGATCAACGCGTCGACGTTGTTTTCGCCGATGAGCTTCTTGGCGTTCTGCACGGCCCGGGTCGTGTCACCGCCGTCCTCGAGCTGGAAGTATTCGATCGTTGCGTCTCCGATCCGGGTCGGCAGCAGCGCGGCGGTGTTACGTTGCGGAATGCCGATTGCAGAGGTGGGGCCCGTGGCGGACACCATGAGCCCGATCTTCACCTGTGCCGATGCGGTCGCGAGGGGCAACAGGGCAAACAGGAGGATACCGGTGAATCTCCCCATCACAACGCTCTTCCTCGATGCAGATTGCGGAAAGAGCCGAATGCTAAGCCGAAGGCCACATCGCCACAAGGCACCGAGGATGCTCGCGGCGCTGCTGGACGATGTCTTGCCGTAGCCTGGGCTGAGGCGGAGCCGAAGCGCAGGGCGACATACATTGTCGCGTTGGTCCCGGGCATCGCGCTTCGCGCTCGGCCCAGGCTACGGCGGAGCCGAAGCCCGGGGCGACATACATTGTCGCGTTGCTCCCGGGCATCGCGCTGCGCGCTCAGCCCAGGCTACAGCCCGGTCTACGGCCCGAAGAACTCGCGCACGCGGTCCAACCAGTTCTTGGCACGCGGGTTGTGCGCGCCCGGATTTTCGGCATTGATCGCCTCGAGCTCGCGTAACAGTTCCTTCTGCCGCGACGTAAGCTTTACCGGCGTCTCGATGGAGACATGGCAGTAGAGGTCGCCGTGGACGCTGCTGCGCACGCCCTTGATCCCCTTGTTGCGCAACCGGAATACCTGACCGGTCTGCGTTTCGGGCGGTATCTTGAGGTTGGCGTGGCCATCGAGCGTCGGAATCCCGATCTCGCCTCCTATCGCGGCCGTGGTAAAGGAGATCGGCATCTCGCAATGCAGGTCGCTGTTGTCGCGCTGGAACACCGGATGCGGCTTCAGGCCGACGACGACGTAGAGATCGCCGGGAGGTCCGCCGTTCAGCCCCGCCTCGCCCTCACCGGCCAGGCGAATGCGATCGTCCCGATCGACCCCTGCGGGAATTTTCACCGACAGCGTCTTGTGCCTCTTGATACGGCCAACGCCGCCGCACGTGGAGCATGGTTCGGGAATGATCTTGCCGGTGCCGTGGCATTGCGGACAGGTCTGCTGGATGGAGAAAAAGCCCTGCGACACGCGCACCTGGCCCTGGCCGTGGCACGTCGGGCAGGTCTTGGGCTGTGTTCCCGGTTTGGCGCCCGAGCCGTGGCAGGTTGCGCATTGCTCCAGCGCGGGGATGCGGATCTTGGCTTCGGTGCCGCGCGCCGCCTCTTCCAGCGACAGCTCGAGGTTGTAGCGCAGATCGGCGCCGCGATACACGCCGTTGCCGCGGCCCCGACCACCGCCCGCGCCCGCGCCGCCGAAAATTTCACCGAAGATGTCGCCGAACGCGTCGGCAAAGCCGCCGAAGCCTTCGGGTCCTCCGCCGAAGCCGCGGGCACCGGCCGCGCCAAACCCTGCGGAAGCATCGACGCCCGCATGACCGAATTGATCATACGCAGCGCGCTTCTTGGCGTCCGAGAGAATTTCGTACGCGGCTTTCGCTTCCTTGAATCTTTCCTCGGAGGTCTTGTCGTCCGGATTGCGGTCCGGATGATGCTTCATCGCCAGCTTCCGGTAAGCCTTCTTGATGTCCTCTTCGGAAGCGTCGCGATTGACGCCGAGTACCGTGTAGTAATCGCGCTTTGCCATTCGTCCCTTCCGAACCCGCAGTCCTGATTCGTTTGTGTCGACGTCAGTGCAATTCGCGCCGACGACAAACGGCCGAGTTAAGGGGCGCCGGAGGCGCCCACTTCAACTCGGCCAGATATCACGTCACGCCGCGCGACGATTCAGCTTCCCCGCAACGGCTTTTCGGCGCGACGCAATATCACTTCTTGTCTTTAACTTCCGTAAACTCCGCGTCGACCACCTTTTCGTCGGTTTCCTTGCCGCCACCCGCGGCGCCCGAGTCGCCCGCATTCGCCGCCTGCGCCTCGGCCTGCGCCTTGGCGTACATCGCCTCGCCCAACTTCTGCGAGGCGGTCATCAGCGCCTGCGCCTTGGCTTCCAGCGCATCCTTGCCGGCATCCTGCTGCTTGAGGAGCTCCTCGGCATCCTTCAGCGCCGCCTCGATCTTGCCCTTCTCGTCGCTGCCGACCTTCTCGCCGTATTCGCCGAGGGATTTCTTCACGCTGTGCACCAGCGCATCGAGGTGATTGCGCGCCTGCACGATCTCGACCTGCCTGCGGTCTTCCTCGGCATGCGACTCCGCGTCCTTCACCATGCGCTCGATCTCGGCCTCGGACAGCCCCGACGATGCCTTGATCGTGATCTTGTTCTCCTTGCCGGTCGCCTTGTCCTTGGCCGACACGTGGAGAATGCCGTTGGCGTCGATGTCGAACGTGACCTCGATCTGCGGCAGGCCTCGCGGCGCCGGCGGAATCCCTTCCAGGTTGAACTGGCCGAGGCTCTTGTTGCCGGAAGCCACGTCGCGCTCGCCCTGCAGCACGTGGATGGTCACCGCCGACTGGTTATCGTCCGCGGTCGAAAACACCTGCTGCGCCTTGGTCGGGATCGTCGTGTTCTTCTGGATCAGCTTGGTCATGACGCCACCGAGGGTTTCGATGCCTAGGGACAGCGGGGTCACGTCGAGAAGGAGAACGTCCTTCACGTCGCCCCTGAGCACGCCGCCCTGGATCGCTGCGCCGACGGCAACCGCCTCATCGGGGTTGACGTCCTTGCGCGGCTCCTTGCCGAAGAATTCCTTGACCTTCTCCTGCACCTTGGGCATGCGCGTCATGCCGCCGACCAGGATTACGTCGCCGATGTCGGAGAGCTTCACGCCTGCGTCTTTGATCGCGATGCGGCAGGGCTCGATCGTCTTCTCGATCAAGTCTTCCACGAGCGACTCGAATTTCGCCCGCGTGATCTTCATCGACAGGTGCTTAGGCCCCGACTGGTCGGCAGTGATGTACGGCAGATTGATCTCGGTCTGCTGCGACGAGGACAATTCGATCTTGGCCTTCTCGGCCTGTTCCTTGAGCCGTTGCAAGGCCAGCACGTCGTTCTTCAGGTCGACGCCCTGATCCTTCTTGAATTCGGTGACGATGTAGTCGATCACCCGCTGGTCGAAATCCTCGCCGCCCAGGAACGTGTCGCCGTTGGTCGACAACACCTCGAACTGGTGTTCCTTGTCGACGACCGCGATTTCAATGATCGAGATATCGAACGTCCCGCCGCCGAGGTCGTAGACGGCGATCTTGCGGTCGCCTTCCTTCTTGTCGAGCCCGAACGCAAGCGCTGCCGCGGTCGGCTCGTTGATGATCCGTTTGACCTCGAGTCCGGCGATCTTGCCCGCGTCCTTGGTCGCCTGCCGCTGCGAGTCGTTGAAATACGCCGGAACGGTGATGACGGCCTCGGTCACTTCTTCGCCGAGATAATCTTCGGCCGTCTTTTTCATCTTGCGCAGGATTTCCGCCGACACCTGTTGCGGTGCGACCTTCTTGCCGCGCACCTCGACCCAGGCGTCACCGTTGTCGGCCTTGACGATCTTGTAGGGCATCAGGCCGATGTCCTTTTGCACTTCCTTTTCCTCGAAGCGCCGGCCGATAAGCCGCTTAACGGCGAAGATCGTGTTCTTCGCATTGGTTACCGCCTGCCGCTTCGCCGACGCGCCGACTAGGATCTCGCCGTCCTCCAGGTAGGCGACAATCGACGGCGTAGTACGCGCGCCTTCCGAATTTTCGATAACCTTCGGCTGTCCGCCTTCCATGATGGCGACGCAGCTGTTGGTCGTGCCGAGGTCGATACCGATGATCTTGGCCATGCCCGTTCCTTCCTTGTCCGAGATTGCTTACCTGTGCGCTAGATGGGGTTTTTATGATCGGATTCAAGCCAATAGCCCGGTAAGACACGGCTTTCCCGCGGTGCATGGCTCATGCCGGCCCCTCCTCAGAACCGTCCTTCGCTTTGGCGACGGCGACGAGCGCCGGACGCAGCACCCGGTCGTTGAGCAGGTAGCCCTTCTGGAAGACCTGCACGACGGTACCGGGAGGCTCTGCGGACTCGATCATGGTCATCGCCTGATGACGGTGGGGATCGTACTTCTCGCCGGCGGGGTCGATTTCGACGATCCGCACCTTGTCGAACGCAGCGTTCAGGTTCTTGAGCGTGAGCTCGACGCCATCCTTCAAAGCTTCGGTCGTAGCGTTCGGTGTCGCGAGCGAAAGCTCCAGCGCGTCCTTCACCGTGAGCAGCTCCTGCGCAAAGCGCTCGATCGCGTACTTGTGCGCCTTGGCAAGGTCGTTCTGGGCCTGCTTGCGGACGTTCTCGGTCTCGGCCTTGGCGCGAAGCCACGCGTCTTTCAGCCGCGCTGCCTCGTCTTCGGCCTCCTTGAGGAGCGCCGCAAGGTGGGCGGCCGGCTCGGTACCCTCGGCCGGACGCTCCGGCGCCGGCGCGTCGGTCGGGGCCGGCACGCCGCCCTCGACCTCGGCCGAAACTTGAGTGTTCTGGTCGGGATTGTTGCTCATTCCTGTTCCTCGCATTGACGGTTCTACATTGAGGGCATTTCCGCGTGTTTCAATCGCCCGCAGAGGGTGAAGTCACGCTTCCGCTCCGCGCGCTTTCGCACGCGCCTGAGTCAGTTCGCGTGCAGCCGCATCGGGCGGCGGATCCAGCCACCCCCCGAGGTTTTTCAACGCAAGGTCCGCGAGCGCGGCAATCCACGCCGGCCGCTCGTTGAGGCAGGGAATAGCGTGAAATTCTGTGCCTCCAGCCTTGAGGAATGCGGCCCTGCCGTCGAGCGCGATCTCCTCCAGCGTTTCGAGGCAATCGCTGACAAAGCCCGGGCAGGCGACGTCCACACGCCGCATGCCCTCCTTCGCCAGGGTGACCAGCGTCGCGCCGGTATACGGCTTGAGCCATTCGCCGCGGCCGAACCGCGATTGGAACGCTACCGTGTAT
>WNFU01019252.1_pt1 | contig 11279 bp, 13 predicted proteins | sample 5400121 | NCBI WGS metagenome assembly WNFU01 (sample SAMN13153360, study PRJNA577476) | soil metagenome | isolation source: 100 cm soil or saprolite under grassland replicate 1 | place: USA:California | collected 2016-06-15
CCTGACAGATCGTTCCAGACACATACCTGACAGGTGTTCCGGACACATCCCTGACACCACCCACACTGGTCCCGCCTTCCCCGCCGGACGGGGAGGTGGGCATGAGCCTGAGGGTGGTGACCATGGCGGAGCTCCGGTTGGAGATCCTGCCTGAGCCTGAGAGGACCGGTCAGTCGTTGGCCGAATCATGTCGGAGACGAGGGATCTCCAGGGAGACTTTCTACGAGTATTGACAGCCCGCCGCCGGTGGAACAGGATCGCCGGTCCACGATGAAAGGGGGAGCGGGGAGCCTTCCTGCCAGACGGTACGAGGCCGTCCGGAAAGGGATCGGCCTGACAGCCGCATTGAAGGGGGAGATATATGAAGAAGACGCTTCTGTTCGTCAGTGCGATCGCGCTGGTGCTGGCTGTGGCCCCGGTGGCCTCAGCCTCACGGGGGGCCCCGGCGGTATCGCATGACATCGTTTTCGATGGCTACTGCGATGGTCTGCACTTCAACGTCCCGTCGCTCGGGACCGGCGATCCCACGACGACGGACGGGGACCAGACGGGCTGCGTGGCCGGCGGGATCTTCGGCCAGTTCAGCAAGGCCAAGAAGGCCCTGTACTTCACGATCCCAGGGTTCGAAACCTTCACCGTCGTCAACTTGGACCACACGTGGACCCACTATGGGTTCAACGGCAACCAGATCACCTTGAACAACTCCGGCACGTGGAGCCCCGGGACTCCGAACGACCGGGCCGCCAAGCCCTCGAACACCCGGCGGGCAGCCGCTGCCAGTGCGGTGAGCCCGGACGCCGTCCACGACATCATCTTCGACGGCTACTGCGACGGGATGCAGCTCAACGTACCCTCCGTGGGCCTGGGTACGCCTGGGACGGTGGACGGGAACCGGACCGGCTGCGCGAGCGAAGGGCTCATCGGCGCCACCACCAAGATCAGTGGGCAGACTCAGGCCGCCGTAACGTTCAACGCCGGCGGAACCTGGATCCAGACCGCGATCTTCGTTCCGAGCCGCACCTGGATCCACTACTCCGTGAGCGGCGACTTGATCTACGTGCTGAACTCGGGCACGTGGAGCCCCGGGACGCCGACCGGGTCCGGGCGTCCGTCCACCAGCTGAGGCTCCCGATCGACCCCGAGTGCCCTGGACCGGCACTCGTTGAATGGCAGCAGCGGCGAGGACCACCGGTGGTCCTCGCCGCTGTGTCTTGGGCCTAAGGCCGGCGGTACGAGATGACCATGTTGGCCACCCGGGTGGCTTGGACCGGACCAGGCTCAGCGTCGGGCGGGTTCATCGGCATCGTTCTTCGCGCCACCGGCGCGGGCCCTACGCGTGGGCGAAGTTGAGCGCGAACTCGAGCACGCCCTGGTCGTCGGTGGTCACCACGCCGCCGAAGCTCGGGTTCGGGATGCTCCAGTCGGCGAACGTGATGGGGATCGATGCCGCCACCTGAACGACCGAGCCCGTGTACTGACCGGTCACCGTGAAGCTGACCGTCTTCGTGACACCGTGCAGGGTCAGGGTCCCCGTCGCTTTGAGGGTCCGCTGGACCCCGTTCGCCGGGATCGAGCCCAGGTCGATCGGCTCCGTGAGCGTGAAGGTCGCGGTCGGGTACGTGCTGGTGTCCATGATGCGGCCGTTGAACTGGGCGTCCCGGCGGCTCTGGTCGCTGGTCACCGAGGTCATGTCGACCGTGAAACTGGCCTGCGTCACCGTCGTGCCGCCCACGACCATCGATCCGGTGATCGAGCTGGTGCGCCCCACCGCCGCGTGGCTCTGACCGAAGAGAACCTCGTTGACGCGGTAGCCGACGATGGACCCAGTCGCGATGTTCCAGGTCCCGTCGGCAGCGACGCTTGCTGTGCTTGAGGTCGTCGTGCCTGTGGCAGATGGTGTCGCCGACGGGCTGATGAGGGTCAGCGGGGCCGGCGCCGAACCCGCCACGAAGTGGATGTAGAGGAACGGTCCACCCACCACCGCGATCGCCACGACGGCCACGCCGATGCCCAACCACCGCTTCCAATGCCGCATCCGGACCGGAGTCGCCATCTCATGGACCTCCCTCTCGATTGGATCCCGACGAAGATCACTTCCACACCGTGGAGAGCAGACCACGCCTCGCTGGGAGCCTGGTCAGCGGTGGCTGGGACTTCGCTGTGAATCTGTGGCGATGCGTCTGAGGAAGCAGCCGGGAGGGTCGGAGCCTATGTCTCCCACTGTTTCTCGAATAGCCGACCCAGGCCCCGGACGATCTTGCGAGCCTCGGCCCGAGCGAATCCGCCGAGGGGCTGCACAGGGACGTCCGTCGTCGGTAGCCCCGCTTCCGGAGCGGCCGCGTTCGGTTCGGTTGCCTCGGCCAGCGCCGGCTCGGCCTCCGTCTCCGGTATCTCGGCGGGCGCGGGCGCCGCTTCCCTTCTCAGCGCGGATCGGGGCCGGTACCGCCGAAGTCGCAGGGCGTTTCCCACCACCATCACGCTGGAGCCCGCCATGACGCCGGCCGCCAACAGGGGAGAGACCACGCCGATCACGGCCAGCGGGATCATGCAGAGGTTGTAGGCGAAGGCCCATATGAGGTTCTGGGCGATGACCCGGAAGGTCCTTTTGGCCAGGATGAGCGAGTCGGCCACGGCCCGGAGGTCCTCGCCGAGGATGAGGATGTCCGCGGTCTCGATGGCGACGTCGGTGCCCGTGCCCAGGGCGATGCCCAAATCGGCCTGCGCCAGGGCCGGCCCGTCGTTGATCCCGTCCCCGACGAACGCCACCCGGCGACTCTCGGCCTGCAGACGCCGTACCGCTTCCACCTTGTCTTCGGGATGGACGCCGGCCACCACGTCGTCGATCCCGACGTCGCGGGCCGCGGCGCGGACGGCCTCTTCCCGGTCGCCGCTCACCACGGTTACCCGGCATCCGAGTCGCTTCAGCAGATCGATAGCTTCGTCCGCGTGCGGCTTGGGGCGATCGAACGAGCCCAGCAGCCCAAGCGGCACCCCGTCGCGCCACACGCCGAAGACGGTGAGCCCTTCGGCCGCGAGCTCACCGGCACGAGCGGCGAGCGCGGCCGGCAATCCGTCGGGTCGCCCGACTCGCACGTGATGATGGCCGACCGTTGCTTCGACCCCGGCCCCCGGACGCTCCACGTGCTCGGCCGACTCGGGAAGGGTGACCCCACGTTCCGCGGCCCCCTCCACCACCGCCCTGGCGATGGGGTGGGCCGAACCTCGCTCCGCCGCGGCGGCGAGGGCCAGCAGCTCGTCAGGGCTCACGTCCTCGCCGGAGACGACGCTTCGCAGCGTCATGCGGCCCTCGGTCAACGTGCCGGTCTTGTCGGTGAGGACGACATCGATCCGGCGGGCGGCCTCGAACACCTCCCCGCCCTTGAACAGGATCCCGATCTCTGCCGCCCGGCCGCTTCCCGCCATGATGGCGGCAGGGGTGGCCAGACCCAGCGAGCACGGGCAGGCGATGAGCAGCACGGCGGTGGCGTGGAGCAGTGCGTCGCCGAGACCCTGCGAACCGAGGAAAGCCCGCACCAGGAACGTGACGAGGGCGAGCCACATGATGCGCGGCACGAACACCGCCGAGATCCGGTCGGCCAGCCGCTGGATGGGGGCCTTGGAGGCCTGGGTGATCTCGAGGAGCCGCACGATCTGCGCGAGCCGCGTCTCCTCACCCACCCGGGCGAGCTCGATCTCCAACCGGCCGGGTCCGTTGATGGCCGCGCCCACGACGTCGTCCCCTGGGGCCACGTCGACAGGGACGGACTCGCCGGTCAGCAGGGACAGGTCGATGGCCGAGGCGCCGGACCGAACGACCCCGTCGGCAGGGATCTTCTCGCCGGGAAGGACAACGACGATGTCGCCGGGCCGAAGCTGCTGAACCGGCACCGAGCGCTCTTCCCCGCCTTCCAACAGGAGGACGGCCTCTTTCGCTCCTTTCTCCAGGAGCAGGCGAGCGGCGTTGCCGGCCTTCGCCCTTGCCCGAGCCTCCAGGACCTTGCCCAGCAGGATCAGCGTGATGATCATCGCGGCGGTGTCGAAGTAGGTCTCGGGCCTTCTCAACACGACCGCGGCCGCGCTGTATCCGTACGCGGCGAGGGAGCCCGCGGCGATGAGCGTCTCCATGGTGGATGTCCCGTGCCGAGCGGCGCGGGCGGCCGACCGCAGGAACGGCCACCCGCTGTAGAACTGGATCGGCGTGGCGAACGCCCAGGCCAGCAGCATGCTCAACCGGGACCCGGGCGCGATGAGGAGCGAGAACGCCAGGACCTCGAAGGAAAGCACGGCGGCAACCACCAACCGACTCAGGTAATCCCTGGCCTCGGCCTCGGCGGAAGAGGTCCCTTCGGTGTGGAGCCGGGCGCCGTAGCCGGCTCTCTGCACGGCCTCGATCAGCGGCGCCGTGTCCGTCCCGGTGGCAAGCAGCGTTGCCGTGTGCGCGGCGAGGCTGACCCGAGCTTCCGAAACCCCCAGCTGGCGCTTCAGGACCTTCTCGATCCGGTTGACGCAGGAGGCGCAAGTCATGCCCTCGATGTCGAGGACGATGTGCCGCTCGGCGGGGGCCGGCCGGCTCATCGTTCGGCCGGTGATGCCTCCGCACCGGCCACGTCGTACCCGGCCTCTTCGATGGCGGTGCGGACCTCGGAAGGGTCCAGCGGGCCGTGTAGGGTGAGCTCCACCCGGCCGCTCAGGTGATCGGCGCGCGCCGACCGGACCTCCGGAATCCGGAGGAGGGCCGCTTCGATGCTCCTCTCACAGGTCGGGCACGTCATGCCCTCGACGGCCACCGTCACCGTGCTCATCCCGTTTACATGCGTCCTATGGGCATCATTTCACCGGCCGCGCGAAGCCCACCCAGAAGAGAGGGGTGGAAGGCCGCCATCAGGGCCAGGACCAAGAATGTCACGCCTGCCGCGCGCGCGACGAGGGTGGGACGAGGAGCCAGCTTCTCGGTGAAGATCACGACGAACACTCCGGCCATCGCCACCAGGTTCATCACGCCGGCCGCGAGGAGGATGGCCATCAGGGCCCAGCAGCAGCCGACGCAGATGGCGCCGTCCCGCGCGCCCAGGCGGAAGTTCGTCCGAAGCGAGTTCGACTCGGCGCCCGGTGGCGTCCGGATCAGCCGGCAGTGGGACAGGAACCGATCCTTGGCCGGTGTGAACTGATAGATCCCGGCCAGGGCGAGGACCCCTACGCCCAACCACCTGGCCGCGGTGGGCGACGCGTCGACCAGTCGACCCGTGCCGAGCAGCGCCAGGAAGGCCAGGACGCCGTACACGGTCCAGGGGAGGATGAAGCCGGTGACGAAGGCCCCGACCCCCGAGAGATGCTCGGTCCCGGCTTCGCGACGGGGAAGCGCCCCGGTCTCCAGCACGGCCTGGGGGGCCACGGCCGGCCACATCATCGCGGCCATCATGGCGACCCACATCCCGGTGAAGAGCGGGAGCGCCATACCCATGGTCCCGGGGCCCACGCCCATCCTCCGGGCCTGGAGGCCCACCAGCAGCCACGCCAGCCCGCTCAAGAAGAGCACTCCCAGCCAGATCGAAGCGGCCTTCCTCACGGTTGGGACAGGTGACCTCACGCTGGTCATGCTCACTCCGATCTCCTTCGCTGTTGAGGGGGCGGTCGACCCGCAATCTGCGTAGGGTAGCGTCCATCTGCGCATTGCCGCGATGCGATCTTGGTCACACTGCGCGTATGCGCCAGATCACAGATCAGCGGCCTGGTCCGGGCGGGGAGCCCTCGCCGGAAGGATCGCCTCCGGACCTACGCGGCCAGCAGGCCGATCCCCAAGGAGACCACGCCCACAGCGAGCGACAGGGCGCCGGCGTAGACCAGAGCGATCAACCGGTTTGGCCTGGTCACGCCCCTCCCACCGACCGAGAGGAAGAACCCCGCGGACATCAGGATGGCCGCGATTGGGATGCCCGACCGAGCCAGGAGGTTGGGGAATCCGCTCATGCCGGCCGCGTCGGCGAGGATCTGGGCCAGCAGGGAGAAGATCACCAGGACCCCGGCGTGGGCGTGCCCGGCCCGGAAGAAGGCCTGCTGGAGCCCCGTCGCGGGCTCCTGGCCGCGCAGGATGCGCAGCATGAAGAACCCACCGGACTCGACGGCCACGATCGTCAGCAGGAGAATCCCTGTGTTCAAGGAATCGTTGGACAGGAGCACTGCTGCTTCCACCGAGACCTCCCTCTCTTCAACCCGGCGAGCGCTCGGATCGCCGGCCCTGCCTCCTCGACCGTCACCCTACCTTTGCTGGCCGGTAAGAAGGACCCGGTACTCTCCGAGCCGACGATGACGGACGGCAATCGGAGCGCGGGAACCATGAGCAGGTCGCGGCTCGAGGCCTTCGCCGACGGCGTCTTCGCCATCGCCGCGACCCTGTTGATCTTGAACGTCGACAGCCAGGTGGGGACCGAACCGCACGGTCTGGGCGGGCGGCTGCTCCACATCTGGCCGTCCTACGTGGCCTACGCGGTCAGCTTCGTCACGATCGGGATCATCTGGGTCAACCACCACGCGCTCATGCAGCAGCCGCCTTCATTCCCTTCCCGACCCGCCTGGTGGCCGAGCACGTTCGCACCGACGGGGCGCGGGCGGCGGCCCTGGCGTACGGGATCACGCTGACCGGGACGGCGCTGATGTTCAGCGCGATCTGGTTCTACGCATCGCTGGGGCGCCGGCTGCTCCGGGAGGACGCCGACCCCCGGGTGGTGAGCGGCATCACCAGGAGCTATCTGCCTGGTCCGTGGATCTACCTCGCGGCGACGTTGATCGCGCTCGCCAGCCCCCTCGCCAGCGTCATCCTGTTCGGGGCGATCGCCGTCTTCTACGTGGCGGAGAGCTCGCTCTTCGCACGGAGCAACGGGCCACCCACCTAGTGGCCGTCGGTTGTCTCCCCGGAGCGGTCGAACGTGCTGTGCTCCTTCAGGCCGGCGAGGACCTCGAGGAGCGCATGATTGGGCGGACTGTCCGCGATCGTGCGGTTGCGATGGGCCAGGCGCACGATCCCCGCGGTGTCGACGACGAACGTCCCGGGCATCTGGAAGAAGTCCCCGCCCTCGAGGCCGCGCTGGCGCGTCTCCGGGTTGAGGTTGGCACGAACGAACGGGACGGCGATCCGGGGCGAGACCACGACGGCGAGGTTCCTGCGGCGAAGGCCGTAGGCGCGGTAGGCCGACTTGTCTCCGTCGAGCAGGCACGGGAAGGGGAGGTGCTTTCGCTGGCAGAACCCCGCCCCTTCCGCAGGGCTCCCCTGCCCCACCAGCACGACCGCGGCCCCGGCGTCGCGAAACAGCTGCTGGTCCTCTCGGAGCTTCACCACGTGCATCTGGCAGAACGGGCAACCGAAGTATCGGAGGAAGACCAGGACCACGGGTCGCTCCTTCCAGAAGGACGACAGCTGCACGCGTCTCCCCTCGCCGTCGAGCAGGGTCGCGTCGGGGGCCGGATCGTTCGCCTGCGGCCCGGCGCTCATGTCCCGTACCGAAGGGGCGGCGAGATCCGTTCGGCGCCGCGCAAGGGCAGGCGGAACGAGAACCGGGTCCCGCGCCCGACCTCACTGTCGACCTCGAGCTGGCTGCCGTGGAGCTCCAGGATCTCGCTGGCGATGGCGAGCCCCAGACCGAGACCACGCTGCCGCGTATTGATCTCTCCTCCCCGGAAGAACCGTTCGCCCACGTGTGCCAGCTCCTCATCGGGGATGCCCGGACCTTCGTCCTCGACTGTCACCACCACACTGCTGTTCACCTGCCCAGCAGACAGCTTCACGCGGGTGCCCGGCTGCGTGTGCTTGACGGCATTGGTGAGCAGGTTCTCGGCTACCCGTTCGATGAGGATGGGATCAGCCTCCACGATCAGCCCGCGCTCCACCTCGACCTGCAAGGGGTGGTCGACAAGAAGAAGGGCCAGCCGGTCGACCGTTCCGAGGAGAAGGTCGCTCACGTTCGTTCGCCCGAACGTCTGCGGATGGCCGGCCTCGAGCCTGGAGAGGTCCAGGAGGTTGGTGATGAGGTCGTGGAGGACCCGGGCGTTCGACGTCAGACCGCCCAACAGGTCGCGCCGAGTCTTGTCGTCGAGGGAGTCCCACATCCGTTCGAGCGTGAGCCCCGATCCCTGGATGACCGTGACGGGGGTCCGGAGCTCGTGCGAGACGGTGGCCAGGAAGTCGTTCTTGAGCTGATCCAGCTCTTCCAATCGTTCGACGGTGCGGTGCTCCGCTTCGAACTGCCGGGCGTTCTGGAGAGCCATCCCGGCCTGCGCGCCGAGGAGTTGAAATGCCTCCAGCTCTCGATCCGACACATGCTGGAGCTCGCGGCCGCCTCCCAGCAGGACCGCTTGGAGCCACCCTTCCGCCCAGATCGGCGCGGCCACCATGGAGACGAGGTCTGCGTCCTGGACGAGAGGGAGGGCGCCCTCCCACCGCTCGTCGTCGACCACGACCGGCTTGCCCGTCTGCAGCACGAGCGAGGTCACCGCCAGGGCCGCGGGGTCCAGCCGCGCGGCAACGTCGGGGGGAAGCCCGTGGGCTTGCAGGACGCGATAGGTGCGGCCGTCCTCGTCGAGAACACAGATGGCTCCTCGGTGGAATCCCAGTCCGAGGATCGAGTCCAGAGCCACTTCGAAGACCCGTTCCGGGTCCAGGGTCATGCTGTGGGCCGATTCCGCAACCGTCGAGAGCAGCGCGGCCCACCTCTCCGCGTTCTGGCGGGACCGCTCCTGCGCGCTCACCTGGACCATCAGCTCGCGCGACAGGAAGCTGGTAAGGACGGCCAGGATGCCCAGGCTGGAGAGCCTGGCCACGAGTGCCGCCGCGTCAACGTCCCAGCCGGTCGCGCCAAGCGCGGCCAAGTAGCAGGCGAAGGTGAACGCGAGGAGGCCGGCCTGCCCGGCCAGCGGGTAGGAGATGCCGAAGAACACCGTGGTGAGGCCGTAGATGAGGAACATCTCGGACCTGCCCCCTCCGCTCACGGCGATCCCCACGGAGACCAGGAGGATGTCGACGGCGGACCAGCCGTACAGGAAGTACATGCCGACCCCGCGCTCGAACAGCCGCTCCCACGGCAGCAGGCCGATGACGACCCCCCCGGCCGCCCCCGCCGTGAGCACGCCGAGGTACGGAACGATCTGAATGTGGGCCTCGTTCGGGAGGAACGGCAACAACATCAGTACGGCAATCACCAGAACGGTGACGAGGAGCCCGATGCGAACGCTCCTCAGCCAGTACCGGATCGGAAGATGGGTGGCGGGTGCCATCGCATTCTCATCCTCGACCGGCCCGGGCGACGGCTGAAGGAGGGGTGGCCTCCTCCGCTTGCGGGATGTCGGCCACCCTCGGATACAATCCCCCGCGAGGTCCGGGAACGTTCCTCGAAGGAGCGCGAGGTGGCCAGGAACGACCCAGTGAAGATGCTCGCCGGGGTTCCTCTGTTCGAGGGACTGTCCAAGCAGGAGCTCACCAAGATCGCCAAGTCTGCCAAGGAGGTCACCCACCGCCAGGGCGCCGTCCTGGCCAGGGAGGGGCAGTCGGGGCTCGGGTTCTTCCTGATCATGGACGGCACGGCCGGCGTGAAAGTCGGGGGCCGGACTGCGACGAGGCTCGGCAGGGGCGATTTTTTCGGGGAGATCTCGCTGCTCGACGGCGGGCCCCGGACTGCCACCGTCACGGCCGAGACCGAGGTCACGACGCTGGGCCTGACGCCGTGGGTGTTCAAGCGGCTCGTCGATTCGACTCCTTCGATCGCCTCGAAGATGCTCAAGGTGATGGCCGAACGCCTCCGGGCGAGCTCCAAGGATCCCCGCCAGTAACCGTCGCCGCGGGGACGCGTCCCTCGACCGCTCGTCGGATGCCAGCGTGTAGCCTCCCGGATCGTGGAACTCGGCGTGATGGTGGGGGGCTCCCTCCCGAGGCTCGGCGAGCTTTCGGCAGAGGTCGAGGGAGCCGGCTTCGAGAGCGCGTGGGTGGCGGAGACGGCCCGGTCGGCCTTCGTCCAGGCGGCAGTCGCCGCGGTGAACACTTCACGGATCCAGGTCGGAACCAACATCGCTCTGGCGTTCCCGCGTAGCCCGACGATCACGGCGATGGCCGCCCGCGACCTCGCCGAACTGTCACAGGGCCGATTCATCCTCGGGCTGGGGACTCAGGTGAAACGGATCAACGAGCAGCGGTTCGGCATCCCGTTCGAGCATCCCGCGCCCAAGGTCGGTGAGGCGGTCCAGGTGATCCGCGAGGTCCTGGCCACGTTCGAGGGTTCGCCCATCGAACATCGGGGCCGCTTCTACTCGATCACGATGCCGCCGTTTCCCGGTGCCGGACCCGCTCCCGGTGGAGTGCCGATCCATCTGGCCGCGGTCAACGCCGTGATGGCCGAGACGGCCGGGGCTGTTGCCGACGGCGTCCTGGGGCATCCCATGACGAGCCCTGAGTGGATCCGGGATGTCGTGCGGCCGGCAGTCGCCCGGGGAGCGGCGCGCGTCGGCCGCAGGCCGGAAGCGGTCAACGTCACCACGGGCGTGATCCTGCAGATCTCCGAAGACCGGGACGAAGCCCGGAAGGAAGCGGCGCTCCAGGTCGGTTTCTACGCCACGACCCGCACCTATCGACCGGTCCTGGCCATGCACGGCCTCGAGGATCGCCTGGAGCCCCTGCGCCGAGCGTTCGTTCGAGGAGACTTCGCCGGCATGGCGGACGTGGCGCTGGGGATGGTCGACGTGCTGGCGGTGGCGGGCACGGCGGACGAATGCAGGGAGCGGCTGGAGCGGTTCGACGGCCTGGTGGACCGGGTGATCCTCGGAGGGGCCTGGGTGGGGCCGTCCGAGGACCGGCTGCTCGAGAACCATCGGGCCATCCTGAAGGCGTTCGCTCCGAGAGCTTTCCGGCGGTGACGAAGCGAGCCTGATGCCCATCTACCAGCGCCCGGACGGCTGCCGCCTCTACTACGAGCCGAACGGGCCCGATGGGGCACCGCCGTTGGTCTTGCTCGAGGGCCTCGGCGGAGACATCCCCGGGTGGCGCCGAAACATCCCGCACCTCGCTTCGCGCTACCGAGTCGTCGCGTACGACTTCCGAGGCAACGGGCGATCGGACAAGCCCTACGGGAAGGTGTCGATGACCACGTTCGTGGAGGACACGCTGGGTCTGCTGGATCATCTCGAGATGAGCTCGTCGCACCTCTACGGGCAGTCCTTCGGCGGGATGGTGGGGATCGAGATGGCGCTGTCTCACCCGGAGCGGGTGCGGTCGCTGGTCCTGGCCGCCACCCACGCGGGTC
>WNFU01009119.1_pt1 | contig 11276 bp, 11 predicted proteins | sample 5400121 | NCBI WGS metagenome assembly WNFU01 (sample SAMN13153360, study PRJNA577476) | soil metagenome | isolation source: 100 cm soil or saprolite under grassland replicate 1 | place: USA:California | collected 2016-06-15
TGCTGGCGTCGCGGCCCGACCGGTTCGAGCGCCTCGTGTTCCTGCTGCCGGCGGGGCTGGACCGGCCCTTCCGGCACAAGGCCCGGTTCCTGCGGACCGCCGAGATCCTGGAGACCATGCCGCACGAGGAGGCGGTGGAGGCGATGCTCGCCGACCCTGAACGCATCGAGGTCTACGCCCGGGCCCCGTGGATCAGGGAGTACGACCGGGCCCGGTGGGCGGACCTGCGCGACCCGCCCGCCCTGGCTCTGGCCATCCGGCAGGTCATCGAGGACACGCCGGTGCGCGATCGCGCGGTCCTTCGGGCGGTGGCCGCGCCCGTCCTGATCCTGTGCCGGGAGGGCGACCCGGTGCACCCCGCCGAGCTGGGGCGGGCCATGGCCGGCATCCTGCCGAACGCCGAGCTGCTGACGTTCCCGGACGAGGTGGCCATGTTCCAGGCCATGCCGGAGTTGGTCCAGAAGGTCAACGCGTTCCTGGCGGCCTGATCGCGATGGCCACGGACCTCCCCGAGTCGGCTGTCGAGATGGCGTCCGGGGTGGCCGCGGGAACGGTCTCGCCGGTGGCCCTGGTCGAGCGGGCGCTCGAACGGGTGGAGCGCTGGCAGCCGGTCACGAACGCGTTCACGCAGCTGCTCTTCGGCGCGGCCATCGAGGAGGCCCGCCGGATCGAGCGGGCCGTGGCGGCCGGCGAACGGATGGGCCCGCTGGCGGGTGTGCCGGTGGCGGTGAAGGACCTGTTCGACGTGGCCGGGCACGAGACGACGGGATGCTGCCTGGCCTACCGCGGCACGGTGGCCCGGGCCGACGCCGAGGTCGTGCGGCGCCTCCGGGCCGCCGGGGCCGTCGTCGTCGGCAAGACGAACCAGCACGAGCTGGCCGCGGGGGCCACCAACCTGGTCTCGGCCTGCGGGCCCACGGCGAACCCGTGGGACCCGTCGCGAATCACCGGCGGCTCCAGCGGCGGCTCGGCGGCGGCGCTCGCCGCCGGGGTCGTCCCCGTCGCGCTGGGGTCGGACACGGGCGGCTCCATTCGGATCCCTGCGTCCTTCTGTGGGATCACCGGCCTGAAGCCGACGAACGGAGCGCTCCCGCTCGACGGGGTCATGCCCCTGGCCCCCTCGCTGGACTGCCCCGGTCCCATGGCGGCATCCGCGCGGGACCTCCGGGTGGCCTGGGACGCGATGGCGGGGCGGCCTTCCGGGGGGCAGGACGGGGGGCCGCGGCACGGGCGCCGGAGCGCGGGTGTGCTCGGCGGCTATTTCGCCGACCGCATCCACGCCGAGGTCGTGGGAGGGGTCCGGGCGGTGGCCGATGCCCTCGCCGACGCGGGCTGGGAGGTCCTCGACGTGGACGGCGACGGCATCGACGACGCACCAACGGTGTGGGCGGACATCGGGTGGACGCAGTTCGCCGCGGTCCACGGGCAGCTGCTGGAACGGCCGGACCTGCTCGACCCGCTGACCCTTTCGTACCTGGAGTACGGACGCGACGTCCCGCCGGTGCAGCGGATGGAGGCTCGCCGCCGGGCCGGCGAGATCGCGTCCTGGTTCGCCGAGCGGCTGCGTGACGTCGACGTGCTCATCGCGCCGGCCACCCCGTTCGCCGCTCCGCGCGCCGACGAGAAGGAGATCGAGGTGCGGGAGGGCGAGTTCCTGGGCATCCACGGCGGCGCGACATCGGTGCTGACCCGTCCAGTGAACCTGGCGGGGCTCCCGGCCGTAGCGCTCCCGACCGGCACGGCGAGCGAGGGGCTTCCGCTGGGCGTCCAGCTCATCGGCGGCCGCGACTCGGAGCCCCTGCTCCTGCACGCCGCCGAGCTGCTCGAGGGCCAGGGCGAACGATTTCGGCCCCACAGGGCCCCGTGGCCGCCGCCGGCCACAAGAACTCCGTATACGGAGGTAGCGAGCCCGGCGAGGGTTGCCTGACCGGCGCTCTCAGCCTGCGAGCTTCGCGGCGAGCTCCGGGTCCGAGGGCTCCACCAGGATGGAGCCGTCGGGGAACACGATGGTCGGGATCACCCGCAGGCCGTGGTTGATGCGGACGACCTCACCGGCCGCGTCGTGGTCCTCGTCGATGTCGATCCAGCGGTACCGGACGCCCGACCGGTCCAGGAGCCGCTGGGAGCGCTTGCAGTCCGCGCACCACGGCGCCCCGTACACCACGATCTCGTCTCGAGGAGCATCCATCGTCTCATCACATCTTCCCCGCCTCCGGCCGCCGTGACCACCTCCGTGGCCCGGCCCGGCCACTACCATGCTCGGATCGTGCGGACCGAACGGCGGAGCTCCGAAGCGGTGGGAGGGGCCCTCATCGCGCTGGCCGCACTCCAGTTCGGCATCGTGGTGGTCCTGGGCAAGCTGGTCGAGCGGACCGGGCTGCCCGTGGGCTCGATGCTGGCGGTGCGGTTCGGCATCGCGGCCCTGGGCCTGGCCGTGACGCTCGCGGCGCTCCGCCAGCCGCTGGCGCCCGTGCCCGGGGAGCGTCTCCCGCTGGCCGTCCTCGGCGTGTTCGGCTACGCGGTCGAGTCGTCGCTGTTCTTCCTGGCGCTGAACCACGGGCAGGCCGCCGCGGTCACGCTGCTGTTCTTCACCTACCCGGTGTTCGTCGCGCTGGCCTCCATCGCGCTGGGCCGGGGTGCTCCCGGCTGGCTGCTGGGGGGAAGCCTGCTGTGTGCGGTGAGCGGCGCCTCCATCGTGGTCGCATCGACGGGCGGCCTGGCCATCCGGCCGCTCGGCGTGGCGCTGGCGGTGGCCGCCGCGCTCGCCTTCACCGGGTACCTCCTCGGGGTGGACAACGTGATGAAGCGGACGAACGCCCTGACCGGCTCCATGTGGGTGAGCGCGTTCGCCGCGGCCGGACTGGCCGCGTACGCCCTCGTCACTGGGAACGCCGAGGTCCCGTCGGGCGGCGTCCAGTGGCTCCGCCTGGCCGGGATGGGGGCCGCCACGGCGGGCGCGTTCGTATGCCTGTTCGTGGGGCTCAGGCGCCTGGGACCGGTCCGGACCTCGATCGTCGCGGCCATGGAACCGCTCGCCGCCACGTTCCTGGCCGCCCTGTTCCTGTCCGAGCCCATCCGGGGCGGCGTCGCGGCCGGCGGTGTCCTGATCCTGCTCGGCGCGGTCGCGGCGAGCCTGGCCCGGTCCGCGCCTTCCAAGGAGCCGCCGGTCCCGTGAGCCCGGATGCTCGAAGGCGTAGGCTGTGTTCGTGGCTCGAGGGTTCATGCACTACGTGGAGGGCTTCTTCCTCAACTGGAAGGAGAGCGACAAGCCCCTTCCGGAGCGGGCGGCGCTCACGTTCCGGAACCGGGTGAAGGCGGCGGCTCGCGGGGGGTGTTGCGGACACCCCGGCGAGCCGGGGTGCTGAGAGCGCCCCAGGCGGGGGTCCGGTCGGACGCCCCACGATCACGGGCCCGAGGACGGTTGAGGCCGCGACGGCGCGCGCGGTGCGTTCGGCCCGGGAGGTGACGGTGCCACCCCATCGGCTGTCGGCGTTGGACGCGTCGTTCCTGTACCTGGAACGTCCCACCATGCACATGCACGTGGCTGGCGTGTCGGTGCTCGACCCCTCCACGCGGCCGGACGGGAAGCTCCGGGCCGAGGACCTGGCCGCGGTGATGACGTCCCGCCTCCACCTGGTTCCGCGGTTCCGGCAGAGGGTCGTCCCGGTGCCCGGCAACGTGGCCCGGCCGGTGTGGGTGGACGACGAGGACTTCGACGTCGAGTTCCACCTTCGGCGGGCGGCGCTCCCGGCGCCCGGCGGCCGCCGCGAGCTGGCCGACTTCGTACAGCGCGTCCACTCCCGGCCCCTGGACCGGTCGAAGCCCCTGTGGGAGAGCTACTTCATCGAGGGGCTCGAGGACGGGCTGGTCGCGGTCCTGACCAAGGTGCACCACGCCATGATCGACGGCATCTCCGGCGTGGACATCGCCACCGTCATATTCGACTTCTCTCCCGAGCCCCAGATCCTGGCGCCCGAGCCGTGGCACCCGGAGTCCCAGCCGTCCCGGGCCGACCTGTTGCGGGAGGCGCTGCGCGAGCAGGTCGTGCATCCCGTCTCGGCCGTGGCGGGATCCGCCCAGGCCGCGCTGCGGACGCCGGGCCGGGTCTTCGAGGGCGTCGGCGCCGCCCTGGCGGGGGTCCGTGACCTGATGGGGATGGGCGTCCCGCCGAAGGGACCGTTCGACCTGAAGGTCGGGACGAACCGCCGCTTCTCCATGGCGGACGCCCCGGTCCAGCGGTTCAAGGACATCAAGAACGCGGCCGGCGGGACCGTGAACGACGTGGTGCTCGCCGTCGTCGCCGGGGCGCTGCACCGCGTGCTGAAGGCCCGCCGGGAGCCCACCCGGGGGCGGACGCTCCGGGCCATGGTCCCCGTGTCGGTGCGTTCCGAGGCCGAGAAGATGGCCCTGGGCAACCGGGTGTCGATGATCTTCGTGGACCTGCCGGTCGGCCCCATCGACCCGGTCCGTCGCCTGCACCGGATCAGCGAGACGACCAGGGGCCTCAAGGAGTCGATGATGGCCGTCGGGGCCGACTCCATCATGAACCTGGGGACGTGGGCGCCGCCGACGCTGCACCACCTGGCGGCCCGGCTGGTGTCTCGGGGTAGGTGGTTCAACCTGGTGGTCTCCAACGTCCCTGGTCCCCAGGTACCCATGTACATCGCGGGGGCCAGGATGCTCGTCAACTACCCCGTGATGCCGCTGGCCGAGAACGTCGGCCTGTCCATCGCCGTGACCAGCCTGGTCGGAAGCATGGGCTTCGGCTTCACCGGGGACTGGGACGGCATGCCGGACATCGACTTCATGGCCACGTCGCTCGACGACGCGGTGGACGAGCTGGCCAAGGCCGCCGGGGTCTAGGACGAGGCCCCGCCGGGGGTGGGCGGCGCCGGGTTCGCGCCGTCCAGCCACTCGGTGACCGCGTGCAGCCACCGGTCGGGCGCCTCCAGCATGGCGACGTGCCCGACGTCCTCGAGCACCTCGAGGCGCCAGTTCGGCCGGCCCTCCGCGACCTTGCGGGCCAGCCCCACCGGGACGAGCCGGTCGCGGGCCCCGTGGACGAGCAGCGTGGGGCATCGGACCCGGTCCACGAACGCGCGGACCAACCCCTCGTTGCGGCCCAGCCGCAGGAGCGAGCGGGCCGCTTCCAGGTACCCGGGAATGGCGTCGGGATCGCCCCGCCGCCTCGTCGCCAGCTCGACGTGGGCGCGGACCACGGCACGGTCGATCCGGCCGGGGTCGACGCAGCAGATCCGGAACGCCTCGGCGACCATTCGCTCGGGGCCGAGGCGGTTGATCCGCTGGCGCACGAACCACTCGCCGAGGGTCGGCATGCGGTACACGGTGAAGCCGAACAGGACGATCGGGGCCGGGCGGATGTCTCGGTTCCACGGGAGCGCCGGACTGGTCAGGACGAGGCGGGCGATGGACTCCGGCTCGTGCGCCGCCTGGAGGGCGGCCAGGGCTCCGCCCATCGAGTTCCCCACCAGGACCACGGGCGCCGCGGCGACCTCCCGGATGAAGGCCGAGAGGAGGCGGCGGTTGGCGGAGAGGGACGAGCTTCGCCCCGCCCGCGGCGTGTGCCCGAACCCGGCCAGGTCCAGGGCCACCACCCGCCCGCGCTCGGAGAGTCCGGGCCCGATCGAGACCCAGTTCAGGCTGGAGCCGCCCAGCCCGTGGACGCACACGAACGTGGGTCCGCCGGCGGAGGGCCCCGGCCATTCCCGATAGGCGACCGGGCCGTCGAGCTCGACGACCTGCGTGGGAGCGATGTCGAGGAGCCCGGCCACAGTGGGTGAAGCGTACCGCCCGTGCGGCGGGACCTCGTCGCGGGCGCGGCCGGCCTGTCGTCGCGATCGGCCATAATCGAACCACCGGAAACCGTGGGAGGTACTCGTGGCCGTCGTGAACCTTCGCTCACCACTCCGCGACCTCGCGGGAGGCAGTGGCACCGTCGAGGTGGACGGAGCGACCATCTCCGAGATCCTGGACCGCCTGGAAGTCGAGTACCCGCGCCTGGCGGGGTGGGTCCGGGACGAGGGCGGATCGCTCCGCGAGCACGTCACCGTGTTCGTGAACGGAGAACGGGCCCCGCTCGACCAGCACGTTTCTGCGAGTGACCGCGTCCACATCCTGCCAGCCATCTCCGGCGGCTCCGGGTCCGAGGAGGCCGAGCTGCTGGTCGGGACCCACAAGGGGCTGTTCGTCCTGCGGGGCCCCCGCGGCGGGCAGATGGAGATCGCCGCACGGCACTTCGAGGGCGTCACCGTCGAGTTCGCCATGCGCGACCCGAGGACCGGCACGTACTACGCCTCGGTCACCGACGGCCAGTACGGCCCGCACCTGTACTTCACCGACGACCCGGTCGGCGAGTGGGAGCAGGCGCAGGGCCCGGTGTTCCCCGCGGACGCCGACGGCGACCCCACCGTGACGCGGATCTGGGTCATCCACCCGGGCGAGGAGGACGGCGTGGTGTGGGCCGGTGTGTCCCCCGCCGCGCTGTTCAAGAGCGAGGACGGCGGGCGGACGTGGACCCTGAACCGGGGCCTGTGGGACGTGCCCAGCCGCCCCGAGTGGCAGCCCGGCGCGGGCGGCCTGTGCCTGCACTCGATCTGCCCGTGGCCGGGCGATCCCTCGCGCATGGCCGTCGGCATCTCGGCCGCTGGGGTCTGGCTGACGGAGGACGGCGGCGAGACCTGGCGCCGCGGCGTGAAGGGGCTGGTGGCCCGGTACCTGCCGCCGGAGGCACGCGAGGGCGCCGTGGACCTGTGCGTCCACAACATCCACCGTGCGCCGCTCCAGCCCGCGACCATCTACATGCAGTTCCATGGCGGCGTGTACCGCTCGGACGACGCAGGTGAGACGTGGCAGGACATCGGCTCGGAGGGCGGCCTGCCCGCGGACTTCGGATTCCCCCTGGTCACCGATCCGGCGAACCCGGACCGGGCCTTCGTCATCCCGCTCGTGGCCGACCGGGACCGTGTGACTCCGGAGGGGAAGGTCCGCGTGTTCGAGACGACGGACCGCGGCGAGACCTGGCGGGCGTTGTCGAACGGCCTCCCCGACGGCTACCTCACCATCCTCCGCCAGGCCTTCGGGCACGACGGCCGGGACCCGCTGGGGCTGTACTTCGGGGCGGAGTCGGGTGAGGTGTTCGGGTCCGCCGACGGCGGGGCGACCTGGGTGACGGTGGCCGAGCACCTCGCGCCCGTCACGTCCGTCCGCGTCTCCGCCTGAGTGTCTGGCTGGCGTCCAGTGGGGCGGGGACGAGCCCCGCCCCACAAGGCTTCGTGAGGCCGGGCGGCCTCACATCACGCCCATGCCCCCCAGGTTCTTCATCAGGTCGCTCATGACCTCGGGGTCGGTGTGGACGTTCACCACGGAGGGCCCGTCGAACGCGATCGCGCGCTCGAGCGCCGGCCGCAGCTGGTCGGGCGAATCGACGGTCTCGCCGTGCCCGCCCACCGCTTCGGCCAACAGGTCGTAGCGCATCGTCGACAGGATGGCCCCGACGTCGGCCTCGTGCCCGTAGAACGCCCGCTGCTCGTGGCGGACGTCGCCCCATCCGCCGTTGTTGACCACGACGCACACGACGGGGAGGCCGTGGCGGGCGGCGGTGTCCAGCTCCATCGCCGAGAGGCCGAAGGCCCCGTCGCCCGTGAACAGGATGGACGGCTCACCGGGTCGGGCGGCGCGCGCCGCGATCGCGAACGGCAGCCCGATGCCGAGGGTCCCGAATGCCGAGCCGATGTAGAGCGCGGTCCCGGGGCGGTGGGCCCGGAAGAACGCGATGCCCCACAGCACGCTGTCGCCGCCGTCCGACACGGTGGTGCAGGCCCCCAGCTCCTCGGCGAACCGGGCGGTCTCCCGGGCCAGCCAGCCCGGGTGGACGGCCGTGGCCGGCCGCTCGGTCTCGGCCACCCAGGACTGGAGGCTCATGGCCGCTCCCTTCCGGGCCTGCTCGCACCATCCGTCGAACTGCTCGGCCGGCTTGGGCCACGCGTCCGTGAGGGCCTCCAGGACCGTCCGCACGTCGCCGGCCAGGCCCACGTCGGGGAGCCGCTCCCCGCCCAGGTGCTCCGGGCGCACGTCCACCTGGACGAGCTTCCCGGCAGGAGGGAACAGCGGCGCGCCGCCCCACAGCAGGTTCGCGTTGAAGCGCGAGCCGAGGACCAGCACGGCGTCCGACGACGCGAGCGCGATCCCGCCGTGGACGAGCCCGCCGGCGCACCGGGGGTGGTCGTCGTCCAGGAGGCCGCGCGCCGCGCTCGTGGTGATCACCGGAATCCCGGAGCGCTCGGCGAACGCTCGCAGGGCGTCGCCCGCGCCGGAGAAGAACGCGCCGGAGCCCGCCAGCACGGCCGGCCTGGCCGCGGTGGCCAGCAGGTCGGCGGCCCGGTCGACGTCGGCGGGGGAGGCGGCAGGCCTGGCCTCCGGGTGCCCGGCCGGCCACGGCTTCTCCGCGGGCTGCGCGTGCGAGCCGAACACGTCCTGGGGGATCTCCAGGTAGGCCACGCCGGGCGCCCCGGACCGGGCCTGGTGCAGGGCCTCCCGGACGTACTGGGGGATGCGCTCCGGGGCCAGGCACTGCTCCCGCCACTTCGTGATCGGCGCCATCAGCGACAGCTGGTCCACGTCCTGGACCGCCTCGCGGCCCCGCTGGTGGAGGCCGGTCCGGCCGGCGATCAGGACCACCGGCGCGCCGGCCTTGTGGGCCTCGGCGACGCCGGCGACCGCGTTCGTCAGCCCGGGCCCGGCGGTGACGCTGGCCACACCGACGCGGCCCGTGGCCAGGGCCCACCCCTCGGCCATCATCACCGCGTTCTCCTCGTGCCGGGTGTCGATCAAGCGGATTCCGGCCACTCGGGCGCCCTCGAACAGCGGCAGGTTGTGCCCCCCGGGCAGGGCGAACATCGTGTCGACGCCCCCGGCCGCCAGCTCGCGGGCGGCGAGGATCCCGCCGTGCTCCGTCTCGGTCATGCACAGCAATCTAGCCGATCGAAGCGTGCCGGTCCGGTCCGTCGACCAGCCTGCCGGAAAGTGATGGCAACCTCGGGCGAGCCGGCGTGCGTTCTACTCATGGGGCCATGGACGCTGCGGTGAGCGAGCCGACGGAGCGAATCGAGGGGGGCCGGCTTGGCGAGCTGTACCTCCGGCACGCTACGGGCGCGACGAAGCTGGCCTACCTCCTGACGGGCGACCGGGCCCTCGCGGAGGACCTGGTGCAGGAGGCCTTCATCCGTCTGGCAGGCCGTTTCCTGCACATCAGGAACGTCGCCGCGTTCGAGGCGTACCTGCGGCGGACCGTCGTCAACCTGACGAACTCGCACTATCGCAGGCGTAGGTCCGAGCACGCCACGCTGGAACGCCACGCTCGGCTCGAACGACCCGAGGCGACGGGGGACTCGGCGCGGGCGGTGGAGGGCCGCGACGTGCTGCGGCGGGCCCTCCTGCGCCTCCCCGTCCGGCAGCGGGCCGCGATCGTCCTGCGGTTCTACGAGGACCTGTCGGAGGCGCAGACGGCGGAGGTCATGCGATGCGCCCGCGGAACGGTGAAGTCCCTGGTCTCGCGTGGCATGGGGACGCTCCGCGCTCAGGCCGGCGAGGTGAGGGAGGAGTGAGCTCCATGGACGACCGGATCCGCGACCTCCTCCAACGGATGGCGGAGGAGGTCGGCACGACCCCGCGGCCGCTGGGGTCACTGGTGCGGGGCGCGCGGCGGCGGATGGCGGTGGTGATCGTGGCCACCGTGACCACGACGGCGCTCGTTGCCGCCGCTGGGATCGCCGGAGTCAGGGCGATCACGCGCTCGGCCGGGTCCCACGTCGCGCCGGCTGGAACCCACAGGTCAAGCGGGCCCCCAACACCCGCGCCCACAGGGGCGTCGCCCAGCCCGGCCGAGCCCGCCGGACCCGGGGAGATCGCCTTCGTGAGCAACCGGAGCGGGAACTGGGACGTCTACGTCATGGCCGCCGACGGGTCCGCGATCACGAACCTCACCAGCAATCCAGCAGACGACATCACCCCCGCCTGGTCGCCGGACGGGGCACGGATCGCCTTCGCCAGCGACCGGAGCGGGACGCCGGGCGGGACGCTGGATCTCTACGTGATGAACGCGGACGGGTCCGGGGTGACGCAGCTCACCCACAACACGCCGGGGGTCCAATATTCCAGCCCGGCGTGGTCACCCGACGGTACCCAAATCGCGTTCATGCATCTCGATGGCACAGCTGGGGAGATCTGGGTCATGGATGCGGAGGGATCCAACCAGCACGTCCTGGTGGCGGAGCCGAGGGGTGACGTGCACCCGGCATGGTCGCCGGACGGTACGGAGATCGCGTTCTTGGGGTACGGCGGCCGGATCGCCAGCGTTCATCCGGACGGATCGGGGTTGCGGTTCCTGACCGACGGCCCGCAGGACACCGATCCGGCCTGGAGCCCCGACGGGGCGCTGATCGCCTTCGTCCGGATCGGTCCATCCGGCGGCGGAGTGGCGCCGAGCGACGTGTTCCTGGTGGGGACCGACGGGTCGACCCCGACGCCACTCACCGACGACGGCCTCAGCTCGCTGCCCGCCTGGTCGCCGGACGGCACGTGGATCGCGTTCACCAGATACGAGCAGGGGGCGAGGGACGACATCGGAGACGTCTACCTGATGTCCGCCAGCGGGACGGGGGTGACCCAGCTGACGAACGGTCCCGCCGACGACGAGTGGCCGTCCTGGCGGCCATGACCTGAGGTCGGGCGCGGGAGTCAGCGCAGCGGGATTTCGTATGCGAACCACGCCGAGCGCGACGCGCCCATCCGCTCGTACAGCCGCTGCGCGGCCTCGTTGTCGGTAGCCGTGTACCACTCGAGGTGCGCGCAGCCTCGGGACCGGGCCGCGTCGGCGCAGGCCTCGATGAGCGCGCGCCCCACCCCAAATCCCCGCCGCCCGGGGAGCACGAACAGGTCGTTCATGAGCGCGACTTCGACGGCCCGCGTCGAGCTGTGCGTCCAGTAGATGGTGGCGAATCCGACAAGCTCGTCGTCATCCCACGCTCCCAGCAGCAGCCCGTGGTCGGACGGGGCGACGAACCGCCGGAAGAACGCCCGGTTCCGCTCATCGACCGGCTCCGCCCGATAGAACCGCTGGTACCCGGCGATCAGCGGCAGGACGAGCTCGAGTTCCTCCTCTCGCACAGGACGCACGGTCGCCATGGCCCGCCAGCCTACCGGCAGGCACTAGGATTGCCGCCATGCGCGCCGCGTTCTTCGAGGGCATGAAGAAGATG
>WNFU01009125.1_pt1 | contig 11272 bp, 12 predicted proteins | sample 5400121 | NCBI WGS metagenome assembly WNFU01 (sample SAMN13153360, study PRJNA577476) | soil metagenome | isolation source: 100 cm soil or saprolite under grassland replicate 1 | place: USA:California | collected 2016-06-15
GAATAGCACGTAGTCGCAGTCCATGGCGCGGGCGTAGCGCTGGATGCTGAGCACGACGTCGGGGGTCGGCTCGTCGCTGCTCAGGGAGTGCTCGTCGGGGTCGTCGGGGATCCACATCAGCCACCCGTAGGTGGTGGAGTAGGCGTCGACGCCGGGTTGAGCACTGAGCCGGTCGCAGACTTCTTCCGGCAGGTGTGCGGTGGACAGGTCATGGAACGTGCGGATGAGGGGCACGGGTGCCTCCTGTGGGTCAGGCGCGAACGCCATCCGGGATCGGTGGCGTGGGGAGACGCGGACCCGGGTGGGCGCGTCGCAGGTGTGCTGGGCGCGCCCACGCACGGGGTCTGGTGGCTTGCCGGCCGCTGCGAGCGGCGGTGTACCCGGCGGGGTTGCCGACCGCGCTGGGGGCAGACGGCTGTCGGCCACGCCGGTCGGCCGCTCAGCAGCGGCGTGTCGCTGGCGGTAGGCTCAGCCCGGCAGAGTCTGACCGGTGTTGGTGCGCTGGTAGGTGTCGACCACCATCGACGCCTGCGCGGCGATGTGCGCCAGCGCGGACATTGCCGCGACGATGCCGCGGGCGTCGCGGTCGGCGAAGTCCTTGATGTCCTGGTGCAGGGTGGCCAGGCGCACGCCGTTGGCCAGGTCGACGGTGATCACCGCGCCCTGGTCGAGGACCTCGTCGTCGGGGATGAGCCACAGCAGCACCTCGTTGACGTCCGCGCGGCGTTCCAGTCCGGTGGGCTCGGCGTGCAGGAGGTCTTCGATGGTGGACAGGAAGCCGCCGAGGCCGCGTCCGAAGCCTTCGTCGTCGATGCCGAGGGCCTCGGCGTTGGTGCTGCCGGGATGTTGGCTGTTGGGTGAGTCGAGCCATGCCTGGACTGCGGCGGCGTCGAGGGTCAGTGCCGGCGCGGTCTGGGTCGCCGCGACGCGCCCACCCTGGCCCGGTGCCGGGTGCGGGCAGGCCGGGTTGGGCTGGCGGGGGTCGGTGCGGCATCGCCAGCACACTTCGGCCGCGTCGTTGGCCATGACCTCGCGGTCCAGGCGCACCACGTCGAGGTGGCCGCGGCCGGTGGCGTAGCCGCCGTCGTCGAGGAGTCGGCGGGCTTCGTCGTCGGCGTTGTCGGCATCGGTGGCCAGGACCCAGCCCTGGTACTCGATCGCTTCCGAGATGTGCACTGTGTACGGCCGCCGTTGTGGGGCGGTCGGCACCGCGGTCAACTCCAGGTCGCAGCGTTGGCCACATACCGGGCAGACGATGACGTCGGTGCCGGGGCACGGGCAGACGGTGTCGGTCTCGTCGTTGTCGTATGCCAGGCAGTCGGGGCAGGGTGTGAACGGCGCGTGTGGCTGGTCGCCGAACACGGCCGCGACCCTGGCGTGCTGCCCGGCCGGGGTGACCAATTCGGGCTCCCCTGACATGTCCGTGGGTGGGTTGAACAGGTCATAACGGGCGCACGCCGTGCCCCGGCTATGGTTCTGGCTTGTCTAGGGTCAGATCCACAGGTCAGGGAACGGCGTGCGTTTTGCAAAGGTATGGCAGCGGCTGTTGGGTGTCGAACGCACGGTCGTGGAGCGCGTCACAGTTGAGGACGACGCGGGGCTGCTCGTGGTGCACGCGCGGCCGCGTAAGGGTGCCCGACAGCGATGTGGCCGGTGTGGCCGGCGGGCCCCGTGGTACGACCGGGGTGAGGGACGGCGGCGGTGGCGGTCGCTGGACGCGGGCCCGGTGCGGGTCGTGCTGGAGGCCGACGCGGCAAGGGTGAACTGTCCCGAGCACGGGCCCACCGTGACGCGTGTGCCGTGGGCCCGCCACGACGCGGGCCACACGTATGCCTTCGATGATCAGGTGGCGTGGCTGGCGGTACACACGTCGAAGACCGCGGTCAGCGAGTTGATGCGCATCGCGTGGCGTACGGTCGGGGCGATTTGCGCTCGGGTGGCGGCCGACGCGGAGAAGACGGTTGACCGGATGGCGAACCTGCGCCGCGTCGGCATCGATGAACTGTCCTACAAGCGTGGCCACCGGTACATCACGTGTGTGGTGGACCACGACACCGGCCGGCTGGTGTGGGCCGCGCCTGGGCGGGACAAGAACACGGTGAACGCGTTCTTCGACGCGCTGGGTCCCGAGCGCAGCGCGCAGATCACCCACGTGTCCACCGACGGCGCCGACTGGATCATCAAGGTGGTCGACGCCCGCTGCCCGAACGCGGTGCGCGGCGCCGATCCGTATCACGTGGTCGCCTGGGCCACCGAGGCGCTGGACCAGGTCCGCCGCGACGTGTGGAACACCACCCGCGGCGGGAAAGGCCGGGCCACCGAGGCGTCGCGGGCGCTGAAGAACGCCCGCTGGGCGCTGTGGAAGGACCCCGACGACCTGACCGAGGCCCAGCAGGCCAAGCTGGACTGGATCGAGCGCACTCACCCAAGGCTGCACCGGGCGTGGGCGCTCAAGGAGGGCCTGCGCTGGGTGTTTCAACTGTCCCGACAGGGGTTCCCGCGGCTGGCCATCCGCGCGCTGCACCGGTGGCTGTCCTGGGCGCGGCGCTGCCGCATCCCCGCCTTTGTCGAGCTGGCCCGGCGAGTACGCAAGCACCGCGACGCCATCGAGATCAGCATCGAGCATCAACTGTCCAACGCCATCGTCGAATCAGTGAATACCAAGCTGCGCCTGATCACCCGCCAAGCGTTCGGGTTCCACGATCCGCACGCGCTCATCGGCTTGGCCATGCTCGCACTCGGCGGGCTGTGCCCACCCCTGCCCGGCCGCACCCGACCAGCCTGACCGCCAACTCGGTGCGAGGGCTGCGCCCTCGCGCTCCCCACCCTCCCTCGAAGATCCGCCCCGATCTTCCCGGCCAGCCGCCCACCGCCGTACCCCGACCCTCACCCGCCGGCAAGGGGCAAGCCGCGCTGCTCGCGGTCGCTACGCGACCCCCTGCCACCGGCTGAGAACCGAGGTCAAGCCGACACCGCCCGACCGAGAAGATCTCCACAGTAGACCCGACACAAGACCCCACCTGATCAAGCGAACCCACCCACTGATGCGTCAGTAGGGCCCCAATTCGTGGGTGTCGCGCCAGGTCCAGCGGTGCCCGGCCGGGCAGACGATGTCGACGCTGTCGACCTGGTGCCAGTAGCCCTCGTCGGTGGTGACATCGGCGTACACGGTGGGCGTGTGGCCGTCGATCGACACGATCGCGACCGGCCCGAGGTCACCGGCGTGGGCCAGCAGCACCGACACCTCGCCGGACAGCCACGGGTGGTCATGCAGGACCGGGAAGCCCTCGGAGACCACGTATTCGCGGGCCGCGCACCACAGCTCGGCGCGGGTCATCCGGTCCCGGCTGGGGTAGCCGGTGTCGCGATCCAGCCGGCCCCAGTCGCCTAGCGCCGCGGTCAGGTCGGTGTGTTCGTCGCCGGCGCGTTGGGCGACCCAGCCCCGGGCGTCGATGCGGAGGTGGTGGCCGTACTGTTCGGCGACGCTAAAGATGCCGATGTCGCGGGCGGTTTCGGGCGCTGACAATTCCAATGCGGCCTCGCGCCGGCCGCGTGTTGGTTTGGGGCGGCACCGTGCCGATGGCTCGGTCGCCCATCTGATGGCCTGGGACTGGTCGAGGCCTGGGCGCGCTACCGATAGACCGGTCCTGCGTGGTCGTCAATCCCGGCCGCGGCTGCTTCACGTACAGTGACGAGTCGTGCTGTCGGGACTGCGCGTTGTCTGCGGCGCGACCGGACGTTCGGATGGGTCTGGTTGGACACTCGGGATCACCGCGATACTCGCGTGGTGGCACAACTGTTTGTAAGACCAGACGCGGCTTCGCGTATTGCGCTGCCGAGCCTGCCAGTTCTGGAGAGCTGGAACGCAGTCGATCATCCAGATCAGCGGCGGCTGCGTGCGTACCTCGACGAGGTCGTCACGCTGATCGGCGCCGCTGCCTGGCCGCCCAGCGAAACGCTGGCGCTCGAGTTGATCGTGGGCCTGCCCGCAACGATCGCTCCGGATCGTGGTGGGCGGGACTTGGACAACTACCTGTTGCCGATCGTGCGTCGGATCGGGGCCGGACGCGTCGCGGCGGTTTTCGGGCGAAAACTGCGGCAGCCGCGATCCACCATTGCAATTGGCGCCGCGGTCCCACAGACAGGGTCGCCAGATCCGCCGCAGTTAAGCATTCGCACCACCACATCCGTACAGTCGGTTGCCTGGAAGCACGCGATCCACCAGGCCTGCGACAGGGCGTCGAGCGAACCGTTGCCATCCGGGCCGGTCGGCCTGCGCATCCGATTCGGAGTCTCGAGCCGGCGCAACTGGTCGGCCCTGTGGAAGCCTGCCATCGACGCACTCGGACCGCTGCTCGGCATGCCCGACCCCCAGCACCCGTTCCGCCCTAGCGACGACCGGATCGTTGAGCTCGAACTTCATCGAGATGTCGACGAGGTCCTCGCCAATGACGTGGTCATCGATGTCTGGTGGCGACGACTCGCCTCCTGAGTCCAACCAGTCACCAGCACATCGCAACAGGTCGCGCGCTACGCGATCACGGCATGACAGTGTGTCTGGGCTGGGCCGAGTGGTGGGTACCGTGACCGCCTCGGCATGTTTGTTAGGGACCAGGGTCATGGTCGGGTCGATGCCTCGTATTAGCGCTTCGACACGGCGGCAGCGCATTGTGCGCGATCTCCGCGCGCGTGACGTCCTCCTGCTTAAGGGAGATGCTCACCGCGCGCTCACCGGCGCCGATGTGAATACGTTCCCGGCACCAGACTCGGTCGAACTGATCAGCCGTCTTCGAGGAGTCGGATGGATCGGGATTGTTTGCACAGTCCGAGGAGGATTGCAATAGTCGAACGGCGGGTCGACCTGCCACGTCGAACGCTTGAACGCTTCGCCGAATCCCGGCTTGTTGATAGGGTTCTTGCGCATTTCTACGTGTTTGCATACGCGGCGAAGCAACTCTTGATCTACGTGTCGCCTTCAAAACGTGACACGTCGACGACGGGAAGAGTCACAGAACGCACTACGCCGGCGACAAGAGCGCTTCTAAGCCATGCCTGATCCGTGCCATTCTGTGGTGGGGTGAAGTACACGAGGGCAGCATTGCGCAGCCGGGACTCGTCGACCTTCAGGGCGTCGGGGGTTGTGACGATGATTGGATAAGGTGCCCCGCTGGTCCAATCCGTGTCGGCCACCGGCGGTTCATGAAGAGCCCGTTGCTCCGCTTGTATCCCAATCGCCGCCAGATAGTCCCGTACATACTCGACCTCTGACCGGAGGGAGCCAGTTACGACGAGAACGGGACACTCCTCTCGTTTGCGCATGACGACAGCCACCATTGCTGATAGACGAGGATCTGGGCCTAGGCCTTCTAGCATGTCGACAAGTCGCCATGCTGCACTAGTCCTGTTGGCATCGTCTTGGGAGGTTGGAGAGGACGCGCTGATCAAGTGCATTAGCGCTGAGTGCATTGAGGTTTTCTACGTAGGCCATGATCGGGCTTATGAGGTAAGTCGCTCATATGTGATAGAAGTGGGTTGACGCGCCGGGGTTGCGCCAGATCCGACGGGAGACGCGGAGCCTCCGCTATGAAGTGGGTTCTCACACACCGCTTCCGGCGAAGGACTCCGCGTGTCTGCCTATCGTGCCATCCTCGATGTCCCCGGGGAACTCATCTGGTTCGTCTCCCGACTCCTGGCCGCCCACCGGCGGGTCCGGGGCACCCGAAAAGGGCGAAGGTCCCTCACGCCGTTCCGGCAGGCCGTGTTCGGACTCGCATGGTTTCGGGAGAAACGCGACATCCCGAACCTGGGGCGAGGCTTCGGACTGTCCCAAGCCACCTCGTACAACTACATCAACGAGGTTATCGACGTCCTCGCCGCCGAAGCCCCAGACCTCCACGACGCGCTCGAGCGCGCGAAGGCCGACGGCTGCCCCCACCTCATCCTCGACGGCAAGATCGTCGACACCGACCGGCTCCACATCAAGACCATCTCCAAGAAAGGCAAGGAGATCGACCTGTGGTACGCCGGCAAGACCCATGACTTCGGCGGCAACATCCAGGCGATCATCAACCCGAAAGGTATCCCGTTGTGGGTTTCCGACGTCCTTCCCGGAAACGTCCACGACATCGAGGCCGCGCGCCGTCAGGTGCTCGACGTCGTCCGACCATTCACCGCCGAGATGCCGATCCTCGCCGATCCCGGCTACGAGGGTGCTGGCCAGGGCATATACACCCCGGTGAAACAGTCGGGGGACGGGCGGGAACTCGACGTCGACACCCGCACCTACAACGCCCTGCTCCGATCACTGCGATGCCTGGGCGAACGCGGATTCGCGCTCCTGGTCCAACGCTGGCGAACCCTCCAACACGTCAGCCTCAGCCCCAGCCGAATCGGGAGTATCGCGAAAGCCGCACTCGTCCTCGTCCATTTCGAACACGGCATGATCATCTGATTGTTACGTAGAAAACCTCATTGCAGCGCGGCTATGGGATTCAGTCTCCCAGCCCAGCAACCTCGTCGCCTGCTGCACGATTGTGTGCTCAGTCTGGCTGATCCTGACTGAGTAGCTCTCAGAGGCAATCGGCCGCTGTCCGCTGAAGGCAATGAGCTCATCCAAGGTAAGCGACGCCACCGAGGGTTTTTCTAACCACGGCGGGAGATCGATGCCCGGCTCGCGATCCACTACTATTGTCTGGTTTGCTCGGCTAACTATGTCTTGAACCGAACGCAACGTGACGCCGCCCGGCGATGGCGGGACGAAATCGACCACGAACAGCGCGAGGTTTGTGGACAACAGCCAGGCCCGCGTAGGTCCTCGGCGGATGCTTGCGGAGGTCGCGAGAAGAATCCCGGAACTACCTGTGAAGGGCGAACCACTGGCGAGCTCCAACGCGAGGTCCGAGGTGACGAATCTCGTGGGAAGGCCACCTTGGCTTTGAAGTGATGCAGCCCATTGATGGAGGACGCTCTTACTCGGAGACATGACGAGCACGAACCCGGATGTCGCAACCTGCTGGATCACTGGTGCCAAGATAGCAGTAAGCCCAGAGCCGACAGGAGCCCGCAGGACGACATGACGTGCGCTTCTGGCGCGCTGTAAGCGTTCTGCGAGCAGCAGTTGGGCAGGTGTACGCGATGTCATTGGGCCATCCTGACTCTGCGTTGCAGCCACGCTCGCGCGTTCATGACCAGATCGAATTCCTCAGGAGTGACCACATCCCGGAAGTGAAAGACCTTGTTCCTAACTTCTCGTACTGGTTCAAGTAGGGAGTAAACGAGTTCACGGCTCCTTCCAAAGGTTCGGCTAAAAATGCGGCCGAATCGATCAGGACCATTGATGATGCCAATCAACTCGCCGAAGGTAAGATCTTCCAGCCGCTCAACGCGGGTTCCATCGTCAGCTGGGGATCTAGCAAATAAGATCAAGGACCGGAGCTCGTCCTCGTTGGTGCAGGCCCGTCCGACTAGATATCGCGTCGCGAGTTCAACTTCGCGCAGGAACATGAATTGTTTCGATGAGTTCCATAGGTAAGTATTGAGGTCAGTCGGAGTAACAACTGCAAGAAGCCTGTCCTCGTCGCCAACAAGAACGACGCCCTTCTCGTCAAGGGCCTCTAGCGCCTCTTCGACCTCGGAGGCGGGCCGGACGAAGACTGGGTCTTCGAGGAAGTCGTCGACGGGGTACGCCAAGGGATTATCTTGCCGTCGAACGATGCCGACGCTCTGAGCGAACGAACGGTAGCTGAAGACGCCAACGACGGTCCTCGCCGAAGTGACGGGCAACTGGTCGAAACCGCCGCGTGCCATGGTCGCAAGTGCATCAGCGACGACTGTCCTCGCTTCAATGGTCGCCACCTCCTGCTCTTCCGGCACCAGCTGACTTACCCGCAACGAATGGTGCCACTGCCCCAAGCCACCCAGCTGTGCCACCTCCTCGACACGACTCGCTCGCTTGACGGCGAGCGTACGTCAGAATCGAGCGCTCGGAAGCCTGCGACATATAGCGTCCTCTCCTCGGCTAGGTCCGTGTACCTGCCCGGACGCCAGCGGCCGTGATGAGCTTCTACGGAGAGTGACTCGGCACCGTGGCTGATGTCGGCACCGGGACTTGGTGATCCGCAAATGGCGCCGGTCTTACGAACACCACGCGGAGGGCGCGAGGCCCGTTGTGGAGTGCAAACGACCGGGCGTTCCCGGCGCCTTGCCGATGATGGGCGACACTTCACCGATCTGGCCGTCCGGTTCGCCGGGATCTTCGTCGGCATCGTGAACGCCGCGCCCGTGGTGATTTTCAGCGTCGCGCAACAGCCGTACTCGACGGTGACGTGCTCACCCATGGGTCGTCGCCTCCCACCGGGTGCCGGTGGCCCGCTCGTCGTGGCGGTGCCGGCGCGGTGCGGTGACGCTGTTGACGTTCATCGGATGGTTCCCCTTCTCTGAGTTGGTGAGCCGTGCTGGGCTCAGGGCTCGGGGGAACCGGTGCCGGCGCGCGGGCCACCCGTGGCCGGGTGGCACCACACGCGGGTGGGTGTCCCCCGAGACCGGGGTGGAACAGCAGGTTGGGTTCCCGGCCGTCGCGGGCGTGCGGGCTGCCAGGGGTGTTAGCCGAGGCCGAGCAGTGCGGCGGCGTCGGCGAGTTGGTCGTCGGTGAAGCCGTGGGCATGTCCCGCGGCGGTCAGCGTTCGCTGGCCTTTCTTGGCGATGCGTGCCCGGATAGCCGCCACGGTGTGTCCCGCGGCCGGGTGCGGGTCGGTGGGGCCGGCGACCAGGTCGGTGAGCCGGCCCGGGTGCACCGCCTCGTGGGCGCCGTAGAAGGTGCGACCGTGGTCGTAGGACTCGATGGCGCCCAGGCGGGCGGTGAGCTGGTCGGCCAGCCACCGCGCCGGGCTGTGCCACTCCGCCTCCGGGTACACGTCGGGTGTGACGTCGGCCCGGTGCTCGCGCACCCGCCAGTAGGAGCGGTCCGGCTCCCACCATCCGGACTGTTCGCTGTAGCCGGTGCCGGGTTCGCATGCCTCGCCGTAGGCGTTGGTGTCCGAGCCGTCCAGCGTGATGACGCTGGCGGTGTAGAACACGACCGGGACCGGCTCGACCCGCAGCCGCCCGGTGTCCACCTCGGGCCCGTCACCATCGCCCTCACCGTGCAGGCGCACCCGCAGCAGCGCCGGGCCGTGAACGGCCGTGACGATCCCTCGACGCGCGGATCCGGTGTCCGCTTCGGTCAGCCGGACCCGGTCGCCGACCTCGATGCGCGGCAGCCCGGACACGTAGGCGTGGATCAGGTCGCGGGTGATGGGCCAGTCCCGCGACAGCGGTGCGGGATCGGCGGGCAGCAGGCCCGGGTATGCCTGGTCGGCCGCCTGCCACAGGTCGGCCGCGGTGGTGTAGCGGACACCGGTGCGCGCCTGCTGCTGCGCCCAGTTGGCCACTGCCACGGGCAGCGGGTTGTCGGATTCCATTGCTGGGCCTCGCTTTCCGCACCCGACTGCTCGTGGCGGCGCCACCGATGGGTCGCACCGCATGGCCGCGCGGGTGCTGTGGTTGGTGTGTGGCACGAAAAAGGCCGCGCAGCATGGCGGGGCATGCTGCCGGGATCACAGCCGTGGTGACGGTCAGTCCTCGATAGCGCGCAACTCGCTGCGGTCGGTGACGTGCGCGCGGATGCTCGGGTCACCGTCGGTGTGGATTTCCACGCCGGCCGGGCCCCAGTCACCGACGACGATGTAGGGCCAGTCCATCTCGATGTACCAGACCCGATCGCCGGGCTGGTACTGCACCCCGTCCAGCGGCGCCATGCCGTCACCGCCGGCGTCGTGCCAGCGGCGGATGTCGGCGTTGATGTCGAGGTGGTTGCCGTGGTCGTTGACGTACCAGGCGTTCGGAAACGCCCCGCCGGTGACCATGGCGCGGGCGAGTTCGATCTCGGCCACGTCCCGGCTGGGGTAGTCCCCAACCCGGGTGCCTTCCAGGGGGACGTGGTAGCGGCCTCGGTCGAAGGTGATGTACGCGTCGAACTCGTCCGGGACGTCCTCCCAGCCGTCGAGGATGTTCTCGACGACGTCCTCGGCCAGGTGGCGCAGGCTTTCGGCGAGCAGGGACACGTCGTCGCACATGCCGCCGACGTTGACGTGGATGGTGATGGCGCCGGCGTGGACTTCCAGCACCACGTCCCCGTCGTCGGGGTTGCGTTCGACGCCGAACTCCGACTTGGTGTCGTCCAGTTGCAGGCGCGTCATGAGGGCACCGCCACGTCGTTGTCCTCGGCGTAGCTGGTGACGGCGTCGCAGGCGTGGGCGGCGGCAGCCTCGGACAGGGTGCCGGCCCGCTCCAGCTCGGCGGCCACCCACGCCTCGGTGACGCCGCTCGCGCCCGGGTCGATGTTGTGGGTTTGCACCAGGACCTGATCAGTTCTCCGGTCGGGGCGGTGCTGGCCGTCGATGAAGACGGTGTAGGCGTTGGCCTCGTCGGGGTCGCGCACGACGACGACCTCCACCCGGGTCGAGGGCGTCAGGCCGGCCCGCTGCAGCATGCTGTGCTGCGCCTGGGCGAAGGTGAGGTCGTACTCGCCCTGCTCGGTGTTGATGTGGTTGGGCCACCCGAACACCCGCAGTGTGGCGTAGGGCTCGCCTGGCGTGGGTTCGCCGCAGTCGACGATGACGGCGAACTCGGCTGGTTCATCGGTGGTGCCGACGCGGACGGCCGGCAGCACCGGCCAGTTCGGCTCACCCACCCGGCTCGGAATCTGGACAGGTTTCACGATTCCTCCTTGCTTTGCTGGCTGTCCCGCGGTCGCGGGCACGGTGATCGGGCAGCTGCGGTGGCTGCGTGCGGCGCGTGCGGCCAGGACCGGCGCGATGACCCGATCGGCTTGGGGTGTGCGCCCGCTCGCGTGCGGGCGCGGGTCAGTTGCCGACGCGGGCACGTGGTGGGCCAGCGCGGCGGGACCTCACCGCGGCCGGCGCAGTGGTGGCCATGGGTGGCCGGGGTGTCGGTGACCGATCCCCGCTAAAGGGGTCAGCCCTGCATCTCCGCGCGCAGCAGGGCGTCGGCGCGGGCCGCGAGTTCCCGCTGCCGGACGCTGAGATCGTCCGGGTCCCCGTACACCGCCTCGGCTGCGGTACGAACCAGTCCCTCAATCTCGATCGGGGTGAACGCGGCGCTGATCCCGACCAGCACGACGCCGCTCGTGCCGGAGGATGGCCGCGGGGCGTGGCCGGTGTCGCCGTGGGCCTGGGTAGCGTCGATGACCTGGGCGAGGCGGTCGGCGATCCGG
>WNFU01009126.1_pt1 | contig 11272 bp, 10 predicted proteins | sample 5400121 | NCBI WGS metagenome assembly WNFU01 (sample SAMN13153360, study PRJNA577476) | soil metagenome | isolation source: 100 cm soil or saprolite under grassland replicate 1 | place: USA:California | collected 2016-06-15
ACCAGTCCGGCCAGTCCGGGTCCTCGTTCTCCCAGAGCCGGCGCAGCATCGCCGCAGGGTCGGTCGGCCGGCCGAGCAGGAGCGCCTCGAGGTGCGCCGCGCACTCCTCATCCTCGCTCGAGCCGGTGGCGCCGCGCTCCCCGCTCGCGACGAGCGTGACCTCGCCGCCTCGCGCCGCGAGGTAGCGCCACGTCGCGGACGCGATGACGAGGCTGCCGAGGACGACCTCGCGCGCGGACGCGGCGGCGGCGACCACGCATTGCGTCCCGCCGCTCGTGCGCTGGATGACGCGGCGCCCGGTGAGATCCATGTCGACGATCCGCGACGGCGAGTTCCCGGCGTCGAACCCTGCGATAGGGCGGCCACCGACCTCGCCCGTGAGGAAGAGGGCGGGGTCCTTGGCCTTCATGGCAAGGGCGTCCTCGGGATCCTTCACGAGCACGACCTCGCGAGCTCCGGCGCCGATGCAGAAGGCCGCGGTCGTGAACGCGCGGAAGACGTCGATGACGACCGCGGTCCCGGTCGCGGTGCGCGCGCCCTCGAGCAGGCTCGCGCGCCGGACGCTGATCGTCATTGGCTGGATACTGCGGCAGGTGCGGGTCGGCCGGTACGACGTCGAGATCTTCAGCGACGGCATCTTCCGCCTCGACGGCGGCGCGATGTTCGGCGTCGTGCCGAAGGTCCTCTGGGAGAAGGTGAAGCCCGCGGACGAGCTGAACCGCGTCGCGATGGACATGAGCTGCCTCCTCATTCGCGACGGTGCCGGGCACGTCGTCCTCGTCGAGACCGGCGCCGGGCCGAAGCTGAACGACAAGCAGAAGCGCAACTTCGGGATCGACACGCCGCCGGCCCTGCTCGACGAGCTGGCGCGCCGTGGCGTGACGCCGGACCAGGTCACCCTCGTCATCAACACGCACCTGCACTTCGATCACGCCGGCGGCAACACGCATCGCGACGGCGAGCGCGTCGTCGCGACGTTCCCGCGCGCCTCGTACGCCATCCAGCGCCTCGAGTGGCACGACGCGATGCACTCGAACGAACGGACGCGAGCGTCGTATCTGACCGACGATTACGCCCCGCTCGAGGCCGCGGGCCGCACCGAGCTGACCGACGGCGACAGCGAGCTCCTTCCCGGGCTGTGGGTCGAGCGCATCCAGGGGCACACCCGCGGGACCCAGACCGTGCGGATCTCCGATGGCGGTCCGACCCTGTACTTCTCCGCGGACTTCATGCCGGACCGCCACCATCTGCCGCTCCCCTGGATACCGGGTCAGGACCTCTTCCCGCTGGACACGCTCGAGGCGAAGCGAACGATCCTGCCGCGCGCGGTCGCGGAACGCTGGATCGTCGCGTTCACGCACGACGTCCCGCGGTTCGGCCGGATCGAGCAGCAGGATGGCCGGTACCGGTTCGAGGAGCTTCCGGCGACATGAGCGACGCGATGCCGCGTACCGCGTCGACCGTCGTCGTCGGCGGCGGGATCGTGGGCGCCGCGACAGCGTTCTTCCTCGCCGACCGCGGCGAACGGGACGTCGTCCTGCTCGAACGCGACACGCTTGGATCGGGGACGACGAAGGGCGGCCTGGGCGGGATCCGCCACCAGTTCACGGACGAGCTCGACGTGCGGCTCTCGCTCATGGCCACGCAGTTCTGGCGCGAGTTCTCGTCGTTCACCGGCAGCGCGCACGAGTTCGAGGAGCGCGGCTACCTCTTCCTTGCCGAGACCGCGGCGGGGCTCGCGCAGCTGAAGGAGCCGCTGCCGCTGTACGAGCGGCTCGGCGTGCCGGTCGAGATGCTCGACCGCCAGGACATCGAGGATCTCGTCCCGGGCATCCGCACCGACGACCTCGCCGGCGGTCGGGTCTGCGTGCGCGACGGCTACGGCGATCCGCTCGCCGCGGTGGCGGGCTTCGCCGCGGGCGCGGTGCTCGAGGGCGTGCGCCTCTTCGAGGGGACGGCGGTCACCAAGCTCGTCCGCGACGGCGACCGCGTCACCGGTGTGCGCACGGCGAAGGGCGACATCGAGGTGCAGCGCGTCCTCCTCGCGACCGGCTGCTGGACGGCGCCGCTCGCGGCGACCGCCGGTATCGCGGTCCCGATCTGGCCGTATCGCCGGTCGATCATGGAGTCGCGCCCGATCCCGGCGCTGCTCGGGATCCCGATGGTCATCGAATGGGAGTCGGGCTTCCACTTCCGCCCGAAGGACGGGCGCCAGCGCTTCGCGATGCCGAACCTCACCACCGACGGCCGGATCGAGAAGGGACCCGGCGCTCCGCCCGCGTCGTTCGACACGCTCGAGCACCTACCGCTCGACGTCCCGGCATCGCTGGAGCCATGGGTGAAGGCGCGCGCCGCCTGGCGGCATCCCGCGTTCGCGGACCTCGCGATCGCGGCGAAGTGGTCCTGCTACTACGAGATGACCCCCGACGACCATCCGGTCGTCGGCCGCGTGCCGGACGTCGACGGCCTGTACGTCGCTGCCGGGTTCTCGGGCCACGGGTTCATGCACGCGCCCGCGACCGCGCAGCTCATCGTCGAAGAGATGCTCGACGGGAAGGCGACGACGCTCGACATCGCGGACCTGTCCCTCGAGCGCTTCAGCACCGGCCAGCGGCCGTTCACCGCGACGGTGCTGTGACGATCGACGACCTTCCCGCCGTCAGCGGGATGCCGATGGTGACGGCGGCCCAGATGGCCGAGGTCGACCGCATCGCCGTAGAGGAGCTCGGGGTCTCCATCGAGATGCTCATGGAGAACGCGGCGCGCCAGATCGCGCTCGCGTGCCGCGCGGTCCTCGGGAGCGTCGACGGCCGTCGCATCGTGTGCCTCGCGGGCACCGGCAACAACGGCGGCGACGCGCTCGCCGCGGCGCGGCGGCTCCACGGCTGGGGCGCGGACGTGCGGTGCGTCCTCTCGGCCGACCGCGAGCGGCTGCACGGCGACCTCAACAAGCGGCAGCACGACGTCGTGCGGCGCATCGGCGTCGACGTCGCGACGGCGGACGCCGCTCGGCTCGACGATGCCGATCTCATCGTGGACGGGCTGCTCGGCTACAGCGTGCGTGGCGCGCCGCGCGGCGCGACCGAGGCCCTCATTCGCGACGCCGACCGCTCACGGGTGCCCATCGTCTCGATCGACCTCCCGTCCGGGCTCGACCCCGACACCGGCGAGCCCCTCGGGATCGCGGTCCGCGCCGCGGTCACGGTGACGCTCGCCCTGCCGAAGCAAGGGCTGCTGCGGACCGCGTCACGGAACCTGGTGGGCGAGCTCCTCGTCGCGGACATCGGCATCCCCCACGCTGCGTACGAGCGGTTCGGGATCGACGCGCGCCGCTGCTTCGTCGACGGCGACCTCGTCCGCACGATCGTCTAGCATCGCGCGATGCCGCTCCGGACGAAGCGCATCGCGTTCATCGGCGGGGGGACGATGGCCGAGGCGATGATCCGCGGGCTGCTCGAGCGCCATCTCGTCCCACCGTCGCACGTCGAGGTCACGGGACCGCGTCGCGAGCGCCGCGCCGACCTCGCGAAGCGCTTCGCCGTGCGTGCGCGCGCGTCGAACGCGGAGGCGGCGAGGGGCGCGCACATCGTCGTGCTGTCGGTGAAGCCACAGGTGCTCCCCGCGGTGATGCGCGAGCTGCACGGGAAGCTGCGCCCGGACCAGCTCGTTCTCTCGATCGTCGCGGGGGCGACGCTCCGCTCGCTCCGTCACGGTCTCGCCCATCCCGCGATCGTCCGGTCGATGCCGAACACGCCCGCGCAGATCGGTATGGGCGTCAGCGTGTGGACCGCGACGCCCGACGTCACCGCCGATCAGCGCGAGCTCGCGGGCCTCGTGCTCGGCGCGCTCGGTGAGGTCGTGCACGCCGAGGTCGAGGAGGACGTCGACCGCGCGACAGCGCTATCGGGCACCGGGCCCGCGTACGTGTTCCTGCTCATGGAGGCGCTCGTCGACGCCGGCGTGCATCTCGGCTTCTCGCGGCGCGTGTCGGAAGAGCTCGTGCTCCGGACCGTCGAAGGCTCGGCCGCGTTCGCGCGCACGAGCGGGCGGCATCTCGCCGAGCTGCGCAACCAGGTGACGTCGCCCGGCGGGACGAGCGCCGCGGCGCTCTACGAGCTCGAGAAGGGTTCGCTGCGGACGGTGCTCTCGCGCGCGGTGTACGCGGCCTTCCAACGGACGAGGGAGCTCGGGGCGAACGCGGAAGCGAAGCTGCCGCCGGAGGACGAGCCCTAAACGGGCTGGAGCTGCTGGACCTCGACGCAGCCGGACGGCGTGACCGTCGCGTGGCCTTCGACCTCGTCCTGCCACCTGCCGTTGCACATCGCCTCGAAGGTCTTCGCGGGCGAGCGCCGCGGCCAGAGGAAGTGCGTCTGCCGGTGCGGCGCGCCCTGCATGAGGAAGTCGACGGCCTCGCGCTCGTTCTCGAGGATCACCGCTGCGGCGACACCCCCGGACCAGGGGACGTCGACCGTGAGACGGCTCGAGACCCACTTCGGGCTCTTCCCCTCGTGCTCGACGACCGCGATGAGCGGGGTCGGGCCGAACTGCCAGAGCCACGCGGCGACATCGCGCGCGACGCAGCCTTCGCCGAGCGGCTCCCATCCCGGCTCCGGCGATGGGAGCTGAAGCTCGAACCGGTCGTATGCGACGCGGCTCACCTGCATCTCGCTGCATGGAACGCCCCGGGACGATCGTGCGGAATGGGACCCGTGGGACCCGTTCGGGTCAGGCGTTGGTACTAGGGCCAGATGGCCCCCTACGCCGAGCGGCGCAAGCGCGGGTCGAGCGCGTCGCGGAGAGCGTCGCCGAGGAAGTTGAACGCGAAGACCGCCATGAAGATCGCGAGGCCCGGGCCGGTGCTCATCCACCACTTCATGTTCGAGAGGTACCGCTGGGAGTAGTTGATGTCCTGCCCCCACGACGGCGTCGGCGGTCGCGCGCCGAGACCGAGGAACGACAACGCGGCCTCGGCGAGGATCGCGAAGGCCGTGCCGAGCGTCGCCTGGACGACGAGCGCGTTCGAGACGTTCGGGAAGATGTGCCGCAGGACGATCCGGATCGGGTGCACGCCGATCGTCCGGGCGGCGAGGACGAAGTCCCGCTCGCGCACCGACAGGACCTGCGCTCGGGTCAGACGGGTGTACACGGGTATCGCGACGATCCCGATCGCGATCATCGCGTTCTGGATCTGCGGTCCGAGCGCCGCGGTGATCGAGATCGCGAGCACCAGCCCCGGGAACGCCAGGAGCGCGTCGATCGCGCGCATGGCGAGGAGGTCGATGACGCCACCGACGTAGCCGGCGAGCAGCCCGAGCGAGACGCCGACGAGGAAGCCGATCCCCACCGAGATCACGCCGACGGACAGCGAGATCCGCGAGCCATGGATCACGCGCGACAGGACGTCGCGGCCGAGGTCGTCCGTCCCCATCCAGTGGGCCGCGCTCGGGGGCTGGAGCGATCGGGTCGGCTCGACGTCGATCGGGTCGTACGGCGATAGGACCGGCGCGAAAAGCGCCACGAACAGGAGGAAGACGACCAGCCCCCCGCCGATCAGGATCCGCGGATTCCGCCGCAGGAACGCCACGACCGCCGCCGACCACGGGGCAGCGGTGGGCACCGGCAGTGGTGCCGTCGCGATCGCCGGCCGCTCGCTCGCCGCGGTCATCGGTACGAGATCCGTGGATCGAACCACGCGTACAGCACGTCGACCACGAGCGTCGAGATCATGAAGGAGAGCGCCGATACGAGGACGACCGCCTGGACGACCGGATAGTCGAGCCCCGTGATGCTGTCCACGACCAGACGGCCGACCCCGGGCCACGAGAAGATCGTCTCCGTGATGATCGCGCCCTCGATGATCGCGCCGATCTGCAGACCGATGATCGTGACGACAGGGATGAGCGCGTTCTTGAACGCATGCCGGGTGATGATCGGGCGCTCGCGCAGGCCCTTCGCGCGCGCGGTGCGGATGTACTCCTGCGCCATCACGTCGAGCATGCTCGAGCGCACCTGCCGCATGTTCACCGCCAGGCTCGCTGTCGCGAGCGTGATCGCCGGGAGGATCAGACGCCGGAGGTTCCCGCCGGGGTCCTCCGCGAGCGGCACGTAGCCGCCCGGCGGGAGCAAGCGGAGCGCGAGGCCGAACACGAGGATGAGGATGAGACCGAGGAAGAAGTTCGGGAGCGAGACCCCGCCGAGCGTGATGCCCGTGGCCAGCAGGTCGACGACGGAGTTCCGCTTGATCGCCGAGACCGTCCCGATGACGAGCGCGACCGAGATGGAGAGCGTGAGCGCGGCGATGCCGAGCTCGAGCGTGGCCGGGAACCGCTGCATGATGGCCTCACCGACCTTCTGCCGGGTCCGGAGGGAGCGCCCGAGGTCGCCCTGGACCGCGTGCTCGAGCCAGACCACGTACTGGATGGGCAGCGGCTGGTCGAGCCCGTAGAGGTGGCGCAGGTATTCGAGCGACTCGGGGTCGCGCTCCTCGCCGGCATATACCAGGACCGGGTCGCCCGGTGCCATGCGCATGAGCCCGAACACGATGATCGTGACCAGGAACGCGACCGGGACCATGAGCAGGAGGCGACGGATGACGTATCGCGTCACTCCGTCGCCTCCACGTGCTCAGCCGTGCCGCGCGGCTAGGTCTTGAACCAGGCGTACTGGAAGCGGATGAGCTGGTCCGGGTACGGCTCGAGGCCTTGCAGCTTCTTCACGGTGAGGAGCTGGGCCACGCCGAACCGGTACCAGATGCGCGAGGGGTCGTCGACGGCGAAGATCTGCTCGGCCTTGCGCAATGCGTCCTTGCGCTTCGCCTGATCCGTCGTGGAGCGCTGGTCGTCGAGCAGCTTGTCGACCTGCGGGTTCGAGTAGAGGCCGTCGTTGTTCGGTCGCTTCGTGTACACGAAGTCGTACACGTTCAGGTCGGGGTCGATGCGGCCGCTCCACCCCACGAGCGTCGTGCCCTTGAAGGCGTGATCCGTCTGGAGCTTCAGGATCTCGTTGAACTGCAGCACGTTGATATCGAGGGTGATGTCGGCCTTCTTCAGCTGCGCCTGGATCAGCTGCGCCAGCTGAAGGATCTGGGCGTCCCCGGACGAGACGAGCATCTCGAACTTCAGGGGGCCCCTGCCGACCTCGGCGACGAGCTTCTTCGCGCCTTCCGGATCGGCCTTCTCGTACGGCTTGAAGGCCTTGTCGTAGGCGAAGTGCGGGGGCGCGATCGGCCCGTACGCGACGGCGCCGATACCGAAGAAGACCTGATCGAGGATCTGCTGCCGGTCGATGGCCATCGAGACGGCCTTCACGTAGCGCGCCTCGTTGAAGATGAATCCGGGCGCGCGGTTCGGGATGATGCTCCCGTACGAGAGCCCCGGGATCTCGCGGTAGACGAGGTCGGACTCGGTCTTGAGCGCGGCGACGTCCTTCGCCGCGACGTTGTTCGACACCTGCGCGTCGTTCGTCCGGATGTTGGTGACGCGGACGCTGCCGTCCTTGATGATCCGGATCAGGATCTTGTCGAGGTACGGCAGCTTGGCGCCGTTCGCGTCCTTGCCCCACCAGTCGGGGTTCTTCTCGAGGGTGATGTGGTCATCCTTCACGGCTTCGACGAACTTGAACGGGCCGGAGCCGGCGCCCTTCGGGTTGCGGGTGAAGTCCTCCCCGCCCGCCTCGACGGCCTTCCGCGACAGCATCATGCCGGCGCGGTCCACGAGCGCCGCGAGGATGCCGGCGAACGGCGCCTTCATCTTGAGGCGCACCGTGCTCGCGTCGACGACCTCGACGGCGTCGACGAAGGCGAGCTCGCCGCTGCGCTGCGATCCCTTGCCCGTCTTGTAGCGCTCGAGGTTCCACTTGACGGCCTCGGCGTCGAACGTCGAGCCGTCGTGGAACTTCACGTCCTTGCGAAGGCTGAGGGTCAGCGTCTTGTCGCCGTCGGAGAACTCCCACTTCTCGGCGAGCCAGGGCACGATCTTCCCCGTCGCGTCGATGCGGACGAGCGAGTCGTACATCTGGTAATGGACATTGCGCTCGATGAACGCACGCGAGATGAGCGGATCGAAGTTCAGCGGGTCGTCCTCGAGAGCGAACGTGACGGTGCCGCCCGCGACGGGCTTCTCCGCCGCACCTGGAGCGGCGGTCGCGCCACCTCCGGTGGGCGCGGCCGATCCGCATGCGGCGAGGATCACCGCGAGCAGTGCGAGGATCGTGATGGGACGCGTGAGGCGCGTCATGACGGATGTTCCCCCTCTCCTCCGACTGACGATCTGGAGAGGATACGGATGAGGCCTCTGCAGAAGTTCACCCTTCCACGACATAAAAAGAGCGGCCGGGTCATCCCCGGCCGCTCCGCTGCGATGCCGATGGGATCTAGGGACGCTCGACGCGGGTCTCGCGGATCTCCTCGTCGCTGCGCGCCGCGGTCTCGCCGCCCTTCCGGCCCATCGCCGGCAGAAGACGGAAGCGCGGCCGCTCGCGCCGCTGGATGTGGCGCTCCTCCACGGCGACCTCGCGCGCTGACCCGGCGGCCACGGCCGTCGCGCTCACCGGCACGAGGTAACGGTCAGGAGCGAGCAGGCCACCGAGCCAACCCGCGAAGATCGTCGCGAGGAAGCTGAGGATCGCGCCGAACGTGACCGTGTCGCCGAGCGTGCGGAGGTCGAGCTCGCGCACCCCGGGGAACACGTCCGACAGCGACCGAACTCCCGACGATGCGAGGAGGCCCTGGTCGGCCGCCGCCGCAGCGAGGAGCGCGAGCAGGGTCACGAACAGGCCGAAGAACGCCGTCATCAGACCGTGCCAGCTCGTGTTGTAGCCCGCCATCCGGCCGGCCACGTATCCGCCGATGAGGTACGCGATCATCAAGCCGAGCACCACCGGGACGGCGAGGGCGAGATCGTTCGGGACCGCGGGCCGTCCGGTGAGGATCGCGGCGATGAGCGGCGCGACGAGCGCGGCCGCGCCGATCGCGGCGATCCATCCGCCGACGACCGCGCTCCACGACGTCCCCGCCGGTCGCACGTAGGTATCCCGCATGTGTCGAACCCTCCTCTCGGTCGAGGGAGCGACCATGCAAGAGCGGGGCCATGCTTGGCAGCACGCTGGCTAGCGGGCCGCGGGCACTCCCTTGGGGGCCGCGTCGCGCAGCCGGTCCGCCATGTCGGTGCGCTCCCAGGGCAGGTCGAGCTCGGGCCGCCCGAAGTGGCCGTACGACGCGGTGGCCCTGTAGATCGGGCGCCGCAGCGCGAACCGCTCGATGATGGCCCCCGGCCGGAAGTCGAAGTGCTCCGCGATGAGCGCCTTGATGCGCTCGTCCGGGACGGTCGCGGTGCCGTACGTCTCGACGTTGAGCGAGACCGGATGCGCGACGCCGATCACGTACGCGACCTGGATCTCGCAGCGTGACGCGAGGCCGGCCGCGACGACGTTCTTGGCGACGTAGCGCGCCGCGTACGACGCCGAGCGGTCCACCTTCGTCGCGTCCTTGCCGCTGAACGCGCCGCCGCCATGGCGCGCATAGCCGCCGTAGGTGTCGACGATGATCTTGCGTCCGGTGAGCCCCGCGTCGCCCATCGGCCCGCCGATGGTGAACGCGCCCGTGCCGTTCACGATGAACTTCGTGCGGTCGTCGATGAGGTCGGGGATCGCCCGCCTGATGACCGCCTCGACGACGTCGTCGTGGAGCCGCTGGTAGGCGACGCCGGGGTCGTGCTGCGCGGCGACGACCACGCCGTCGACGCGCGTCGGCCGCCCGAACGAGTACTCCACCGTGACCTGGCTCTTGCCGTCCGGCCGCAGGTACGCGAGCTCACCGCTCTTGCGCACGTCGCTGAGCCCCTTGGCGACACGGTGCGCGAGCGTGATCGGCAGCGGCATGAGCTCGGGCGTCTCGTCGACGGCGAAGCCGAACATCATCCCCTGGTCGCCCGCGCCGAGCTCGTCGGGCTCCGTGCCCTGACGCGACTCGAGCGCGTGGTCGACGCCCTGCGCGATCTCGGGCGACTGCGGCTTGATCGCGGAGATCACGCCGCAGGTCTGGAAGTCGAAGCCGTACTCGGCGTCGGTGTAGCCGATGTCCTTCACGACGTTGCGGACGAGCTTCTGGAGATCGACGTAGCCGTGGGTCGTGATCTCGCCGAGCACGAACACGGTCCCGGTCGTCGTCGCCGTCTCGCACGCGACGCGCGAATTCGGGTCCTGGCGCAGCAGCTCGTCGAGGACGGCGTCGGAGACCTGGTCGCAGAGCTTGTCCGGATGGCCTTCGGTGACCGACTCGCTCGTGAAGAGGATCCGCTCGGCGGCCATGAAGCTCGTCGTCATGTGATCTAGGTCCCCGCCTTCCACGAGCTCGCGTAGGTGCGCTGCTCGTCGGTCATCGCGTCGATCCGCATCCCCATCGCCTCGAGCTTGAGGCGCGCGATCCCCTCGTCGAGGTCGCGCGGGACAGGGTAGACCTGGTGCTCGAGCGTGGCGGCGTTCCGCACGAGGTGCTCGACGGCGAGCGCCTGGTTCGCGAACGACATGTCCATCACGGCGGGCGGATGGCCCTCGGCGGCGGCAAGGTTCACGAGGCGGCCGTCGGCGAGGACGATGGCCGAACGGCCGCTGCGCAGGCGGTACTCGTTCACGTACGGGCGCAGCTCGCTGCAGCCGGTCGCGAGCGACGTGAGGGTCGCGAGGTCGATCTCGTCGTTGAAGTGGCCGGCGTTCGCGAGGATCGCGCCGTCCTTGAGCGTGGCGATCGCGTCCTTGCCGATGACGTTCACGTTGCCGGTCGCCGTGACGAAGAGGTCGGCGCGCGCGGCCGCATTGACGACGGTGACGACCTCGAAGCCGTCCATGGCGGCCTCGAGGGCGCGCAGCGGGTCGACCTCGCAGACGAGCGTGATCGCGCCCATGCCGCGCAGGCGCGTCGCGATCCCGCGGCCGACCCAGCCATAGCCGGCGACCGCCGCGGTCTTCCCCGCGATCAGGAGGTTCGTCGCCCGGATGATCCCGTCGATCGCGGACTGGCCCGTGCCGTAGCGGTTGTCGAAGAGGTGCTTCGTAAGCGCGTCGTTCACGGCGACGATCGGGTACGCGAGGACGCCTTCGTTCGCCATCGCGCGGAGCCGGTTCACGCCCGTCGTCGTCTCCTCGGTCCCGCCGCGGACGTCCGCGAGGAGCTCGCGCCGCTTCGTGTGCAGCTCCGTAACGAGGTCGGCGCCATCGTCCATCGTGATCTGCGGCGCCGTCGCGAGGACCGCGTTGATGTGCGCGTAATAGGTGTCGC
>WNFU01010989.1_pt1 | contig 11269 bp, 9 predicted proteins | sample 5400121 | NCBI WGS metagenome assembly WNFU01 (sample SAMN13153360, study PRJNA577476) | soil metagenome | isolation source: 100 cm soil or saprolite under grassland replicate 1 | place: USA:California | collected 2016-06-15
TGCGTTAGCGGCCGAGTTATTAAGCCGTCGGCAGGAGCAGACGGCAGGAGCAGGGGGCAGTAGCCCGACCGTAAGAGAGGGCGTGACATTACCGCCGGCAGCAGCAGTCGGGTCAGCCATTCAACTGCCACCCCTTACCTCCGCAGAAAAGTTTGCCCGCGAAGTTTCCGTCGAATCTTTGTCGAGCGACATTCGTCCTCTGGGTCAGCTCGACGAAAGCTTCATTATCGCTACCGACAACGAAGGCTTACTCCTCATCGATCAGCACGTAGCCCACGAGCGCATTTTGTTTGATAAGTATCGCGCGCTTGAATCCGCACGCCTTGCCGAGTCGCAGCAGCTTTTGATCCCGGAGACTTTCGATCTGACGCCCGCGCAAGCATCCATCTTTGATGTCATCGCAAGTGAACTTGAAAGCTATGGCTTTGAACTAATGCGTCTGTCAGGAAGGACGGTGGCGATAAAAGCTACGCCCGCAGACTTACCTGCCGGCGAAGCCCGCAACATGCTCGCGGAAATTCTCGATACAGTTGACGCGGAGAAAAAAGGCGCCGCCCGCGAAACCTTGCGCGACGACATCGCAGCTTCTCTCGCGTGTCACGCAGCAATCAAAGTCAACATGCCGCTCACGCCGGAGAAGATGCGCTGGCTGATTGATCAATTATTAAAAACTTCCTCGCCCACAACCTGCCCCCACGGCCGCCCGGTGATCTTGCGATTAGCAACCCGCGACATCCTCAAAGGCTTTCACCGTATATAATGTGCATTAAAGCGCGCGCTCAGGAAGTAGCAACGCGTACCCTGACATGTCATCAATTCCGGCAATGAGCGACGAAGATCAAAATCAGCGAATACAGGAACTGTTTTTGCTTCAGCGCGTGGCACAACGAATCAACTCAATTCTGGATCTCGACGTCCTCCTGGAAGAGATTGTTAATGACGTTGCGCAGACATTCGGTTACTCCCGCTCGGCTGTTCTTTTAAAAGACGATATCACTAATGAGTTGGTGATTGCGGCTGTGCGCGGATGGACGATCAACTATCACCTCAAAGGCGAGCGGTTCAAGATTGGCGAATATGGGATGGTCGGGCATGTCGCCGCGACGGAAGAAACATATTACGCACCGGACGTGACTGTGGATCCTTACTATGAAACAAGTGAGGCCCTTACTCGCTCTGAGCTCGATATCCCATTGAAAATTCATGGCCGTTTGATAGGCGTCTTTGATGCTCAGCACAATGAGTTCAATGCCTTTTCTTCCAGTCGAATCCAATTGCTGGAAGCGCTCTCCGGGCACATCGCCACCGCGATAGAGAATGCCCGAATGTTTCAAAGAGAGCGTTTTGAAAAGGAACGAATGAAAAAGGAGTTGAATGAGGCGCAGTCGATCCAAACCAGCCTCTTTCCAAATCGAGCGCCCGACCTACCGCGCTTTGCAATAGCCGGGATGTGTTTTCCCTGTCGTGAGGTTGGTGGCGACTGGTACGACTACATTCCACTTTCGGACGGTAGGCTGGCGATCGTGCTGGCCGATGTTTCCGGCAAGGGGATGGGCGCCGCTCTATTGATGTCTTCGACTCGCAGCATTCCAGCGGCAAAATTTGTCACTATGATCTACGCGATTGTTGACTCTCCCAGTCGCAGCGTAGTCTTCGCTAACGCCGGACATCTTCCTCCGCTCCTTGTTGATTCGGGAGGAGCGCATTTTCTTGAGACGGAGGCGGGCTTGCCTCTGGGCATTCTTGAAAGTTCCTTTTCCGAGCGCAAGGTTGAGATGCCGCCGGGAACCCGTCTGGTCTTCTATTCGGATGGAGTCACGGAAGCGACAAATTCGTCGCTTGAAGAATACGGTTCGGCGCGTATTCAAAAACATCTGTCCGACCCGGCAGCATCCGTGCGCAGCCTGCTGGACGATGTGCGTCTCTTTACGAAAGGTAATCCCGCCACAGATGACATTACGGTGGTGATGATACAAGCGGAGTGAAGGAATCCCTTAAACTTGCCTTACCAATTCAATGTGGAGAGACCGGGAGGCAGCGCATTGAGAGTGCGCGCGAGTTCGGAGGGGTCGCGAAGGTCCTCCATTGCTGCGGAGCAGACCTTCCGATTCAGATAGACTCTTTGTATTCTTCCAGATTCTCTTGGATCGTAATGAGGAGGCGGGATTTGAGGTCCTTCGGCTTGAGCTGCTCGGGCGCCATCGGCTGCCATCTCCCGGGAATTAAAACCTGCGAATCAATAAACGCATCGAGCGCCTCCTGCAATCCGCTAACTTTAATCTTACCAGTGATGGCGATCACTTCTTCAATGATGTAGACCAGCGCATCTCCTGTTAAGCGATGTCGGTGATTGATAATTGCTGATCTCTCTTGCAGTGTTTTCAGCACCTCCGCAAACGGTTCGCCCAGCGCGGCAATCAACCGCAGGTAACACTGCTGAAAGTTTCTGACCTGAGCGCTGCGTGAACGCGTCAATTGCAGGTCTCTCTTTCCCACGTAAGAAGCGGCCATGACGCGTAGGAAGATATCATCCGGCATATAAGCACTTTCGTCATCCATCCGATTCAGCGTTTGTGCTACATAGTATGCGGGCAATTGCCGTAGCAGGTTGCGGATCAGAAACACCGGCTTATGTGTTAGGCCGCCCGGGAGTTTTTCAATGCCTTTAGACACCTTCAGATCTTCAAAGTACGTTAGAGATCTATGAAACTCCTTGATCTCTTTTTGCGCGCTCTGTATGAGCTCGTCTATTTGTTCGGGAGTGAAGCCCATTCTCCAGAGGATGCGGTAATTGCTTTCAGTCTCGAAAGCAGAATCAAACACTTTCAGACATGCAGCATCTTTAAACGCACGCAGGTTCTGCTTCTCCTCCGAACAAATGAAAGCCATGGCTTGAGCAAAAGTTTGCACGATTAATCGGGCCCAGTAGCGTTGTTCAGTCAATGAAGCAGAGTAACGATCTACATCCTTGAAGCGATACTTATCGTGCTTGGCGGCAAACTGCCGGATGGATCCGTAGTCGAGGATGGCGCCGGTCGCCAGCATGTTGTCGCCGTCCCATGCCAACCAGTTGAAAATATATTCCTCTTCGAGCAAGGCAGCCATTTTTCCGTAAGAGCGTGCGAGGTAATCCAGGGCTTGCTCGTATTTTGCGGTCCCGTCACCTCGTATCTGCCAGTAATTATTCTCAACTTCGCGCGCGATGAAGTAGTCTACCGACGCTTTGAGTTCTCCGTGCCGGCCCTGTTTGAGATACCGAAAGATATGCGCGGGTCGAATTAGATTAGGCGCGCTTCTGACTCCAATTGCGCTGCCATCAGAAAAGCCAATCACAGCCAGGCAACGTTCGGTGGGAATGCCTTGCCGATAGAAGACCTCTGACATGACGGCGCTGCCAAGCATCTCGTCTAAATCCGCCAGGCCCGACGAATAACCGAAGCTTTCATCGCCAGTCTGGACAGTTCCGTCTGACTTTTGTGCGCCTGGACTCAAAATCGTGGCTCCGGTTCCGCGACTCGAAATGTCAAAGATTAAGTTACCGGTCCGCAAGTAACCATTCCAGATGCTTCTACCGTCGCCGGAGGTCTTGCCCTGCTTGTTACGGTGTTGGGTTTGCAGATAACGAGTAGCCATGTAGGACCCGCGCTTCACCTTCTCAATGGGATATTTCTTCCCAAGCTTCAGATCATATTCATTGATGATTTGAAGCGAGAAAGTTTCGAGGATGGCTTGTTCGAGTTGTTTGTTAATGACACGGGGATGACGGAAGGGAATAAGTTCCATCTCCCTCGCGAGCGGGAAATTGAAATAAAGGACACGACCCTTTGGCCGGTAGCGAGCATGATAGTCAAGATAGCCATCGGGACTAACCTGCCGCCAGGGATGTGTGCCGTCTAGTTCTTTAAACTTCTCATACATACTGAATCGATGTGATGAGAAGGGGCCCAACCGGCAAGAGTGTGAAACCTAACCGCGGCAGAGTCAATCAAAATTTCTGTGGACCTTTGGGAATCACACTGAAAACGTTCCAGAAAAGCGAGTGGCTATGGGTTAAAGCTTGGCGAGCGACTGCATTACAAGTTCGAGGTTGGAAAGATCCGGTAGTAGCGCGTTGGGTTTACATGCCACGATGTCCTCGCGACTGTAGAGACGACCGGTACCGACGGCCAACGAGCGGGCGCCGAAGTGGCGGGCGCACTCGATGTCGTTTGGCGTGTCGCCGATGATGATGAATTGTTCGGGCGCCAGGTCGAGTTGCAGGTGTTTACGAATGCGATCGGCCGCGAGCGCGGGAAGGTCGCGGCGATCGTGAGACTCATCACCGAAGGCGCCGGGCAAATCGAAAAATTCAGCGAGACCGACCAATTCCATCTTCAAGTAAGCTGCCGGTTCGATGTTGCCGGTGAGCAAGCCCGAGTGGTAGCGAGGATGATTGGCCACGGCCTGAAGCGTCTCACGCACGCCGGGTAGAAGTTCGAAAAACTGTTCACCGTTTCCAGTCGCTTTGCGCATTGCGTCCATGTAGCGCTCGCGCAGATGATCTATGCGCTCGAAAATATGTTCATTTGTGAAGCCTTCATCTCGCAGCGCCTCGCCGATGATCTGCAGGTCAGTCATTCCGGAAACTTTCATTTCCGGCAAGCGACCCGCTGTGCCAAACACTTCTTCCAGCATGGGAATTGTGTAGTCTTTGAAAGCCCCACTGCGAACGGAACGAATCAGTGTGCCGTCGATGTCCCAGAGGAGGATGCGTAAGGATGAAGGATGAGGGATGAAGGATGAAGAAGACATTAGTTTGCCTTGAGCTAGTTTAAGTTGATCGACGAATCTAAATGTGACGGTCAGTTTGTAGGGCTTTCATCCCTCATCCCTCCGCCTTCATCCCTTTACTCAATCACCGCCAGTACGTCGCCGGCGTCTACGGTGGCGCCTTTTTCGGTCCGGATTGAAACAACCACGCCGGTTTTAGGTGCTTTCATTTCGTTCTGCATCTTCATAGCTTCAACGACGATAATGCCAGCGCCGGTTTCAACGTGCGCGCCCTCTTCCACAAGTACGCGAACAATCTTGCCGGGCATTGGTGAAACAATTTCTGCCGCGCCAGCTTGATGAGCGCCGGAATCTTGCGCGCTACGAAGACGCTTGGGATCAATTATCGTCACCTCATGGCGTTGCCCTCGCAGAACTACCCCCCACAATCCGCCCGTGTGAGTCGAATCGTGTTTACGCTCAACTTTGCATTTGTAAACATGCGATCCGTCTATTAACAAATACTCGCCCCGCCCCAGTTCGCGAACTTCCAGATCGTAATGTCGCCGATCTACTTCAACGATGGCAGACTCGTTAGCGAAACTTAGTGAGACCTCGTGATCCGTTCCTGACAATTGAGCTTTGAGCTTCATTTAAACGTAACCGTCCTGGCCTTGAAAATAAGAAGCCACGGATTCGCGCAGATAAACGCCGGTCAGATCAAAAAAGTACAGTTCAGCAAGGATTATCAGATTCATGCAATCCGCGTTAATCCGCGGTCAAATGTTATTTCCCGAACTTCTTTCCCCGGACGTTCGATTGTCCAGTTCCTTGCAACGCTGCACGTCCGGACATCTTCCAGCGCTTCTGACTCGCTACGGGAGATTGACTATTGAAGGATGCTTCCCGTTGCAGCGCGGCGTAATGAATAGACGCGGCAATGACGGCCATATCCACTTGCGTTTTCCGATGGTCATCTTCAGCTTCAACGCCATGCGCCTTTTTCTTCCGCTGGTAGAAACGCGAGATAAAGCCAGTATCCAGTCGACCTGCCTTGAATTCTTCGTCTCGCACAATTTCACGGAAGAAAGGAAGCGTCGTCTTAATACCGCCAACTTCATACTCATCGAGCGCTCGGCGCAGGCGATCAATACTCTCGCTTCTCGTGCGCCCCCAAACCGCGAGTTTTGAAATCAATGGATCATAGTGGATTGAAACTTCGGAGTTCAGCTCGACGCCGCTGTCATCGCGTACTCCAGGTCCTGATGGCGCTTGTAAATGGGTAATGCGTCCGGGGGAGGGAAGGAAGTTGTTATCAGGATCTTCTGCATAAACGCGACATTCAATCGCGTGTCCGGACCAGCGAATTTCTTCTTGTTTGAATGAGAGCGCCGCGCCATCGGCGACGGTAATCTGCTCGCGCACCAGGTCAATTCCGGTTACCATTTCTGTCACGGGATGCTCTACCTGAAGCCGCGTATTCATTTCGAGAAAATAGAAGTCGCGAGTTTCGTCATCCACCAGGAATTCTACCGTGCCCGCGCCAACGTAATTCACTGCACGTGCCAGCTTGACGGCGGCGGCGCCCATTGCCTCACGTAGCGCGGCGTCATTAACTGGCGAAGGACTCTCTTCGCTTACTTTTTGGTGGCGCCGTTGAATCGAGCATTCGCGTTCGCCGAGATGCACAACCCGGCCATGGCTGTCAGCAAATATCTGTATCTCGATATGCCGCGGACGCGCGACGGCCTTTTCGAGGTAGATTGAAGAATCAGCAAAGGCAGTGGCCGCTTCGGACTTGGCGCTCTCGAAACCCGGACCCAATTCTGCAAGCGAGGCGATCAATCTCATCCCCTTGCCGCCGCCGCCGGCGGAGGCCTTCAACATCACGGGATAGCCAAACTTTGCCGCCAGTTCCTTCGCCTCGTCGAGCGAAAGCAGAGGATCGACCGTCCCGGGAACAATCGGAACACCGGCTTCAACCGCCGCGCGTCTGGCGCTCGTCTTCGAACCCATAATCTCCATTGCGTCTGCGCCTGGGCCAATGAAGGTTAAACCGGCTTCCGCTACGGCGCGCGCGAAACCAGCGTTCTCAGCCAAAAAGCCATAGCCGGGATGAATGGCTTCAGCTTTCGTTGTTTTTGCCGCAGCAATAATCGTCGGGATGTTCAAATAACTCAGAACAGCAGGGGCCGGTCCAATTGAGACTGCTTCATCGCAAAGACCGACGTGGATCGCCTTCGCATCCGCTTCCGAGTAAACAGCTACTGGCGAGATTTCCAAATCGCGGCAGGCACGAATTATTCGCACCGCGATCTCGCCTCGGTTGGCAACCAGGATTTTGCTGAACATTAGTCGGCAGTCAGCAGTCAGCGTCATTTGTAACGCAAACTGTTAGTTTGCGAACGACTCATTGCCGTTTAATTGAGCGTTGGGTATGTCAACGCAAACTCCAGTTTGCGTTACGACGTTCTAATCAGCAGTCAGCAGTCGATCGTTCTTCATTTAGACAACAACGCCCTGCAAGTATACAGGGCGTCGTACGATGCATAAACTGGGCTTAGTATTTAGGGTCGCTTAGCGTTGCTGGCCCGGCATCTTGATGGAACTACTATTACTACGTCGCGGAATTTCAGAGGGCTTGTAAGTCACACCGTCAATAACGATCAAATCATCTTCAGTCTTCATCAGTTTGTCGGCGCCTGGAAGTCGCAGCTCGTAATTTGTGAATGAGATGCCGCCGCTGAGCCCTTCATCCGGGGCTGAACCAATCGAGGCGTTAAGGATAACAGCGCCGCGAAGTGTCCGCGGTTTCTTCTTAGGCACAGCCGCTACTTCGGAGTTGGCCGTGTAGCCTGAAGCATCCACGGCTTTAAGGGCCGCGGCCAAGGATCCATCCGCATCCGGCAGACTTTTAGCAAGATCTTTAAGCTCGCTGGGAAGTGTTCCAAACATTCCCCGATATTCGATCAATGCGCGATCGATTCTGTAAGCTTGCGCTTTGTGTCCCGCATCGATGGACCACTGATGTCGCCGTAAACGTTCGGGCACGGTGATACCAATAAAAAGTAGAACCAGCAGCGGCACCACAGCCGACGCGAGGTAGCCACGCCACGCGTAACGTTGTCCGCAGAAACGCGAAGGCTCCGCCAGCATTGAACGATAAAGTTTTCTGCTCCCGAAAAGAACCAGCACTGTGATTGGAATCATTATCCACTTGAGACGCCAGGCGGCGGTTTCGGCGGCAGCGAGCCAGGGTCGCCAATCAGTGGGGATCAGCGAAAGAGCCATCAGGTTAGACTTGGCGCCCCGGCTTGAGACTTGAGCTATGGCAATGATTGTTTGACTGAGAAAGAGGAGAACCATCAAGGTCCCGGTAACCGCAAGCACGAGCGAGCGCGCGTAGGATGGTAATTCGTGTTCGGGTCGCGGGAGCGGTTCGCCAATCGGGCGGGCGCTGCAGGATAAGCAGCCATCGCTTAGAACACCGTTCGACTTAAAACCGCAGCAAGGGCAGATGGTCACGTTAGTTTTAACCTCAAACACTGAAAGCCGATATCGATTAAACGTCGTCGGACTGCGTTAGCCGGCTTTGTGTACCAGGGGCTGTTCAGCGCGTCGTTCGGGCCCGGAATTTGATGCGGAAAGTGCCGGCTGTATCTCTTCTTCGTTCAATTCAGCCTTCAGTTTAGTCAATTCATACCACGTGTGATACATGCGGTGGGCGAAGGTCCAATAAGATCCGACCGCGAGTACCCACAGTACCGCCGGCATTCGATTAGCGAAGAAGTTGGTCGAACCCGGATGAGTGCTCAAGGCGCCAATAATAAAAAGAACTACACGCTCGGGACGTCGGAGAAACCCCACATCACACTTGGGAATAAGACTCTCGGCACGGGCGCTCGCGTAGCTTACCATAACTGACCCCATTAGTCCTGCGCCCGCAAGAAAAACGTTAAGAGTTGAGTGAAACTGCGTATCTCTTGCATAAAAGACCATCAATCCGACAAAAACCACCATGTCGGAAAGACGGTCGAGGGATGAATCCAGAAAGCCGCCAAAACGCGTGACCCGCCCCGACAAGCGGGCCACCTGCCCGTCAAGCATGTCAAAAAGATTGGCAACGATGAGGACGATTCCGGCCCAGAAAAACATCCCAAAGCCGAAGAGCAGCCCCGAGAGAACATTTATGGCAACGCCGATGACGGTCAGGATATTTGGATTGATATGCCCGTAGGCAAGCCAGCGTACCATCGCATCGATGATCCTCTGCGCCCCGCGGCCTATGCCACCCACAAACATCTTCGGGTTGAATTCTCCTTTAGGCCATTATGCCGAAAAGCTTGGTTAGTTTACAGCTATTCACGACAACAAGCGGCGAATTTTAGGGAGGGGGTAGTAGCACTGTCAAGGTTCCATTTCAGTGGCAATGCGGTAGCGGATGGATACAACTATGGGAGCCGCGCCGTTATCGCCGGCGCTACTGAGATGGTGCGCTACGCCTTGTCTGTAATATCATCGTGAATCGTAGTCAATCGCCTGATCTCGAAATTGCGCGCGCCGGCGGGAGTTCGCACCACTACTTCGTCGCCTTCTTCCTTACCCATCAAGCTCTTGCCAACAGGAGACGTAGTTGAAATCAAGCCTCCCTGCGGATCGCTCTCTTCCGGTGTAACCAGGCGGTAGGTTACCTCTTCATCTCGCTCACCGTCGTAGAGGACCAGTGTCGAACCATAACCTGCTTTGTCGCGCGAGATCTTCGAGAGGTCAATCGAGGAAATCTCGCTGATGCGCTGGCGTAACTCGACAATGCGCGCCTTCACGACATTCTGCCGGTCAAGTGCCGCGCGATATTCAGAGTTTTCGCGCAGGTCGCCAAACTCAAGCGCGCGCTTAATTTCTTTCGGGAGGTGAACGCGCAACTCGGATTCCAGTTCGTCTAGTTCCGCCTGAAGTCTTATTTTGATATCTGCTGACAACTAACCCTCACTTTCAAAAAGTCTGGAGTCGAGAGTCCACAGTCGAGAGTCCACAGTCGGGAGTCCACAGTCGGGAATCCACAGTCGGGAGTCTTGACGATCGGCTTCTTGCGGAGACTTCAGACTGTAGACTCCAGACTCCCGACTATTTGATCTGGCGGTGATATTTCGCTTCATCGGAAGCCCCGAAAGAGATTCCCGTATCCCGGGCGGTGCGCACCAGCTGGCCGTTTGCCGGCACCGTCTTAACATTGGCGATTGCCTCGCTTATGGGAACCGTGATGACGTCGCCTGCCTGTAGCGCCACCATCATTCCACGTTTTCCTTCCACCAAACTCCTTACCGCGCACGAGCCATAATTCGTTGCCAGCATACGATCGAAAGCATTGGGTCTGCCACCTCTTTGCAGGTGTCCCAGCACAACGCAGCGTGTTTCTTTGCCGGTAAGAGCCTCGAGCTCTCGCTGACAGTAAGCTCCGATGCCACCGAGGCGCGGCGCGTGCTGCTTGTCGCCCTTGTCCTGGTAGATGAGTTCGTGGCCTGTTTCAATTGCTCCTTCGGCGGCGACGACAATGCTGAAGTTATATCCAGCTGCATCACGTGCGCGTATTCTCTCTGCTACGGACTGCATGGTGAACGGGATTTCGGGAATGAGAATGACGTCCGCGCCACCTGCAATCCCCGAATGCAAGGCGATCCAGCCGGTGTGCCGACCCATTACTTCAAGGATCATAACGCGCTCGTGTGACTCGGCCGTGGTGTGCAAACGATCAAGTGCATCAGTCGCGAAATCCATCGCTGTGATAAAGCCGAATGTTAGTTCCGTGCAGGCGAGATCGTTGTCGATGGTTTTAGGAACACCGACTACAGGGATACCCAGGCGGTCAAAGTCCGCAGCGATCGTCAACGTTCCTTCACCGCCCAGCACCACCAGTGCATCGATGCCCAAGCGGCGAAGATTGTTAACCGCCTCGTCGTAAACATCCCTTGGCTTAGTGACGACTCCTTGTTCGTTGCGTTCGACAAACTTGCCGCGATTGCGGGTTCCCAAAATTGTTCCGCCACGTGGCAGTAACCCACGGACATCAGAGGGAGACAGCAGACGCGTCTGCGTCTCGCCTAACAAGCCTTCGAAGCCATCTTCAATTCCAATGACTTTCAGCCCGTAATGTCCTGTGGCTGTCGTCACGACGGCTCGAATTACCGCATTGAGACCGGGAGCATCACCGCCGCCGGTTAATATTCCAATGGTGTTGTACATAAACTCAATAAAGTTTCGAGTTTCGAGTTTCGGGTTTCGAGTTCCGAGTTGGCTAGTTCGCTAGAGACAAGTTGATCCGAAGCATTGAAACCATAGAACCCATAACCCGAAACTCGGAACTCGAAACTCGGAACTCGAATTTACTTCCTGACCCGTGGCGGTTCATGAAACTCGCCATACTCGGGATACTCTCGCGTGATGATCTGACCGGGGCGCGTGTTTTCCGTCAGCAGCGTTAGTGCATCGCCCAATACTGCTTTTTGCAAATCACGCATGCCTG
>WNFU01011533.1_pt1 | contig 11269 bp, 9 predicted proteins | sample 5400121 | NCBI WGS metagenome assembly WNFU01 (sample SAMN13153360, study PRJNA577476) | soil metagenome | isolation source: 100 cm soil or saprolite under grassland replicate 1 | place: USA:California | collected 2016-06-15
AAAGGCTCAACGTCTCAAACAATCTGAGCCGTTTTCTGCTTTGGCATTCCTCACGCAGACGCCGAAGCGCTTGTTCGACTACTGTCGCAGCCCAACGCAGGTCGAACAGTTGCTCCGGCGACCACGAATTGAGCGCTTGCGCAGAGATCGACAATTGTGACGGCGCTTCGGCCATCCAATCATCCCACGAAACGAGTTTCACGCCGCCGCCACGTTTGTGTGCGCGCAGTTTCTCAGTTGCGTGTCCGAGAAAATCTCGCAGCGCCTTTACCAGCAGCGAACGGAAATGACCTCGGTCGCGGTCGGCGCGCTGAAGAAGAGGGCCCTCGAGCAGGCTTGTGAAAAAATCCTGTGTGAGATCCTCCGCATCCTGGGTCGAGTAACCGCGGCGGCAGATATAAGCGAAGATTGGGCGCCAATAGGTCTTGCATAACTCGCTCAAAGCATCGCGCGCCGCAGCGCTTTCTATTCCCGAATCGGCGCAGGAAAGCACCATGCTCCAGCGCGTTGTGTTGAACCGCCCCGGGCTATGATCGACCGTTTCTGCCGCTTCGGTGTTCACATCCCATCCATCCTTTATTTGACCAATTCCCTTGGCAAGCTTTTTCCTCAAAGTCAGAGAATTCCCAACCCCTAATGAACCCGCTTTCGGTCGCCACGGCCGCGGCGACCTACAATTCCACCCATCCGCGGAATCAGCGTAATCCGCGGTTAAAAAATTCAGTCGTTTCGAAAAGTTTCGGGAACTTCGTCCCAAATTTCCGGGAACGGGTAGCGAAAAGCAAAACCTACAAACTAAAAACCAAACAAAAAAGGAATCACACCCATGAACCCACAAATTAAAACTTCACTACGACGGCTTCGAAACCATTTGGAGTCGGCTTTAATCGCGCTTGCGATTACCTGGTTTGCGCTTCCCCAGAGTGCGCAGGCGGTCAGTCCCGCGCCGAAGGGCGGTTATCCCGGAGGCAACACGGCAGAGGGGCAAAACGCCCTTTTGAGCCTGACCACCGGCACTTACAATACTGCCCTTGGTATGCTTTCGCTCCAGAGCAACAAAGTGGGCAACTTTAACACGGCCACTGGCGCTGGTACCCTCCTCCTCAACACGGCAGATCAAAATACCGCTACCGGCGCTGCGGCATTGTTGAGTAACACTACCGGCACTTCCAACACGGCTCATGGCGCGTTCGCGCTCTTCGGGAACACTACCGGCAACGGCAACATCGCTTTGGGCGCCAGCGCGGGCACCAATCTGACCACGGGCGATGACAACATCGACATTGGTAATGACGGAGTAGCTGGCGAGTCTGGGATGATCCGAATCGGCGACCCGGATATTCACGAGTCGGTATTTTTGGCTGGGATTATTCCGATGACTCCGGAAGCCCCAATACAAGCGGTGCTGGTGGATCCTAACACCGGCCAGCTTGGCAGCGCCGATCTCGCCAGCTTCGCACAGGGTCCGCCAGGGCCGCAAGGCGAGCCGGGGCCCGCTGGCCCGCAAGGGCAGCAAGGAGCTCAAGGCCCACAGGGTGTCCCGGGACCAACTGGCCCCCAAGGGCCTCAGGGTCAGACTGGGCCAGCTGGACCGCAAGGCGTTCCGGGCCCAGGCGGGCCTCAAGGCCCCGCGGGACCACAGGGGCCGCAAGGACCACAGGGGTCCCCCGGAGTGGGCGTGGTTATACTGGACAACGAAAGGACAGGTGTAGGTGATGGGGCGTTGAATGCTGGCGCTGGCACAGGGAGCACTGCCGTGGGGTTTCATGCGCTTTTGAATGATGTGGCGTCGGGCGATTTTAATACTGCAGTTGGCGACCAGGCGCTCTATTCCAATACGACCGGACTACACAACACGGCCACCGGCGCCGGGGCGCTTTTGAACAATACCACCGGTATCAGCAACACTGCTAATGGAACGTACGCGCTCTTGCACAACACCGTCGGCAACTACAACACGGCCAACGGTGATACTGCGCTCGCTAACAACACCACCGGCATCGAGAACACAGCGAATGGGACGGCCGCGCTCCAGATCAACACCTACGGCAGCTACAACACAGCCAGCGGTTCTCACGCGCTCCTTCACAGCAACGCCGACTACAACACTGCTGTCGGTTATCAAGCGCTCCTTGGCAACACCATCGGCGAACAGAACACGGCCACCGGTGTTAATGCGCTCCTTAGCAACACCACCGGACACCACAACACAGTCAACGGTGTTAATGCGCTCTACAGCAACACCAACGGCTTCGGCAACACGGCGAACGGTGTTGCGGCGCTATTTGCTAACACCACCGGCTATTACAACACGGCGAACGGTGTTGATGCGCTCGGTGCCAACACCGACGGCAACTACAACACGGCGAACGGTGTTGACGCGCTCCAATCCAACACCACCGGCTACGTCAACACTGCTGTCGGTTATGAAGCGCTCCAAAACAACACCACTGGCCAGCGCAATGTCGCCTTGGGTGCTTTGGCCGGATATAATGTCACCACGGCCACTGATGTTATCTGTATCGGCACAACTGGTGAGAACGTGGACAACAGTTGCTATATCGGCCACATATACAATAAAACCTCTTCCGGAGGAACTGCCGTTTACATTAATTCATACGGCCAACTTGGCACGTTCACCTCCTCCCGGCGGTTTAAAGAGAAAATTAAGCCAATGGAACAGGCGAGCGAAGCGCTTTTCGCGCTCAAACCAGTCACGTTCCGATATAAGAAAGGGATCGATCCGGAAGGCATTCCCCAGTTTGGCCTGGTGGCCGAGGAGGTGGAAAAGGTGAACCCCGATCTGGTGGTGCGCGATAAGGAGGGCAAAGCCTACACCGTGCGCTATGAGCAGATCAACGCAATGTTGCTCAACGAGTTCCTGAAAGAGCACAAGAAAGTAGAGACACAGCAAGCGACGATCACACAACTCAAGAAAGAGATGCAGACCGTCGTCGCGCGTATCAAAGAGGAGGATTCAAAAATTCAAAAAGTGATCGCCCAGCTCGCCGCAGCGAGTCCGTCCGGTGGCGGAGTCGAGAAGAGCAGGTCCGCCCGCCGTACGGCGGGACGAATCCGCCGTGGTGGACCCGCGCCCCGAGTAGTGACTAATCGGTAACACTACCGCAGCAATATAACTTGGCTGTAGCCGGGGTCAGCGGCCCCGGCTACAGTTGTATAATAAATAGGCGTGGGGGGTTAGGCTACTGAGCTGCAATCTGCGGATATTCTTCTTACCCACGAAACAAACGAAAAACACGAAACGTTCAGAGGGTAAACATCGGCAGATCTTCTGCCCCTTCAGCTTTCGCGTTATTTCGTGTGTTTAGTGGGCGAAAAAATCTTCCGATTCAAGATTTGAATGCTTCTGTGGGGCACTAACGTTTCAACGCGTCCACAAATTGGGTGCGGATAAACGTCCAGCCAGATCGTTGCGATGATCAAAGCAGCCTTGGTGTCCATTCGTGGTTAAGCCTTCGATTGGGCCGGAGGCCCGTCTACGCATTTCCGGTTCCAAATCCGTTTAATCCGTGTCATCCGCGGTTCAAAAATTCAGTCGTACCGAAAAATTTTCGGGAACTTCGTCCCCAATTTCCGGGAACAGGATAGCGAATAGCAAAACCCACAACTACAAACCAGATAGAAAAGGAATAACACCCATGAACACACAAACCAAAACTTCACTACGACGGCTTCGAAACCATTTGGGGCCGGCTTTCATCGCGCTCGCCTTCGCCTGCTTTGCCGTTTCGCCGACAGCGCTGGCAGCGCCGCGTCCATCGCCGACACCCTCTGGTGAAGACCGTGGCAACAGTAACAGCGCGGCCGAGAACGTTGACGCGCTTAACATCAACACAACCGGGCTGAACAATACCGCTCACGGTTGGCACGCACTGTCGGCAAACACGGCGGGTAGCGAGAACACTGCCAACGGTAGTTACGCGCTTTTTTCGAACCTGACTGGATGGGGCAACAACGCGGTAGGCGCTTATTCACTCCAGTTCAACACGACTGGATCGTACAACGACGCGTTGGGCCATAGCGCTCTTTACCGCAACACCAGCGGTACATACAATGTAGCCGTGGGCTTTCTTGCCCTCGTAAATAACACAACTGGCTCGTCCAACAACGCCTTTGGCGCTGACGCGCTCTCCAACAACACCACCGGCATGAGCAATACAGCGATGGGCGATGTCGCGCTCGAGAGCAACACCACCGGCAGTGGCAATGTGGCTGTTGGCGCTGAAGCTCTCGCGAGCAGTGCTGGCGCTTCGTATCAGCTCCAGGGCGCCAACGTGGCCATCGGCTATCGGGCGCTTACCAATGCTACTGGTACAGGCTCGGGCGGTGACGGCAACACGGCAGTGGGCGATAGGGCACTCCAGCTTAACACTGATGGCAGTTTTAACTGTGCTCTCGGTCTGTTGGCGCTGAATAGCGTGACGACCGGCATCGAAAATACGGCCATTGGCGATCGCGCCGGTTCCGGCCTGAGCACGGGCATCGGGAATGTCTATATCGGTGAACACGAAACGGCACGGGACCCCGGCGAGAATTATCACACTTACATTCACAATATTAACACCACGTCGGTAAGCGGTGGTCTCGCCGACACTGTTACTATCGATTTAAATACCGGCTTACTTGGCCATCTCACTTCCTCGCGGCGTCATAAGGAGGACATCAAGCCGATGGATGACGCCAGTGAAACGCTTTACCGGCTCAAACCTGTCACCTACCGCTACAAGAAAGAGATCGATCGAAACCAAGCCCTCGACTATGGCCTGATTGCCGAGGAGGTGGCCGAGGTCGATCCGAACCTGGCGCTCCGCAATAAAGACGGCCAAATCGAGAGCGTGCGATACAACGCGATCAGCGTCATGCTGCTGAATGAATTCCTGAAAGAGCACAAAAGAGTCGAACAACTGGAGGCAACCATAGCGCAGCAACGAAAAGACTTCGAAACGGCCATGGGGCAACAGGAAAAGGAGCTCGAGACAACGAGGACGCAACAGCAAAACAAAATTAAGCTCTTAAGCGCAAGCCTCAAAGAGCAGGCGGCGCAGATCCAAAAGGTCAGCGCACAGGTTGAGGGGAGCAGGCCTGTGCCTGTTCACGGTAGCATTATGCGAAGCCAGGACTAACCGGTAACACTACCGCCGCATTACAACTTATCTGTAGCCGGGGGTCAGTGGCCCCCGGCTACACCTTGACAATTGAACTGCGGCATTTCAATGAAGTGACCCCAAAATTGTTCGGGAGCTATTATCTTCCGCGGACCTTGATTGCCGTGATTCGTTGAAGCCTTGAGCGGTTAAAGCGGATGCCGCTTCACCGTTTCAACGCATTCAAAATTGGTTGTGGATAAACGCCCAGCCAAATCGTGGCGATGATCAACGCGCTGATCGCCACACGCGACAATCCGTTCACAGGGATCTTGTCTGTTTTGATAGCAGACTGCCAGTACATCGAGCGAACGACTTTAAGATAATAGTAAAAGCCACAGCCGACGGTGAGCACTCCGACGACAACTAGCGCTGTTTGGTGCTGAGCAATCGCCGCGTAAAAGATGAAAAATTTTCCTAAGAATCCTGCCGTAAACGGCACTCCGGCAAGCGAGATCATTCCTATCAACATTGCGAAAGCGAGAAAGGGCGACCGTTTTGCCAATCCGTCAAAATCGTCAATTTGCTCGCCGGTTTGCTGAGCCACAATTATCAAAACTGCGAAGCTAAGCAGCGTCATGAGCAGATAGGCAACGAGGTAAAAGCCTATGGCTGACGCGTCGAAACACGCAACGCCGATCAACAGGTAGCCGGCATGCGCGATACTCGAGTAGGCAAGCAATCGTTTCAGGTTTGCTTGCGGCAAAGCTGCGAGATTTCCGTAGATTAAAGTAAGCAGCGCGATCACGACAATCAGGCGCTGAGTTTGAGGCAGAGCCAGGAATGGCTGTAATACTCGAAGTAGCACAACGAATCCCGCCGCTTTCGAACCCACGGAGAGATATGCTGTCACCGGCGTAGGTGCTCCCTGGTAAACATCCGGCACCCAGATCTGGAAGGGCACCGCGGCGATTTTGAAACCGAGCGCCACCAGGATCAGCACCATACCCAACAGCGCTGCGTTGCGATCTGTAGCCGGATCCGCTAGAACGTCTGCGATTTGCTGGAGATTTGTCTGACCAGTCACGCCGAAAATCCATGCGATCCCGTAAACGAGAAAGGCTGTCGAAAGTGCGCTTAGGACGAGATATTTTGTTCCCGCTTCGAGAGTAATCGGATTACGCCTCGTGAAACTCACCAGCACGTAAAACGAGATCGTTACCAGCTCCAGCGAAACAAAGATGAAGACGAAATCGATCGCTGACACGAGGTACATCAACCCTACACATGTGAAAATGGGCAGCGCGAAAAATTCGCCAAGACCTGCCTGCGGTGCAGTGCCAGGAAAGGAACTGCGCAGTACCGGCGCATAATCGGTCATCAGGATCAGAACGAAGATTGTGGTAAGCAGCGAGAATTGCTTGAAGAAGATCGACAGGCGATCTGCGGTATAGAAGCTCCAGAAGCCGGTTGCTTGACTCGTGGACGCACTGGGGGATACGAAGAAGCTCGCCAGGAGAACCAGAGCGAGACCGGCAATTGCAACGAATGCCAGAATTCGTCTGTCAATTTTCGTGGCAAACGCTTCCACTAACAGGATCGCCATCCCAAGTACCAGCACCGCGATCTCAAGTTCTGGCGCGGTGATCGTCATCGTTTGTTAGTGACCAAGTAAGTGCGGAACGCGGGTGTCACGATTCGCACAAAAGATTGCGGGAAGAATCCGTAGCAAAGCAGCGCGCCAATCAGTACTGCGATTGGAAGCCGGAGACTGAATCGAAGATCGACAATCTCTTTCCACTGGTCGGTCAGATCGCCCATGAATATCTTGCGATAGGCCCGTAGCATATAAACCGTGGAGATGACCACTCCCCACAGCGCAAGCACCGTCGCGATTTGAAAGATGTGAAAGTTTTCCATCTCCCAGCCATTCTTGAACGCACCAAAAAAGATCATGATTTCCCCGGCGAAGTTGGCCAGACCAGGCAGGCCGATCGCAGCAAATACGCCGAAGCCAAAAGCGAGACTGGCAAAGGGCATCACTTTGGCAAGGCCACCCAGTTCATCAAAAACCAACGTCCCGGTACGCTTTCGCAATTCTCCAGTAAGCGCGAAGAGCAACGCAATCGAAAGGCCATGAGCAAACATCAACACAACGGCCCCAGTTGTGGAGAGAATAGTGGCACTCGCAATTCCCAGAAAAATGTAACCCATGTGCATCACGCTTGAGTAGCCCAACATCCAGTCGAGCCGCTTCTGAGCGATGGTGACCAGACCAACGTAGATGATGTTACCGAGCAGCAGCACCACGAGCAGATTAGCCCAATGGTGCGCGCCTTCGGGGAGCAGTGGAATCGCCAGACGCAAAAGACCGTACAGCCCGAACTTTTTTAACACGCCGGCATGCAGCATTGCCGCTGGCGCAGGGGCTGAGGCGTACGCTTCTGGCGCCCATGTGTGGAATGGAAAGAGCGAAATGAGAATTCCAAAACCGATCAGCAACAGCAGGTAAACATGGCGTTGCGCGTCCACTCCGATCTGACCGAGGCCCGCGGCGGCCTTTAGCGCGCGAATATCAAAGCTACGCGCAGGGATGGGAAAGCTTTGATAAAGCAGAATCAAGCCCAGCAGCAAAATGAAACTGCCAATTGCCAGATAGATCGTGATTTTCCACGCGGCCGCAAAACGATTTCCGCTTCCCCAAATTCCAATCAATAAAAAAGTGGGAATCAGCGCGAGCTCGTGAAATGCGTAAAAGAAAAATAAATCGATCGAGACAAATGCGCCGATTGCGCCGCCGGAAATGAACAAGAGGCAGGCATAGAACGCATTTTCATGCTTTTCGACCGTGCCCGTAAACGAAACCGCAGCCAGTGTGACGATTGTGGCGAGCAGCACCATGACGAGACTCAAGCCGTCGACACCTGTCGTGAAACTCAGGTGCCATTCTGGAGATATCGTAAACGAGGTAACGTGCTGAAAATCGAGTTGGCCTTGGTCGAAGGACACCAGGAGAAACAACGCCGCTGCAAACGCCAAAACCGACGCAGCTAAAGCAGTCTTACGCGCCGGCGCGCCAACCATAATCAAAATGGCGGCGATGATTGGGCAGAAAATGATAAACAAAACCATTAGCGGAAAACGGCGAAGTAAATGACGGCAACAACACCAAGACCGAACAGGAACGCATAAGCTTGCAGGTTCCCAACCTGGATCAGTCGCAGGAGCGCCCCGATTCCCCACGTTCCACGGCTGCTGCCATCGACTACTGCGGTATCAATGATCCATCGATCAAAGAAAGCCGAGGTGTGTGCGAGGAGTTCTTGTGTCCAGTTGATCAGCCAGGCATAAAACTCGTCGAAATAAAACTTGTGGCGCAGGACCTCGATATCGATCGGCTCGCCCGTTCGGTTGCGGTAAATGGCAATCGCCAGCCCGCTTCCCGCGATCAGTGCGCCCAACGCTAGGGCAGGAACAAACAAAGCGGGTTCCTTCTCTATCGGAAGCGCGAGAAAGTTCCGCGCAAAAAATCCAAACCCACCCAGCGCCGCGAGAATTGCGAGCACGATCAGCGGTCCAGTCATCACGAGCGATGATTCCTTGCTTTGGCGTGCCACTTCGCTGCGTGTGTCGCCGAAGAAGACGATGACCAGCAACCGCACAACGTAAAAGGCTGTCAGAAACGCTGTGAACAGCCCGACGATGAAAATCGGCATGTTGCGTTCGTAGGCGAGCGCGAGGATTGCATCCTTACTGAAAAAACCGCTGAATGGTGGACAACCGATCAGGGCCAGCGCGCCAACAGCGAAAGTGACAAACGTGATTGGAAGTTTTCGTGAAAGCCCTCCCATTTTCCAGATGTTCTGCTCGTGATGAAGCATCACGATGACCGAGCCAGCGCCAAGAAACAGAAGCGCTTTGAAAAACGCATGGGTGAACAAATGAAACATCGCCGCGTCGTTCGAGGCGAGGCCGACAGCCATCATCATGTAACCAAGTTGCGAAAGTGTTGAGTAAGCCAGAATGCGCTTGATGTCGTTTTGCTGCGTTGCAATCAAAGCGGCCATCAGGGCGGTGATAGCGCCAATCCACGCAACGACGAGAAGCGCGGTCTGGGACGCTTGTATGACGAACGCGACACGCACCAGCATGTAAACGCCTGCAGCGACCATCGTCGCAGCATGGATGAGAGCGGAAATCGGCGTCGGTCCTTCCATCGCGTCCGGCAACCAGACGTGCAGCGGAAACTGAGCTGACTTACCAACCGCTCCGCAAAAGATTAAAAGCGCAGCGATTGTTACAAATGCCGGGTGACTAGCCAGGGCCGGCATCCGTGGCGCGATCTCTGAGAAAACGATAGAGCCAGTCGCCATCCAAACCATCAGGATCCCGATCATGAATCCAAAATCGCCAATGCGCGTGGTAATGAATGCTTTATTGGCCGCATGAGCGAATAGATATGGATCGTTGCCCCGACACCGGAAACCAGGACGAGCATCGTCTTGCTTAATTGGTCCAGCGTAAAGCCGAGCGGCACTTTGAGGGCACCGCCAAGATCGATCCAGGCGAACTCAGCCGCGGCGATGCCGGACTGCGTGAAAATCAAACAGCTGCACGTAAAACTGACGAGCACTGCCGCAACCGAGATGAAACTGCTCACCTCCTTCCACCGCAGCGTGAACAGTGTGATGACCGCCGCGCTAAATAGCGGAGCGAGGAGGATGATCCACGGAAAAGTCATTTTATTCGCCCACGAAACACACGAAAAAACGCGAAATTTTTAGAGTTGAAGATCAGGAGGTTCCTGGATTCTTGGCAGGAGGCGCTCGTATTCCATTCTCGGATAATGGCCAAAGTTCACGAGCAGACCTAACTTGCAGCCCGTTGCGCTAAGATAATTCAAGACTTGCGCCCAGTGCTCGTCGACTAACGCAGAAACAGCTTTGATCTCGAGGATGATTTTCTCATAGCAAAGAAAATCAGGAGCGAACGTTTGAACGAGCGTGCGACCGCGGTATTGCAGGGTTTGTGGTGGCTTTGAGAGAAATGAAATCCCTTGCAATTCCAACTCAATTTCCAGGCACTCTTGATACACGGGTTCATGAAAACCGCACCCTTTGTCCTTATAGACGGCAAAGCACGCCCCGATGATCGCGTAGCTTTCGTTCTTATAAATCAATTCTGCTTCTTCTTTTCGCGTCATTTCGCGTATTTTGTGGGCTAGAATTTCAGGCTGCTGATGTCGTTGACGTCCGTTGTCTGTAGTGCCCGATAGAGCGCAACGAGAATCGCCAGGCCCACAGCAACTTCGGCCGCCGCAACCGTGATGATGAAGAAGACGAACACTTGCGCGTTGTAGTTGGGCAAGCCGGTTGAATCGACGCGGAACCGGGAAAATGCGACGAGCGACAAGTTTGCCGCGTTCAACATTAGCTCGAGTGACATGAGAATAAGGTAATTCAAAACTTGCGGGCGATGCTCACGGCACAATGCAGAGACGGCTTTGATTTCGAGAATCACCTTCTCGTAGCAGATGAAATCCAGGCTGAACGTCTGAACCAAAGTACGACCGGGGTATTGCAAGGTTTGCGGCGGCTTCGACAGAAATGGAATTCGTTGAAATTCCAGCTCGATCTCCGGGCACTCGTGATAGATCGGTTCTAGAAACCCGCAGCCCTTATCTTTGTAAACCTCGAAGCATGCGCCAATGATGGCGTAACTTGCTTCCTTATAAATCAATTCTGTTTTTTCTTTTCGTGTCATTTCGCGTGTTTCGTGGGTTCAGACTTCCTGCTAGCGAGGCTCGCGTCTGCTCAAAAGCACCACACCGATCGTCGCCACCAGCACCAGAACGCCGACGATTTGAAACGGCAGGTTGTAATTCCTAAAGAGTGCTGCGCCGATATTCCGAACATCGTCGATTGTTGATCCTGGCAGCGGCGGAAAGGGTTTGTGCGCCATCGGAAAGTGGCGGACTACAGAAAAAATCTGACCCAACAAGATCAGGGCGACCGCGAGTCCCGCGGCCGAGGTCAGCCAATTGATCCGGCGTGCTTCTTCGGCGCGAAGATTGAGAAGCATGATGATGAAAAGGAAAAGCACCATCACCGCGCCGGCATAAACCAGCACTTGAATAATCCCGATGAAATAGGCGTTGAGCGACA
>WNFU01021943.1_pt1 | contig 11269 bp, 7 predicted proteins | sample 5400121 | NCBI WGS metagenome assembly WNFU01 (sample SAMN13153360, study PRJNA577476) | soil metagenome | isolation source: 100 cm soil or saprolite under grassland replicate 1 | place: USA:California | collected 2016-06-15
TGCAGGTACGGGATCGAGAGGTACTGCGCGCCGAAGGCCTTCAGCGAGATGTTGACGACGATGTACGAGAGCCCGTACGTCAGCATCAGCGTGAGCAGCTCGCCCTCGAGGCCGCCGGCCTTGATGCGCTCGAGGAGCAGTCGCTGAACGAGCGCGCCGATCGAAAAAAAGATCGGGGCGACGATGAGCATCGCGACGAGCGGATTGATCCCGTACGCATCGTGCAGCCGGAAGACGAGCAGCCCGGCGCCGACGAGGAAGGCACCGTGCGCGAGGTTGAGGACGCGCATGACGCCGAAGATCAGGTTCATGCCCTGGGCGAGCAGGAGGTAGAGCCCGCCCAGGAGCAGACCGTTGATCGTGAGCTGGACGACGATCACGTGCGTCTCCTGAGCGGGCTCTCTGCGGCGGGAATCGCGGTTACCGCGAGTACGGTAGTCGGATCTTTCTCTGCGCCACCTCCGGCGGGTAGACGAGCCATGCTCGGCCGTCCTGCCACTGCATCAAGTACATCTTGAAGCCGGTCTGGAGCCCGTTCGCGTCGACCTTGAACCTTCCGGCGACCGTGGTCACGGTGAGCTGGCGAATGGCGTCGCGCAGTTTGGTCTGGTCGAGTGAGCGCACCTTCTTGATCGCGGCGTCGAGCACCTGGAAGGCCGAGAACCCGAGAGCCGAGTGGTAGTCGGGATACTGGCCCGCGTACGCCCTCTCGTAGGCCACGAGGAACTGCCTGTTGCCGGGCGTCCTCAGCGACCTCCACCACTGCGTGCTGCCGATCACGCCGTTGACGAGGCTGCCGAGCGAGGTCAAGAACGTCCTCTCGACGACGCCGATCGTCTCCGCGAGGAGCTTCGGCTTCAGCCCCTGGCGGTTGATCTCTCGAACGAGTCCGATCGCGTCGGGCGTGTTGGTCGCCCCCGCGATGCAGTCGGCGTGCGCCGACTTGGCCGCGAGGACGGTCGAGGAGAAGTCGGACGTCGTGCCGGGATAGTTCTGCACGAAGACGACCTTGAGCTGCTGGCGCGCCGCCCGCCGCTGGAGCGCGCTCGCCGCCGCCAGCGTGAAGGGCGAGGTGCTGTTGACGAAGATGCCGAGGGTCTTCCAGTGGCGCCCCTTGCAGATGTCGGCGACGGGCAGCAGGTACCGATCGGCCTTCGCGATCGCCTGGAAGTTCCACTGGACCCCGCCGTAGATGTTCGCGGCCGCGGCACCCGGATCGAGCATGACCATGTGGTACTTCTCGGGGACGGCGAGCGCCGCTTGCGTGATCCCGCTCGAGTACGGCCCGACGAGCAGGTCGACGTGGTCCTGCGAGATCAACTTCTCGTAGAGCAGCACGGCCGTGCCGGGGTTGCTCTGGTCGTCGTACACGACGAGCTCCACAGGACGCCCGAGCCACCCGCCGCGCTTGTTGAGTTGCGAGACAAACAGCTTGTACCCCTTCAACTGGTACTCGCCGGTCGCCGCGAACGGGCCCGTCTCCGAGATCGAGAGGCCGACCTTGATCGAGTTCGCGCTCGAGCCCTTCCAGGCCGTCGGCCCGAACACCAGCCGATGCACGGACGCTGAACGCATGTCCGAGGTTGTGGCGCCCACGGCTCCCGTGCAAACGAGCGCGACCGAGGCCGTGACGAGCGCTGCAATGGTGTAGCGACGCTTCATCGACGTTCTCCTTTTGACCCTCGCGCGACCACCAGTCGGGTCCGCTGATGCGCCGAAGGTACTGCGGGGGCGCCGGCCTGTCGCGCTTGTGGTCGTTTCGGTCGATGTGGCCGTACTGGACGCGACGCGGCCGCCCGGAAGAGGCCTCTGGCGAGCGGCCGGAAAGTGCCAAGATCTCCAGCGTGGAGCGCGAAAGCGTCAGGCGGCGAAGGCACCGGTCCCACAAGCGGAGCCTCGCCCGTCAGCTGTTCCTGATGCAGGCCGCGGTGATCGTCGTCACGGCAGCTGTGGGCGCCGCCGTGGCCGTCCCCGTGCTCGACTGGGCGATCGGAGCCGATCTGGTGCACGAGCTCCCCCGGCTGCTCGGGGTGGCCGCCGTCGCTCTCGCCGTCGGCGCCGTGCTCTCGCTCCTCGTCGCGGCGCACTTGGCGCGCAAGACGCATGGGCTCGAGGCGCGCGAGATCACGAAGCTGTACGAGCACAACGAAGCGGTGCTGCACGCCATCCGCGAAGGCGTCCTCGTCACCGACCGCGACGGCCGGCTGCTGCTCGCGAACGACGAGGCTCGTCGGCTGCTGGAGCTGCCCGAGGACGCGGAGGGACGGTTGCTCGGGCACAGCCTCCCGAACGGATCGCTGCGCGTCCTGCTCGCCTCGCAGCGCTCGACGAGGGACGAGACGCACCTCGTCGGGGGCCGCGTTCTGATCGTCAACCAGAGTCAGGCCTTCGTCGACGGCCTCGCAGCGCTCGACGAGGGACGAGACGCACCTCGTCGGGGGCCGCGTTCTGATCGTCAACCAGAGTCAGGCCTTCGTCGACGACCGCTCGGTCGGCGTCGTGACCACGTTCCGCGACCGGACCGAGCTCGAGTCGCTGCTCCGCGAGCTCGACACCATGCGCGGCCTCGCTGACTCGCTCCGTGCCCAGGGGCACGAGACGGCGAACCAGCTGCAGGCGATAGTCGGCCTCGTCGAGCTTGGACGTTACGAGGAAGCGGTGCAATTTGCGACCGAGCAGGTCGCGATCGCGCAGGAGCTGCTGAGCCGGCTGCAGGACCGGGTCCGCGAGCCCGCTCTCGTGGGCCTGCTGCTCGGCAAGAGCGCTGCGGCCCGCGAGCGCGGCATCGAGCTCGAGATCTCCGGCTCGACGTTCGCCGCTCCCGGCGTCTCCGGCACGGCCCTTGTGACGATCGTCGGCAATCTGATCGACAACGCCTTCGACGCCGTTGCCGACGCCGCCTCGCCGCATGTCGACGTCAAGTTCGAGAGTTCGCCGGACCAGGCAACGATCGAGGTGCGCGACAGCGGCCCCGGCGTGCCGTCGTACCGCGTGTTCGAGGTCGGCTGGACGACGAAGTCTGCGATCAACGGCTCCCGCGGCCTCGGGCTTGCTCTCGTGCGACAGACCGTCATGAGTTTCGGCGGCTCGATCTCGATGCGGAACGATCGCGGGGCGATCTTCAAGGTCATGCTGCCGCTGAACGGCAAGGCGCCACGGGGCTCTCAGGTGGCAGGATGATCCGCACCCTCGTCGTCGACGACGACGTCCGGGTCGCCGACGTCCTCCGCGCGTACACCGAGAAGATCCCGGGGTTCGAAGTCGTCGCTGTCGCGCACCGGGGCCTGGAGGCTCTCGAGGTGCTCGAGCGGGAGGAGATCGATCTCGTGTTGCTCGACTTCTACCTGCCTGACATGAACGGGCTCGAGGTCTGCCGCGCTCTGCACAGCCGTGAGGGCAAGCGCGTCGATGTGATCGCGGTCACCGCTGCGAGGGACGTCGAGACGGTCGCTGCCGCGGTGACGCAGGGCGTCGTCCAGTACCTGATCAAGCCGTTCAGCTTCGCGACGCTGCGAGACAAGCTCGAACACTACGCGAGCTACCACCGGCGACTCGGCAGTGAGCGGGAGGCTAGCCAGGACGAGGTCGACCAGCTGCTCGGCTCGCTGCGCGGCTCGAGCCCCGCGCGGCTGCCGAAAGGACTGTCACGGAGCACGTGCGACCTCGTCGCCGAGGTGCTGCGCGGATCAACGTGTGAGCTCCCTGCGACCGAGGTCGCCGAGGCGGCGGGAATCTCGCGGGTCGCCGCTCGGCGCTATCTCGAGTACCTGACGAACCAAGGCCTCGTCACGCTCAGGCTGCGCTATGGGACGCGTGGACGGCCCGAGCACAGGTACCGGTGGTCGGCGGGAACCGGCGCTCGGACGGACCGGTGACGAGCGTCTAACGCGTTCCCAGCCGACAGCATCCGCTCTGAAAACGTCGGAAATCGACGGCCGCCAATTCGGGCCCGTGATCGTTCCGCGGTGTTTCGTTCTTTCTTGTTTCGAAGAGAACGGGGCTAGCGGTGAAGGCTCGCCCGAGCACCATGGGTCCGGCGTGGCGCGCGCGCTACGTCACGGTCGTCCGCCGTCTGCTCGCGCTCGGGTCGATCGTCGTGGTCGGATCGCTCGCGGCGGCGACGCCGATCGGCGGCGCCGCGCCGGAGACGCACACGGTTACGTTCGACAAGTACTCGTTGCTGATCGACGGCGTGCGGACGCCGATCTGGGCCGGCGAGTTCCACTACTGGCGGCTGCCCAGCCCGGACCTGTGGCGCGACGTGCTGGAGAAGATGAAGGCCGGCGGCTACAACGCGGCCAACATCTACTTCGACTGGGGCTACCACTCGCCCGCGCCCGGCGCCTACGACTTCAGCGGCGTGCGCGACGTCGACAAGCTGCTCGACATCGCCGACGAGGTCGGCATCTACGTGATCGCGCGGCCGGGGCCGTACATCAACGCCGAGACCGACGGCGGCGGCTTTCCCGCGTGGCTGAACCGGCTCGCGGGCAAGGAGCGCTCGCCCGATCCCGACTACCTGAAGTACGCGGACGAGTGGATGAAGCAGATCGACGCGATCCTCGCCCGTCACCAGCTTACGAACGCAACCGGGACGATCATCCTCGACCAGGTCGAGAACGAGTTCTACGACGGCTCGGCGGCCGGGCGCGCGTACATGCAGCACCTCGAGGACAAGAGCCGCGCCGACGGCATCACGGTGCCGCTCACCGGAAACCACAACGGGACGTTCAACGCCGGCGTCGGCGCCCTCGACATCGACGGCTGGGACTCGTACCCGCAGGGCTTCAACTGCTCCAACCCGTCGCACTGGAACGGCGTTCCCGACTACTCGGGCGTGCGGGCGAGCCTCACCGACCGGCCGCTCTTCTTCCCCGAGTACCAGGGCGGCGCGTTCGATCCGTGGGGAGGCGCCGGCTACGACCGCTGCCACGTGCTCATCGGCCCGGACTTCGAGAAGGTCTTCTACGAGACCAACATTGCGGTCGGCTCGACGATGCAGAGCTTCTACATGACCTACGGCGGCACGTCGTGGGGCTTCCTGCCGTTCCCCGGCGTCTACACGTCCTACGACTACGGCGCGGCGATCGACGAGTCGCGCCGGCTCACGGACAAGTACGACGTGCAGAAGCTGATCGGATACTTCCTTGCAGCGGCGACGCCGGTGGCGAAGATGGACGCGCTCGCCGCAGCGAGCCAGAGCAATCCGAGGCTGTGGCTGCGCGGCCGCGTCAACCCGGACGACCACACCCAGCTCTACGTCCTCCGCCACAACGACGGCACCTCGACGACGCGCGAGCAGACCCACCTCACGCTCGACCTGAGCGGACGCACCGGCTACACCCACGACGACGTCGACGCCGCCCTCCAGTACTCGGGCACCTGGACGCACGCGTCCGGGCAGCCGTGGACGGCCGGCGACTACCGGGACACCGAGACCTTCAGCAACACGAGCGGCGACAGCGTCAGCATCCCGTTCCACGGCACCGCCGTCCGGTGGATCTCCTCGCTCGACGGGAACCACGGGATCGCCGCGGTGTCGGTGGACGGCCAGCAGGTCGCCACAGTCGACACCTACGGCTCGCCCAAGCAGTACCAGTACGTGGCGTACTCGGTCGACAACCTCACCGACGCCGACCACACGCTGACGATCGGCGTCACCGGGCAGAAGAACCCGGCATCGGCGGACCGGTTCGTCGTGGTCGACGCGATCGACGTGCCGCCCGTGTCGAGCGGCGAGTTCTACGCGAAGGTGCCGCAGGAGCCGGGCACCGCGATCACGATCGACGGGCGCGACGCGAAGCTGCTGCTCGCGAACTACGCCTTCGGCGGCCAACGGCTCGTCTACTCGACCTCGCAGCTGCTCACGCAGGCCACGATCGACGGGACGGACGTCGCGATCCTGCACGATCCCGCGGGCGAGGACGGCGAGACCGTGCTGCGCTACGGCAGCGAGCCGACCGTCGACGTGCTCTCGGGCCACGCTGCCTCGAGCTGGGACGCGGGCCGCGGCGACCTGCGGCTCGACTACACCCACGACGGCCTCGCCCGCGTGCTCGTGAGCGGCGGCGGCCGGCCCGACCTGCTGCTTCTGCTCGGCGACGACGCGACGGCCGCACAGTTCTGGCGCGACGACACCGCGGCCGGGACGGTGCTCGCGCGCGGGCCCTACCTCGTCCGCGACGCAAGCCTCGACAAGCACACGCTCGTGCTGACGGGCGACACGAGCGGCCCGACCCGGCTCGAGGTCTACGCGCCGGGCGCGGTGCACGAGCTCACGTGGAACGGCGATCCGGTGCCGAGCAGTGGAACCGCCGCACCGGCGAGCGGCCCGCTGAGCGCCAGCCTGCCCGGCCCGAAGCCCGCCAAGCTGCCTGCGCTCGAGTGGAAGTACCGCTACGAGACGCCGGAGCGCGACCCGGCGTTCGACGACTCCGGCTGGGCCCTCGCCGACCACCTGACGAGCGCGAACGTCGCGGCACAGGGCAGCACGCCCGTGCTGAACGGCGACGAGTACGGCTTCCACCACGGCGACGTCTGGTACCACGGCCACTTCACCGCGGTCGGTACCGAGAACGGGCTGTTCCTCAACGGGGTCACCGGCAACAGTGTCGGCCTGTGCGCGGCCTGGCTCAACGGCACCTACCTCGGCACCGGCAACGGCGCCAAGCTGTTCAGCGTTCCCCCGGCCGCGCTCCGGCCGGGCCAGGACAACGTCGTCTCCGTGCTCGTCTCCGACATGGGTCACGACGAGGGCACAGGCAAGGCACCGCGAGGTCTCATCAGCGCGAAGCTGTACGGGTCGACGGCCACGATCACGTGGCGGCTCCAGGGCAACCGCGGCGGCGAGCAGCCGATCGACGAGGTGCGCGGGCCGTTGAACAACGGCGGCCTTTACGGCGAGCGGGCCGGCTGGTCGCTGCCTGGGTTCCCCGACGGAGACTGGCAGCACGTGAGCCTGCCGAACGCCGACACGCAGCCGGGCGTCGCCTGGTACCGGACGACCTTCGACCTGCATTTGCCGCACGACCAGGACGTTCCGGTCGTGCTTCGGTTCGCCGACGACCCGTCGCGGCACTACCGCGTGCAGATCTACCTGAACGGCTGGAACCTCGGCCTCTACGTGAACGACGTCGGCCCGCAGCACGACTTCGCGCTGCCCACCGGCCTGCTGCGTCCGAAGGGGCCGAACACGCTCGCGCTCGCGGTGTGGTCGGCGAACGACGCGGGCGGGCTGGGTCAGGTGACCCTCGCGGCCCTCGGCGACTACCGCGGCGGCGTGCGCGTAGATCGGGTCGATTCCCCGGGATATGAACCGGCGAGGTACCGGATCGAACCGGCGCTCGCCCACCTCGACCTGAGCGGACCGGACCAGCTGCAGCGCGGCGGCTCGGCAACGGTGACGGCGACGCTGAGCGTGGCCGACGGCCTGAAGGCGAAGAACGCGACGGTCACGCTCTCTCTCCCGGACGGCTGGCAGCTTTCGGGGAGCCCGACCGTCGAGCTCGGCACGGTCGAGCACGGCCGGCCTGCCTCGGCCCACTGGACCGTGACCGCGCCCACCGGCGAGCAACCGTGGAGCACGATCCTCACCGCTCGTGCGACGTTCGACGCGAAAGGGGGCGAGCAGTCCGTCGAGGCGGGGAAGGTCGTGGACGTGCTGCCGCCGGCGCCCGTCGGCGACGCCTACGTCAGCGATCTGCCGTTCCAGTCCACGAACGGCTGGGGCCCGGTCGAGCGGGACACGAGCAACGGCGAGGATTCAGCCGGCGACGGCCATCCGATGACGCTCGGCGGCGTCGTCTACGCGAAGGGCCTGGGCGCGCACGCACCCGGCGACATCACCGTCTACCTGGGCGGCAAATGCGCCTCGTTCACCGCGACCGTCGGGATCGACGCGGAGACGGCAGGCCGCGGCTCGGTTCGGTTCCACGTGCTCGCCGAGGGCCGCGAGGTGGCCGCGACGGGCGTGCTCACCGGCGCGTCGGCGCCTATGTCGGTCAACGCCGACACCACCGGCGCCCACTGGCTCGACCTCGTGCTCGACGACGGCGGCAACGGCAATGCCTTCGACCACTCCGACTGGGCGAACGCCGCGGTCCACTGCGCCGGCACCTAGCGGGACGCTGCTTACGCGCGCGTCGGCTCTAAGTCCGCCATCCGGAGTGCCTCGCTCGTGCGCTGTGCGAGCTCGGCGTACTTCTCCGCCTCGTCCTGTGAGATCCGGAAATCGAGATCGTGGACGGCTCGATAACGAAGCTCACGCAGGTCGCGGATGATCGCGCCGAGCAACGAGCGCGGATACGGAACCGTCCAGGCCATGACGCCTGGCGAGCCGACTGGACTCGCTCTCGACGAGCAGCCACGACTCGATCACGGCCGCTCGCGGCTCCTTCCGCGCCAGCGCCGGAACCGTGGGCTCGCGACGTCCGCGCTCGTCCACCGGGACGCCGGGAAGCTCGGCCTCCTTCGCGAGCTCTTCGACGTGATCCACCGCCATCCCGAAGTCCGCCTGCCACTCCTTGTACCTCAGGGTGCGCACTCCGCCGATCAGCTCGCCGAGCGGAACGCGCAGAACGACGACGAGGGCAACGATGGCCGCAGGCCAAGCGAGTGCCTGGATGACGTTCGAGATGAAGTCCAACCATCCCATTGATCCTCCGGCGTCGACGATGCCGGACCTTCCTGCTCGCAACGATACGAGCCGCCGCTCGGGCGCGCAACCGGCTCGCCAAAACGCGCGCTATATGATTGGTGCACGAGGACGTTGCAGGGACGGACCGGGAATCGGCCGTGCTGAGTGGTCATCGCCAGACGCTGCTCGAGGCTGCCGCGTCGGAGGCGAAGCGGTTCGGACACGCATCGGCAACGCTTCCCCACCTCGCGGTCGCGCTCGCCCATCAGGCGCCCGCGGCGTTCGAGCGCCTCTTCGGCGAGGGAGCCGAGCGCCGGCTCGCCACTGCGCTCTGGCGCGGCCCGCCGAGCACGGGCGGCGCAAGCCTGGAGGCATTCCTACAGGCGAGTCCGTCGGTCGCGCCCGAGGCGCTCCTCGCCGCGCTTCGTCCGCACGTCGTCTCGCTCCTCGGCAACGGCGCTGACGCTGCGCTCAAGCCGGAGCCGGAGGCGCACGTTTCGGGGCGGTGGCGGGTCGGCGACGTCGTCCTCGGGCTATACGAAGTCGTCAGCATCGCGGGCGAGGGCGGCATGGGCATCGTCTACCGCGTCCGGCATCGCCTGTGGGACATCGACCTCGCCGTCAAGTGTCCCAGCACGGAGTCGGTCCCGTCCGAGCAGCAGCGGGTGGATTTCGAGCGCGAGGCCCAGCTGTGGGTCGACCTCGGCCTGCATCCAAACATCTGCACGTGCCACTACGTCCGGCGGCTGGGCGGTGTCCCACGGATCTTCGCCGAGTACGCCGACGACGGCAGCGTCGGCGCGAGCGTCCTCGACCGGCGGCTCTACGGCCGCGACCACACGGCGACACTCGCACGGATGCTGGACGTCGCAGTCCAGACGGCGCGCGGACTCGCGTACGCACATGCGCACGACGTCGTTCACCAGGACGTCAAGCCCGCCAATGTGCTGCTCGCCGCTGACGGCGACGTCAAGGTGACGGACTTCGGAATCGCTCGCGCGTACATCGACGCGCCGCGCGTGCAGACGACCGACGTCGATCCTCGGGTGTCCTTTGCGGGGATGACGCGGGCCTACTGCTCGCCCGAGCAGGCGCGCGCCTTCGACGGGTCGGGGCCTCCACTGCTCTCCCCGGCGACTGATGTGTGGTCGTTCGCCGTCAGCGTTCTCGAGCTGTTCATGGGTCGGCTCCCCTCCCGCGACGGAGCCGCCGCCGCCGACAAGCTCGCCGCGTTCCGCGAGCAGGGCGGCGACGATCCGGACATCCCGGCGCTGCCGGAGGCACTCGCGGATCTGCTCGAGTGGTGCCTCCAGCCGAGTCCGGGCGAGCGACCGTCGATGAACGAGGTCGCGCATAGGCTCGAGGCGATCTACGAACGCGAGACGCGCGCTCGGTACCCGACGCCGCCGGCCGAGCAAGCGAGGCTGCTCGCGGGCGAGCTGTCGAACAAGGCGCTGTCCATGCTCGATCTCGGCCGTCCTGACGACGCGGAGCGTCTGTGGGAAGAGGCGCTCCGGCAGGACCGCCATCATCCGCAGGCCACGTACGACCAAGGGGTGTACCTGTGGCGCGCCGGGCGCGTGACGGATGCGGAGCTCGTGCGGCGGCTCGAGGAGGTCCGCGTCTCGAATCTCGCCGCATGGGACGACGAATACCTCCTGGCACTAGTCCACCTCGAGCGCGGCGACGTCGCGGCCGCACGCGAGCTGCTCGAATACTGCATGGCGCAGGCCGGCGACTCGCCCGAGATCGCCGAGCTCGGCGACCACGTCGTGACGGCCACGGAGCGTGCACGCTGCGTCCGGACGGTCGCAGGGGACGAGAGGGTCGAGTGCGTCGCGCTCAGCGACGGCGGCGATCTCGTCGCCGTGTCGGACGGCGGCTCCACGCGCGTCTTGGACGTCGCAAGCGGTCGGTGTCTTCAGGTGCTCGAGGACGAAGCCGACCCGGCGTGGTCGCTGGCGCTCACGTCGGAGGGACGTTTCGCGCTCACGGGCAGCCAGAGCGGCACCGTGCGGCTCTGGGATGTCGAGCGAGGGCGCGCGGTCCGGGTGCTCGATGCGCACACGGCGACGGTGGAGGGAGTGGCGGTCACGCGCGACCTGCGGCACGCCCTGACGTGCGCCCGCGACGGTACCGCGAAGGTGTGGGACCTCGAAAGGGCGACCTGCGTGCACGTTCTCGAGGGCCATTTCGACATCGTGAGCTCCGTCGCAGCGACGGCGGACGGCCGTTTCGCGGCCACCGCCGGCTTTGACGGGACGCTGCGGTTGTGGGAGCTCGCCAGCGGGCGCTGCGTCCGCGTCGTCGATGCCCACCGTGACTGGATCTGGTCGGTCGCGCTGACGCCCGACGGCCGCCTGGCGCTCACCGGCAGCCAGGACACGACCGCGCGCCTGTGGGACGTGACGACGGGGCGCTGCGTGCAGACGCTGGAGGGTGCAGCGCACTACATCACGTCCGTGGCGCTCGCAGCCGACGGCCGCTTCGCGCTCACGGGCAGCGACGACGGTTGCGCGCACCTGTGGGAGCTTCCCGTCGGGCGCTGCCTTCGGACGCTGACCGCCCACGGCGAGCGCATCAACTCGGTGGCGTTGACGCCTTCCGGAGAACGGGCCGCCACCGGGAGCGACG
>WNFU01009129.1_pt1 | contig 11264 bp, 9 predicted proteins | sample 5400121 | NCBI WGS metagenome assembly WNFU01 (sample SAMN13153360, study PRJNA577476) | soil metagenome | isolation source: 100 cm soil or saprolite under grassland replicate 1 | place: USA:California | collected 2016-06-15
AACGACTTGGCCTCGAACCCGGGCTCGAAGGTGCTGCGCTCGCCGACGGCGGTGGCGCCGCCGTGGACCTTCTCGACCAGGCCGCTCTCGGCGAGCACGTCGAGGTCGCGGCGGATGGTCATGTCGGAGACCTGCAGCAGCTCGGTCAGGTCGCTGACCCGGACCCCGCCGCTGCGGCGGACCTCCTCCAAAATCACCGCCTGCCGCTGCTTGGCGAGCATCTGCATCCCCCCGGTCTCGGTCGTGGGCAAGTCAAGGGTCCACCCACACTCTCACACAAGTCAACAACTCTCAGCAAAACAATCCTTGACATCTCGGGATGGGCGCGCTGAGATACCCGCGAGGTTGTTTGATTGTGTTGGGATGCGCTCGGGGGGTGCCCTGGAGGGCAAGGAGGAGCCATGGCCAGCTCTCGGATGGGACCGCGCCTGAGCCGGCGCGACATGCTCAGGATGTTCGGGGTGAGCGCGGGCATGGCCGGCCTCGCCGCCTGCGGCGAGGACGGCGGCGGTGGAGGCGGCGGCGGCAGCGGCAGCAAGGAGGTCACGGTCGGCTCCAACGCCTCCGACACGCTCCCCAAGCAGGCCTACGAGCAGGTCTTCGCCAACTTCCAGAAGGCCTCGGGCATCACCGCCAAGGTCAACACCGTCGACCACAACACCTACCAGGAGCAGATCAACAACTACCTGCAAGGCAGGCCGGACGACGTGTGGATGTGGTTCGCCGGCTACCGCATGCAGTTCTTCGCCCAACGTGGCCTCGCCGGCCCCGTCACCGACGTGTGGCAGAAGATCGGCGGCAACTTCACCGACGCGCTCAAGCAGGCCTCCACCGGCCTGGACGGCCAGCAGTACTTCATCCCCTTCTACTACTACCCGTGGGCGTTCTTCTACCGGAAGAGCGTCTTCGAGGAGAAGGGCTACCAGCCGGCCACCACCCTCGACGAGCTCGTCGCGCTGGCCAAGCAGATGCAGGCCGACAACCTCACCCCGATCGCCTTCGCCGACAAGGACGGCTGGCCGGCGATGGGCACCTTCGACTACCTGAACATGCGCGTCAACGGCTACGACTTCCACATCAGCCTGATGGGTGGCAACGAGTCGTGGACCGACCCCAAGGTCGCCAAGGTCTTCGACACCTGGCGCGGGCTGCTCCCCTACCACCAGCAGGGCGCCCTTGGCCGGACCTGGCAGGAGGCCGGCCAGGCGCTGCACCAGAAGAAGGCCGGGATGTACCTGCTCGGCATGTTCGTCGGCCAGCAGTTCCCCGAGGCCGACCGCGACGACCTCGACTTCTTCGCCTTCCCCGAGGTCGACTCGACCATCGGCACCGACTCGGTCGAGGCGCCGATCGACGGCTTCATGCTCGCCAAGTCGCCGCGGGAGGAAGCCAACGCCAAGCAGCTCCTCGAGTACCTGGCGGGCACCGAGGCGGTGAGCGCCTACCTGAAGTCCGACCCGAACAACATCGCCGCCAACACCAAGGCCGACACCAGCGGCTACAACGCCCTGCAGAAGAAGGCCGTCGAGCTGATCGGCTCGGCCGCGCACATCTCGCAGTTCCTGGACCGCGACACCCGGCCGGACTTCGCGTCCACGGTGATGATCCCGTCGCTGCAGGAGTTCATCAGGAAGCCCAACGACGTCGCCGGCCTCACCAAGAAGATCGAAGACCAGAAGAAGACGATCTTCACCAGCTAGCCATGGCCGTCACCACCAGGCGCCGTCGGCGCGGCCCCAGGCTCACCCGGCGGGACAAGCTCGTCCTGGGGGTCATGATCGCCGTGCCGACCCTGCTCCACCTCACCCTCATCTGGGTCCCGACCCTGCTGTCGGTGGCGCTGTCGTTCGCCCGCTGGGACGGCATCGGCGGTCTCGACACCATCAAGTGGGTCGGGCTGGAGAACTACCGGCAGATCTTCACCATCTACCCGCCGTTCTGGCCCGCCGTGCAGCACAACCTCATCTGGCTTGTCTTCTTCCTGCTGATCCCGACCACCTTCGGGCTGTTCCTGGCCCTCCAGCTCGACAAGCAGCTCCGGGCGACCCGCGTCTACCAGAGCGCCCTGTTCCTGCCGGTGGTGCTGGCGCTGGCGATCGTCGGCTTCATCTGGCAGCTCGTCTACTCGCCGGAGCAGGGTCTGCTCAACAACCTGCTCGGCCGCACCGAGCAGGGCAACCTGATCGACTGGCTCGGCAACCCGAAGCTCAACCTGTGGGCGATGCTGGTCGCGGCGAGCTGGCGGCACGTCGGCTACATCATGATCCTCTACCTGGCCGGCTTGAAGAGCGTCGACTCGTCGCTGCGGGAGGCCGCCGCCATCGACGGGGCCAACGAGTGGCAGGCGTTCCGGCGGGTGGTGTTCCCGGCCCTCAAGCCGATCAACGTGGTCGTGCTGGTCGTCACCGTGATCGAGTCGCTGCGCGCCTTCGACATCGTCTTCGTGATCAACAGCGGCAGGAACGGCCTGGAGCTGCTGTCGGTGCTGGTGTACGACAACATCGTCGGCGAGGCCAGCCGCATCGGCTTCGGCTCGACCCTGGCCGTGATCCTGCTGACGGTCTCCCTGGCCTGCATCATCCCGTACCTTGTCGTCTACTTCCGCGCCACCATCGGCCGGGGGGAGGTCCGGTAGATGGCCACCGTCGACGTCGACGTGCTCGCCAGGCCACGCGAGGCCGCACCGGCGGTGGCGCGACGCCGGCGCCGGCCGCTGCGGCCGGGTCGCGTGGTGCTCAACGCCTTCCTGATCGCCACCGCCCTCTGCTGGCTGGCCCCCCTGCTGTGGGCGGTCTACACCTCGCTGCGCCCCTACGCCGAGACGGCCGAGCGCGGCTACTTCTCGCTGCCGAGTCAGCTCAACTTCGACAACTTCGCCAACGCCTGGAACCAGGCCGACCTGCCCAGGTACTACCTGAACACGCTGATCGTGGTGGTGCCGGCGCTGATCCTGACGCTGCTGTTCGCCTCGTTCGTGGCGTTCGCGGTGTCACGCTTCGACGTCAGGATCAACCTGGCGCTGCTGATGGTGTTCACCGCCGGCAACCTGCTGCCACCGCAGGTCATCATCACGCCGCTGTACCGCATGTACCTGAAGATCCCCCTGCCGTACTGGATGAACGACCTGGGCACGCTGTACGACTCCTACTGGGGCATCATCGCCATCCACGTGGCCTTCCAGCTCGGCTTCTGCATCTTCGTGCTCAGCAACTACATGAAGACGATTCCCTACGACCTGACCGAGGCCGCCCTGGTCGACGGCGCCTCGGTGTGGCGCCAGTTCTGGAGGATCATCCTGCCGCTGTGCCGGCCGGCGCTGGCCGCCCTGGCGACGCTGGAGTTCACCTGGATCTACAACGACTTCTTCTGGGCGCTGGTGCTGATGCGGACCGGCGAGAAGCGGCCGATCGTCTCGGCCCTGGCCAACCTGGAGGGAGTCTTCTTCAAGGACAACAACCTGATCGCCGCCGGCGCCCTGCTGGCCGCGCTGCCGACGCTGATCATCTACTTCGCCCTGCAGCGGCAGTTCGTACGCGGGCTCACCCTCGGCGCCACCAAGGGTTGAGCCCTTGACCCAGCGGATCGTGCACCTCCGGGCGGGAGGTTGCAGCCTGGTCCTGGACGTGGGCGGCCCGCGGCTGCCGGCGGCGCTGCACTGGGGCGCTGACCTCGGCGTCCCGGCACCGGCCGTCTGGCCCGACCTGGCGCTGGCCAACGCCCCCGCGGTGGCCAACGCCACGCTGGACGGCCCGGTCCCCCGTTCGCTGGTGCGGGAGTCCGCCGCGGGCTGGCCCGGCCGGCCCACGCTCTCCGGGCACCGCGCGGGGTCGGACTGGTCGCCGTCGTTCGCGCTCGCCGAGGTGGACCACGCCGGCGAGGACCGGGTGACGGTGCACGGGGTCGACCCGGTCGCCCGCCTGCGCCTGCGCTGCGAGCTCGAGCTGTCGCCCGCCGGCCTGCTGCGGCTGCGCCACACGCTGCGCAACGACGGCGACACGCCCTACACGGTCAACGAGCTGTCGTGCGCGCTCCCCATCCCGGCGCAGGCGACCGAGCTGCTGGACCTGAGCGGTCGCTGGTGCCGCGAGCGCCACCCGCAGCGCCATCCCCTGCGGCTCGGAAGCTGGGTGCGCGAGAACCGGCGCGGCCGCACCGGCCACGACGCCACCGTCGGCCTGCTGGCCGGGACGCCGGGCTTCGGCTGCCGGCACGGGGAGGTGTGGGCCGTCCACGTCGGCTGGAGCGGCAACCACCTCAGCTACGCAGAGCGCTGGCCGTCGGGGGACGGCATGCTCGGCGGCGGCGAGCTGCTGCTGCCCGGCGAGGTCGAGCTGGCGCCGGGAGCGGAGTACGCCACCCCTTGGGTGTACGCCGCCTACTCGCCAACAGGCCTTGACGGCGTCGCCGCCGCGTTCCACGGCTACCTGCGCGGGCGACCCGGCCACCCGCGGCCGGACCGGCCCCGTCCCGTGATGCTCAACACCTGGGAGGCGGTCTACTTCGACCACGACCTCGAACGGCTGCGGGCCCTCGCCGACACCGCCGCCGAGCTCGGCGTCGAGCGGTTCGTCCTGGACGACGGCTGGTTCCGGCACCGCCGCGACGACACCGCCGGCCTCGGCGACTGGTACGTCGACGAGACGGTCTGGCCGCGGGGGCTGGACCCCCTCATCGGCCATGTCCGCGCGCTCGGCATGCAGTTCGGCCTGTGGGTCGAGCCGGAGATGGTCAACCCCGACTCCGACCTGTACCGCGCGCACCCCGACTGGGTCCTCCAGGCCGGCGGGAGGCTGCCGCCGACCGCCCGCAACCAGCAGGTCCTCGACCTCGCCAACCCGGACGCCTACGACCACATCCGCTCGCGGCTGGAGGCGCTGCTGTCGGAGTACGACATCGCCTACCTGAAGTGGGACCACAACCGCGACCTCGTCGACGCCGGCCATCAGGGGCGCCCCGGCGTGCACGCGCAGACGCTGGCGATCTACCGGCTGCTGGACGACCTGCGCGCCGCCCATCCCGGCGTCGAGATCGAGAGCTGCTCCTCGGGCGGGGCCCGGGTCGACCTGGGCATCCTGGAGCGCACCGACCGCGTCTGGGCCAGCGACTGCAACGACGCCCTGGAGCGCCAGGCGATCCAGCGGTGGACGGGGCTGTTCCTGCCCCCGGAGCTGATCGGGACGCACGTCGGCCCGCCGCGGTCGCACACCACCGGCCGCGTCCACGACCTGTCGTTCCGGGCGGCGACCGCGCTGTTCGGGCACGCCGGCATCGAATGGGACGTCACCGCGACCTCGCCGGAGGAGCGCGCCGCGCTGGCGTCCTGGATCGCCTTCTACAAGCGGCACCGTGGCCTGCTGCACACCGGCGACGTCGTCCACGCCGACCATCCAGACCCCGCGGCGGCGGTGCACGGGGTGGTCGCCCGCGACCGCTCGGAGGCGCTGTACGCCTACGTCCAGCTCGCGACCTCGCGGTTCGCCGTGCCCGCGCCCGTCCGGCCTCCCGGCCTGGACCCGGCCCGCAGCTACCTGGTCGAGCCGGTCCACCCGGCCGGCCCACCGCGGACCACCCAGCAGGTGCCGCCGCCCTGGTACGCCGCCGGCGGGGTCACCCTGCCCGGCGCCGTGCTCGGCGCGGCCGGGCTGACGATGCCCGCCCTGGACCCGGAGCAGGCGCTGCTGCTCCGGGTCAGAGCGATCGCGCAGTAACGTAGTCGGGTGGAGATCGACCGCCGAGCGCTGCTGAAGCGCGCGGGGCTGCTGGCCGGGACCGGCGCGCTCGCCGGCCTGACCGGCTGCGAGCCCGACCGCGGCGCGCGACCCGCCGGCGGGCCGGAGGGGTCCGGGGAACCCCGAAGGGGTACCCCGGCGGATCCGGCCGCCGCACCGAGCGGCTGGGCGGCGGTACGGGCGCGGTTCGACCTGGATCCGGGCCGGCGCCACTTCGCCGCCTTCGTGCTCGCCTCCCACCCGCGCCCGGTCGCCGACGCGATCCAGCGCCACCGCGCCGGCCTCCAGGCCGACCCGGACGGCTACCTCGAGGCGCACGGCCGGCGGCTGGACAGGGCGGCCCACGCCGCCGCCGCCGAGTACCTCGGCGACGACCCCGACGGGCTCGCGTTCACCCGCAGCACCACCGACGGGCTCGGCCTGCTCTACGGCGGCCTGCGCCTGCGGCCCGGCCAGGAGGTCCTCACCACCGAGCACGACTTCTACGCCACCCACGAGGCGCTGCGGCTGCGGGCGGAGCGCACCGGCGCAACCGTCCGCCGCGTCGCCCTCTACGACGACCCGGCCGGCGTCTCGGTGGACGGGCTGGTCGCCGCCGCCCGCCGCGGGATCGGCCCGCGGACCCGCGTGCTGGCGCTCACCTGGGTCCACTCCGGCACCGGCGTGAAGCTGCCGCTCCGCGAGCTCACCGCCGCGGTCGGCGAGCTGAACCGCGACCGGGCCCCGCGCGACCGGGTGCTGGTCTGCGTGGACGCGGTCCACGCGCTCGGCGTCGAAGCGGCCGACGCGCCGGACCTCGGCTGCGACTTCCTGGTCGCCGGCTGCCACAAGTGCTGTTCGGCCCCCGCGGCACCGGGCTGGTCTGGGGCCGCGACGCCGCCTGGGACCAGGTCACCGGGACCGTCCCGAGCTTCGACCGGCGCGCCATCGGCGCCTGGATCGGCGGCCGCACCCCGCGCCTGCCGGGTGCCGCCCTATTCGAGCCGGGCCGCTTCCACGCCTTCGAGCACCGCTGGGCGATGGCCGAGGCGTTCGGCTTCCATCTGGCGATCGGCAGGGCGGCGGTCGCGGAGCGGACCCGGGCGCTCGCCACCCGCCTCAAGGACGGCCTGGCGGCGATCCCGGCGGTGCGCCTGGTCACCCCGCGCGCGCCCGAGCTGTCGGCCGGGATCGTCTGCCTCGACGTGGGCGACCTTCGCCCCGGCGACGCCGCCGCCGCCCTCCGCCGCCAGGGGATCCTGGCGAGCGTCACCCCCTACGCGACCCCCCACCTGCGGCTCGGCCCGAGCATCGTCACCTCCGAGGCCGACGTCGACGCCGCCGTCCAGGCCATCCACGCCCTCGCCTGAGCGGCCTCGTGGCGCACTGCTTCCGCATCACCGGCGACATCCCGCCCGGTAACTCGCCCTGGACCTGCCGGGCGGGATCGAGCGGCTCCACCAGTCCGTTGGCGTCCCGGCTGAGCGGCGCGGGCCTGTTGGTCGCCGAAGCTGACGGCGTGCCGGTCGGGGCGACCGTCGGCGCCTGGGAGGGCCAGATGCTGGAGCAACCCTCTGTCAGGCCTCCTTGACGGCATGCTCGGCTGAATTCGGCCGATGTGGTGGGTGTCAGTCGCCGATCTCGATGCCGCTGACACCGTAGCCGGCCGAGGCGCCGCCCTCCACGATGATCGTCAGCTCGGCGCGCTCCGCGATGGGGTACGAGCACACGAACAGGGCGAGGTCCGCCAGCCGGCATGGCAGGGCAGCGGGCGTCCGCGCAGGCGGGGACTCGCCGAACAACTGGTCGGTGACTGCCCCGCTGGCGAGCTTGCGCGCGGCCGCCCGGTCGCCGCGCACCCAGGCATCGACCAGGCGGTCGGCGGCCACCTGCGGATCGGAGATCCGGTCGGCAAGGGAGGCCGTGACGCGGATGGGGGCGGACTCGAGTGCCTGGACGCGGACGCTCGCGCAGGTGCCGAACCGCGCCTCCGCGTCGAGCGGCACGACCAGGGACCCCCGCCCAGAGGGCAGCGTCACCCGGAGCCGCGACCCCGCGACGGTGTTGTCACACGCGTTGGGTTCGGCGAACGCGAAGCGCGCGGCCTGGCCCGGCCGGAGCAGCACCAGGGACCCGCCTGGCCCGTCGGGGCGGGAGGGAGCCGTCACGGGCCATCCCTGGGCGCCGAGCAGCCGCACCTCGGGGACGCCTTTGACCGAACAGGCCCTACCCGAGGCGTTGCGCAACTGGACGGTGAACCAGATCGTGCCTGCGGCGCCCTCGGTGCCCAGCACCGATCCCCGCAGCGCCGAGGCGTCGCAGCGACCGGTCGCTGGCCGGTCGCCCGACGGGCTGGTGGTCGCGGGCGGCGTGGTGGGCGCGGTGTCAGGGGGCGGGGCGGTTTCGGGTCGTTGGGACACCGGCGATGGGCCGGCGGCGGTGGATTGGGCGCTGCAGCCGGTGACGGCGACGGCGGCCGTGAAGATGATGGCGGCGATGATCCTGGCTGGTCGCATGGCGCCTCCCCCGAAGCAGCACGACCCTGTGTCGGCCTAGGGCACGAGCTTGGCCTGGGCTGGTCACGACCTGACGACGGCCGAGCATCGCAGCCAGCGCGAAACGGCCTCGACCAGGTCGCGATCGTCAATCGGAACGGGCGCCAGGCGCGGCCGTCAGACCTCGACCTCTTCGCCGTCCTGGGACCAGCGGGTGTGGAAGGTGCCTGGGCGGTCCAGCCGGCGGTAGGTGTGGGCGCCGAAGAAGTCGCGCAGGCCCTGGAGGAGGTTGGCGGGGCCGCGCTCGCGACGGAAGCCGTCGTAGTAGGCCAGCGAGGAGGCGAACGCCGGAGTCGGCACGCCCAGCTCGACCGCGGTGGCGACCACCCGTCGCCAGGCGTCCTGCGCGTCGGCGACGGCGTCGCGGAAGTAGTCGGCGAGCAGCAGGCTGCGCAGGTCCGGGTCGCCCTCGTAGGCCTCCCGGATGCGGTCCAGGAAGCGGGCGCGGATGATGCAGCCACCCCGCCAGATGGTGGCCAGCCCGCCGAGGTCCACCTCCCAGCCGTAGGCGTCGGCGGCGGCGGCGATCTGCTCGAAGCCCTGGGCGTAGGCGACCACCTTGGAGGCGTAGAGCGCGTCGCGGACGTCGTCGACCATCCGCTCGGCGGTCGCGCCGGCGGCGCGTCCCGACGGGCCGGCGAGCGCCTTGGCGGCGGCCTCGCGCTGCTCCCGCTGGGAGGAGAGCACCCGCCCGAACACCGCCTCGGTGATGCCGGTGATCGGCACCCCGAGCTCCAGGGCGGACTGGACGGTCCAGCGGCCGGTCCCCTTCTGCTCGGCCTGGTCGAGGATGAGGTCGACCAGCGGCCGGCCGGTGGCGGCGTCGACCTGCCGCAGCACCTTGGCGGTGGTCTCGATCAGGAACGAGTCGAGGTCGCCCTGGTTCCAGCGCTCGAACACCTCGGCCAGCTCGGCGGCGCCGAGCCCGAGGCCCTGGCCGAGCAGGTCGTAGGCCTCGGCGATGAGCTGCATGTCGGCGTACTCGATGCCGTTGTGGACCATCTTGACGTAGTGCCCGGCGCCGTCGGGGCCGATCAGCCGGCAGCAGGGGACGCCGTCGACCTGGGCGGCGATGGTGGTCAGCAGGTGCTCGACCAGGTCGTACGCCGCAGGGCTGCCCCCTGGCATGATGCTGGGGCCGTGCAGGGCGCCCTCCTCGCCGCCGGACACGCCGGTGCCGAGGAACCGGACGCCCCGCTCGGCCAGCGCCCGCTCGCGCCGCCTGGTGTCCTCGAAGAACGAGTTGCCACCGTCGATCAGCAGGTCGCCCGGGTCCAGGTGCGCGGCGAGCTCGTCGAGGACGGCGTCGACGGGCGGGCCGGCCTTGACCATGACCAGGATGCGGCGCGGGCGCGCGAGGGCGGCGGCCAGCTCCTCGACCGAGAACGCGCCGTGGAGCTCGCCCTCGTGGCCGTGACGCTCGAGCAGGTCGCGGGTGCGGGTGGCGGTGCGGTTGTGGACCGCCACCGGGAAGCCTTGCCTGGCCGCGTTGCGGGCCAGGTTCTGGCCCATCGTCGCCCGGCCGGTGGCGCCGAGCTCGCACTCCCCCGCCATGCCGCCTCCCGCGGAACCTTGCCAGCGCTGGCACGCTACAGGATGCTGGTCGCCCATGCAGACCAGCCGGCAGCCGGAGGGGTCCGGGGAACCCCAAGGGGGTGCCCCGGTGGATCGGTCGGAGGGGTCCGGGGAACCCCAAGGGGGTGCCACGGTGGACCGGGCCCTTCCCCCGGTGGAGCAGGTGGTGCCGGGCCTGTGGAGCGTCCCCGTGCCGATCCCGGGCAGCCCGCTGCCGTATGTGCTCGCCTACGCCTTCGAGGTCCCCGACGGGGTGGTGCTGGTCGACCCCGGCTGGAACGCCGCCGAGGCGCTGGCCGCCCTCGAGGAGGGCCTCGGGTCGTTCGGCGCCAAGCTCGAGGATGTCCGCGGCGTCCTGGTCACCCACATCCACCCCGACCACTACGGTCTGGCCGGCCGGGTGCGGGAGGTGTCAGGCGCCTGGGTCGGCCTGCACCCGGCCGACGCGAAGCTCATCCCCGACCGCTACGAGAACGTCGACGACCTGCTCGAGCGGCTGTCCGGCTGGCTGGCGCGGACCGGCGCGCCCGCCGCCGACCTGGCGGAGCTGCGCGACGCAACCATGCAGCTCCGCGCCTTCGTGGTGGCGGCCCGCCCCGACGTCCAGCTCAGGGACGGCGACCGGCCCGACCTGCCCGGCTGGCGGCTGCGGGCCGTGCACACCCCGGGGCACACGCCGGGGCACCTCTGCTTCGTCGAGGAGCGGACCGGGGTGGTGCTCACCGGCGACCATGTGCTGCCCACCATCAGCCCCAACATCGCCAGGCATCCGCAGGCAGCCCCCGACCCGCTCGCCGACTACCTCGCCTCCCTGGAGCGGCTGCGGCGCTGGGGCGACGGGCTCGCCCTCCCCGGCCACCAGTGGCGCTTCGACGGCCTCGCCGAGCGGATCGACGAGCTGCTCGCCCACCACGAGCAGCGCCTGGACGACGTCGAGGCGGCGGTGGCGTCCGGCGCCGAGACCATCTGGGAGGTCGCCACCCGGACGGCCTGGAACCGGCCATGGGACGAGATCCGCGGCTCCATGCGCCGGGCCGCGCTCGGCGAGACGGCCGCCCACCTCGTCCACCTGGAGGGCCGAGGCCGGCTGGAACGCACCGCCGCCTCGCCACTGCGCTGGCGGGTCGGCGGTCAGCCGCCGCCGGTCTCGCCCGACACCCAGGCCAGGTAGCCGGGGCTGCCGTCGCTGATCGGCACGGCGGTCAGCTCCGGGGTGTCGTAGTGGTGATTGGCGTCGACGTGGGCGGCGAGGGCGTCGAACCGGCTCCCGGTGGTCTTGATCAGGCAGAGCCACTCCTCGGCGGTCTCGATCTGGCCCTTCCACCGGTAGGTGCTGGCGATCGGGCCGAGCACCTGCACGCAGGCGGCCAGGCGGTCCTCGACCAGGCTCCTGGCGAGCCGGTCGGCGTCCTCGCGGGCCTCGGTG
>WNFU01009130.1_pt1 | contig 11264 bp, 10 predicted proteins | sample 5400121 | NCBI WGS metagenome assembly WNFU01 (sample SAMN13153360, study PRJNA577476) | soil metagenome | isolation source: 100 cm soil or saprolite under grassland replicate 1 | place: USA:California | collected 2016-06-15
GTGCTGCCACCTCGGTTAGGAAGCCGATCCGCTCGGAGTTGATCGTAGCCTGCGGCTCGTTGGGATCCATTGCGGTCGACATGCCTCCCACCAGGTACGTCTGCAGATGCGGGTTCTTGCCACCCAACACGGCATGGATGCGGATGTACTCTCTCTGGAATTCAAGCGCCTCGATGTAGTGCGCGACCGCCAGCAGGTTTGCTTCAGGGGGCAGGTGATAGGCGGGATGGCCCCAGTAACCGCTGCTGAACAGGCTCAACTGTTGGCTCTCCACCAAGGCCTTGACGCGTTCCTGGATGCCTTTGAAATAGGTCCGGCTGGACTTTGGCCATTCAGAAATCGACTCCGCAAGCTGCGAAGTCTTTCCCGGATCTGCCTTCAGGGCCAATGTGACGTCGACCCAATCGAGTGCGTGCAGGTGGTAAAAGTGGATAACGTGGTCCTGCACCTGTTGGCTGGCTGCGATGATATTGCGGATGATGCGCGCGTTCTGTGGAACTTCGATCCCGAGGGCGTCCTCGACGGCGCGTACCGAAGCCAAGGCATGGACGGTTGTGCACACGCCGCAGATCCGCTGTGCCCAGATCCAGGCCTCCCGCGGGTCGCGCCCGCGCAGAATCAGTTCGATGCCGCGAAACATAGTCCCTGAACTCCAGGCGTCAGAAATCACACCGTCATCCACCTGGGCCTCAATGCGCAGGTGACCTTCAATTCGGGTCACCGGGTCAACCACGATACGGGCCATAATTTCCTCCTACGCTTGTTTCGGCGGCTCTTGGTTCGCCGGTGGATGTTGTTGCTCGGGAACGGTCCTCATGCGATCGCGAACCGCGCTGGCTATGCCGTGAAGTATGGTCCCGCCCGCAACAGCCGCAGTTATGCCTAGCCCGATCTCGCCTGCAGTCACATCCACGCCAAATCCCGGCACGGAAGGCAAGCGGTCGTAGAAAGGGGAGCGGGTGTCCCAAAATCGGTGTGAGGCGCAGGCCAGGCAGCCATGGCCCGCCTTAACCGGCCAACTGGTCCCATCGTTCCAGCGCACCGAGGGGCAGTTGAAGGTCGCCTCCGGGCCCTTACACCCCATCTTGTAGAGGCACCAGCCCTTGCGGTGACCCTCATCGCCCCACTCCTGGACAAAGCGACCCGCATCGTAGTGGGCTCGCCGCTCGCATTGGTCGTGAATAATGCGGCCGTAGGCAAAGAGAGGACGGTTGTATTGATCCACTGCCGGCATTTCTCCGAAGGTCAGGTAGTGGACCAGGACCGCCGCCGTGTTGGCTGGATTGTGCGGGCAACCACCAAGGTTGATTACCCTGGCTTCGGGAACCGCTTCCTCGATGCCGACTGCACCCGTGGGATTGGGGTTCGCCCTCACCAGGCCGCCATCCCAGGCGCACGCTCCCGTGGCAATGGTAGCCGCGGCGTTGCTGCACACGTGGTGCGCGATGTCCAGCGCCGTTCTGCCTCCGATTGTGCAATACACGCCTTCATCGGCCAGGGGAATCGCTCCTTCGACCACAGCGATGAACTTTCCTTTTTCTTCCCGCACTACTCGTTCGAGCGCCGCCTCGGCCTGGTGACCGGCACCCGCCATGATCAACTCGTGGTATTCCCAGGAAAGCAGGTCCAGCACTACCTCCACCACGGAAGGATGACTGGAACGTAGCATGGACTCGGAGTTGCCCGCGCAGTCCTGGAACTGCAGCCAAACAAGAACCGGCTTCCTCGCCTTTCCCAGGGCGGACGCTACCTGGGCCACGTAGCGGGAAGGAAGCGCCAGAGTGGCTACCATGGCCGTGCAGAACTTGATAAATCGCCGGCGGCTTACACCGTTTTGTTGCAGGGCCCCGAATAAGGTCTGGTTGGACGGCAGCATAAGGTCACCTCTCATGCAAGCGAACGAATTCGCTGGAATACCCCAGTGCTCAGCTCATATATCCAAGCGCTCTCCAAGTGCGAATTTTTTGCGTCTGTTAACCCATCCCACTCCCGTTTTGAAATGAGTCCCCTGGCTGTAAATTTAACGCGATCAATTCCCGTGCCTGTGAAAGAAGCGAGAGAAAATCTGGATTCTTCGCGTACAACCCCTGGCATGGGTTAAGGAAGGTGCGGGCTTTCACTCAAATATGAGGGGAAGTTTTCGCATTCGCAGCAAAATAGGGGCTTGGCGTCGTTATGATGCAAACCGGCTCGGATCTCCTCAAGCAACAGTAGTTTTAATCTGCCCACGCAGACTTTAACTGCCACCGGCACCTACACAGTGGTCGCCAACCCCATCGGAAGTGTTACGGGAGTATTAGTCTAAAGGTGACGAGTCCCTAAGCTCTGGCCTAAAACGAGCGCAACGACTTTTTGGGCGCCTGTAAATGGGACAAAAGGCGATCCTTGCGAGTGTCGCCGCTATTGGTGAGCGACTAGAGTCCAACTAGATTTCCAAAGAAGGAATTCGCCTAGCATTGCGTGATGAGCCTTTCTAAACGAGGCGTCTGAAAAGGAAATCAGCAATCTGCTCGAACAAACTCGTTAACGCACATTCATTATTGAAGGCAACTGGCATTTTCACCTCTGCCGGTAATGCTGTTGTCACTCTTTGCCGGTGCAACTGTTAGAGACATTTCAAGGGCTGATGCTAGTCATCGTAAGGATGCTAACCACAGTTTGATGGAATTCAACATTGGCAACTGAGCGAGCCGGATTGTGGATCGGCTCGCGGTTCATTCGCAGGACGAAGCTAATCAACGACTTCGTGGGGGGAAAAACTGGACGATGTCTGTCTGTTCACTCGCCAGCTCCGCCCGATCAACATCAACGAAGCCAACGTCGTCGGCACCGGCTTCAAGACATATCTTTCGCAACTCGCCAGCGTCGAGTATCGGTGGCGGGCTGGCCGGCGCAGACGCAGCTCGTTCATGAAAGCGTTTGACGCTGTCCCCAAAGGCGAACGTTCTCCACCAGTGGCATCAATGAACGCCCATACTCGGTTAGCGAATATCTTTTGTACCGGGTGCCCCTAAAGAGTTGCCAGGTAATGTCACCGGAGAAAACTTATGGGGATTTACGAAGTCTTGGCAGCACTTGTAGTAGTGAACAGCCCAACGGCGAAACGCAAACGCCGAAAAATTGATGTGATCAGTCTCGGCTAACAGTCGATGGTTCATAGACTCACTCCCTCAGGAAAGCAAATCTATTGAATATCCTTCTGTGGCTTCCCAAGGTTCGCTATGAATGAGTCCTGCGTAGAGGCTGCAAACTTCTGTCCTGTTATGCCCTCTGCTCTCAGAGACCACTCACCAAGGTGGGTCTCCTGATTGATCGAGGCGATGCAGTGCCTGTTGAACCACTTCTCGGGAAAGGGGTAGTCATCGCTAGGGTAGTGCAGGTCAGACATGATTAAGGCATTAAACTCTTTGTCGTCGTTGTAGAACCAGTAGTAGCCAGGTCTGTCCTTAAATAATGCCTTCGCTACGGCTATCAGTTCATCTTTCTTGATGTTCTCGGGTACCAGGATATTGTGCCAAAGTTGCCCGCCGACTTTGCCGTTGTGCCAGTAACTACCGAGGAACTTGATCTTGACGGGCAGTGTGTCGGACTGCGCATGGGCGGTGTGGACTAAAACTGCAAAAACGACTGCAATCAAGATTTTTAGCATCCTTCAGCCCTCCCCGATTGCGGCACGTTTCTGCTGCTCTGATTCCGGCGCTCCTCAAAAGTTGTCTTCATACTCGAGTGAGACGACCTGATCGCCAAACCACGCACATCGATAACGCCAAACTCCTACCGCTTTGGCCTTGATGGCTGCGGCAAGACTATCTTCTCCAATCGCAGGATCTATAGGCACCCAAGCCTGAATGGTTTCGTTCGGCTGAAGTATGCACATATCCCTATATTGGTCTTCTACCTTTCCCTCGTTATCCCTTGTCTGCCATACGCGAAAACGAGGTTTGTACTAATTGGGACTGCCTGGAATTGGCCTGACACCAGTCTGGAGTCTGAAACTATCTCTTAGTTCAAAAGAGTTGGACTCGATTGCGACAGCCTCGCGCCTAGTGTTAGCAACGTCTAGATATATTTTCAGCGGGAACGTGATATTCGGGTGAAATCGACTTTTCGCAGTAATCACCAGCTTTGGTTGTGTTAAGGGCGGGTAATTCTTTAGCGTCTCCGCTTCTGAATCATAACGTGGCTTGTCCGTTAGTGGAGTGCCGTCACTGACGCAGAAGTTTAGCCCGACATCCGCGTACATACTGTTGCATTTTGGACAGTGTTTCATGGTCAAAAGGATCTCACAATTGATAAACGTAATCCAAGTCTGCGAAGTTGGACCACTGCGCAGTTTATTGACGCAAGAAACCAACCAGAAATAGACTAACCTCCAAAATAGGTCTTTTAATTGCCACCTGATGTGGTTTTATGTCAAAAAGTCTCGAAAAACGGCCACAGCCGGCAAGTCCCAGTTTACAAACACCAGAAGAAGTCCCTGCCCCATTGGCTACCATCGCGCTCTCTAGTGGAGGGTATTGGCAACGAGTATGGGGATCTATCATTTGGCAAACAGAGGAGTACGTAAAGAAAGATTTTGCGTATTCCATAGTCGCCGCCTTCTTCATTGCCGTTCTAACCTTATTAGACGGGAGCGCCACAATAACCACTCTTTATTGGAGCGTGATCGGTTTCTTGGCGGTGTTTGTTGCTCGTATCGGTCAACACACAATTACTACTCCTGCGTTATTGGATCAGACAATAAAGCATCAACTATTAGAGTGTGAACAACGGTTTGATCGCTTGACGGAGTATAAGTTGATCTTCGAAATTGATTTGCGTAATACCAGGGTTCGAGTCGAGGAGAGTAGACCTAACCAAGGTGAGCCGCACTCGATTCGGATCATGGCGAATATTCAACTGCGATTCGAAAACAGAGATATTTATCCTCTCAGCATGAAGGGGCTTGATATTACTCTTCACCGATTGGGTGTCGTTGATGGATTGCCAAGAGCAGAGATCTTTACCTTCCTCGCAATCCTGCGTATCACGTCGAATGGCATTCAGATAAACAAGCGTGATTTCGAGGGTATGATGATCCAAGAAAGACGCTTAACATCTTTCTATCTAGTTGAAGCCATGATAGCTATTGAGAATGACGAGGAGATAGAGAGATCAAAAGATCTTGATGTTGTTCACTTCCTTCGTGTTTCCATGAAAGCTGGCGGATACCAACCGGAGTTTGCTGCTCATTTACATCCGCACTGGCCAGAGGCACTTGAGGAAGGCGGCACGGACCAAGTTTTTGTAACGAAGGCACCCGTCATTAACAAAGATTATCGCCGCTTCGACTAACACAAGTGAAACTCGATCCCACCCTCCAACCTGGAAAGAAGGTGAGTATTATTTACCATTCATTCGTAAGCAGTGTGGCCTCACAAGTGAAGGAGAAATAAATGTGGTGGAACATTCCTTTGAGATTCTAATTGCATTTGTTCTGCTACTCCTTGGCTCACCGTTTTTGTCTATGCTCAAATCACGCGGGCACTTCGCAAGCGTGTTGGCCGATGAAGTCGAATTGAGGAGGCTTGTAGAATTTCTTACGCCCGAGAAGCTAATCGAGGAAGGCCGACGCATTAAGTGTGTCCCAAAAAGTACCTCACGGAATCCACAAAGAAGAAACCAAAAAAAACAAATCTAAAAAAATGGGTGCGTCCAAGTCTGGACCAACCAACATTTTTTTCCAGACCCCTTGGACAACTCAGCCGCGCCTGGCCTTTGCCTTTTTTGCACTCTTAGTTGCTTTCTTGAGCGGCGGTCTGCCGGGCTTGCGATCCTTGACCAGCTTCAAATCCTCTTCCTGGATCACGTAATCTCGCCCGACCTTCTGTGCCGGCAGCCTTCCTGCCCAAATGAGCGCTTGAATCCGTGCGACCGTGATGCCAAGCCTTTCAGCAACCTGCGGTGTGCTCAGTAGCTTCATGCCAACTTTATAAGAGGAGCAGATAAGGTGTGTCAAGGCAAATATATCTCTTGACATACTATTTGTTGAAACATATAGTTTCCAGCCGGAGGTAACTTATATGGCAGGACAGGTAATCAAACGCGGTGACAGACAGTACGTTGTGCGCATTTTTCAGGGGCGCGATGCGCAGGGAAAGCGACGTTATCTCAATAAGACTATTCGCGGCACAAAGAAAGATGCTGATAAATACCTTAGTAAGACCCTAACTGCAATGAGCACGGGAACGTACATCGAAGCCTCGACGCTCAGCGTTGACGAGTACCTTGATCGCTGGTTGCAGAATGCGGCAAGAGGCAGGGTGCGCGAACGAACATTCGACGATTATTCTGACCTTCTAAAAAGATATGTACGTCCTGCGCTTGGCAAAATGCGACTATGCGACCTCCGGCCACTCGCAATTCAGAACCTTTACACGGACATGCAGGACAGGGATCTTTCGGCTCGAACGGTGCGTTACACGCACGCTGTACTCAATTCAGCATTGAAGCAGGCCGTTAAGTGGCTGATGCTGTCACAGAACCCGGCGGCGCTTGTGGAATTGCCTAAGCTAACCCGCAAAGAAATGAGCGCGCTCTCCGTTGATGAGGCCGCCCGGTTCCTCGCAGCCGCGAATGAGGATCGCTTTGCGTTGCTCTTTGCGCTGGCGCTTTCGACAGGGATGCGACCGGAAGAATATCTAGGCCTTCAATGGAAGGACCTTGACTTAGAGACGGGCGTCGCGACCGTTCAGCGGGTGCTTGTATGGCGCGACAAGAAACAGGGATGGAGTTTTACCGAACCAAAGACCGCAAAAAGCCGACGAAATATTCCGCTCCCGGCGTCGATTGTTCGCTCTCTTATCAGCTATAAATCGCGACAGGGTGAGCAGAGATTGAAAGCTGGCAAGAAATATGAAAACAATGACCTTGTCTTAGCTACTCGAAAAGGTGCGCCGCTAATGAGGCGTAACATTCTGCGATGTCATTTCAGGCCCATCCTCGAAAAGGCAGGGTTGCCAGCATCGCTCCGGCTCTATGACTTGCGGCACACGTGCGCTACGCTTTTGCTCGCGGCAAACGAGCATCCGAAAGTTGTTAGTGAACGGTTGGGGCATTCCAATATCACCCTAACCCTCGGTACCTATTCCCACGTCTTGCCTTCAATGCAGCACGCCGCTTCTGAGAAATTGGAGCGTATGTTGTTCGAGAAAACTGGCACGCTTTAACGCCAGTTTTTTGTCTTGGCACACTATAGGCACACAAATTAAGAAAGGGCGTCAGACATTGACGCCCTAACTTTTTGATTCTAATGGTGCACCCGGCACGACTCGAACGTGCGACCCCCTGATTCGTAGTCAAGCCGAATGCTGCTTCTCGGGCGGTATTGACCTTTCACTCAAACGGTCAAAATGCCGCCCAACCCTTTGTAAACATTGAATATAACAACGACGGGGTTGCACTTCATGTTACACTCCCTTTACTCAGTTTTACAATCGGTTTGAGGAATACTTAGAGGAAAATTGAACCGCACGACGCAAAAAGAAACGGACTGGACCAAGGTCTTGACACCTTGGACCAGCCCTACACCGTCAACCCTTTGTTACCGAAAGGATCGACAATGCGAAACGATGATAGCAACGACTGGCGGAAACGAAAGCGAAACCCAGGCGGAAGCGTTTACACCACCCTCGGCAAACTTTGGGTAAGGGTCCAATATCAAGATGCGAACGGAAAGCGCCGTGAACGTCGAGTCGAAATTGAGAGCGGCAAGCGCAAGGATGCGAGAAAGAAAATCACTGCGCTCCGAAAGTCGTTAGAACAAGATGGGCCCGTTGCACTCGAGAAATATAACGCCACGTTTGGCGAACTCGCAGCCGCATACAAACAGACCCGATTGCAGCCCGCCGTAATACGCAACGGCATAAAAGCCAGCGGCCTCAAATCCTGGAAGACTCCCACCTATCAACTCAAGTCGCTGGTTGAATACTTCGGCGAGCGCACCCACCTCCGCACTATCACAAAGGCCAAGGTCGAAGATTTCAAACGCGACAGACTGAACACTGAAACTCGCAATGGCAAGGAGCGATCGCTCGCCAGCGTTCACCGGGAGATCGCCCTCCTCCGCACGATGCTGAATTTTGCTGAGGAGCAGAACTGGCTTGCCAAAGCACCATCGTTTAAGGGCCTTATCACCAAGGAAAATAACGAGCGATCGAAAACACTCACCTTTGCGCAAGAACAGCGACTGCTAGCACAGTGCGTCGGTCGAAGGAAACACCTCAAAAACATTTTGATTCTGGCGCTGGAGACCTGTCTCAGGCGTCGTGAATTGCTAACGCTTGAATGGGCAGATGTCGACTTTACCGCCGGTGTTATTAGAGCCAGGGCGACGAACACGAAGACGGAAAAGGCCCGCGAGATAGCTATCAGCGAACGAGCGCGGGAGGCGCTGAGCGAACTCTGCGCAGCAGCGCCCGCAGGGTACACAGGCCGGATTTTTCCTTACAGCGAGCTCGGCAGCTCGTTTGAAGGCGCGTGCAAAGACGCGGGCATCACCGGCCTCAGATGGCATGATCTTAGGCATTCCGGTATTAGTCGCCGCGTTCAGGCGGGCCAGCCACACCCACAGATCATGCGCGTCTCGGGACACTCCGAGTTCCGCACGTTTACGCGATACGTCAACCAAAACGAAGAGACGCATAGGGAAGACGCGGAGACCTACAGCGCTTACGTCCGCGCACAACTCGCCAAACTGGAACTTGAGAAGCAACAAGAGATGGCCGAACACGAAAGCGAGGCCGTCAATTGATAAGCGAACCTGACGCCCGATTTGTGCGAACACTAAGGGATGAGCTGAGTAGGCAGAGCAGAATCGATAGAGTCGCGGCCTTAGTGATGCTCGTCTCAATCGAGAGGGAAGTAAGCGGCGCTAAGTCAGTTCAGGAAAATAGCCGACTTATTTCAAAACTGCGGGACTACTGGCTTAACGCTGAAGAAGAGCTTAAGAACAAGGCTAAGCAACATTACGACGAACGGATCGATAAACTGAAAAGAGCCTTGAAGGAGGGGCGGATAGACTTCACACGGGAAAGCGTTCGAAATCTTAGTAGGAAGAGGCAGATATGGATCGCGCACGAAGCAACTATACTTCTAAGTAGCACACCAGTTTGGCTTGAGGTGTTCAGCGATGAAATCACTATCCTGTTAACGGGGAAACCTGGTCCCGGTAGACCTAAAGAAACCATGGACGAATTCCTGGACAAGGTTGCAAGCGCAATCCGCAAGCTTGGACCAGATCCGCGACAATCAGCCGTCGCAAAACTGCTCGGTTGTGACCCGAGCTATCTGCGCTTCCGGCGAAAGAAGCTGGGCTTCAAAAAATGGAGCGAGGTCTTAGCTCGCATTCAAACTTAGGCTCTTCTGAGGGCTATTAGAGGTAAACGGGGCGGCCGTCACAGGCCGCCTTTTATTTTCCTTGAGGATTTTTCGGCACTTCAAACAAAGGACCTTCTGACTAGAATTCAGATAGGGCCCCGAAATGAGGATCTTTATTGTCGCCTAATTAAACATCGCGACAGTCAGTAAAGGCCGGGTGTAACTTGTGTAAAGTTTTGAAAAGTGGAGATTTCGAAGTTTGAAAGGGAAGGATCGTCTAATGCGAAGAACAAACGAAACAAGAACGATTGGCGGCAAGGAGTTTCTAACCGAGCTAGCAGCCACTAAGTACCTTGGCTTTCGCAACCGCCTGACGATGTACCGACGACGACGGTACGCCGGACTGCCCTTCTACAAGATCGGCCAGGAAATTCTGTACTCACGTCAAGATCTTGATGAATTTATCGAACAACGTCGACGCGTTAAGTCAGAGGCAGCATGATGCAGGCTACTGCCCGAGCGCGTGAACTGGACCATGTCAACGCGCGTGAAGTCGTCTCACGGCTCAAAGGTGCGAGGCGCTGCGGCAAGGGCTGGGTTGCCCTGTGTCCTGCTCACGATGACCACGCTCCAATTTTGAGCATCAACGAAGGCTCTGAGGGCCGCCTTTTACTAAAGTGCTTGGCAGGGTGCTCGTTTTCGGCTGTATGCACAGCGGTAGGAGTTGACCCGCGCAGTCTGGGCCCAGATGCAACCACTCGCCCTGCTACCAAGAGGCTTCCTCGCATCATTGCCACATACCCCTACGTCGATGAAGACCGAAAGCTTCTATTCGAGACCTTGCGCTATGACCCAAAAGGTTTCAAGCAATGCCGACCAAATGGTCGCGGCGGACGGCTATGGAATCTCGCCAACGTGCGTCGCGTGCTCTATCACTTACCTGACATTCTTCTTTCTGATCCATCAACGCGCGTGTTCATTGTCGAAGGCGAAAAGGATGTGGACAAACTCACCGAACTGGGCCTAGTCGCAACCACTAATGCCTGTGGCGCCGGCAAGTGGCGCGATGAATACAACGAAACCCTGCGACGTCGCCATGTTGTGATTCTGCCAGACAATGACGAGACGGGCCGGAAGCATGCCGCTCAAGTGGCAACGTCGCTCTTGGGCATAGCCGCAAGCATCAAGATAGTTGAGCTGCCAGGTCTGCCATTGAAGGGCGATGTAAGCGATTGGCTGGGGTTGGGAAACGAGATTAAAGAGCTTCACGCACTGGTAGACGCGACATCCCTTTTCGAATGCGTACCTGACGGTCACTTGAACCGCACAGCTTCCTATTCAGAGGAAGAGGAACTCCAACGCCTCTCTGCGTTATCACCACTGGAATACGACCGGGAACGCAAGGACACCGCGAAAGCTTTGAATTGCCGACCCGAGACGTTGGACAAGCTAGTAAAGGCGCTGCGACCAACGCACGAAGGCGGGCTGCAGGGCCGCGGCATCGACTTAGGAACCATTGAGCCCTGGCCGGAACCCGTCAACGGTGCCGAAGTGCTCAACGAGGTTGCGGAGGCAATCTCACGTTACCTTGCCTTGGGACCAGGCGAAGCCGATGTGTTAGCGATCTGGTCTGCGCACGCTCACGCGTTCGAGGCCTTTGACTTCTCGCCCCGCTTGAATTTCTCGAGCCCTGAAAAAGGTTGCGGCAAGACGACTGGCCGCGACGTCGTTGGTTTGTTTGTTCCGCGACCCCTGGCAACAGAGAATCTGAGTGTCGCGGTTCTGTTCCGCGTAATCGAATCACAGAAACCAACCTTATTAGCGGATGAGTGTGACGCATGGGTGAACGACAACGAAGAGCTGAGGGGCCTGATAAACGCCGGGCATCGCCGCGGAGGACAGGCGCT
>WNFU01009132.1_pt1 | contig 11263 bp, 10 predicted proteins | sample 5400121 | NCBI WGS metagenome assembly WNFU01 (sample SAMN13153360, study PRJNA577476) | soil metagenome | isolation source: 100 cm soil or saprolite under grassland replicate 1 | place: USA:California | collected 2016-06-15
CATTTTAGCCTGATACTTTGCGGACAAAACAGCATGCGAGTCACCTTAATGCACAATCCCAAGGCGGGCGACGCAGAGCATGGAAAGAAAGAACTGATGGCGGCGCTGGCCAAAGCCGGACATCACGCGACTTATGAATCCACCAAGGAAAGCGACTACAAGAAAGCTTTGAAAAGATCCACCGATCTCGTTCTTGCCGCCGGCGGCGATGGCACGGTTGTAAAAGTAGCCTGGAGACTCGTCGACACCGGCATTCCATTGAGCGTTCTTCCGCTGGGCACGGCCAATAATTTGGCGCGCAGTCTCGGTTTCCTCGCTTCGCCTGAAGAAATCATTGCGCGCCTCGAAGGCGGGAAAAGACGCGCCTTCGACATCGGTGTGACTCGAGGCCCATGGGGCACGCGGTACTTTTTTCGAAGCCGTGGGCGGCGGTCTGTTCGCGGATTACGTTCGTGCCGCGAAAGACAAAGGAAAAAAAATCAGAAAGCTTTCCAAGGAGCAGGAGATGGCTCGGCATGTTTCGCTGCTGCACCGATTGCTTCATGATTACCCAGCACAACGGTGGAAGATCGACATCGACGGCAAAGATATCTCCGACCGCTACGTACTTTGGGAAGCGATGAACATTCGCTCAGTCGGGCCCGCCCTGTACCTCGCCTCGCAAGCGGCAACCAAAGATGGTCAGCTTGATTTTGTGTGCGCGCGAGAAGTCGATCGTTTCCTTCTTATGGAGCATCTCGAAGCGCGGCTGGCAGGAAAAAAGCATAAATTTCCGTTGCCTATTCGAAGGTTCCGCCAATTACGAATTATTTGGGAAGGATCGACGCTTCACCTTGATGACGAATCTTGGCCGCGAAAAAAGCAAAAGCCGAAAAGCCCAAGCGAAATCGAAATCACCGTGAAACCATCCGCGCTGGTCATTTTGCAACCAGCGCTCGTGAGCGGCTAAAGGTTACGGTTTCACGCCTGATGGGGAGATCACCGATGCGGACGGACGAACCGCGGAGCAAAGAAGGGCTTTATGGCATCGAACCGAATTGCTAGGCTGCATGTCGCGCCGATCACGCCCGCTCAAGAGACAATCCCGACCATCATGCAATCTATTTCCGCCAGATATAAGTCCCGGTTAGGCATAATCGCTTCGACAGTTTTGCTGTGTGCGATGGCGGGGTGCGGAGGTCCTTCCCACAACGTCGTGGGCAAATGGCGCATGTCGCAAGAAGATGCAAACGCAATGGTTTGGGAATTTTCCAATAATAGGGCCGTCCTGCTCGGGAACACCCGAGGCAGGTACACTCTCGACCGCAATCGAGTTAAGATCGAGACGCCCTTCGCCACGACTGTTTATCAGATGGAATTCTCAGGCGACCGTATGATTTTGCGAGAGCCCGGCGGCCCCAAGCTCGAGTTTACGAGAATAAGAGAAACGGAGCGTTGAGGCCTCACTCCACGTAACTCAGGCATCCTGCCTGATAAGTCGTGCGAGCTTCCAGCTTGCAAGTCCGCAGACAGGATGTCTGCTCGACGGGATCAGGCAAGGATGCCTGAGTTACGCCGCGTCCTTCAAAACTCGGCGCTGCCAGGCGTTCGAGCGAAGGGAATCACATCCCGGATATTCGACACGCCGGTGATGAACATGAGCATCCGCTCGAAACCGAGTCCGAAACCGGAATGCGGAGCGGTGCCGTAACGCCGAAGATCGAGATACCATTCATAATCGCCGGGATCCATTCCGTGCCGGCGCATATTTTGCTCCAATACTTCGAGTCGCTCTTCGCGTTGGCTGCCACCCACGATTTCGCCGATTCCCGGCACCAGCAAATCCATCGCCGTCACCGTTTTCCCGTCATCATTCAAGCGCATGTAAAACGGCTTGATCTCCTTCGGGTAATTGAAAACGGTGATCGGGCATTTGAAATGTTTCTCGGTCAGCCACCGTTCGTGTTCCGACTGCAAATTTAGTCCGTAGTCGATGGGAAACTCGAACTTTTCACCGCTTTTTTTCAAAAGCTCGACAGCATCGCTGTAAGGGATCCGTTGAAATGGCCGATCAATGACGAAATCGAGTCGCGCGAGCAATTCCTTGTCCACGAACTTCGAGAAGAGCTCCATCTCTTCCGGGCAATGTTTGCGTACGTCCAGGACCAGATACTTCACAATCTCTTCAGCGAGATCCATGTTGCCGTTCAAGTCGCAAAACGCCATCTCGGGCTCAATCATCCAGAACTCGCTGGCGTGCCGCGAAGTGTTCGAGTTCTCGGCGCGAAAAGTTGGACCGAACGTGTAAACGTTAGATAAAGCCAGCGCGAGCGCTTCCGCCTCGAGCTGCCCGCTCACCGTGAGATAAGTCTGGCGCGCAAAGAAATCCCTGGCGAAATCGATCTCACCGCCCTTCGTCTGCGGCGGGTTTTTGCAATCGATCGTTGTGACGCGAAACAATTCTCCCGCGCCTTCGCAATCGCTTCCAGTGATGATCGGCGTATGGACGTAAACGAAACCGCGTTCCTGAAAGAACTGGTGAATGGCGAATGCGAGCCGGCTCCGGACACGAAAGACGCAGCCAGAAAGATTCGAGCGGGGACGGAGATGCGCGATCTCGCGGAGGAACTCCGGCGTGTGACCTTTTTTCTGGAGGGGATAGGAATCATCGGCTGTTCCAACGATGTCGATCTTGTTGGCGACGAGTTCCCACTTCTGTCCTTTACCCTGGGAAGCCACCAGCGCACCTTGTACGCTAACGGAAGCGCCGGTGGTCAGTCGTTGTAACGCCGCGTAATTTGGCAGGGTATTTTTCGCGATGATCTGAAGGTTGCGCAGACAAGAGCCATCGTTGAGCTCGATAAACGAAAAATCCTTCGAATCGCGCCGGGTCCGCACCCAGCCCTGGACGTGAATTGCATCGATGGGCGCAGTGCTTTGCAATGCGTCCTTTACCGTTGTTGCTGAAAGCTGCGTCATGGTTACCAATAAGAGATTCCCATTCGGCTTCGCATAGAGCAAGCTCTCGACGGAGCCTGTCCTGAGCGAAGTCGAAGGGCTCGGAATGACAAGATGCGGAAAACCGGGCAAGAATATCCAGTGGGCGAAAGTGGCGCAATCCGTGCGGAATCGATGAGAATTGACAGAACCAGCGCGTTTTCATATCACGCGTCTCGCGCGACATCTCCAGATCATGGCTGAATTTTCTGTCAATCCGAAGCGTTTTGATCCCTACAAGAACTTTAAGTTCCGCATTAAATGGGATGGCCGTTATGTTGCCGGCGTCAGCAAGATAAGCGGATTGCGCCGCACCACTGAAGTCATTCAGCACCGCGAAGGAGGCGATCCCAGCAGCAGCCGCAAATCTCCGGGCCGCACTGAATACGCACCGATCACGCTTGAGCGCGGTGTTACGCACGATCCGGAATTCGAGAACTGGGCCAACAAAGTCTGGAGCTTCGGCGCTGGCCTGGGCACAGAAGTTTCACTCAAAGACTTCCGAAAAGACCTCACTTTGGAGGTCTACAATGAGGCCGGACAACTCGTCCTCGCCTACAAAATTTACCGATGCTGGGTTTCGGAATATCAAATACTTCCCGACCTCGACGCAAATGCGAATGTTATCGCCATCGAGCAGATCAAGCTCGAAAATGAAGGCTGGGAACGAGACCATTCTGTGAAGGAGCCGGTCGAGCCGTCTTCCGACAAATCTTGATAGGACGGTACTTTGTCAGGCGGCTCCCCGGCTTTCGGGTCGCCATACTTTCGAGACTGGTCCCTCCTGGCCCACGGTCACAGCGGTTGAAACAAGTTTTGTTGCCTCCTTGAATCAACTGATTCATTCTGCCGGCATGGCAGAAACACAAGCGCCGCCACCCTTGCCGAAATCGCAGCCATCATTTGGCCGGCGGCACAGCACGATTATCAAATTGCTCGGGGTCGGCGCGCTTGTGCTGGTATTGTTAATTCCGCTGGTAATGATTACCGGCGTCTTGAGCGACCGGCTTTCGCGCCGGAACGAAGCGGTGGCGGACATCACTTCATCGTGGGGGGGAGAACAGAATGTGATTGGGCCAGTCCTGGGCATACCGTTTCAATACAAATTAAAAGCGGTGAAGGAAACGCCGAGCCCGGACGGGAAAATGGAGCGACGCGAGGTTGAAGAGACCGCGATCGGGACCGCGTATTTTCTGCCGGAATCACTCAAAATCGATGGCGACGCGCAGACGCAGACGTTGCATCGCGGCATCTACGACGCGGCAGTGTTCCGCGCGCAGGTGATTCTATCGGGAAAATTTGCGCCGCCCGATTTTGGCCCGCTCAAGATCGATCTCAAGGATGTGCAATGGAAGGACGCGTTCGTGACGATCGCGTTGAACGATCTGCGCGGAACGCGCGAGGGACTCGTGCTTGATTGGGGTGGAACGAAACGGCCGATGTTGCCCGGATCACAAGTGCCGGGTTACACAACCGGCGCGACCGCGTCGCTCGGCAGTGACCAGCCGATCGCGAATGAAATTACATTTTCCATTCCGCTCGATTTCAACGGCAGCGAAGGAGTTTTCTTCGCGCCATTCGGTGTGCAAAATGACGCGACGTTGAAATCGAACTGGCCCGACCCGGCTTTTCGAGGCTCGTTTCTGCCAGCAGAACGATCGGTGCGGCCGGACGGATTTAACGCGACCTGGAGAGTTTCGTATTACGGGCGCGATTATCCACAGTCGTGGACAAGTCGTGGCGGGAACGAACGTTTCAACGTTCAGTCGGTAACAAACTCAAGATTCGGCGCGAATTTCTTGGAGATCCTGGACGCGTATCGCTACGTCGAACGTTCGATCAAGTACGGCGTCCTTTTTCTCGTACTCGTCTTTACGACATTTTTCCTGTTTGAAGTCAGCGCGCGCCAAAGGATTCATCCGTTCCAGTATTTGATGGTGGGCGCGGCGCTTTGCCTGTTTTATCTGCTGTTGTTGTCGATTTCGGAATTTATCGGATTCAGTTGGGCTTATTTGATCGCGGCAGTGGCATCGACAATGTTGATCACGTGGTATTGCCGTTTTTTTCTCGGCGGCGGCGTGCGCACGCTAATGATTGGTGCCGGCCTGGCTGGTATTTACACCTTCCTTTATATCACCTTGCGCCAACAGGATTATGCGCTGCTCATGGGCGCGATTGCCCTCTTCATCGTCCTGGCGGTTGTCATGTACGTGACGCGCAGGGTAGATTGGTACGCACGCGATGCGAGCTAAGACTGAGGGACGTGTGCTTCCCAGATCGTGTGGATCAGCTGCGAAGTCTGCATATTCACGGTTAAAGTATTTTCATGGACGTGAAGAACATTAACGAGGCGAAGGATTGGTTTGAAGTCTTACAAACAGGCGAGAGAAGTCAGACTGCAATGATGACGCTCGCTTCGCGGAAGTCGTCTGGGGAAAAAGCCGAGGCGCACGAGAATAGCGATCAGGTTTTGTTAATTTTGGAAGGCGAGTTGATTGGCGAAGTCGGCGATGACCATCTGAGCTTAAAGAAAGGCGACGTGATCATGATTCCAAGCGGCTTGAAACATCGTTTTACGAATCGGTCAAGGAAGCGGGCTGTGACCTTTAACGTCTATTCGCCTCCGGCTTATCCTGCGGGCTGAATGGCAGACTCTGCGGGAGAGAATAAAGTCGCAATTTGTGTCGATCTCATTCCGTGGAGGATTCCTCGTTGGCCTGGCCCTCGCGCTTGGCATCGGACTGTATCCCATTTGGCTCTGGCGGCCGGCGCGCCAGGTAAGTCGTCATACGGAAAATTTTTTCCATGCGATTGAGCGCAAAGATTGGGCGGCAGCCGCCAATTTTATCGGGAGCGATTATCAGGATCAATGGGGCGACGATCGAGCGCGCGTTCTGGAGCGGATGCGGGAAGGCTTCCGATATGTGCGCGGTCCCAGGATCATTGCATCCAATCCCAGCGTAGAGGTCGAAACGCGACGCGCAGTGTGGACCAGCAAAATCCTCGTCTATAGCAGCGACAATGATGTGATGGATTTACTCGACGAACGCGTCAATTCGCTGCTCACGCCTTTCGAGCTGGAGTGGCGCCGTTTTTCGGGCAAACCGTGGGATTGGAATCTGGTGCGAGTGAGCAATTCGGCATTTGAAATTCCAGCGAATGCCTATTAACGCCGAAAGCTTCGGACGTTCACGATTCGGCGCTGAAAGGCGCGGCAAGCGGAGCGCCGCTACAGCTTATTTGCCAAGGGCGTGGTGCAATTGTGTTTTGGCCGACTCCACCTCGCGCGGAGGTTGATGACAGAGCAGGATGCCACGCAGCTTCTCCCCCTGATAATAGCGCGCGACAAATTTTTTCTTCGCGTAAGTGCCTTGAAGATCGACGCGAGTGGGCAGGACGCTAAAATCACCGACAAAATCCATCCGTAAATCGAAGATCTCCGTCCAGAAATAGGGAATCTGCTCGTAGCGGATGCGTTTCTTGCCCGTCATGTTTGCGCCGGCGATCAAGCCTTGTTTACGCGCGTTCTCCCAATGCGTCTGACGGCGCACTCCGCCCATTAGTCTGTCCGGATAAAATGCCAAATCCCCGACCGCATAAATTCCCTTTTCTTCCGTCTCAAGATAGTCCGTGACTGGCGATCCATGTGGTCCGGCCAGCGGCGTGTTGCGGACCAGATCGAGATTCGGTTCTGCCCCGCAGGCGACAACCGCCAGACTGACGGGGAAGCGGTTGCCACTTTTTGTCTGGATATTGCGCAGGACGGTCTTGCCCTCAAAGCCGTTGAGACTTTCGCCCATCGACATTGCCACCCCGTGTTTGGCAAAATAATCGGTAAGCCACGTGCCGGTTTCAGGGTCGAGATAGCGGTTCAACAAATAAGAATCACGATGCATGAGACCAACCTTTAGTTTCATCATTCGCAAACTCGCTGCCGCCTCGCATGCGAGTAACCCGCCGCCCACGACCATCAGGCCTTTCTCCAGATTCGCCATCTCCTTTAGCGCCAGCGCGTCACGAAGCGTTCGCAGATAGATCACATTACCGAGACCGACTCCGGCGACCGGCGGTCGCACCGGACGGCTGCCCATGGCCAGGCACGCTTTGTTGAATTCAATGCTCTCGCCGTTGGCAAGCACGGCCAGGCGGCGGTCGATATTCAACTGCGTCACGACCGTCCCGAACCGGGTCTCGATCTTGTGCGCCCTGTACCACCGGTCATCGAGTTCCTGCAATTTTTTGAGCTGGGGATTCTTTTCGCGCAGAAAACTCTTCGACAGAATCCAGCGCTTGTAAGGGGGAAACACTTCCGCGCCGATTAGCGTAACGGAGCCTCGCTTGTCATGGCGGCGAATTCCTTCACAAGCGCTCGCTCCTCCGATGCCGCTACCAATGATGAGATAATCGCGCTGAATCATATACGAATCGCACGATAAAAGATCAGGTTACCGGCTGGCGAGGGAAAAATTCAGCGCTTTCGCGCCGGCTGTTAATGGTTACAAAAATTACATCGTTACAAGGTCAATCTTTAAGACAGCACCAATGTAACTTTTGTAACGTTGTAACCTTCTTACCTTCACAGCACCGCCCGGCAGATTATTACGGAAGCGATCACGCCCGTGAGATCGGCCAGCAAACCCGCCGGGATGGCATGTCGCGTTTGCCTTATTCCCACGGCTCCAAAGTAAACCGCCGCAACGTAAAATGTTGTCTCCGTGCTCCCATAAATCGTCGCCGCCGTCAGACTAACGATGTTGTCAGGCCCCAGGCGATGAACAATGTCCGTGAGCAGGGCGAGCGTCGCGCTCCCGCTCAGTGGTCGCATCAAAGCCAGCGGAAGGAGGTCGGTTGGAAATTGCAGCGGCGTCAGGATTGGCGAAAGCAGGCGACTCAACAAATCGATGCCGCCGGCGCCCTTAAACATCCCAATCGCCACCAGCATCGTGACCAGGAACGGAATGATCTTCAAAATCACGGCGAAACCCTCTTTCGCACCCTCGACAAATTCGTCATAGACTTTTATGCCGCGCGCCGCCGCATAGAGCGGGAAGAAGCTAAGGAGAAACGGTATCGCCAGGATCGATAACGCGTTTACGCTGCGGACAAAGACATTCTGCGCGGCCACGTCTGGCACCATTGGCACACCGAACCAGGCTGGCGCTACCATCCGGACGAGAAGGACGAGGAAGAAAAGAACGAGCCCAATCAGCGCGATCAAACCCAAGATCGACAATCGTTTCGCTGGTTCCTGCGGAACGACGCTACTGTAGTCGCGGTCGGTGACCCCGGCTTCTTCTTTAATTTCCGCTTTCTCGTTGGAGCCCGCCTGAGGCGGGTCGCTGACCGCGATTGCTGTCGGCCGCGAAATCCAAAAGATCGGCAATTTCTCAAGGAGCTTTACCGAAATGATTGCAACGCTTGCTGCGCAAAGTGTCGCAAGCAGTGCGGTGCCGACAATTGCCGTTGGTCGCGTTGATCCGGACGCGGCCAGAATTGCGATCGCGGTCGCGGGAATCAATTGGACGGAGCTCGTGTTAATCGCCAGAAAAGTGCACATCGCATTTGTCGCCACGCCGGGCCGTGTATTAAGCGACTCCAGATCGCGCATTGCGCGCAAGCCCAGGGGCGTAGCCGCATTGCCCAAGCCGAGCATGTTCGCCGACATGTTCATGACCATGGAACCCATCGCAGGATGCTCGGGTGGAACATCCGGAAAAAGCCGGCGCATGATGGGACGCAGACCGCGCGCGATCTTCTGAACAAGGCCGGCCCGTTCGGCTAAGCGCATCACTCCCAGCCACAACGCCATGATCCCGATGAGCCCTAGCGCAATCGTGACCGCGGTTTTCGCGCCATCGAGTGCGCCCTCGGTCACATCTTTAAACCGGTCGTTCCAGCCGCCGATCGCAACCGCGAGCAACACCAGCCCAAGCCAAATGTAATTCAGCACGCGTAATGTTGTAGCCACGTCGCTGTGCGACGTCCAGTTTTAGACGCGCCACCTGCCTTCGCAATGCTTCGGCATGGCAGGCAGGCGCGTGGCTACAGCCGATATTATTGTTGCGTTGTCGATCTTTCCTTCGGCAGACTGGCCATGCGATGAATGAATCCGTCACTCAAATCAAAGACACGACTGGGAATCCGGCTCCGCTTGGCCTGCTCGGCTTCGGGATGACGACCGTGTTGCTCAATCTGCATAACGCCGGCTTCTACGAGCTCAACAGCATGATTCTGGCGATGGGAATTTGCTATGGCGGGCTGGCGCAAATCGTTGCGGGAATAATGGAATGGAAGAAAGGCAACACCTTTGCCACGACTGCCTTCACTTCCTACGGCTTGTTCTGGCTCTCCCTCGTCGTCTTGGTTGTCCTGCCAAAGACCGGATGGGGTACGGCCTCGAATGACACGGCAATGGCCGCGTATCTCGCCATGTGGGGGTTGTTCACCGCCATCATGTTTATTGGCACGTTGCGGCTCAACCGCGCGTTACAAGTCGTGTTCGCCACGCTGACGATTCTGTTCTTTATGCTCGCGATCGGCGATTACACGAATGCGAGTGCTGGTTTTAAGCACGCCACGGGCTACGAAGGAATCTTCTGCGGTTTCTCCGCGATCTACGCCGGCCTCGCGCTAGTGCTCAACGAATTATACGGCAGGACCATTCTTCCGCTCGGTCCGGTGAAAGGATAAGTATTATTTCGGCCCACGAATCACGCGAATAGACGCGAAACAGCAGCTTTCCGTTTCGTTTTATTCGCGTTCGTTCGCGTGATTCGCGGGCTACTGTTCTTTCAACAGCGTTGCCGCGAGCTTCAACGCTGATTCGCTTTTGCCACCGAGCATGCGCGCGATCTCTTCCTGACGTCCTTTCCCGCTGATCACGCGCAACTGCGAATAAGTTCGGCCGCGAACCACTTCCTTTGTCACCACGAAATGCGACGACGCGGTGGCGGCCACTTGCGGGAGATGCGTGATGCAAATCACCTGATGATCGCGGCCCAACGTTTGCATTTTCGCGCCGACTGCATGCGCAATCTCGCCGCCCACGTTCGTGTCGATCTCGTCGAACACGAGCAGGGGAATCGCGTCGTGCGCGGCCAGCGCGGATTTGATGGCCAGCATCAAGCGTGAGATTTCGCCGCTCGATGCGATGGCGCGAAGCGGCTTTAACGGTTCGCCCGGATTCGGCGAGAAAAGTAATTCCACCGCATCGAATCCGTTCGAGCGCGGTTCGTCGAGTGGATCGAGCTTTGCTTCAAATTCCGATTGGCGGAACCCCAGATCGCGAAGGTTGCGCCGGATGGTCTCGGAAAGTTTCGGTGCAGCCTTTGTCCGAAGCTTCCGCAATGTCTCGCCGAAGCGAGTCATTTGCTCACGGACATCTTCGATTTCTTTTGCGAGACGTTCCAGCTCGGCATCGCGCCCTTCGATTTTCCGCATCCGTTCGGCGGCGCGCTCGCCGAACGCAATTACGTCAGCTATGGATCCGCCGTATTTCCGCTTTAAGGTTTCGAAGAGTGAAACGCGCTGCTCGAGAGATGCGAGCTGTGCTGGATCGAGATCTAGTTTCTCAGCATAGATTGAGAGGGACCGCGCGATTTCGGAAAGCTCGACCACGCTTGCGGAGTGGGCGGAAGAAAGCTCCGCAATCGAACTATCGATCTTTTCCAATTCGCGCAACAGGCGCTGTGTCTCGGCAAGTTGGGACAGAACGGAATCGTCTGCTTCGGAAAGTTTGTTCGCGACCGCGCTCGCCAACTCGATCAATCGTTTACTGTTGCTGGCCAGTCTGTAGCGCTTGTCGATTTCTTCTTCTTCGTCAGCGACCAGATTTGCCGCCTTGATTTCGTTCGTTTGGTGGCGAAGCAGGTCGAGTTCCTGTTCGCGAGCCGTTTCTGCGGTGTCGAGCGCGGCATGTTCGGCAAGCAGCGCCTGCAATTGACGGTAATTCTTTCGATATTCGTCGAGCTGTTCTTCAGCGCGCGCGAACGAATCGAGCAGGCTCAATTGCTTCTCGGGCGAAAGCAAAGATTGGTGATCGTGCGGGCCATGGAGATCGACCAGATCGTCGCCGAGATTCTTTAGAACCGATAATGTGATTGGCGAACCGTTGATGAATTGGCGGGTGCCTCCGGTAGCCGAAAAGCTGCGTTTGATGATGAGATCGTTCTCGCATGGTTCGATCCCGGCCTGGACAAGCTGCGGATTGAGCTTTTGCAGGTCGCTTCCAGTCCAAATGGCTTCTACTGTGCAGGAATCCGCTCCGGTTCGGATGAGCGATTTGTCG
>WNFU01009135.1_pt1 | contig 11260 bp, 10 predicted proteins | sample 5400121 | NCBI WGS metagenome assembly WNFU01 (sample SAMN13153360, study PRJNA577476) | soil metagenome | isolation source: 100 cm soil or saprolite under grassland replicate 1 | place: USA:California | collected 2016-06-15
ACGGCTCGGTCCTCGTCAACTCCTCCAGCTCCGCGAGCACCTCCAGGTGCCTGCCGAGCTGGAGCTCCGCCTCGATCCGCCGGCCCATCGCCTGCAGCCGAATCTCGGTGAAGCGCGCCGCATCGGCCCGCGGCGGCGAATCCGCGGGAAGGTCGTCGAGCGGAACTCCGCGCCAGAGGGCCAGCGCGTCCTCGAGCAGGCGCAGGACTGCGTCGGGCGAGAGGCCGGGCTCGAGTGCCGCCTCGACGAGTCGCTCGAAGCGTTGAGCGTCGATCGCCTCCGCGTCGGCTCGGAGCACGTAGCCGGTTCCCTCCGTGTCGACGACGACCGTCGGCAGCGCGCGGCGGAGTTGCGAGACGTAGACCTGGATCGTGTTCGCCGCCGTCTCGGGAGGGGCGTCGGGCCAGAGGGCGTCGATCAGTGCCTCTCGCGAGACGATCCGGTTGACGTGCAGGAGCATCGCCGCGAGCAGCGCACGCGGTTTCCGCCCTGCCACCGCGATCGGCTCACCGTCTAGCTCGACCTGCAGCGGGCCGAGCAGGCGGAACTGCAGGCCTGATTCAGCTACACCCATCCCCGGCCACGCTACTCCAACACCGCTCGTAAATCAGTTCGGAGCCTGACCGCGCTCCGGCAAAGAGTGTGGGTACCCGTATGGCCGTGCGCCCGGCGTACTGGCACGCTGCACGGAGTGCAAACGACCGTCCTCATCGTCGACGACCACGCCGGCTTCCGCGCCAGCGCCCGCGCACTCCTGGAGTGCGAAGGGTTCCGCGTGGTGGCTGAGGCGGCCGACGGCGCCGAGGCACTCGCGGCCGTGGCGGACGAAGTGCCCGACCTCGTGCTCCTTGACGTCCAGCTGCCGGATACGGACGGTTTTGCGCTCGCAGCGCGCTTGACGTCGAACGGCTCGAGGATCAACGTTGTCCTCGTGTCCAGCCGCGACTACTCGGATTCCGCGCACCTGGTCGAGCGCAGCGGGGCCCGCGGCTTCGTCCCGAAGGCGGAGCTCTCCGGCGAGCGGCTGACGGCACTCCTCAGGTGAGTCCCCGCGGCGCGGTCGGCGTCGCAATTGTCACCGTCGGCTTCGCCGCCGGGGCCGTCGCGTTCGGGCTCACGAACGACCATGACGCAGGTCGGGGTCTCTTCGGGCTTGCACTTCCGGTGTTCGTCGGCCTCGCGTTTGTCAGCGCCGGCATTGCAGCCGCCCGACGGCGTCCGGAGAACCGCACCGGGACGCTGATGATCCTCACAGGGCTCACGTGGTTCCTCGGCGGGCTGGCGGCGTCGGACGAGCCGGTTCTGTTCACCGCGGGGTGGGTTCTCGATCCGCTGGCGATCGCATTGCTCGTCCAGCTCGTTCTCGCCTTCCCGTCGGGTCGGCTGGAGGCACGGGTCGAGCGTGTGCTGGCCGGCGCCGTTTACGTCGTCGCCCTCGGAACGAATTTCGGCTACCTCCTCTTTGCCGACCTCGATTCGGAATGCGCGAAAGGCTGTCCGGACAACGTGCTGCTCGTGACGGCAAATGACACCGCTGCGCACGCCGTGCTCGGCGTCGCGTCGGCGGCCGCGGTTGTCCTGGCGTCGGGGATCGTCGTTGTCCTCGTTCGCCGCTGGCGACATGCGACCCCAGCGTTGCGCCGCGAATTGGCGCCGGTGTTCGCCGCCGGCGGCACGTGTACAGCTCTCGTCGCCGCCAACCTCGCGTTTCAGACCACGGACGCGCCGGGGAACGGGGCCGTACGGTGGGCGATCCTCCTCGCCGTGCTGGCCGTGCCTGCCGCATTCCTGCTCGGTCTGCTGCGTAGTCGCCTTGCGACCGCCGTCGTCGGCCGGCTGCTGATCGAGACACCCGAGACGCTGACGCAGGAGCGGGCGCAAGGAGGTCTTCGCCGCGCGTTGCGCGATCCGACGCTGGAGCTCGCGTTCTGGCTGCCGGAGCGGGGGGTCTACGTCGATCCGGCCGGCCAACCGTTTTCGATCGCCGAAGACGACCTCCGCGTCTCGACGCCGATCGACGCCGAAGGGGAGCCGCTCGCGATCGTCGTCCATGACGCCGCGCTCGTGGACGAGCCCGACATGTTGAGGGGAGTTCTCGCGGCCGCGAAGTTTGTGTTGCAGAGGGACCGGCTCCAGGCCGAGCTCCGCGCCCGCCTCGCTGAGCTCCAGCGCGAACGAGACTTCGTCGCCACCGTCGTGAACGCAGCACCGGCGTTCTTCTGCGTGCTCGACCTCGAAGGACGAATCGAGCGATTCAATACGACGCTCGAGCGGGTCAGCGGCCTCACCGACAACGACGCGGTGCGCGGCCGTCACTTCTGGGACATCTTTCCGGCGGCTGACGCGGCCGGCGCTGCTCGAGAGGCAATTGCATCGCGCGCGGAAGGTGAGCTCGAGCACGAGTGGCGAGCCGCGGACGGCGGTTTACGGACCGTCAGCTGGCGGCTGACGGCTTTGCCGGACGCGAAGCTGCTCGTGAGCGGCGCCGACGTCACCGAACGCAAACGGCACGAGCAGGAGCTGCTGCGATCGCGCGCGCGAATCCTCGAGGCTGGCGACAAGGAGCGGCGCCGGCTCGAGCGCAACCTGCACGACGGCGCCCAGCAGCGTCTCGTCTCGCTCTCGCTCGCGTTGCGGCTCGCGCAGAACCGCCTTCCCGACGACGTCGAAGGCGTACGCGAGATCCTCAGCAACGCCGCCGACGAGCTTCTCGTGGCTCTGGAAGAGTTGCGCGAGATTGCGCGCGGCCTCCACCCGGCGATCCTCAGCGACCGGGGGCTGCAGGCCGCGCTCGACGCGCTTGCGGCGCGCTCGGCGGTGCCGGTAAAGCTGCACGTTCTGACGGAGGAGCGTTTGGCGGACAACGTCGAGGCCGCACTGTTCTACGTCGCCGCGGAAGCGCTGACGAACGTCGCCAAGTACGCGCAGGCGACGGAGGCGCACGTGCGTCTGGGGATCGTGCGCGATGCGGCGGTGATCGAGATCGAAGACGACGGCGTGGGCGGGGCGGATCCGGGCGGAGGCTCCGGGATCCGCGGGTTGATCGACCGCGTCGAGTCGCTCGACGGCCGTCTGGAGGTCCACAGCGCCTCCGGCGGAGGCACGATCGTGCGCGCGGAGATTCCCGTCGTCCGCGAGCCGGTGCCCGTGCACGGGGTCTAGGCATGCGCGTCGTCCTCGCCGACGACTCGGTGCTCCTCCGCGAAGGCATCGCCCGGCTGCTCGCCGACGCGGGCTTCGACGTCGTCGGCCAGAGCGCCAACGCCGAGGACCTGATGCTGAAGGTCCGCAGCTACTCGCCCGACGTGGCGATCGTCGACATCCGGATGCCGCCGACGAACACGACGGAGGGCCTCGAAGCTGCCAAGCAGATCCGCGAGAGCTACCCATCGGTCGGCGTGCTCCTCCTCTCGCAGCACATCGAGGCGGGCTACGCGCTCGAGCTCCTGCAGGACAATGCGGAAGGCGTCGGCTACTTGCTCAAGGACCGCGTCAGCGACGTGAACGAGTTCGCCGACGCCGTGCGGCGGGTCGGCGAAGGCGGCTCCGCGCTCGATCCGGCGGTCGTGTCACGTCTTGTCGGACGCCGGCGCGTCGACGATCCGCTGGCCGACCTGACGCCGCGTGAGCGCGAAGTGCTCGAGCTGATCGCGCAGGGCCGCTCGAACCAGGCGATCGCCGACCGCCTCGTCGTGACACCGCGCGCGGTCGAGAAGCACGTCACGAGCATCTTCGGGAAGCTGCGCCTGCCCGCGACGGCGGACGACCACCGGCGCGTACTCGCGGCGGTCGCCTTCCTCAGCAACTAGCGCGCAGCGTCCACGGCAAGCCGCGGAGGCGGCTTGCGAGGCGGCGCAAGACGCCCTCGCGTGCGCGGCGGCTGCGGCGCAACTCCAGGTCGATCGGATATCCGCGTGTCTGGTACATCGAGCTCTCCTCGGCTGTGGTCGAGTGCGCCGCGAAGGGTCGCGAGCATTGGCGGCCGCCGCCACGGGGACGCGACCGCCGCGCTCGTGACGGTTATCCGCCACGCGGGCATGGTTCGGTTTCCCCCACCCCGAGACGCCAGCCGGCCGCATTCCGCTTCAGCGGGACGGATGAGACCCTCGTGGTCTGATGCTCGCGTCCCTCTCCCGCCCGCACCGCGCCGCCGTGGAGGTCGGCCTCATCGCCTCCCTCTACGCGCTCTACGAAGCCGTGCGCGGTGCGGGCGACGCGAGCCTCGCGGTCGCCCGCGCTCACACCGCCGACATCGTTGCGCTCGAGCGCGTGCTTCACGTCTTCGACGAGCGCGCCGTGCAGGAGGCGTCGCTCGCCGTGCCGTATCTGCCGGCGCTGCTCGGCCTTGCCTACATGAGCCTGCATTTCGGTGCCACGACGCTCGCCGTGCGCTGGGTGTACCGCGAGCGCCCGCAGGCGTTTCCGCTCGTCCGGACGACGTTGATCATCTCCACCGCGCTCGCGCTGGCCGGCTACGTGCTGTATCCCGCTGCTCCTCCGCGTCTCGCAGGGCTCGGCTTCGCGGACACGGTCACGACGCACACCGGCCTGAACCTGAGCTCGGACCTGCTCGGAAGCTTCTACAACCCGCTCGCGGCCGTCCCCTCGCTTCACGTCGGCTACGCGCTGATCGTCGGCGGCGTTCTCGTCACGCTCGCGCGCCGCCGGTGGCTGCGCGTGCTCGGCGCGGCCTATCCCGCGTTCATGCTCTTCGACATCGTCGCCACGGCGAACCACTTCTGGTTCGACGCGGCGGCGGGCGGCGCGGTCGTCGTCGCCGGCTGGTGGATCGCGCGCGTGCTCGTGCGCGGGCCGCGACCCGCCGCGCAACTCCAGGCGGTGCCGGCATGAGACGGATCGGCGAGCGGCGCTTCTTCGCGATCGGCGCCGCGCTGCTCGCGCTGCACGTCGTCGACGACGGGTTCGTCCATCCCGAGCCCGGGACGGGCGCAGGTGATCATCTGGTCTCCACCGGCGTTCCGTTGCTGGCCGTCGCCCTTGCTGTCGTGGCGTATCGGAGCGCGCGGCCGTCGGTCCGCGCTGCGCTCTCGCTCGTGCTCGGTCTCGTGACGATCGGGATCGCGGCTGCGGTTCACGCGGCGCAGCTCGCGATGGGACCATTCGCCGGCGACCACTGGACCGGCTTGCTGCTCTTTCCCGCGGGCCTGGCGCTGCTCGCCGCTGCGTGGCTCGCGCGGAGCGAAGCGCCGCGACGGAGCCGCCGACGGCGCGCAGTGCTCGTGCTGCTCTGGGTGGGCGTCGGCTACGCCGTCGTGCTGCCGGTCGTCTCCGCGTGGTTCGTCACCCACAAGCCGCGGCAGGAGTCGTCCCTGACGATCGGCGCTCCGGCCACCGTGCGGACGAGCGACGGCATCCGCCTCTCGGCGCGCTACCTGCCGTCACGCAACCGCGCAGCCGTTGTCCTGCTTCCCGGACGAGCCGCCGAGGCGAAGCTGCTGGCGCGGCACGGCTTCGGCGTCCTCCTCGTCGAGCCGCGCGGCAACGGCGGCAGCGAAGGCGACGCGGGGCAGGGCTGGCGGTCGGCACAGGACGTCGAGGCGGCCGTGGATTACCTGCGCGCACGGCCGGACGTCGATCCCGAACGGATCGGCGGGCTGGGCTTCTCGCTCGGCGGCGAGATCATGCTGACCGCGGCCGGCGAAGGTGCGCAGCTCCACGCCGTCGCCTCCGAGGGCGCCGGCTTCAGGTCAGCGGACGACCTGTTGCTGGTGCACGACGCGCGGACGCTGTCGCAGGCGTTCTCGACTGCGGCGACCTTCACGATTGCCCGCGTCTTCTCCGGCGCGCGGCCGCCGGCACCCTTGCACGAGCTCGTCGAGCGCATCGCGCCGACACCCCTGCTGCTGATGCAGGCCGAGCACGGGCTCGGCGGTGAAGAGCGGAACGCCGTGTACTTCGAGCATGCCGGTCAGCCGAAGTCCTACTGGCTGATCAAAGGCTCGTCGCACACCGGCGGCCTCGACGCACGTCCGGCGGAGTACGAGCGCCGCGTGGTCGGCTTCTTCGACCGCGCCCTGTTGCGCGGCTGACCCCTCCTCAAACGGTGCGGCTGCCCGCACCGCAAGACACCAGCTCGCCCCATGGGCGCCGCGCCCGCCGAGCGAGAAGCTCTCCCCATGCAGTTCGTACACACACAGAGCTCCAAAGGAGGGATCCACATGACTGAACTCGCACGCCGCAGCTCGAACGGCATCGACGTCGCGCTCCTCTGGAGCCGGCTGACGAACCGCCTGTTCGTCGCGGTCGCAGACGACCGCACCGGCGACCGCTTCACCCTCGACGCGCCCGCAGATCGCGCGCTCGACGTCTTCAACCATCCGTTCGCATACGCGACTCGATAGGAAAGGAAGCAATGACACCTCTAGCACAGTCAAAGAACCTGGCGGCCCGGATGGGTCGCTGGAGCGCAGCCCACTGGAAGACCGCGGTCTTCGGCTGGCTCGCGTTCGTGGTCGCGGCGCTGTTCATCGGACAGTTCGTCGTTGCCCAGAAGAACATCGACCAGAAGGACACGAATGTCGGCGAAGCCGGGAGGGGCGACCACATCCTCCAGAACGCCGGCTTTCCGCAGTCCTCGCCGATCACCGAGATCGTCGTCGTGCAGAGCAAGAAGCTGACGATCGCCGATCCGGAGGTCCGCGGGGCCGTGAAGGACGTCGTCGAGGCCGTCTCCGGTTTCAAGACGATCAAGAACCTGCGCTCCCCACTCGATTCCGGCAACGAGGCACAGGTGTCGCCCGACCGGCACACCGCGCTCGTCGAGTGGGACATGAGGGGCACCCAGAAGGTCGCCGAGAAGAACATCGACCGGATCACCGCTGCGACCGACGCCGTCGCGAAGGCGCATCCCGGCATCTACATCGGCGAGGCCGGGTCGGCGAGCTCGAACAAGGCGCTCGAAGCGATGTTCCAGGACTCGCTCAAGGACGCCGGCATGCGCTCGATCCCGCTGACGCTCGCCGTGCTGCTGATCGTGTTCGGATCGTTCATCGCCGCAGGCGTCCCGTTGTTGCTCGCGCTTACGGCCGTCGCGGCGACGATCGGGCTCGTCGCGCTGCCGAGCCAGCTCGTTCCCATGGACAAGGACGTCGCCGCCGTGATCCTCCTGATCGGCCTCGCGGTCGGCGTCGACTACGCGCTCTTCTACCTCAAAAGAGAGCGTGAGGAGCGTGCCGCCGGCAAGAGCGAGCAGGCGGCGCTGGAAGCCGCCGCGGCGACCTCGGGCCGCTCGGTGCTGATCTCCGGCGTCACGGTGATCATCGCGATGGCCGGGATGCTGTTCAGCGGTGACAAGACGTTCATGTCGTTCTCGATCGCAACGATGATGGTCGTAGCGATCGCGATGGTCGGCTCGCTGACGGTGCTGCCGGCGCTGCTCTCGAAGCTCGGCGACCGCGTCGAGCGGGGACGCATTCCGTTCCTCGGCCGGCTGCGCAAGGAGCGGGGCGAGAACCGCGTCTGGGCGAGGATCCTGTCGCCCGCGCTCCGCCATCCCGTGATCGCGGCGGTTGGCTCGGCGGCGGTGCTGCTCGTGCTGGCTGTGCCGGCCCTAGACGTCCATCCCGCGCAGTCGGGGCTCGACGCGCTCTCGAAAAGCGCGCCGACGGTCGGGACGCTCAACCGCATCCAGGATGCGTTCCCCGGCGAAGCCGAACCGGCATCGGTTGCAGTGCGGACCGATACTGATTCGACTGCCTTCAAGAACGCCGCCAACGAGCTCCGTGGCCGCGTCGTGAAGAGCACGCGGATGCACGGGCCGGTGGAGATCGAAGTCAACCCGTCGCACACCGTTGCCCGCATCGACGTCCCGCTGAAGGGGAAGGGTGTCGACGAGGCGTCCAACGCCGCCTTGCGCGAGCTGCGCGAGGAGGTCGTCCCCGCGACGATCGGCCGTATCCCCGGCGCCGAATATGCCGTCACCGGCGGCACCGCGGCGTCGGCCGACTTCAGCCACGCGATGAAGCGGTCGGTGCCGATCGTGTTCGGGTTCGTGCTCACGTTCGCCTTCCTGCTGCTGCTGGTCACGTTCCGCTCGATCGTGGTCGCGGCGAAGGCGATCCTGCTCAACCTCCTGTCGGTGGGCGCCGCGTACGGCGTGCTGGTCGCGTTCTTCCAGTACGGCTGGGGCGAGGGCATCCTCGACTTCAGGTCGAACGGCGGGATCGCGAACTGGCTCCCGATGTTCATGTTCGTGATCCTGTTCGGGCTCTCGATGGACTACCACGTGTTCATCCTGAGTCGCATCCGGGAGGCGTTCGACCGCGGGATGTCGACCGATGAGGCGGTCGAGCACGGGATCAAGACGACGGCCGGCGTGGTCACGAGCGCGGCGGTCGTGATGGTCGGCGTGTTCCTGATCTTCGCCACGCTGCCGTTCCTCGACTTCAAGGAGATGGGGATCGGCCTCGCAGCGGCGGTGCTGATCGACGCAACGCTCGTGCGGGCGTTCCTGCTGCCGGCGACGATGAAGTTGCTCGGCGACTGGAACTGGTACCTGCCGAAGTGGCTCGAGTGGCTGCCGCAGGTGAAGCACGACACGGTTCCCGAACAGGCGCCGGCGCTCGCGCCTACGGCGTAGCCTCGAACGATCGTGGCCGGACCGGGCCCCGCGCAGGCGGGGCCTGGTTCACGGCATAAGAATAACGTATGCTTATGACTCGGATTAGGCGACAGTGGTATCATCGCTGCGTTGGCTTCCGCCCTTTCTTTCGACGTGCTCGTGATCGGCAGCGGGGCCTCCGGTCTCGCCGCCGCGGTCTCTGCCGAGCGCGCGGGCGCGCGCGTCGCGCTCGCGGCAAAGGGCTCGTTGCAGTCCTGCAACTCGGCGAAGGCGCAGGGCGGCATCCAGGCCGCGTTCGGCGAGGACGACTCGCCGGAGCTGCACGCGGAGGACGTCTGGAAGTCCAGCCACGAGACGGCCGACCACAGGCTCGTCACCGTGCTCACGACAGAGGCGCCGTCGGCGATTCACTGGCTCGAAGAGGTCGGCGTCGAGTTCACGCGTGAGAACGGCGGCTACCGCCTCGCGCGCTGCGGCGGCGCCTCGCGCAAGCGGCTGCTGCAGGTCGGCGACCGCACCGGGCTCGCGATCACGACCGCGTTGCGCGAGACGGTCGAGGCCGGCTCAGGCACCTCATTCACGAAGAGCCCACTCCGTTCGCTCGAGCCGCGTGCGAACGGCTGGCGCGCCGTGTGCGGCGAGCACGTCATCGACGCCGGCACGGTCGTCCTGGCGGCCGGAGGACGCTGCTTCAAGGAGGCGAAGGAGCGCGGCGAGTTGTCGACGAACCATCCCGGCGCGACGGGTGAGGTGACGAAGATCGCGCTCGACCTCGGTGCAGAGGCGCGCGACCTCGACGCCTTGCAGTACCACCCGAACGGCGGCGCGTGGCCCGCGAACATGCAGGGCTACTCGATTCCGGAGACGACGCGCGCGTACGGCGCCGTGCTCTTGAACGCCGACGGCGAGGAGTTCACCGACTCGCTTGCGCCTCGCGACACGGTGTCACAGGCGATCTTCGACGAGGTGGCGAAAGGGAAGGGCGTGGAGACGCCTGACGGCCGCCCCGCGGTCTCTCTCGACACCACGCGCATCGCCGAGCACGACGCGGAGATCTCACTCCCGTACATGCTCCGGCGTTACCGCAGCGGCGGCATCGATCCGCTGCGCGAGCCGATCCTCACGTATCCGGTGCTGCACTACCAGAACGGCGGGCTCGTCATCGACGAGCACGCCGAGACCACCGTCGAGGGTCTGTACGCTTGCGGCGAGATCGCCGGCGGCACCCATGGGCGAAACCGGATGATGGGCAACTCACTCCTCGAGTGCTGCGTGTTCGGCCGCCGCGCGGGCCGCGCCGCGGCGGAGAAAGCGAAGGCTGCATGAGTACGATCGAAACCGATCTGCAAGGCGCGGTCGAAGACGCCGCCGCGCACCTCTACGTCTGGGCGCTGAAGGACATCCCGCAGGACCTGCGCGACGCGCTCGACGAGGCGCGGGGGCGCGAGACGTCGGTGCCGGGCAAACGCGTGCTCGAGACGATTCACCGCAACGTGATCATCGCCGACAGCGAGAACAACCTCGTCTGCCAGGACACCGGCATCGCCGTCTACTCGTGCCGCGTCGGCGAGCACTTCCCGCTGCATCCGGCGCGCATCTACGAGGCGCTGAAGGCCGGCACCGCGCGCGCGACGATCGAGCACCCGCTGCGCTCGAACGCGGTGCACACGATCACGCGGGAGAACACCGGCCCGAACATCGGCTACCGGCTCCCGATCGTGCACTGGGACTTCATCCCCGACTGGGACGGCCTCGACGTGAAGTGCGTGCCGAAGGGCTCCGGCTCGGAGAACATGAGCTTCCTGAAGATGTGCGTCCCCGCCGACGGCGTGAAGGGGATCAAGCAGTTCGTGCTCGAGTCGATCGTCGGCGCGGGCGGCAAGCCGTGCCCGCCGGGCATCGTCGGCGTGGGGATCGGCGGCTCCGCCGACTACGCGATGTACCTCGCGAAGGAGGCGATCGCGCGGCCGATCGGCACCCGGAATCCGGACCCGATCGTCGCGCAGCTCGAGGACGAGCTCTTCGACCTGCTGAACGAGACCGGCATCGGGCCGATGGGCTTGGGGGGCGACGTCACGGTGCTGCAGTGCCACATCGAGCATGCGGACACGCACATGACGCTCAATCCGGTCGGGGTGAACTACCAGTGCTGGGCCGCGCGTCGCGCGTCCGCGCACGTCGGCGCCGACGGTTCCGTCGACTACGACAGGGAGTTTTGATGGCCACGCACGAGGTGACCTTCCCGATTACCGACGAGCAGGAAATCCTCAAGCTGCGCGCCGGCGACGAGGTGACGGTGCAGGGCCACATCATCGGCATCCGCGACCGTACGCAGATCCGCATCTTCGACCAGGGCGTGGAGCCGCCGATGGACCTGCGCGGCGCGTTCCTCCTCCACACGGCGCCGGGCGTGCGCAAGATCGCGGACGGCAAGTACGAGAAAGTTTGCATCGGCACGACGACGAGCGCGCGCATGGTGCGCTTCACGGAGCCGCTGGGCGCGCAGTACGGCGTGCGCGCGATCTGCGGCAAGGGCGGCTTCCCCGACGACGCGATCGAGCCGATGCGAAAGCTTGGGATGGTCTACTTCGCGATCGTCGGCGGCGCCGCCGCGCTCGAGACCACGCAGATCGAGGAGATCGAGGAGGTCGCGTGGGAGGAGCTGATGCCGGAGTGCCT
>WNFU01011064.1_pt1 | contig 11259 bp, 7 predicted proteins | sample 5400121 | NCBI WGS metagenome assembly WNFU01 (sample SAMN13153360, study PRJNA577476) | soil metagenome | isolation source: 100 cm soil or saprolite under grassland replicate 1 | place: USA:California | collected 2016-06-15
TTCTCCGGGTCAAATTCCTCCGTCGTGTGAATGCGCAGACCGACGCGCCAGGCGAGCTTTTTCGCGAGTGGAACCAGAGTCTTGAGCTCGCCCGGCGAATCAAAGTTCACCGACAGGCCGCTTACCGGGTATCGGTTCAGCCACCGGTGTTTGGCGGGTCCATTGATCAGGATTCGTTCCGCTGAAAAGCCTTCTTTGAACGCCGCCAGCAATTCATATTCGCTGACGACTTCGATGCCGTGCCCTTGCCGACGCCACCACTCCAGCAGCGGTCGAACCGGTTGTGTTTTGCAGGAGAGCCAATGCCGGACCGGCACGGTGCGGTTGAGCGTTTTCAGTTCATCCAGGGCCTCGCGAAGCGGATTAACGGAGAACAGGTAGAACGGTGTTCCGTGTGACCGGAGGGCGCGGCCCGCCAGCGCGCGCCAGAAACGAATGGACTTTTGCGTGTGCCCGAAGCGCAAGCCCGTTGGCGGCCTGGACGGTGGGCGTTTCATGTCCGGGGAAGCGCGCTGTCCACGTCGCGGCGCCTTTTCATCATCGTCTTGGAACAGCCATCGTGGTCGGCGTCCGGCGATCGTCAGTCAAACGCCAGCGCGGCGAGGTGGGTCCGCCGCCGTATCGCCTCCGCCAGGGGGTTCAATTCCTCCGCGCTCAACTTTGTCGCGAAGAGTTCCGGCGTCGGACGGGCGACCGTGTAGGCATGCACTTCTTTGATCCTGCCGCCGGCGCGCACGATCTCGTTCAGACGGTCGCAGTAGGCGTTCAACTCCGCTTCAGGCATTCTCTCGCCGCGGATCCTGAGGAAGAGGCTTTGAATCACGATCGGACGGACGCGCGCGGTCTCGAGCAGGTTTTTCAAAATACGGTCGAAACGAACGGTCGTGCGGTTCACCAGCTTGAAATAGGCTTCGGTGCCGGCATCGAGTTTGCCCCAGACTTCGCCCTGGTTGGCCTCCATGATTTCCAGGCCGCGCTTCACGTCCGTTTTGTCCAGGCCGGCGGCGTCGGTAATGAGAACGATCCGGGTTTTGTCGAGGCGCTCCCGGCGTTTCACTTCGGCCACCGCCTCCACGCACTCGGCGAAGTTGTGGATCAGGGTCGGTTCGCCGTCGCCGCTGAAGGAGATATGCTTGATGTTGCGCGTAATGAACGACGGGAGTTCGTTGAACTTCGGTTCCTTGGCCAGCCCGCCGTCGCGCACGAAATGAATCATGGCCTTCAATTCGTCCCGCATCTGATTCAAATCCAGGCGTGACACTTTGCCCGGAACGTTGCGGTCCACCTCGCAATAAACGCAGTCGAAGTTGCAGGTCTTGTCGGGGTTCAGGTTGATGCCGAGGGAGAGACCGCCCGATCGTCGTGAGATGACCGGATAAACGAACGTGAAATCGGCGAACTGGCGTGAATGGTCCCGCACCGCGGCGAGATGGCTGCGAATCTGGATTGGCTTGTCGGCCACGCGGCGAATGTAGCCGCTGGTTCACGGCTGCGCCAGTGAATCCGGCGCGTCGGAAGAACTGTCAGGCCGCGCAAAAGGTCTGAACCTGCGAGCGGCCCCCTCACCCCATCCCTCTCCCCCTCCGAGGGGGAGAGGGTGCCCGATGGGCGAGTGAGGAGAGGATACAGTGGCTTGCCTCTGTGACGCCTATCCTGGGGCAGCCGGCGCCAACACCGGGTTTCTTTGAAACGAGCGCAGCGCCAACAGCAACGCGGCGAAGATCATCACGGAACCGGCGAAAAACGCCATGCCCGGCACGTAAGCCGGCGCCCGGGGATGGACGAAGTAGCTGAAGAGGCGCGTCGCCACCAGCGGGCCAAGGATTCCCCCCAGGCTGCCGAGGCTGTTGAGCGCGCCCTGCACGGCCCCCTGTTCGTTCAACGGCACCTGGCGCGAAACCAGCCCCTGCAGGGCCGGATTGGCGATGGCGCCAAAAGACCCGACGATGATGACCGCGTAAATCATCCAACTTTTCGTCGCCAGGCCGTAAGCCGTCATGAACACCGTTCCGTTGATCAAGCCGACGACGATCGCGCGTCGTTCGCCGAGCGCGGGCACGATCCGGCGCGCCAGCCCGCCTTGCACGATCGCCGCCATGATTCCCACGACGGCGAGGGAGGCCCCCACCTGCCCGCTCGTCCAATGATAGCGGTGATCCACGTAAAGCACCCAGGTGCTGGGGAACACCTGATGCGCCAGGTTGAACAAAAAATAAGTCGCCGTCAGCCCGAGCACGATCGGATAACGCTTCAGGGCGACCAGCGAACCGACCGGGTTCGCGCGCGACCAATCGAAAGCGCGGTGCTGTTCGCGCGGCAACGATTCCGGCAGGACCAACAGGCCGTAAAGCCAGTTCACCAGTGTCAGCCCGGCGGCGACCAGAAACGGAACCCGCAAGCCCAGGTTGCCGAGCAGCCCGCCCAGCGCCGGTCCGGCGATGAACCCCAGGCCGAACGCCGCGCCGATGAGGCCGAAGTTGGCCGCCCGTTTTTCCGGCGGACTGACATCGGCGATGTAGGCGCTCGCGGCAGTGATGTTGGCGCCGGTGATGCCCGCGACGATGCGCCCGAGAAAAAACCAGGGAATGCTCGGCGCGAACGCCTGCAGCAAGTAATCCAGCCACGAGCCAAACAAAGAGCCGAGAATCACCGGTCGCCGGCCGAACCGATCCGAAAGACTGCCCAGCACCGGCGCGCAGAGAAACTGCATGAGCGAATAGAGCGCCACCAGCCAGCCATACACGCCCGCCGCCGCCGACTCATTGCCGCCGGAAAGCTCCTTGATGAGCTTGGGCAAAATCGGGATGATCAATCCAACGCCGAGGATGTCGAGAAACAGCGTGACAAAGATGAAACCGAGGGCGGGTTTGCGGGAGTTCACAACGGGACAAGGCTGGTGCTCATTCCGCCCATCTGTCGCAACACTTTTTATGTTCGAGGCGGGTGCCGGCCGTCGTCCCCAGTCACGCCCTGGAGCGCCGCGTCGGCGTGCTCCGATTCGGCCTTCGCCACCGCTGCGGCGAGATGGCTGCTGATCTGAATCAGCCGGTCTGACATGCGGCGAATGTAGCCAAAGCCTTCAGGTTGCGCCAGCGTAACCTGAAGGCCGGGGCTGTGAATCACGGCTCGCGGGGACGCCCACTCTCCCATAATCTCATTGATTGCCCAATGATTTCGTCCAATTCTTCTTTCGTTGTGCCGCTGCCGAACGTGAAGCTGCCGGTGAGATGTTTCCAATCCTCGAGCGACAGGCCATAGAGTTCGCGGGCGATGAAGACTTCCAGCGCGGCGCGTTCCTCCACGTTGCGTGGATTTTTCAAAAGCCTGTCCGCCGCAGCCGCGAGTCGCTTCTGCACGGCGGGCTTCAAGTCGGGAACGGGTAGCTCGTACAGATGATGAACGCTGACACCGGTAGAAACCTTGCTGCGAACGTAAAAATTTAACGTGAGCGAATTCATGAGTGCAAGCAGCGCGAGAGCGTCTTGAAGTGGAACTTCTTGTTGTTCCAACGTTCCTTCCGCTGCCAGACTGTAGCGGCATGGCGTCAAATACATCAACTTGTGACTGAAACACGCGCGAGCGGGAAGAATCGAAGCAATAAGAGTCCGCTCGTTAGTCGAGCTTCCAACCTCGCGATAAGCCAGTCTTTCAAATTCGTAGTGAAGCTTGAATTTTCGCTTCTTGAACACCGCTCGAATCGCTTCTTCCAACGCGTCCCGCGTTTTAGGCAGAGGTTTTCCATCGAATACCTTCGTCCTGTTGTCGCGGATAAAATCGGTGATCCGGAAGATCTCCTTGCGCAACAGTTCAATGCGGACCTCCGGCTCCTCAACAAACCAAGAAGAGGGCGAGAACTTCGCGTCATATTGAGAGATCGATTTGCCCTCTAGCAGAGGCATTTCAGACGAAGTCAGTTTCTTACTGCCAATCTTGTGCAAGAATCGAGCATCACCCGTCAGGTGAAGCTCGCGTCGGAACTGATAATCGAGGCTTCCAAGCAAATGGTGATTACCGCGAATCTTTCTGCCGAGGTCATAGTCGGCGGGCGAACGGAATTCCATGAACGCAAGATTGTCGGGTGAAAAGGCCGAAACCATCTCTAAGCTGTAACGAATTGGCGTTGCGAAAGCATCTTTTGGGTCGTGAAGGTAAAACCGCGCGTCGAAGGCGTGGTCTCTTGGCGAAGCGGCGCCCTTGACGATTTTGAAAAAGCCGAATTTGAACTGTGGATGAACGTCCGGGAAAATTTGCTTCCTCTTTTCTTTGCCGTGTTCATCAACTTGTCGCCAGCCCTTGTTTTCAAACGAGGTCAATTCATCGAGGCGGTGTTCGCTGATAAACCAGCGGCGGAGGTCGGCACAGCCTTCATCGGTCTGGAATCCGCTCGGAACGAGCAGTGAGAATTGCCCGCCCTGTCGGACCAGCGAGAGATCGCGCTCGATAAACAGCTTGAACAAATTCCAATCGCCCGTGCCCTGTCGATGGTATTGCTGACCGAAGAATTCCTTGTGCCGTTCGTGGTATTCCTCGTGCTCGCGCCAGCGGGCGGCAAACTCCGGGTTCGCTTTCAGTTCCTGTTCAAACCACTCGTTGAATGCCGGGCCTTCCATGCCCATTTTGCTGAACTGAGGCTTATCAGGATTGAGTTTGGCGGCGAATTCCTTGCGGATCGGCTTGAATCCTTCCCACGGGGGATTGCCGATGATGCCGTCGAACCCTTGCGCATCGGCGGAACGTGATTTGCCGTCCGCGTTAAACCAGCACGGCCAGAAGTTGAGCGCAAAAGCGCCGGGATCGGACGGCAGACTTTCGTTCTGGAAATGCTCGATCAGGTTGGCGCGGATTCTGCCGCGTAAAGCCAGCGCTTCAGCGAGCGGCGCGTGGTCCATCGGGTTCTCGACGTAACGCTGACGCAGGGTGCAAAGTTTCCTGATCTCGGCCTGATGATACTCAGCGAGCCAAGCGGCCTGTTTTTCGAGTTCCACGTCCACCAGGGAGTCGGCGGCGAGAAAATTCAGCTCCAGGTTCGGCAGAATTCTGACGACGTCGGTCTTGAGCAGCCGGTAGTTGTAGTCGGCGGGGGAGAGTTTGACGGCTTCCTTCCAGATGTTGGTCTTGGCGACTTCGAGCGCGCCGGGGTCCTTGTCCACGCCAAAGATGTGGCGAAGGAGTATTTGAGCGATGAGAATGCGTCGGTTGTCGAGCTGATGGCGGCGGCGGAACGCAAGGGCGGCTTCGACATTCGGCGGCATTTCGCCGAGGAACATTTCACCGTTTTCCGGCCGGAGCATTTTATTGACCCACGCGGTGGCCTGATCAACGCGCTGGTATTCCCGCCAGAAAGCGCGCAGGACTTTGATAAGGAAACCGCCGCTGCCGCAGGCGGTGTCGGCGACGCGAATTTCGGCGAGTTGCGCCATCAGCGCGTCCGCGCGGGCGAAATCGCATTTCTGGCTGCTGACGTTCCGGCAAATATCCTCGACCATCGGGCCGGCGAGAGATTGGACGAGCGAATCCGACATCGGGCCGGTGATGCCGGCGGGCGTATAGTAGATGCCTTCGTCTTTGCGGTTGGCGGCGAGGAACATTTCGTAACTCTTGCCGAAGATGTCTTCGTCAATGCGCCGGTAGTTGTAGTGGACGATGCCGCGGCTGGCAGTTTGGTTCCACGCGTCGATACCGAGCACGAAATTGAGTTTGTCACAGAAGCGCTGCAGATTGGCGGGGTCCTTGTCCAGGCGATCCCAGACGCGCGCGGAAAAAATCTCGGTGTCGTAGTATTCGTCGAAGAAGTCCTCGAATTCAGCAAGGAATTTGGGAACAACGCGATGCGGACCTTTGGCTTCCCAGCGGTGGGTCTGGCGCGTGTATTCGTCCTGGGTAAAGCGGTAGGGCACCAGGCCGAAGTCTTCAATCGTGCGGGCGAAGATCAGCTTGTTAATGAGGAGGATGATGGATTCGGCGGCGAGTCCCGGCGGCGTCCATTTGATCTTGTCGAACTCGTTGAACCAGATTTTGAGGTCTTCAAAGAACTGGCGTTCCAGTTCCGGCTTGTCCGCCGTGTCCTCGACGCGGCGCAAGGTGTCGAGCACGCTGCGAGTTTCGCGGCAACGATTGAGAAAATCAGCGAACGGCATTTCGGCGAACGGTTTGTTCTCAAAGTAGAAATCGCGCGCGCTGAAGAACCACGCGGTGCGGAGGTCGGTGAGAGTCAGATACTCATGGTCGCGAAGATACTTTTTGACCTGCGCGACGTGGTTTTTCGGGTTCGCATCGCTGCGCCAAAGCGCATTCGGGCCGTCCCGCAGAAACAGCGGCTTGAGTTCAAGCTGCATGGGCTCGCCCATGCGCTCGGGCAGCATGAAATCCACGACGCCTTCCGCAACGCCGACTTGTCCCGTCGGCTGAAATCCCAGAACGTCTTTGCAAAGCGCCGTAAAAAGGTCTTCGGCGGCGGATTCCGGCTTCGCGCCATTTTTCAAGTCGAGCGCATACTTGTGAATCGGCGCGTAACCGGAAACAGGCCTTGCCTCGGGCGCGCGCGGCAGGAATTCGATGCGTTCGCGCCCGGTGAAATCACGAAGAGCTTGTAGAATATCGTCTGGTTTCACCCTGGGCGAGTTTGTGTGAGTGAACCGTGAAATGCAACCACCGTGTCGGAACTACATTCCCATGATTTGATAACCGCAATCGACGTAAATGACCTGGCCGGTGATGGCGGCGGCGCCCTCGCTGGCCAGAAACACGCCCGTCGAGCCGAGTTCGTCGGGAAGGACATTGCGTTTGAGTGGCGCATGGGCTTCGTAATGTTTGATCATTTCTGTAAAGCCGGCGATGCCGCGCGCGGCCAGGGTGTTGACTGGACCGGCGCTGATGCAGTTGACGCGGATTTTCTTCGGGCCCAGGTCATAGGCGAGATAACGCGTGCACGCTTCGAGCGACGCCTTGGCCACGCCCATCACGTTGTAGCGGGGCACAACCTTCTCCGCGCCGTAGTAAGTCATGGCCAGCAGGCTGCCGCCTTCGGTCATCAACGGCGCGGCGCCGCGCGCCAGCGCCACCAGCGAATAAGCGCTCACGTCGTGCGCGACGCGAAACGCCTCGCGGCTGGTGCCGACGAAATCGCTTTCCAGCGCCTCCCTGGGGGCGTAGGCCACGGAATGCAGCAGCAGATGCAACCGGCCGAATTTTTTCCCGACCTCATCGAACACGCGGGCAATGTGGTCGTCCCGGCTCACGTCGCATTCGATCAGCGGTGTGTCGGGGCCGAATGTGCCGGCCAGTTCCTCGACGTTGTCCTTGAGTCGTTCGCCCTGGTAGGTGAAGGCGAGCCGGGCGCCCGCCTTGTGCCACGCCTGAGCGATGGCCCAGGCGATGGAGCGTTTGTTCGCCACACCAAAGACGATTCCGAGTTTGCCGGCGAGCAGTGACATATTCGTTAAAGCGTTAAAAAGGTTTAATCGTTAAAAATGTTGCCGCTAGCAGCAGGCAAATTTTTCGCGAGCGGCAAGCTTGATGGTTGTTATGACGTTCTCAAGGCATCAGGTTGTCAAGTTGCGAGTGCGAGCGTTCCGACCTGAATACCTGGAAACCCGTTACCTTTGGCAGCGCAGCCAGGCCAATCCCGCCAATCCGATCATCAGCATTCCGCTCACCGCCCAGGCGCTGCCGGCGGGCGCGTTGGGGAAGAAATGCAGCGCGGCGGCGCCGATGGCCGGACCGGCGCAACTGCCTGCGCCAATCGCCGCTTCATGAAAACCGCCGTGCTCACTTTTATTCCCGCCAACGTCCATCGCATAAAACAGAGACGAGTAATAAATCAGGCCGACGGCGAGCCCAAAGACCAATTGCGCCGCCATCAACAAGGGCAGGTCCGGCGCCAGCAGGAGGAGCGCAAAGCCGGCGACCATGGCCGAGTAGGCGCCGATCAGCCAGCGGAAACTGTAATGCCACCCCGGCCATAACCGGAGCAACGCAAACGCGCCGATCCGCGCGAAAAGCCATGCGGAACAGAAGAAGCCAGCAAACATGGGCGAGAGTTTCAGCTCTTTGGCGATGCTCGGAGTGACGGCGATGACGGTGTTGATGGCCAGGTAGGCGAACGGGTTCGCCAGCCAGGCCATGGTCAGAAACGCCCTGGCTTTGCCGATGGGACGCGGGTTCAATGGGGGATGACCGGCCTGAAGGTCGATACTTTCCGCGGCCGCGATTGAACCGCCGGCCGGCCGGCTTTTCTCCAGGCAGAAGACCAGCGCCAATTGCGCTGCCTGCATGACGGACGGAACCAGGAACAGGCTGCGCAGGCCCAGTTTCTCCAGCATGGCGCCGCCCGTGAAATAGGCGATGGCGCCGCCGCTCGCCCAGACGATGTTGTAAATGCCCACCGCCCGCTGCAGTCGCGTTGGCGGTTCGCCCTCGCTGACCATCGCCTCGAGCGTCGGCCAGGTGAAACACATCCCGATGTTGCAGATCACCATGACAACCACGTGACCGGCGACGGTATCGAGCCGGCTGCCGAGGGCGAGGACAGCGGCCATGACGAAAAAGCCAACCCGCAATGAGAGGAAATAGCCGCGCCTGTGCGCGAACCGTCCGCAGGAAATCGACGCAAAAGTGTAAATGAAACCGAGCAAAGCCGCGAGAATCAGGTTCTGCATTCTGCCGAAGCCGAACCGCTCCTGCATGAAGAAATAAACGTAGTAAAAGTAACAGGTCGTGGCGACGGAATTGAGACCGGCCAGCACGAAAATGCCGGCTTTGACCGGGTGCGAATACATGTGTGGAACGTGGCGGGAAAAGCTCAAAGCCTAAAGCTCAAAGCTCAAGATAAATTTCAAGTCCCAAGCTCCAGTCAATGGGTTCCGGGGTCAAAGCCGGGGAATTTTTTGAAGCTTTGCCATTGGAACTTCTCTTGAGCTTTGAGCTTCGGATTTGGAGCTTCAGTAATCATACAGCCCTGAATCGTGGGTGTAGCCACCGCCACCGGGCCCGGCTCCGCCTTCCGCGCGGCCCATAAAATCGCCCAACAGATCGCCCATGTCGGCCTCGATTTTCTCCGGGTCTTCGCCGGCTTCGAGCCGTTTGATGGCGACATCGAGTTCCACGGGCACAGTGCCGGGCGGCATGAGGTCCTTCATCTTCCGCATCATATGGGCCATGTGTTTCGGATTGTTCTCGTCGATGTGCTCCATGTCTCGTTCCAGTTCGTTCATGGCGCGCTGCATGCGCGGATCGTCAAAATCGGGCATCGGCTCTTCGTCTCCCGCGTCAGCGTCACCCTTTGCGGCCGGCTCTTTCAATCCTTTCGTCATGGCGAAGCGGCTCATTTGTTTGATCATTTTCTTGTTGCCGCATTGGGGACAGGCCGGCAACCGATCGGGATTCATCCGTTTGGAAAGGAAGTTGAAAATCCTTCGGCATTTCGGGCAGGCAAATTCGTAAATCGGCATATGGAAATTTGACCGGCGTTCGGCTGTTTACATTCCAAATAACCCCGTGCCCGTCAAGCCGGATGGATGACCCTCTAGTGTGGTGTCCCTGACGCTTGTTTACAATAATGCGACTAAAGGCGAAACAGAATGCCCCCTCACCCGTCCTTCGGACACCCTCTCCCCATCCGATGGGGAGAGGGTGTCCGAAGGACGGGTGAGGGGGCGGTTCAGACACTCTGATTGGAAACGCATTTTTGTGACGCTACATTAGGGCGCAAAACTCGCGCGATAGAACCGCCGGCCGGGCAACGGATTGGCCTCCAGGTATTCCAAGGGGCGATTGCTTTGGATCAAGGTGCTCGCTACGACCCAATTGGTCAGTGCGGAAGAGGAATCCAGCCGGTAAGGACCCAATTGGTCAGTGCGGAAGAGGAATCCAGCCGGTAAGTTCGTCCGGCGCCGCCACTCATCCGCAGCAGAGGTTGGCCGCCGTTGAACGCGGAGATTTTCAAAGCGAAGGGAGAGAGTTCATAACAACCCATGTCCGGCGCGCCGCCGGAAGGGCGCAAGTTGCCTTCCAGATCGGCGGTGACGGTCGGTAATGTTTGCGCGAAGTCCACTGCGGACGCGTTGGTGAGCAAGTGATAGTTCCCCACGGTTGTGTCCACGAACAGGTTTGTCAGCGTGCCGGTGATCGAGTGCAACTCGCGCCCTTGCGCCTGCCATTCCGCGAGCGTGAGAATCGCGTTATCATCCGGGGTGATTCGCGTCACAACATTGTAATCGCTGTCCGTGTTGGCGACGTCGTTTGCGTCGCCGAAGCGCAGGCCGCCGCGGAAAGAGTGGCGGGTGAGCAGGATGTTGTTGCGGGCGACGTTGGTACCGGTGGTCTGGAGGAAGTTCAAATCCCATCGGCCGTCGGCGGCCATATCAATGGTGTTATGATAAACCTGATTGCCGCGCGGTCCTTCGGCGCCATCGATCTGAAACAGGATGATGCCCGAGGCATGGTTGTTGAAGAGAAGATTGTTCCGGATGACCGAATCCTGCACGCCGTCCAGGTTCACCGCCCCGCCACCGCCTGCGCCATTGTTGTAGAGAACGTTGTTCTCGATCAACGCGCCCGTGATGATGCCGTCGCCGGGTTGGATGTTCACGTCCGCGTTCAACTGGATGCCGCTGCCGAAATTGTCGTGGCAACGATTGCCGCGCAGCGTCGGGCGATCCCCGCTGTTCGACACGTAGATGCCGTGTTGGGCGGCGCTGGCGTAACATTCATTGTTTTCAATCAGGAGATCGTCGGAAAAGTCGGTGAACAAACCCCAGGTCGCGTTGTTGCCCAAGACGCAGTTTCGCACCGTGATATGGGTTCCGCCCTCGACACGCAGGGCCGCCCGATTGGCATCAAATGAACGCAGTCCGTCAATGATCACAAACGCCGAGTCGATGATGTGAATCGTATCGCGGTTGTCGCCGCGGTCGGTGGTTTTCACAACCACGGCGTTCGTGCCGACGGAGCGAACGGTGATGGGCGCGCTGGCCGTGCCGGTCCTGGAATCCACGTCGAACCCGAGGTAAGCGCCGTCGGCGACCAGGATCGAGTCGCCGGGCGCGACCAACTCGAGTGCCGCGCGAATCTCGCGAAGCGGCTGCGCCGCCGTACCGGGACTGGTGTCCGCGCCGTTGGGCGTGACATAGAAGTTTTGGGCGGCAAACGCGGAAATGGCGCCGGCCAGAACGAGCAGCGCCGCCGCGAGCGTCCAGGCACCGTATTCCATCGCCCTCTCCATGAACCAGCGCACCCCCTCACCCCGTCCCTCTCCCCCAC
>WNFU01010715.1_pt1 | contig 11257 bp, 13 predicted proteins | sample 5400121 | NCBI WGS metagenome assembly WNFU01 (sample SAMN13153360, study PRJNA577476) | soil metagenome | isolation source: 100 cm soil or saprolite under grassland replicate 1 | place: USA:California | collected 2016-06-15
TGCTGCGCTTCCGCACCATGCAGGCCGCGCCGGCGATGCAGATCCCGGTCTTCATGATCCTGATGACGACCCCGGTCTACGTCCCCCGCGACCTGCTCCAGGGCTGGGTGGAGACCGCTTCGCAGCTCAACCCCGCGACGGCGATCGTCGAGGCCGGGCGCAGCCTGATGGCCGCCGACCCGTTCCACGTCGTCCTCGCCTTCGCCGCCGCGGCCGGGCTCGCCGCCCTGCTCGTCGTGTTCGCCGCGCGGGGGCTTCGCAAGGCCGAGGCCCAAGCCGCCTAGTACCCGCGTCCGTAAGTTCGCTCGGTTCGTCTAGGGCGGTTCGAGCGCCTTGGTGAAGTCGATGAAGAGGAACCGGGCTGTCTGTCGCCGGCCGGTTTCACGGTAGCCCGCGCTCTCGTAGAGTCGCCGGGCCGCCGTCTGCTGGTCGGTGGTGTCGAGGTGAATCACTCGGGCGCCGAGCGCCTGGGCTCGCTCTTCCAATCTCTCGAGCAAGAGACGGCCGAAACCTCGGCGCTGAAAGTCGGGGTGCACTCGCATGCGCGTAATCTCCGCCGCTTCAGCGGAGCGGAGAAGGAGCCCGCCCATCGCCACCAACTCGCCGTCGATGAGGCCGACCAGGAAATCACCGCCCGAGTCGAGGTAGGTCCCGCGTATGTCGCGAAGGTCGTCCTCCCACGGCCCGCGCCCGCCGTGCGCACCTGCTTCCTCGAGCGCCGCGTCATGCAGCTGCCACACGGCATCCGCATCGTTGTCGCAAAACGAGCGCAGCTCGAACACGCACCTATTTTCCTGCCCTGGCCAGAGGGGTCAGGCCGCGAGTCGTAGCCGAGGCTCGCGCTCGGTAAGCCGCGCCATCAGCTGATCGAGGTCGCGGCGGGTGAAGTTCCAGTCGAAGGGCTCGGCGACCTGCTGCCAGTGGTCCTGGAAGCCCATGATCCGCTCGGCGAGCGCCTCGAGCGAGTCGAAGTCCTTGGGGGTCAGCGCCTTGCGCTGGAGGATCGAGAAGTAGATCTCGATCTGGTTGAGCCAGGAGGCGTGGTAGGGGAGGTGGATCAGGCGCAGGTTCTCCCAGGCGCCCTCGAGCCGCTCGATCGAGGCGCGGCCGGCGTGGGCAGCGGCCGAACTTCGCCGCAGGGGACATAACTCCTCCCCACCCCGTCAGACCGAACTTGCGGCCGGGAGTACTAGCCGCAGTTTCGGAAATAGCCCCTTACTCCGCGGCCCCCCGGCCGTTTGTTCGGCATATGGGGATTGAAGTGCCGACCAAGGGGGTTTGAAGCGTGACGCGATTCGCGACGTGCGAGTGGGAGATCGAGCAGTCCGGGCGCACCGGCAGGGGGGTGCTGGAGCTGGAGCGGGCACTCGAGAGCCGCTACCTGGACCTGACGCGCCACGGCCACAGGGTCGCCCACCTGAGCGGGATCACCGCGCGGCTGATGGACCTCGACGAGCTCACCGTCGAGCGCATCCGGCTGGCGGGCGCGCTTCACGACATCGGCAAGGCCGCGATCGACGAGGAGGTCCTGCTGCAGCCCGACCCCCCGACACCCGCGCAGTGGGAGCAGATCAGGCAGCACCCCAGGATCGGGTTCGAGTTCCTGGTCCGTGCCGGCCTCGATGACATCGCGAGGTGGGTGCTCGCCCACCACGAACGGGTCGACGGGCTCGGCTACCCACGCGGGCTCGACGGCGACCGGATCCCACTCGAGGCCAAGATCCTCGCCGTCGCCGATGCCTACGATGCGATGCTCACCGATCGCGTCTACCGGGCCGCGATGCAACCCGAGCTGGCGATCGCGGAGCTGCGGGACTGCGCGGGAACGCAGTTCGATCCCACCGTGGTCGAGGCGTTCATCGCGGCGCTCGAGCTCGAGGTGCCCGCCCCGCCCTCGCTGGTCAGCTGCGTCGCAGTGGCCTGAGCCCCGCTCGCCGACCGTCCGATCAGCGAGTACGCTGACGGCGCGGCCGGTTGGTCGCGGGCAGATCACGTTGGAGAGGTGGCGAGGATGACGACGCACGCGCAGCAGGACCTCGACCGGGTTGCGGTCGCGGACAGCGAGAACTGGGTCGACGGGCCCCCGCACGAGGCGTTCCGGCGGCTGCGGCGCGAGTGCCCCGTCCACTGGAGCGAGATGAACGACTACGACGACGAGGAGGGCCTGTGGTCGATCACGCGCGCGGACGACGTGCGCGAGGTCAGCATGGACTGGAAGACGTTTTCCTCGGAGCGCGGCGGCGTTACGGGACTGACCCACCAGGTCCCGATCGAGCTGGTCCAGTCGATGTTCATCGGCATGGACCCGCCCAAGCACGACCGGCTGAAGATGCTGTTCCAGCGCGGGTTCACGCCGAAGCGGATCGCCGAGCACGAGGACGCGATCCGGGCGATCGCGGAGCGGGTCCTGGACGGCGTCACGCCGCGCGGCGAGTGCGACCTCGTCACCGACGTCGCGCAACCGGTGGTCTCGCGCGTGATCGGGAGCTTCATGGGCATACCGGAGGAGGACGACGCGATCTGGGCCAACCTGGTGAGCTCGGCATTGGGGCTCGGCGACCCCGACCTCAACCCCGGTGGCCTCGAGGGGATCCTCGAGCGCGACATCCCCGAGATCTTCGAGCGCTGCGGGGCGATGATCGCCGCGCGGCGCGAGAACCCCACCGACGACCTGACCAGCGTCCTCGTCCACGCCGATGTCGACGGCGAGCGGCTCACCGAGATGGAGATCGTGATGGGCTACTTCCTGCTCGTCGCGGCCGGCAACGACAGCACCAAGGCGACCTACACCAGCGGGATGAGGGCGCTGATCGAGGACCGCGACCAGATGCGTCTGCTCGTCGAGGATCCCGCGCTGATCCCCGGCGCCGTCGAGGAGATCCTGCGCATGTACCCCGCCTTCGCCCATTTCCGGCGCACGGCGACGAAGGACACCGAGATCGCCGGTCAGCCGATCTCCGACGGCGACAAGGTGCTGATGTGGTACGTGTCGTCGAATCGCGACGAGTCCAAGTACGAGGACCCCGACCGCCTCGACGTGAGCCGCAACCCCGAGCACCAGGCGTTCGGCGCCGGGGGGCGCCACTTCTGCCTCGGCGCGGCCCTGGCGCGGCTCGAGCTGCGGATCCTGTTCGAGGAGACGCTGCGGCGCTTTCCCGAGATCGAGCTCGCGGGCGAGCCCCAGCACGCCCTGTCGCCCTTCCTCAACCAGCTCAAGACGCTGCCGGTGCGCTGGTAGCGCGCGGATCGATCTGGCATCATCCGCCGCGGATGTGCGCGAACTGCGTCTCCTCGATTGACTCGGCCGCCGCCGCCATCGGGGGACTTGCGGGACTGCGCGCCTGGGTCGGCGTCCACGTCAACCTTCCGGTCATCCCGGTTCGCAAGCTGGCCAGCCTGGCGACGGTCGCGTTCGTGGCCGTTGCGGTGACGACCGTCGCGCTGCGACACGTCGCCTGACGGCCTGACCGCTACTCGAGCAGGAAGCGGCGCAGCCCCGCGAAGATCCCCCTGGCGATCTTTCGCCGGAAGCCGTTCGACTCGAGCTTCTGGGCGTCGGTGTGGTTGCGCATGTTGCCGGTCTCGATGAAGACCTTGGGCACGTCCGATAGCCGCAGGCCGCCGAGGTCGGAGCGCCTGTCGAGGCCCGCCTCGCCGGCGTAGGTGGAGCGCGGCAGCCCCGTGACGTGCTCGTAGGCGTTGCGCAGCACGACGGCGAGGCGCCGCGAGTCGGCGTAGATGTCGTCGGTGAGGCCCTCGATCCGAGTCGGGTAGATGACGTGAAAGCCGCGGCCGCCCGGGGGCCCGCCGTCGGCATGGATCGAGATCGCCGCGTCCGAGCCCGCGTCGTTTCCGATCTTCGCGCGCTCGTCGATGCAGGGCCCCACGCCGTGGTCGTTATCGCGCGTCAGCACCACCTTCGCGCCGGCCTTGCGCAGCAGCCGCTTCAGCCTCAGGGCGACGTCGAGGTTGTAGGCCGACTCGGTGTATCCGGACGCGGTCTCGGTCCCGGCTGTGTCGCAGGCCTTGGTCTCGCCGTTTCCGATCGGCACCTGCTCGTTGATCTGCTCGGGGTGCGAGCCGTTCTCGCCGTTGTGGCCGGGGTCGATCGTGACGACGAGCCCCGCGAGCTCTCCGCCCGCGCCGGATCCGCGGATCGCGGGGACACGATCGCCGCGGCTCGCGCGATCAGCTTGCCCGGCGGAGGCGACCATCGACCCCGCGCCGATCGCCGCTGCGAGCACCAAAGCCGCGATGCCCAGTATTTCAGCGCCCGCCTTGCCAGACCCCATCGCCGGCGAGGCTACAGGCGCCGCGGCGTCATCAGACCGCGGCTACTTCTTCTTCTTGATCTTGAACGTCGCCTGGTCGTCGGGACCCTCGACGCCGAGTCCGGGGTCGATCGCGAAGACGACGAGGTCGTGCTCGCCGGGCTTGAGCTTCTTGGCCACGAGCGGGGAGTCACACGGCTTGCCGGCATGTCCGTCGAGACCGCATCTGAAGGTCATCTCGTCGAGGGGCGTCCCGGTGTCGGTCCCCGTCGCCTCGAAGAAGATCTTCGCGGTGCGCTTCTTGACCTTGACCTTGGTGATCTTTGTGCTCGGCCCCTCGAACTCTGACCCTGGGGAGCAATCCGGGCAGGCCTCTCCCGAGCCCTCGGGGGCGATGCCCACTCCGAAATCCCCGGACGCGCCGTTGTCGTCGATGGCGATCCGGTACACCGTCCCTGATACCGGCGTGAACGTGAGATAGCTGGAGACGCTGGCCGAGAACCCGCAGCTGCGGGGGTCGTTGTCGTTTTGCGCGACCAGGCTGAGCGCGGCGACTATGGACCCGGTGTAGACGGCGGTGCGAATGTCGGTCGGGGGGTTCCCCTGACCGCAGACCCTGATCTCGGTGGGACCGACCCCCGCCGGCGCGGTCCACTTGAACCACACCGAGTGCTGGGCCGCCTGACCGGCGTGGGCCGGCTCGCCGGGCTCGGCCGTCGCACCGACTGTCGAGTCCGTCACGATCCCGTAGGTCCCCGGGGTCAAGAAGGGTGGGACCTCGGGTGCGAGGGCGAAGCTGTCGTTGCCGTAATGGTTCGCCGATGCGCCCGGCGCAACGAGCGCAGAGACGACCAACGCCGCGGCGACTGACATTGCGGTGCGAAGGCCCGGCGACGAGCCTGAAGTCCGCTTCCCTATCTGGGCCATCGCTTTATCTCCCGAGGTCTCGGAGGCCAAGCAGATGGCAAGGCAATCCCTCGCTACGTCAGCCGGTCAGCGTCCGTGTAGGCGATTACTGAAAGAGATGGTAGCTGGCAGGTCCGCGCGCGTCCCGCGGCGACCTCCGAGCCGACTCGCGCGATGCGATGGCTCTTGCAGCGCGAGACCGTCGTAGGACTCGCCCCCAGGCGAGCGAAACCCCCGCTCACGGGGCGGAAGCCCATCTTGAGAGGAGACCCGGTGTCCAAGAGTCGCACCGGGGGGATTGGGGTATCTGCCGCCGTCGCGATCGCCGCGGCGGCCGTCGTCGTCTGTCCGACCGCGCAGGCGGCAGCGCCTCACGTGGTCCAGCCCGGAGAGACCCTGTGGTCGATCTCCGCGGCGAACAACCTGACGACGCGAACCGTCGCCGTCTACAACGGCCTGCCCGAGGACGCGATGCTGATCGAGGGGACGACGGTGTACGTCCCCACGGTCGCCGAAGGCGCCGCGTCGCTGGCCAGCGGGACGGCGGTCGCGTCTTCGCCGCCGATCGCGGGGGGTGGCGAGGCGACCACCGCGGCGAGCGGTTCTGACTCGACGATCCCGCCCGCGCCCGGGATGGGCCACATCCCGTCCCCTTACGGCGAGCTCCATCTCATTCCCGCCGCCGCCGACTCCTGGAACGCGATGCGCGCCGAGTCGCTCGAGGTCTACGGGATCGACATCTACCCGGGTGGGCCGCTCTCGGCCTACCGCACCTACGAACAGCAGGCGCAGCTTTACGAGGCGTTCCTCGAAGGGGTCGGCGCGCCGGCCAACCCGCCCGGGACGTCGTCGCATGAGCTCGGCACGGCGGTCGACGTCGAGACGCCCGACATGCGCTGGGTGATCGACCAGATCGGCTGGAAGTACGGCTGGGGCAAGGTTCACGGCCCGGACGAGTGGTGGCACGTGGACTACGTCGGCGGCTGAGAAGACAGCCCACGAGGCGAAGGCCTGGTCACCACTACGTAGTCACGTTCGACAGGCGCGCACCCCGCTTCGGTCCCGACTCGTCGTCGTCGAAGCATTGCGCGAATGCGAGCGCGCCAGTGGCCGGATCGCGGTCGAAGTTGACGACCGCCGCGTCGAAGGCGCTAGTCATGTAGAGCGAGTGCCCGTCGGACGAGACCGCGACCGACGTAGGGGCGTCGAGCCCGTCGACGCCGGCGCACGCGGCCTCGGTGCCCGTGTCGTTGTCGTCGGAAGCACTGGGCGAAACCCAGGTCGCCCGTCGCGGCGTCGGCCGCGCCCGCGAAACGAGAACGGCGATCGCGCCGGCGAGAAAGGTCAGCGCAAGCCGCACGCCGTCGATCCTACCCCGCCGCTCACTTGCTCTTCTTTCCCCGCGACTTGACACTCCAGTCCTGGGTCGCGGGCGTCGGATCGACGTTGCCGGCCGCGTCCCTGGCCCGGACCTCGAAGCTGTGCGTCCCCTTCTTCACCTTGTAGGTCGTCGGTGACGTGCAGGGTGCGAACGCCTCGTCGTCGAGCTTGCACTCGTATGTCGCGCCGGGCTCGGAGACGAACTGGAAGGACGCCGTCTTCTTGGTCGTCTTCCTCGGCGGCGCCTTCGTGATCTCGGTCTCGGGCGGGGTCGTGTCCGCGGCAGGGGTCTCGGGAGCGGGGGTCGGGGGCGGAGCAGGGGTGGTCGAGTCCTCGGTGTAGCCGATGCTCGCGGAGCAGGCCGAGGTGTTGCCCGCACCGTCGGTCGCGGTGGCGCTGAAGCTGGTCTGGGTGTTGTCCGCGACCGTCACCGTCAATCCAACGGTCGCGAGCTCGAACGCCGTGCCGCCGACCACCGGCGCACCCGTACAGCCGCCGTTGTCGTGAACGCTCACCGCCGAACCCTCCTCCGCGATTCCCCTCGATCTCGGGCGAGTTGTCGTTGGCCGGCGAGGCCGGGTGGGTCTCCTGCAGCGACGGGGCCGCCGGGGCCTGCGTGTCGACGGTGAACGTGCGGCTCGCGGGGGTGGCGTCGACGTTGGCGTCGGGGTCCGTGGCCCGGACCTCGAATACGTGGGTGTCGTCGGCGAGCGCTCCCGGCGTGTGCTCGTCCCCCGGGCCCGAGCAGGCGGCGAAGCCCGGCGGCGGGTCCCCGGCGGGATACAGGCGGCACTCGAAGCTCGAGCCGGGCTCGTCGGACGAGAACGTGAACGTCGGGGCCGGATCGCTGGTGAGACCGGTGGGGCCGGAGTCGATCTGCGTCTCCGGCGCATCGGCGTCCAGAGGCTCGCGGTCGAAGCGCACGGTCGCGTCGTCGGTGTTGGTCGCCGCGTACACGGACTCCGCGCCCGGGCTCACGGCGACGGCGATCGCGCCGTCGAGGCCGTCGGTGCTCTGGGCGCAAGTGTCGGCGCCGGAGTCGTTGTCGTCGACGCATCCTTTGGCGGTGGCGGCACCCGTGGCGGGGTCGCGATCGAGGCGGACATGGCGTCGTCGGTCGCAGCCGTCACGTAGACCGACTCCCCATCCGGGCTCGCGGCGACCCCTATCGCGCCGTCGAGGCCGTCGGCGTCGGCTGGCGTCGCTAACTAAACCCGAGTCAAGACGCGGGCCCGACGCTCCTCTTCTTCCTCTTCTTCGCCTTCACCTTCTCGGTGTTCGAGATCCCGTCCTCGCAGACCTCGGTCTCGGCGACCTGGGCGCGGTACAGGAAGCTCTTCTTGACCTTCACCTTGTCGGCGAAGCTCCCCGCGGCGTCGGTCTGGAGCTGGTCGAAGGCCTTGAACTCCGCGTCGGACTGGCTTCGCTTGCGTCGCTGGAGCTCGACGATCTGGCTTGCCTCGCAGCCCGCCTCGTTGTGCGGAGCAACGACCTGGCCCGACAGGAGCACCCTCTTTCCCCTCTTGACCTTTCGCTTGCTCGCGTCGAGCGTGAGGGCGCGGTTCGCCTTCAGGCGCTGCCAGTCCGGCTCGCCGTCGAACGCCGCGCTGTCGCCCGTCAGGTTGGTGGGCCCCGAGCCGTCGGCGCCCATGACGAAGACGTCGGAGTCGCCGCCGTCGCGCAGGCTCGTGAAGGCGATCTGGGTGCCGTCGGGCGAGAAGGCGGGCTCGAAGTCGTTCGCCGCGCTGTCGCCCGTCAGGTTGGTGGGGCCGGAGCCGTCGGCGCCCATGACGAACACGTCGAGGTCGCCGCCGTCGCGTCGGCTCGTGAAGGCGATCCGGGTGCCGTCGGGCGAGAACGCGGGCTCGCCGTCGCTCGCCGCGCTGTCGCCCGTCAGGTTGCTGGGGGCGGAGCCGTCGGCGCCCATGACGAACACGTCGAGGTCGCCGCCGTCGCGGTTGCTTCTGAACGCGATCCGGGTGCCGTCGGGCGAGAAGGCGGGCTCGCCGTCGCTCGCCGCGCTGTCGCCCGTCAGGTTGGTGGGGCCGGAGCCGTCGGCGCCGATCGCGAACACGTCGAAGTCGCCGCCGTCGCGCGAACTGTCGAAGGCGATCCTGGTGCCGTCGGGCGAGAAGGTGGGCCGGAGGTCGGGGGCCGCGCTGTCGCTCGTCAGGTTGGTGGGGGCGGAGCCGTCGGCGCCCATCACGAACACGTCGGGGTCGCCGCCGCGGTCGCTCGCGAACGCGATCTGCGTGCCGTCGGGCGAGAACGCGGGCTGCCCGTCGAACGCCGCGCTGTCGCCCGTCAGGTTGGTGGGGGCGGAGCCGTCGGCGCCCATGACGAAGATGTCGGAGTCGCCGCCGTCGCGCAGGCTCGTGAAGGCGACCGGCCCGCTCTCGCCCGGGAACGCGGCCTCGCCGCGGCCCTGGCCCGCCGCCAGCGGCGCCCCGAGGGCGAGGAGGGCGACGGCGACGGCGAGGCGCCTCGCGCCCGCCCGCGCCCCTCGGGGTGTCGCCGCGCTGTCCACCAGCCGCAGGATAGTTCTACCTCCTCTTCGCCTTCACCTTGTCGGTGTTCGAGACCCCGTCCTCGCAGACCTCGGTCTCGGCGACCTGGGCGCGGTACAGGACGCTCTTCTTGACCTTCACCTTGTCGGCGAAGCTCCCGGCGGCGTCGGTCTGGGGGTGGTCGAAGGTCGTGAACTGCGCGTCGGACTGGCTTCGCTTGCGCCGCTGGAGCTCGACGGTCTGGCTTGCCTCGCAGCCGGCCTCGTTGTGGGCGGCGTCCACTTGGCGCGACATGTCGCGCTCGCCACCAAGACCCACGCCCCGGTCTTGCTCGAGGCCGGCTTCGCGGAGCTGGAGGTGGCCGTGCCCTGGTGGGAGGGGCGCCGGCTTCGGTTCATCCGCCCCGCTGAGTTTGAGGCGGATTCCCTGACCGAGGATCGAGGCTAAGCCCCGGCCCCAGGGCGGCCTTCGATCACGTACTGGGCAAGCGAGTCCTCCGGTGCCGTGAGCAGGAAGACCTGGTAGTGGTCGCCTGCCACTCGGCGGTTATCCGAGTCAGTCAGGTTCTCGCTGATGATCTCGCCGAGACGGGAATCGGCAGGATCGCCGTCAGCCCTGCGCTTCTCGGCCTCCTCAGTCTTCTTCTTCTTCTTGATCGTCCAGGTCCGGACCGCTGGAGTCGGGTCGACGTTCCCGGAGGCATCCATGGCGCGGACCTTGAACCTGTGGGAGCGTCGCTTGAGGCCCTTGTAGGCCTCCGGTGAGCTGCAGGGCTTGAACGAACGCGAATCCAGCTTGCATTCAAAGCTCGCTCCGGACTCATCGGCCGAGAACTTGAAGGTTGTGTGCTTTGACCTCGACTTCTTCCGCGGGCCCTTGGTTATGACCGTCTGTGGCGCGGTGGTGTCGACGGGCGCACTGCACGGGATCGAGCCCGAATCGAGCGTGTCGCCGGCGAGGTTGATGAAGCTGTATTGGGCGAGCCCGGGATCCAGATCCAACCTCAGGGCTCCGAAGTCGTGCCGACGACGATTTCGGTGATGCCGTCGATCGGATGCAGGCGCTGGTAGTTGTGGACGTGGCCGGCCAGGATCAGCGAGGCTTTGCCGACGAGCGCTCGCCATAGGGGATCCATGCTCGCCTTGTCCCCAATCGTGATCGTCGAGGTGACTTGGGACGTCGCCGCATAGCGCGGCTGGTGCCAATAAGCGAGCGTGCAGGGGCCCGGGTGCGCGGCCACGTCGGCCTGGAGCCACGCGAGCTGTTCGGAGCCCGGTCCCGCGGGCTCTTCGGAGTTGAGGCTGATCACGTGCCAGCCGCCGGTCTCGAACGAGTAGTAGTGCGGTGCGCTGAAGGCGGCCCCCCAGTAGGCGTCATAGCCGGTGGACCGGTTGGCCCACTCGTGGTTGCCGGGCGTCGGATGCGACTTGCTCTTGTAGCTGCCGTAGGCCGGCTCGTAATAGGAGGCGAAATCCGAGGCTGTGCCGTCGGGGTAGACATCGCCCAGATAGAGGAAGGCGTCGAGCGGTCCCGCTCCGATCATGGCTCCGACCTGGTCGTCGGTGGGCCCGGCCGCGGCGCCGTCGCCAACGGCCCACACGGTCGTCGACGCAGCGGCAGCGGCGGGCATGGCAAGCACCGCGACGACAGTCGCCCCCACGACGACGAGCGTTCTGAGCAGAGGCATACAGGCTCCGATCGGCGACTTTCGCACCGAGCATTAGGCAACCTATCGCCGGCGAGCGCGGGAGTCGACGAGTTCAGCCCCGACACCCGCGAGGGGCCGACGACAGGCCATACGCCGCGTAGCCAAGCGGTTCGTGCGGTCTCTAGGGAACGCGCCCGACAGGATTCGAACCTGTGACCTTCGGTTTCGTAGACCGACGCTCTATCCGGCTGAGCTACGGGCGCGGGCCGGGGCGCTCGGCCCCGGACGGTCGATTGTAGAAGCGACGCCCGAGGCCGGGCCCCGCGCCGGCTCTCGGTGAAGCTGTCGAACTTCTCGCGCGACTCCCACACGTCAGCGGCGACGCGGCGAGCGGATCACTCGCCGCCGGCGGCCTCGGCGAGCCGCTCGGCGAGCCACAGATCGGTCATCCAGAGCTGCTCGGCCTGCTGGCTGGTCCTCAGGCGGCGGTCGACGGCGATGCCGTCGGCGGTTCCGGTGACCTTGACGTTCTTCCACCGCCGATC
>WNFU01021298.1_pt1 | contig 11255 bp, 10 predicted proteins | sample 5400121 | NCBI WGS metagenome assembly WNFU01 (sample SAMN13153360, study PRJNA577476) | soil metagenome | isolation source: 100 cm soil or saprolite under grassland replicate 1 | place: USA:California | collected 2016-06-15
GGACCGTTAACCGCAACCGGCAGGCTCCGTGTCGACCGTCCGGGCGAGACCGCCCAGCGGAAGCCACCTCGATAGGAGCACGTAGATGCGGATCTCTCTGGCCGGACGACGCCGGCTCGGCGCACTGGCCGCCACCGGCGCGATCATTCTCGCTCAGGTGGTGGTGCACACGACCACCTCGGCACCGGCCGCCGCGATTCCGGGACTGCAGGTCGCGGAGGCCAGCACCGCGATGGACTCGATGGGCGTGAAGACACAGGACGTGGACTGTCCACCTGGGACGCAGGTCCTCGGCGGAGGCGCCGCGCTGATCGGTAAGCCCTCCACAAAGGTGTTCCTCACCGAGATGCGCCGCTGCACGCGTAGACCTACCGCGTCACGGCCGCCGAGATGGCGCCCGGTTGGACGGCAGGTGGATGCTGACGGCTTACGCGATCTGCTCCACCCCGCTGCGTCGCCCCGACCGATGTACCCGCTGAACCAGAACACCTTCCGCACCAGGGCTGTCGAGCGGCACGAGCCCTGGGACAGCGCCGAGGCCCTCCACGGTGCGGCGATCCAGGGCCACCAGCCGGTCATCCCCGTACCCTGACCGGAACCAGAGTTTCGTTGACATCCCCTGGCGCCGGCCAGGTCCTGCTGGCTCACGCCGCACCGGAGACATCCTTGACAGTACGGTCAAAAACGCGATGCAGGAGGGGGGAAAGGATTCCTGCCGCGCGCGCCAATAGGGCGGTCTGCGGATCCGCTGTGATCATGAAACGGCGCCGGTCGAGGCCGCGCAGCACAGCGCGTGCCACATCGTCGGGGTGGCGCGGCTTGATACCCGACGAGATGCGAGCACACTCCTCCGGTTTCGTAAGGTTCTCCGCCGCAAAGCCCGGCGTATCCATGTCGGGCGGAAAGACGCACGCCACATGGATGCCGTGCGGCTTCAGCTCGCATCGAAGGACCTCCATGAGGCCGCGCACCGCGAACTTGCTGGGCGCGTAGGCGGAATAACCGAACACGCCGACGAGAGCGGCCGCAGACGCCACGGCGATCAGACTGCCCGTCCGCCGCTCGATCATTGAGGGGGTGACGGTCCGGACCGCGTTCAGAACGCCGAAGTAGTTGAGTTCGATCTGGCGGCGGAACACGTCGTCCCCGAGTTGAGCGAAGTAGCCGGGCTCCGCAGCTCCCGCCGCCGCCACCAGGACGTCGCACGGCCCGGACTGCTCAACGAGGCCGGCGACCACGTGATCCAGCTCGGCGCGGTCGGTTACGTCGGCCACCGCGCATCGGACGTGACCACGCATCGACGAGGCGGACTCCTGAAGTTGGGCCAGATCGCGGGCGATGAGGGAGACCCGATCGCCGCGCGCGGCCAACAGGGCGGCGATCGACCGGCCAAGCCCACGCGATCCGCCCGTAACGATGGCGTGACGTTGTCCTGACACGCGCGACACTGTAGAGCAATCCGGAACCGGCCGACCCGCCCGATCCTGGTACTCCCCAAACCGAAGCTGAGGGGCCTCGGGTTTCCCGGACATGGAACCCACTAAAATAGTCCGGGTAGCATCCGGTTCTTCACGGACTTGGGCTCCGCGACGTGCTGCAGGGTGGCCGTTTGCTTCGCTGTTTCAGTCCCCCGACGGCGGTGTGGGGTGGGTACGGTTGCCCGCACCCCGCACCACACCCCGGGTCGCCTGCGGAAGCGGAACGAACGCTCGGCGGCCCGCCGACGTGGCGTCGAGCGTCGACCGTTTTCTCTGGGCGCCTCCTGTCAGGCCATCTCGGGCACACGCAGGTGGGCGATCGCCAACTCGAACTCGCCGATGTCGAGCACCTGCGCGCCTGCTTCCTGAGCGCCCGCCGCCCTGACCGTCTTCGCCTGTTCTCTGTTGCGCTCCATCGCTTCGAGGCTGTCGTACGTCACGGAGGACACGGCACGGCCGGACGCGCGGTCGACCAGCAGGCTGGCGCTGCAGAATCCCTCGAGATTCTCCATTGCCGGTAGGGAGCCCATCTTGTAGACATCGATGGCTCGGTCGGCCTGAGCGGGCTCGACCTGCAACCACGTGGCCCGGACACACGCGCCCTCACGCGACCGGTGGTCACGGTGCAGGACAGCGATCTCCCATTCCTCCACCTGCGGGCTGCCGCCGAAGATCTCCGCGGCTCGGTTGCGGATCGACCGAATCTGCTCCTCGCTCGCGCGCATGGCCTCCGCGGACTGCCATGCGCTGGTGGCGATACAGCGGCCGGACTGCCGGTCGACCAACAACGACAAACCGACGCACCCCTCGATGCCCTGAATCGCGGGCATCACCTCGTCGCGGACGTGCGCGATGCCGTCGTCGATGGACGAGGCCCGCGCCTGGATTGTGGTGGAACGCGCGTACACGATCCACCCCCTCTGCGCTCGGGGCGGCGCCCCGGCGGCGCCACCGGTCATCTCCACCCTCCTCCCACCGGCTGGGCCTGGCAATGGGGCTGGTATCTGTGGAATCGGCCTGAAGGACCGTCGCCGCCCTGCGTGTCGCGTAGGACAGCGAGGGTCGTGGTGTCGAGGCCGATAATGCGCTCGCTCATCGATGGCACCTTGTTCATCGCCGAACGCTTTCGATCGCGTTTGGCAGAGCAGTGTCACGATGTTCGCCATGACCCTGGTACGCACGGTCCGGTTGCGCTTCGGGCACCTCTCCCGCGCCGCGACCACGCACACGAACCTGTCCGCGGTGCGCGTCGACGGCGGCGTGCTCTGGATCGCCGGTGACGAGACGGCGACGGTGGAGCGCCTGGTGGCCGACGACCCGACCTTCCCCAGCGAATACGCCGATGAGCAGACGTTCCGGCTGGCCGACTTCGTCGACCTGCCCGCCGCCGACGCCGACGAGGAGGCGGACATCGAAGGGCTGGCTCGTACCGGGCATTTCCTCTGGGCGGTCGGCTCGCACAGCCTCCGGCGCAGGCAGATCAAGGCTCGCCATGCCGGGGCCAAGGCGCTGAAGCGCCTCGCCCGGGTGGAGGGTCAGGACAACCGCCACATTCTGGTACGGCTGCCGATCGCCGACCTGGACGGCCTGCCCACCCTGGTGCGGGAGATCGTCGTGGACGGTGAACGGCACCGCGCCGCGCAGCTCGACCGCCGGGACCAGCTCCGTACGCTCCTGCGGCACGACGAACACCTGGACCCGTTCCTGGCCATCCCGGGCAAGGACAACGGCCTGGACGTCGAGGGCATCGCGGTGACTGGGAACCGCGTGTATCTGGGCCTGCGCGGTCCGGTGCTGCGCGGGTGGGCGTTCGTGCTCGAGCTGCGGCCGTACGTGGATCCCGACGAGCCGGACCGGCTGCGCCTGCGGGAATTCGACGACGGCCTGCCGTACCGCAAACACGTCCTGGAGGTGCCTGCCGGGTGGAGATGCCCGCGATCGTGCGCGGCGAGGTGCTGACCCGCGAGCTGGAGCTCACCTACGGCGAGGGCGACGACCACGCCGAGGGAATGGGTCTGATCGGGCGGCCGGAGGACAAGATGGCGCTGGTGGTCTACGACAGTCCGGCCGCGGTCCGGCTGCCCGAGGATGGCGCGGTGATCGCCGACGTCGTACGGCTGCCCGCGGCGCATCCCGCACGCCGCCTTGGCTGAGCGCCCTCGACGCCACATAGCCATCGTGCGGACGTGTCGCGAGTCGGTCATCCGCGCCTTGGCACACTGGCAGGCGTGACCGTATCCCTGCACCACATCGTCATCGATGCGCACGATCTATCGGCTCAGGCCCGGTTCTGGGCCCAGGTGCTGGACTGGAAGATCCTGTCCGAGCGTGAACGAGAGGTCGTCATCGGCGCCGACGAAACGGCATCGGTGGGGATCTGTTTCATGCCGGTGACCGACAGCAAGATTGTGAAGAACCGTCTGCACCTTGACCTCACCCCCGGCCCTGACGGCCGCGACGCAGAAGTTGAGCGGGTTCTCGCGCTCGGAGCGCGGCGGGTCGACATCGGGCAGAGCGGCACGGAGTCGTGGACCGTGCTCGCCGACCCCGAGGGGAACGAGTTCTGCATCCTGCGCCCGAAGAAAACGCTCATCGCTTGAGCACTGGCTAATCCCGGCGTTCCGCAGCGCGCGGGGAGGTGGTCGGACGCCCTTCGGCCGGCCCACGAGGGGTCGGCGCTCAGGACTACGCACGACGGCGGCCCCGCGACGGTGCGCGAGTCAACCATGCCGCCGCTCGCGATGCCGCCGCTCGCGCTTCCCCGTCGCCGGCCAGCTGATCATGGCGGTCCGCTGGTCTAGCGTGTCGACGCATGATCTCGGCTCTTTCCGGGTTCGCGCTCATCGGCGTCATCGTGCTGGTCGGGTGGGCGACCCGGCGGTGGGGCGGGCTGCCGGAAAACGCCGAGGCCGTGCTCGGCCGGCTCGTCTATTCGGTGATGACCCCGTGCCTGCTGTTCAGCGGGGTAGCGGCGGCTGATCTGGGCGTACTGCTCAGCGAACCGCTGGTCGTCTCGACCGCGGCCGCGCTCGGATGCTTCGGGTTGCATGTGCTGGTAGTCCGTCGCGGCGACCGGGGCACGCGGATCGTGGGCGCGCTCGCCGCGGGCTACACGAACGCGAACTACATCGGCATCCCGGTCGCCACCTACGTGCTGGGCGACGCCGCACTGGTCGTGCCGATCGTGATGCTGCAGCTGCTCATTGTCACGCCGGTCGCGCTGACCCTGCTCGAGTTCGCCACCGCGGGACACGCGTCATGGCGCTCCACGGTCACGGCGCCGGTGCGCAACCCGTTGATCGTCGCGGTCGTGTTGGCGGACCGCGTCGCGACGATCACGGCGGTGGTGCTCAAGACCGCAGGCATGCCCGCGTTCGCGTTTCTGCTGGCGGTCGCGCTGGGCTTGGCTCGCGACGCGACGTATGCCGTGACGGTCCTGGCGGGCCTGCCCACCGCGCAGAACATCTTTCTGTACGCACAGCGTTTCCAGACCGGTCTGGCACTGGCCCGCGACGCCATCTTCCTGTCCACGGTCGTCTGTGTACCGGCGTTGCTACTGATCGCAATTCTCTTCACGCTGTGACGTAAGCGCTGGGACGGATCCGTATCGTCCGAACGACAGAGGATGATCACCCGAACGGGCGGGATGCCTGGGCGACAACGGACGTATGCATCCGTCGGTGCACGCGGGGGTCGTGGAGCATGAAGATCACTAACGTGCGCGATCTATTCACCATTGTCTGCGGGGGGCGCTGACGGTCACCGTGGTGGTCGCGGGTGACACCAACAAGGCCAACGACAGCAAGACCGTCGATGTTTCGGTGGGCGGCCACGGCGTCGACCTCGGTGTCGTCGTGCCGGACGTGACCATGCTGGATGCCGACCAGATCCCCACCGGCAAGCCGATCCCGCCGGGCGGCAGCAGCGCGGTCGAGGGCACCATCATCAACTGGGGAGACACGCTGGCCACGGGCCTGCACGTGACGGTCGCCCTGCCGAAGGGCGTCACGTTCACCGACGTCGGGGGCTGCACCCTCTCCGCCGGCAAGCGCACGGTGGACTGCGTCGCCGACGACCTGCCACTGACGCCGGCCGACCGGGAAACCGGCGGGGGCAACGAGACGTCGATGGTGGGCTTCATCTTCCCCGTGACCGTGTCAGCGGGCGCCAAGGGTCCGGTCACGCTGACCGGCGGAGAGGCGACTGTCGCGGCAACGGGGCAGGAGTCGCTTTCGGACGCGGCGGCCCGTACGCTCGCCCGCAAGGCAACGCTGGCGCTGCCGAAGAGCTTCCACCGGCTGACCGAGGCCCAGATGGCGGCGGTCGAGGTCGACCCCTCTGACAACACCGACGGGTTTGCCGTACTAGTCGCGGGCCGGCCGGGCGGCGGCACGGGCGGCGGCGGCGGCGGTACGGGCGAGGGCGGCGGCCTGCCGATCACCGGCCCAGTCGCGGCCTCCGTGGCGGGCGCCGGAGCCGTCCTCGTCGCGATCGGCGCGGCCCTGTTCGTGGTGACTCGGCGCCGGCGGGTCGTCCTGGTGACCCCGGTGGACGAGAAGCAGCGACGGCTCGGTGCTCCTTCGTAACGAGCGCGTCCCTCTGTACGAAAGGCTCGTACCGCTGGACGTCGCCCGCTGAGATCAGCCTCGGCGACGGCTCGGACCCGACCGATGGTGGTCGTACTTAACGCAACAGGCTCGGGCGGGATGGTTACCATCCCGCCCTTGCTGCGTCCGGCACTCGGCGGACGAAGGCTGCGCGATTCCGCCCAGTCGAACGTGCACTCACACGCCACCGGTCGCGCGACTAGTCTAGTTTCTACGATATGGCGACTATCGTGCTGCGCGTGCGGCTCATTGGTGGCGACCGCATGGACATCACGTACGACGAGCCCGATATCTCCGACGATGACGAACTCGTTGAACACGTCATCTTGACGCTTGCCAAGGACTCGGGTGCGCTGCGTAGCAAACACGGTGATCGGCTCGTCGTGCTCTACGGCCGAGGCGTCGCTGCGATTGAGGTTGCGCCTCGCGGCGCTGTGCTGTGACGGCCTCCTTTCAGATGCGTCCAACGTGGAGGCGGTCGGGCGTCAGCGGAAGCCGGCGGTGATGGCCTGCCGACCGGGGTGGCTCGATCGCGAGCGTCGGCGGCCGTGCCGCCAGGATGGTTCGGCAGGGGAAGAGGATGGCGAGCAGGAGCAGGCGCTGCACCAGGCCGGCAACGTCGTGCAGCGGCCCGGCGCCGGAGAACACCAGAGTGACTATGGCCAGAATTGCGGCGAGGCCGACAACGCCGGCGAATAGGGTGTAGGTGGCGAGGCCCGAGCTGGTCAGTGAGTATGCGGCCGGGGAAGTCGTGGCAAATCCTCGCCGGGAAAACCCGGACGAGACTGTCCAGAACCGCCTTCTTGGGGCCGATTGCCTGGCCGGCCGAGTGCATCCGGGCAGATGCGTGCGCTCCCCTTGCCTGAATGCGGCGACCGGCGCAGAGTGTGTCCCAGACCACAGGGCGAGGGTGGTCCGCCGGCCAGTCCCGCCTGGTATCGGCTTGCGGAGGACACGAAATGACCAGACGTCTCGCTGCTACGACCGCGGCTGCGTTTGTCGCCGCGGCTACCGTCGTCGGAGCCGGCTCAGGGACGGCGTTCGCCGCCACCGCGCCGGCCCTGGCCTCCCAGAACCCCAGCCCGTACGCCACGCCCGGCTGTCTTGCCTTGGAACCCCAGCCCACGTCGCTGAACTACCTGAACTCGGAGGTCGAGCCGGAGGTCGCCGTCGATCCGACCAACCCGTCACATCTGGTGGGCGCCTGGCAACAGGACCGCTGGTCCAACGGCGGAGCGCACGGCCTGGTTGCCGGGTACTCGAACAACGGGGGCGCCAGCTGGCACATCAGCCCGCAGCCGTTCAGCGCCTGCTACCACGAATCCGGGTACCCGGGCACATATCTGAACTTCCAGCGGGCCTCGGATCCCTGGGTGTCGATCGGCCCCGGCGCTCCCGGCTCGCCGTCGGGCAGCACCGCCTACTCGGTCTCCATCTCGTTCAACCAGACGCCGTACCCGGGTGATCCGAACGCGTTGCACAACGCCGTCGGCGCGGCCACGTCGTATGACGGCGGCGCGACCTGGACGAACGTCCAGACCCTCATCGAGGACCCGTGCCTGAAGGGAACGCCGACCGGGCCTGGATACCAGTGCAACAACGCGAGGTCCTATCTGTTCAACGACAAGGAATCGGTCACGGCCGACCCGGTGCACCCCGGCGTGGCGTACGCCGTCTGGGACCGGCTGGTGGCACCGCCGGCGAGTCCGGTCGGATTCCCGCACGAGCGGGCCTACTTCGGGCCGGCGCTGCTGTCGAAGACTACCGACTTCGGTAGGACGTGGAGTGCCCCTCGGGTCATCGTCGGGCTGCCGTCCCAGGATCAGACGATCGGCAACGTGATCGTCGTCGATCGCCAGACCGGGGCCCTGTACGACTTCTTCAACCTCATCCAGAACGCGTCGAACGCCGGCGGACATCGCGGATACAACGTCGCCTTCATCAAGTCCACCGACGGCGGCGCCACCTGGAGCAAGCCCAAGGTGATCGCGGCCCTGCAGACGGCCGGCGTCTCCGACCCCAACAACCTCGATCCGGAGACGAACGCGCCGCCGGCGCCGTCACGTACCGGGGACATCATCCCCGAGCCGGCGATCAACCCGAACAACGGCCAGCTCTACGTGGTCTGGCAGGACAGCCGCTTCAACGGGTTCGCCAACGACGAGGTCGTCATCTCCACCTCCAACAACGGTGGTACCACCTGGAGCGCACCGGCGCTGGTGAACGTCCACACCGGGCAACCGGCGTACGACCCCAGCGTTTACGTCAACGCCGCGGGCGTGGTGGGCGTCAGTTACTTCCAGTGGTCGAGCACCGTGTCCGGCAACGAGCCCACCAACCTGCTGATCCGGCACTCGACGACGCCGGGCAGCAGCGCGGCCGGTCCGGCGTTCGGCACCGCCACGATGTTGGACGGCCCGTTCAACAACCTCGCCGCACCGTTCGCCTTCGGTTACTTCCTCGGTGACTACATGGGGCTTGTCGCCAACACGAGCGGCTTCATCCCCTTCTATGTCAAGACCAACTGCTCGGACGGCAGCGCCACCACCCAGCCTTCCTGCCGAGCTATCCGGTCGGTACTGAGCCCTACCGACCTGACTCCGACGAGGAACAACTCCACCGACGTGTACGCGGTGTCCGGCGCGTAACCCCACAGCTAGGGCGGAGGCGGGATGGGAGCTCTCCCATCCCGCCGACCCGCCGTCCGCGAGCTGTGAACCGCACCGGGAAGATGCCGAGCAGCCCGCGTACGTGTGACATCGGGTAGAGCACGAAGTAGGCGCCCAACACCGCGGCAATGGCCCCGCTGGTAGGACGTCGGACTGTTCTGCCGAATCCTGGAAAACCCGGGCTGTGATCCGATCCGCCACGTTAGGGCCGATGCGGAACTCGAGGGTCACAGCCGCGGGTCGACCGGTTCGGATTCGAGCGCCAGCACCGCAAAGACGCACTGGTGTACGCGCCACAGCGGCTCACCACGCGCGACCCGGTCCAGCGCCTCGAGCCCGAGCGCGTACTCGCGCAGTGCCAGCGAGCGCTTGTGGCCGAGCCCGCGAGGGCGCAGCCGTTCCAGGTTGACAGACATCCCATGAGTTTCGTTGTCAAGCAGCGGTTTGTAGATCTTGTTGAGGTTGGGGCCAGGCGGTGTCCTCGTCGTAGGTGGTGCCGGTTTTGAGGCAGCCGTGGAGGATCCCGACGAGGCGGTTGGCGAGTTGGCGGAGCGCGGCGCGGTGCCCGACGCCGCGGGCGCGGAGCTGGTCGTAGTAGGCGCGGGCGCCGGGTGAGGCGCGCAGCGCGGAGAAGGCTTGCTGGCCGAGAGCATCGATGAGCCGGTCGTTGTGCACGTACCGGGCCAGGACGAGTTTCTTCTTGCCGGACTGGCGGGTGATCGGGCTGGTTCCGGCGTAGTTCTTGCGGGCTCTGGCGTCGGGGTAACGACTCTTGTCGTCGCCGAACTCGGCGAGCACCCGGGCGCCGAGCACGACACCAAGGCCGGGCTGGCTGAGGTAGACCTCAGCGTCCGGGTGCTCGCCAAAATGGGCCTCGACCTGCTCCTCCATGGTGGTGATCTCGGTGTTGAGAGTGGTCAGGATGGCGACCTGGGCGCGCACGGTGGCCGCGTACGCTGCGGCCACCACCGGCGGCTGGCGCAGCTGTTCGGTGCGCAGCGCGGCCTGAATCTGCGCGGCCTTGGCCGCGACCTTGCGCCGGCGGGCCCGCCGCAGTGCCGCCGCAATTTGGTCAATGTCCAGGACCGCCGCCGAGGCCGGGTCCGGCGCGGCGGCCAGCAACTCCAGGGTGTCAGGCGCGGTCAGGTCGGCGAACGCGGCCAGAGCGGCGGGGAAGAAGTCCAGCAGCGTCCGACGCAGCCGCAACGTGTGTCGGGTGCGTTCCCAGACCAGGGTCTTGTGCGCCCGGGTCACGACCTTGACCGCCTCGGCCTGGGCGCTGTCACCAGCGATCGGGCGCAGCTGATGGCGGTCGGTGCGCACCATGTCGGCCAGGGTGTGCGCGTCGCCGGCGTCGCTCTTGGCGCCGGAGACCCCGTGGCGTTCCCGGTAGCGGGCCACCTGCAGCGGGTTGATCGGGTACACCTCGTAGCCGGCGGCGACCAGGGCCTGTACCCACGGGCCCCGTTCGGTCTCGATGCCGACCACGACCTGCACCGGCTCGTCATCGTCATCACCCACGTGTTCGCCGACCAGCGCGTGCAGCCGGGCGATGCCGGCGACGCCCTCGGGTAGGCGGGCCTTGCCCACGACCCGGCCCGAGGCATCCTGCAGCTCGACGTCGTGGTGGTCTTCGGCCCAGTCGTCTCCGACCAACAGCAGCAAAGCTTCCTCCTCACTATCCACGATGGAGCATGTGCGATAGCCCACGGGAGAACCACCAGCAACCTAATGATCAAGTGCTCGCGCCGCGAGGGCGGGCACGACATCCCATCAGCGGTCCCGTCTCCCGACCACCGGCAGGGGCACGATCTGTCAATAGGACTACCCGAAAGCGTCCTGGCTCCGAGAGTGCTCACCCACCGGCGGCTACCGGTACCGAGTCTGGCATCACGCCGACCCGGTAGCTCTCATTAGGCTCATAGCGACGGTGACACGACCGTTACACACCGGTGAAGCTCCCGTGTGGCAGCGGCCCGACCGTGGGACGCACACCACCACCGAGGAGGACACCGTGCACCGTCTCACCTGCGCCACCGTCGCCGCTTTGGCTGTCGCCACGCTCGGTGCGGGGTGCACCGCGGCCGGCGCCCGGCATGGAAACGCTACCGGATCCCCGGTGCGGGTGGCGTCTGCGCCACCCGCAGCCGGTAGCACCGGGCACGCCAGCGGCCGCGGCGCGCCCGCGGAGCCGAGCATCGGTGCCGGGCGGGTGCGGCACGCCGCGCAGGGACCGATCATTCGGCCGGAGTGTGCGTCGCGCGGCGTACCCGTCGACGGGCTGCTGCGGGCGATGCGCACCGGGCACCATGCGCGTTTCGACCGCGTGGTGTTCGAGTTCTGCGGCTCGCGGGTGCCGCCGCATCGGATCGCCTACGTGGACGAGGTGCGCCGCGATCCGTCCGACCGGGCGCTGCCGTTGCACGGCCGGGCGTTCCTCAGCGTCGTGGTGCACGGCGGCACCACGAACACCGCACCTATCGCTACCGACCCCGCCGCCG
>WNFU01031550.1_pt1 | contig 11251 bp, 10 predicted proteins | sample 5400121 | NCBI WGS metagenome assembly WNFU01 (sample SAMN13153360, study PRJNA577476) | soil metagenome | isolation source: 100 cm soil or saprolite under grassland replicate 1 | place: USA:California | collected 2016-06-15
ATGGTCACCAAGAGCGTACTCCAGGAGCAAATGTCGAAGCAGGAGTACAAGTACGGCTTCGTCGCCGACCTCGACGAGGACACGGTCCCGAAGGGCCTGAGCGAGGACGTCGTCCGGCTCATCTCGCAGAAGAAGAAGGAGCCGGAATGGATGCTCGATTGGCGCCTTCGCGCCTACCGCCACTGGCTCACGATGAAGGAGCCGAAGTGGTCCAACGTCCGGTATCCGCCAATCAACTACCAGGACATCATCTACTACGCCGCGCCGAGGCCGAAGAAGCCCGTGAACAGCCTCGAGGACGTCGACCCGGAGATCCGGAACCTGTACGCCAAGCTCGGCATCCCGCTCCAAGAGCAGGAACGCCTCGCGGGCGTCGCGGTCGACGCGGTCCTGGACAGCGTGTCCGTCGCGACGACGTTCAAGCAGCGGCTCGCCGATGAGGGCATCATCTTCTGCTCGTTCTCCGAGGCGGTCCAGGAACACCCGGACCTCGTCCGGAAGTACCTCGGGTCCGTCGTGCCCTTCAACGACAACTTCTTCGCCGGCCTGAACAGCGCGGTCTTCAGCGACGGCTCCTTCGCCTACGTCCCTCCGGGCGTGCGGTGCCCGATGGAGCTGTCCACGTACTTCCGGATCAACGCGCAGGACACGGGCCAGTTCGAGCGCACCCTGATCATCGCGGACGAGCGGGCGTACGTCAGCTATCTCGAGGGATGCACGGCGCCGATCCGGGACACGAACCAGCTCCATGCGGCCGTCGTCGAGCTGATCGCCCTCGATGACGCGGAGATTAAGTACTCCACCATCCAGAACTGGTACCCGGGGGACAAGGAAGGGAAGGGAGGCATCTACAACTTCGTCACGAAACGCGGGAAGTGTCTCGGGGTGAATTCGAAGATCTCGTGGACCCAGGTCGAGACCGGCAGCGCGATCACGTGGAAGTATCCGAGCTGCATCCTTCAGGGGGATAACTCCACGGGCGAGTTCTACTCCGTCGCGGTCGTGAACAACTACCAGCAGGCCGACACGGGCACGAAGATGCTCCACATCGGGAAGAACACCCACAGCACGATCATCTCCAAGGGCATCTCCGCCGGCTACGGCCGCAACACGTACCGCGGCCGGGTGCACATCCACAAGGGCGCCACCGGCGCCCGGAACTACTCCCAGTGCGACTCCCTGCTGATCGGCTCGGCGTGCGCCGCGTTCACGTTCCCCGACATCGTGGTCCAGGATCCGACCGCGCAGATGGAGCACGAGGCGTCGACCTCGAAGATCGGGGACGAGCAGCTGTTCTACTGCCAGACGCGGGGCCTGACGCCGGAGGACGCCACGAACATGATCGTCAACGGCTTCTGCAAGCAGGTGTTCCTGAAGCTGCCGATGGAGTTCGCGGTCGAGGCGCAGAAGCTGATCGGCGTGAGCTTGAACCTCGAGGGCACGGTCGGCTGATCGCGCCCGCGCCATGGAGGACGACAGCATGCTCGAGATTCAGAATCTGCACGTCAAGGTGAGCGGCAAGGAAATCCTGAAGGGGATCGACCTCTCGGTCCAACCCGGTCAGGTGCACGCGATCATGGGCCCGAACGGGAGCGGCAAGACGACGCTCGCGCAGGTCCTCGCGGGCCGCATCACGTACGAGGTCACGCAAGGCAAAGTCCACTTCGAAGGGAAGGACCTCCTGGTGATGCGACCCGAGGACCGCGCCCGGGAGGGCGTGTTCATGGCGTTCCAGTACCCCGTCGAGATCCCGGGCGTGAGCAACGCCTACTTCCTGAAGGCCGCGTTGAACGCGATCCGCAAGTACCGCGGCCAGGAGGAGATCGACGCGATGGACTTCATGGCGCTCGTCCAGGAGAAGGCGAAGCTCCTCGCGCTCGACGAGACGTTCATGAAGCGCGGCCTGAACGAAGGCTTCTCCGGCGGCGAGAAGAAGAAGAACGAGGTGTTCCAGATGGCGGTCCTCGAGCCGAAGTTCTGCATCCTCGACGAGACGGACTCCGGCTTGGACATCGACGCCCTGCGCCTCGTCGCGAGCGGAATCAACGCGATGCGCAGTCCGACCCGGGCGATGCTCGTCGTGACGCACTACCAACGTCTCCTCGACTACGTCGTCCCGGATGTCGTGCACGTCCTCGTGGACGGGAAGATCGTGAAGAGCGGCGACGCGGACCTCGCGCGGAACCTCGAGAAGCACGGATACGGCTGGATCCTCGAGGAGGCCCCGAGGCCAGCGCCCGTGCGTCCGTGAGGTCGGTGACGGACGTGGCGGTCGCCGTCGACGCGAAGCAGACGTACGTCGGGGAGTTTGCGTCGTCGGAGAAGGAGCTAGGCGGGCCGAAGTGGCTCCGGACGCTCCGCAAGGCGGCGATCGGGCGGTTCGAGACCCTCGGGTTCCCGACGCAGAAGCACGAGGACTGGAAGTACACGAATCTCGCGCCGCTCCTCCGGGTGCCCTTCAAACCGGCGATCCTGGCGCGTCCGGATGGCGTCGTTGCCGAGAAGCTCGACGCCTTCACCTTCGGCGTGCTGAAGACGAGCCGCGTCGTGTTCGTGAACGGCCGGTACTCGCCCCGCCTCTCGTACCTGCGATCCTTGCCGGAGGGCGTCCGGATCGCGTCCGCGGCGGAGATCCTCCGCTCGGAGCCCGGCATCCTCGAGAAGCACGTCGGCAAGCACGCGCCCCTCGAGGCCGATTCGTTCGTCGGACTGAACACGGCGTTCTTCCAGGACGGCGCGTTCGTCGAAATCCCCAAGAACACCGTCGTGGACGAACCGATCCATTTGCTCTTCCTGTCGGCCTCGAAAGACCTGCCGATCGTCTCCTACCCGAGGAACCTGCTCCTGCTCGGCGCGAACAGCCAGGCGACCGTCATCGAGACGTACGCGGGCTGGGCCCCCGAGGTCACCTTCACGAACGCGTTCCACTTCGGCACAATGACGATCGACCAGGACCGGGACTCGACGGTGACGGCGCACTCGATGTCCTTCGGCGGCTCCCTGTCCCGGAACTCCGTGTCCACGAAATTCGACGGAGAAGGTGGGAGCCTCACGCTCAACGGGATCTTCATGCCCCGCGAGACGCAGCAGCACGACAACTACACGCGGATCGACCACGTGGCGCGATCGTGCACGAGCGTCGAGCTGTACCGCGGCATCCTCGACGGCAAGGCGCGCGGCGTGTTCAACGGGAACATCTACGTCCGGAAGGATGCGCAGAAGACGGTCGCGCGGCAGACGAACAAGAACCTCCTTCTCTCGAAGGAGGCGTTCGTCGACAGTACGCCCGGCCTCGAGATCCTCGCGGACGACGTGAAGTGCAATCACGCGTCGACGATCGGCCAGCTCGACGACAACGCCGTCTTCTACCTGCGGTCCCGGGGCATCGACGAGGAGGCGGCCCGAAACATCCTGACGTACGCCTTCGTGGCCGACGTCGTGAACCAGGTGAAGGTCGCGCCGATCCGCATCAAGCTCGACCAACTCATCCTCTCGCGCCTTCCGAAAGGGGCCGGCCTCGGGGTGTCCTCATGAAGCGCGATCCGGTGATTCGTCGATCGTCCCCACGGGGTCGGCGAGGGGCGACCTGATGCCCGACCTCCGAGAGTTGTATCAGGAGACGATCCTCGACCACAGCAAGAGGCCTCGGAACTTCCACGAGCTCCCCGACGCCAGCGCCAAGGCGGTCGGCCACAACCCGCTCTGCGGGGACCGCGTGACCGTCTACCTGCGTGTCGAGGACGGCACGATCGCAGACGTCGCGTTCGTCGGCCAAGGGTGCGCGATCTCGAAAGCCTCGGCGTCGCTGATGACCGACGCGGTCAAGGGCAAGTCGACTGCGGAGGCGCACGCGCTGTTCCAGCGGTTCCACAAGATGGTGACAGCGCGTCCGGACGATTCGGTGGACGCGTCCCTCGGCAAGCTCGCCGTCCTGTCCGGCGTCTGCGAGTTCCCCGTCCGGGTGAAGTGCGCGAGCCTGCCGTGGCACACGCTCGAAGCGGCGCTCGAGGCGAAGACGGAGACCGTGTCCCTGGAGTGGCCCGAGCGCGGACACGGTTGCGGGCCTGTCGAAGCGCCGCCACGAGCCCGATTGGATGCTCCGCTTGCGGCTGCGGGGCCTCGAGTCGCTTCGGTCCGAGGGCGTGCCCGCGTGGGCCTCGTTCTTGCGGGAGGTCGACTTCGACGGCATGGTCGGCGCGGACGCCGCGCCGCCTCCGGTCCCGATCGAGGAGCGCGAGCCATCCAAGACCCCGGGCCTCGGCGCGCTCGCCGCCTCCGAGGAGGCATACCGCAGCGTGCGGAAGGGCCTCGAATCCCAGGGCGTGCGGTTCCTCGGGATGCCGGCGGCCCTCGCGCGACTCCCCGATCTCGTGAAGGCGCATTTCGCGTCCGTCGTGGCGGCGGACGACCATCCCCTCGCGTCGTTGAACTCCGCGTTGTGGACCGGCGGATCGTTCCTGTACGTCCCTCCCGACGTCCGCGTCGAGGTGCCGCTCCAGGCGGAGATCCGGGACGACTACGCCGGCGTCGAGCCGTTCGAGCGGAACGTCCTCGTCGCGGACCGCGGCGCCGACGTGACGTACATCGAGGGGTGCACCGCGCCCGTGTACACGCCCGACGAGCTGCACGTCTCCGCGATCGAGGTCCTGGCGATGCCGGGTTCGCGCGTGCGGTACATCGCGTTGCAGAATTTCTCGAAAGGCGTCGACAACCTCGTCACGAAACGGGCGATCGTCCACGAGCGTGCGTCCGTCGAGTGGGTCGACATCAACCTCGGCTCGCGCCGCACCTGGAAGGTGCCTCGCGCGGATCTGCAGGGGACCGGCGCGTCCGCGGAGTTCGTCGGCGTCGCCTTCGCGGGGCCGGGCCAGCACGAGGACATCGGGGCCGAGATGATCCATCGGGCCCCGCGCACCCGCTCCCGGATCGTGAACCACGGCATCGTCCGCGGCGGCGGTCATGCGAGCCTCCGGTCCGGCGTGCGGGTGGCGCCCGGAGCCACGGGCGTCACTTCGTCCGTGGAGTGGTCGTCCCTGATGCTCGATGCCGAGTCGCGCGCGGAGACCGTGCCGTCGATCGAGGTGGACGAGGGGGACGCGGAGATCGCCCAGCGGGGCGTCGTCCGGAAGGTGAGCGACGACATGCTGTTCTACATGACGTCCCGCGGGGTGACGGACGAAGAGGCGATCCGCATGGTCGTCCTCGGCCTCGCCGGCGTCGCGACGAGGCGCATCCCGGTCGAGTACGCGGTCGAGGTCGACCGCCTCCTGGAGCTGGAGCTCGGGGGCGGCATCGGCTGACGAGAAGTCTCAAGTAGGGAGCCCGGCATCGGAAGGTGGAACGAGATGGCGAAACCCGCGAAGGTCCTGCTGAACGTCCCGAAGATCAAGGCGGACTTCCCGATCCTCCAGCGCACGATTCGCGACAAGCGGCTCGTGTACCTGGACAGCGCGGCGACGTCGCAGAAGCCGCGACAGGTCATCGAGGCGACCTCGGACTACTACTCGCGGTACAACGCGAATGTCCACCGGGCGATCTACGAGCTCGGCGAGGAGTCGACGCGGGAGTACGAAGGCGCCCGGGAGAAAGTCGCCGCGTTCATCGGCGCGAAGTCTCCGAACGAGATCGTGTTCACGAAGTCGACGACGGAGTCGATCAACGTCATCGCGTACGGCTACGGCCTCAAGGGCAAGATCACGAAAGGCGACGAGATCGTCGGCTCGGTGATGGAGCACCACTCGAACCACGTGCCATGGCACTTCGTGAAGGACCACAAGGGGGCCGTCCTCAAGTACGTCGATGTGAACGACGACGGCACGCTGAAGATGGTGCAATACGACGACCTCCTGTCGAAGCGGACGAAGATCGTGACGGTCGCCCTGTGCTCGAACGTCCTCGGGACCATCAACCCCGTCAAGGAGATCGTCAAGCGGGCGCACGAGGTCGGCGCGATCTGCGTCGTCGATGCGGCCCAGGCGGCCCCGCACATGCCGATCGACGTGGGCGATCTCGACGCGGACTTCCTCGCCTTCAGCGGTCACAAGATGCTCGGGCCGACGGGGATCGGCATCCTTTACGGGAAACCGGAGCTCCTCGAGGCGACCGAGCCCCTGCTCGGCGGCGGCGAGATGATCCGCGAGGTCCACCTCGGATCGGCGAAGTGGAACGATGTTCCGTACAAGTTCGAGGGCGGCACCCCGAACATCGCGGGCGCGATCGGCCTCGGCGTGGCGGTCGACTATCTGTCGAACATCGGGATGGAAGCCGTCCGGGCGCACGAGATGGAGATCACGGAATACGCGCTCGAGAAGCTGGGCCGGCTCAAGGGCGTGCGGACGTTCGGGCCGAAGGACGTCACGAAGCGCGCGGGCGTCGTGTCCTTCACGATCGACAACGCGCACCCGCACGACATCGCCTCGATCCTCGACGTCGAAGGGATCTGCGTCCGCTCGGGCCACCACTGCGCACAGCCGCTCATGGAGCGCTTCGGCCTTCCGGCCACGGCACGCGCGTCGTTCTACATCTACAACGACCTCGAAGACGTCGACGCCCTCGTCGCCGGGATCAAGCGGGTCCAAGAGGTCTTCGCCTGATGTCCGCGGCGTACGACCTGTACCAGGAGCAGATCCTCGACCACTACAAGCATCCGCGGAACAAGGGGCCCCTGACCGACGCGACATACAACGCGCACGACTCGAACCCGTTGTGCGGCGACGAGGTCGTGCTGCACCTGAAGGTCGACGCGTCCCGGGTCGCGGAGGTGCGGTTCGAGGGCCAAGGGTGCGCGATCAGCCAGGCGAGCGCCTCGATGCTGACGACGATGCTCAAAGGCATCCCCGTCGCCGACGCGCAAACGCTGGATCGGGAGGCGATCCTGAAGAAGCTCGGGATCCCGCTGAGCGCGGTCCGTCTCAAGTGCGCCCTCCTCTCCCTGCACGTCCTGAAGCTCGCCCTCGGGAAGTCCTCGGACGTCGGGACGTGAGGCCGTCCGCGGTATGCGTGCCGACGCGAAAACGCGGGAGGTCTCGCGCGGAGCGTCAAGGATCGCGCCGCGCTCGGGATGCTGCGCGCCGCGGAAAAGGCCGGCCTGACGAAGAATCGCGTTCTCCTCGACGCGACCTCGGGCAACACGGGAATCGCGATCGCGATGCTCGCCGCGGCGGAAGGGTACCGAGCGACGCTCTGCGTGCCTGCGAACCTGAGCGTCGGATGCCGACGGATCCTCGAGGCCTACGGCGCGGAACTCGTGTTCACGCCCGCGTCCGAGGGGACAGACGGCGCCCAGGAGGCCGCGAAGCGGCTCGTCGCATCCCAGCCGAGCACCTACTGGTACCTCGACCAATACAACAACCAAGCGAACTGGCGCGCGCACCTCGAATCGACGGGACCGGAGATCTGGGACCAGACGCGCGGGCGCATCACGCATTTCGTTGCCTGCCTCGGGACGACGGGCACGTTCGTGGGCGTCGGGCGATTCCTGAGGAAACAGAGTCGTCGCATCGCGTTGGTGGCCGTCCAGCCGGACGGTCCCTTCCACGGGATCGAGGGGGTGAAACACCTCGAGAGTTCGCGGGTCCCGGGGATCTGGGATTCGACTCTCGCGGACGAGACGATGTCCGTCGCGACGGAGGACGCGCAGGCCGCAGTCCGTCGACTCGCTCGAGAGGCAGGTTGCCTGGTCGGCACATCGAGCGGCGCGGCCTTCGATGCCGCCATTCGGCTCGCCGAGCGAATCCGGAAAGGGCTCATCGTTGCCGTGTTCCCGGACGGCGGCGCGATGTACCTCGGGGAACGGTACTGGGAGACGGGCCCATGACGATCGAGATTCCGAAGGCGGTCGTGCAGGCCATCGAGGACCACGCGCGAGACACGTTCCCCGAGGAGTGTTGCGGATTTCTCCTTGGCTACGTGGGCGATCCGCGACGCGTCGTCGAGTCACGTCGCGCGAAGAACACCGCGTCGGAAGATCGCGAGCACCGCTACGTCGTCGACCCGCTCGAACTCCTCCACGCGGACAACGAATCACGGGCGAACGGCCTCGAATTGATCGGGATCTACCACAGCCATCCGAACCACCCGGCCGCTCCCTCCGAGTTCGACCGGTCCCGCGCCGCGGGCTGGTATTCCTACCTCATCCTGTGCATCGTCAATCGAGAGCCAAAGGAGCTGACCGCCTGGGTCTTCGACGAACGGACGAAACGGTTCGTCCCCGAAGACACCGTCTTTCCGACTCGGAGGCCCGCGAAGCGGCCTCAGCCGGACAGCGAAAGTTAACCTTACTTAAGGTTAACAGGCCGTCGCTTCCGAGAGCCGAGCTATGGCCCCGGTGGGCTCGGGTGCGTCGCGTTATTCGGATCCGGATTTCCGGCAGGGCGAACCTTAAGTAGAGCACCGTAATGGTTGACAATCCGGAGATGCCGAGCGTCAAGATCATCATTCCGACGGCCCTGCGGCAGTACGCGGGCAATGAGGACGCGGTCGATGTCGAAGCGGAGACCGTACAGGAGGCGATGGGGGGCCTGGTCGGCCGGTTCGACCAGCTCCGCCGGCACCTCTACGCCGACGACGGCCGGCTGCGAAACTTCGTGAACGTCTACGTGAACGAGGAAGATATCCGCCACCTCCGGAACGACCGGACGGCGCTGAAGGAAGGGGACACGATCTCGATCGTGCCGAGCATCGCCGGAGGATCGTTCTCCCTCATGGACCGTCTCGCATCGAAACGGAAGGATGCGCTGTCCCCCTCGGAGATCAAACGCTACTCCCGCCACCTCATCCTCCCGGAGGTCGGGATGGCGGGTCAGCTGAAGCTCAAGCAGTCGTCCGCTCTAGTCATCGGGGCGGGCGGGCTCGGGGTGCCGCTCACGCAATACCTCAGCGCCGCGGGCGTCGGTCGTCTCGGGATCGTCGACTTCGACGTGATCGACGAGACGAACCTGCAGCGGCAGGTCCTGTACGGCACGAAGGACGTCGGCCGCAAGAAGCTCGAGGTCGCGAAGGAGCGCGTCGCGCAGATCAACCCGAACGTCGACGTGCAGACGTACGAGACCCGCCTGACCTCGGACAACGCCCTGCAGATCCTGAAGGACTACGACGTGGTCATCGACGGGACCGACAACTTCCCGACGCGGTACCTCGTGAACGACGCGTCCGTCCTCCTGAAGAAACCGAACGTCTACGGCTCGATCTTCCGCTTCGAGGGCCAAGCGAGCGTCTTCGACGCGGAGAAGGGCCCGTGCTACCGCTGCCTCTACGCGGAGCCGCCGCCCCCGGGCCTCGTCCCCTCGTGCGCCGAAGGCGGCGTGCTCGGCGTCTTGCCCGGGATCATCGGATCGATCCAGGCGATCGAGGCGATCAAGGTCCTCCTGGGGAAGGGCGACACGCTGATCGGCCGCCTACTTGTCTTCGACGCGCTCCGCATGAAGTTCCGCGAGCTCCGGCTGCGGAAGAACCCCGCCTGCCCGGTCTGCGGCACGAACCCGACGATCAAGGAGCTCATCGACTACGAGGAGTTTTGCGGGCTCCGCGCTCCGACGGAACAGGTGGGCGAGGAATTCCAGATTTCCGCGGACGACCTGAAGGCGAAGGTCGACAGCGGGCAAGATGTCGTCCTGCTCGATGTCCGCGAGCCGATGGAGTGGGAGATCGCCCATCTCGACAAGGCGATCCTCATGCCGGTCCTGCAGGTGCCGGCGCGCGTGAACGAGCTCAGCACCGCGGACGAGATCGTCGTGTACTGCAAGACGGGCGTCCGGTCCGGTCGGATTACGAATTTTCTGCGCGACCTCGGCTTCCGAAAGGTGAAGAACCTCGTGGGCGGAATCGACGAGTGGGCGGAACGCGTCGAGCCCGAGATGCCGCGGTACTGAAGGGGAACAAGGCATAAGGGCCTGCCCGCCATCTGACCCGGCGTGGCGCTTGACCCCGGTACGGTGCATCGCTTCGCAATGCTCGAGCGGGCGGTGAAATCCTTCGCGAAGACCGGCCGCTTCGACGAATCGTTCAAGCTCGTCGAGGAACTCCTCTCGATTGCCCCCGAGGATGCCGGCCTCTCGAAGCTCAAGGTCCGCCTCGCGACCGACCTCGTGAAGCAGGCCGTGCAGGCGCAGAAGATTGGCACCGCCACGCAGATCGTCGAACTCGTCGAGGCCCGGATTCCCGCTGTCCATCTCGGCCAGACGGAGAAAGACCTCCTCGCGAAGGCGAAAGAACAGGTCTTCTCGATGTAAGGCCACATATTTATGGCGGACCGCCGGTCTCCTCCGACTCGATGCCGCCGCAGCATTCCCACGACGACTACGTCAAGAGCGTGGAGATGATGCGTCGGGAGAAAGACTACTTCTTCAAGGAGGACCGCGAGTCCCCGATCCCGCACGCCCTGCGCGCGAAGTTCGACGGCCTCGCGTACTACCTGCCGGATCCGAAGTACCGCGTCCGAGCGAAGCTGGTCAAGGACCCGAACCCTCAGAAGGTCGTCCTCGCGACGTCGAAGGGCGTGCCTCGCGACATGATCCGCTACGGCGTCTTCGAGTTCGAGATTGACGGGACCAAGCAACGCCTCGCGGCGTACAAATCTCTGCCGCAACCGGGCCACCGCCACGAGGACGAGAGTCTCTTCGTGCCATTCCGCGATTCGACGTCGGGCAAGGAGACGTACGGCGCCGCGCGCTACCTCGACATCGAGGAACCTCCCACGGACGAGTACGTGATCGACTTCAATCTCGGGTACAACCCGTACTGCGCGTACAGCGAGGACTACGTGTGTCCCTTCCCGCCGCGGGAGAACTGGCTCTCGATCCCGATCCGGGCCGGCGAGAAGAACTTCCCGCTGAAGCCGTGAGATCCCGACGCGGACCTAGAGGTCCGGCCCGTCGAGCCACCCGAGCCGGCGGTCGCGGTTCGCCTCGATCTCCTCGGGGGCCTTGAAATCCTGCTCGACCGTGGCGAGCCGGTTGATCAGGGCGCGGATCGCCTCGGCGGTCGGCGCGCGCACGTCAAGGCCCGCCAGCCCGAGCTGGCGCTTCACGATCGGCATGCCCGTCTCGACACCGCCCATGCGGTAGCAGAAGTCCGTCATGATCTTGTCCGTCACCCGAATCAGCCGATCGACCGGCTCCTGCGGCGGAGTCACCAAGTCGATGTGTTTCACGGCGTGGTGGGCCGATCGGAGGATCTGGTCTCCGAGCGCCTTGAAGGCCAACTCGACCTTGTCGCCCGTCTTCGCGGACGTCAGGATGCCGGGGCAGGTGTA
>WNFU01016011.1_pt1 | contig 11249 bp, 17 predicted proteins | sample 5400121 | NCBI WGS metagenome assembly WNFU01 (sample SAMN13153360, study PRJNA577476) | soil metagenome | isolation source: 100 cm soil or saprolite under grassland replicate 1 | place: USA:California | collected 2016-06-15
TCACCGTAATGCACAGCTACTAGACCCTATTCCGGGATACCGCGCTGTTCAATACAGGACAACTTTAAAAAGAGTTATTGGTTGGGCAGGGAGCGCAGGTAACTGGTCTAGGCGATTTGCGCGAGGTAAGTAGTGAGCTTCTGTTCTTTGATAATGAGGAAGTGATCTTCGTTCATCTCGGTTAGTCCAAGGTTCCGAAATCTCTCCATGAACACGCTGATCCGCGGCCCTGTGGCGCCGACCATATCCGACAACTCTTCATGCGAAATCTTCAGTTCGATGCGTATGCTCCGTGGGTCTTTCTTGCCGAAGGTGCGCGCCAATTGCAACAGCGTCTTACCCAGTCGCTGTTCGCTGTCAACCGTCATCAGATTGGCGATGACCTGCTGTTGGTCAGCGATCCGCGCCGCCAGGTACTGCGCGAAGCCCTCAAACAGCGCGTCGATGCCTAAACGCGCAAGGAACTCGGGACAAGGAATTTGTTTTAAGATCGTTTCTTCCATCGCGGTCGCTGTCTCCAGTCGAGCGCCTAACCCGGACAGACACAACTCACCGAAAATATCTCCCGCCGTGTGGATGGCCAGCAGGCACTCTCTCCCTTCAGGCGATAGCATGAGCAGTTTGACCTGCCCACTCTCGATAAAGTAGACCAACTCATCATTATCTCCACACGTATAAACGTTATCGTGTTTCGCAATAGTAACGGCGCGTGAATTGAGAGTCTCCTGTCGCAGTGACTCACGCATTTGTTGTTTGAACAGGTCGGCTTGGGGCGTTTCTTGAATCATATTTGTATCTCCCTGTTACTGCTTCTTACCGATACGCTGTCAATCAAGTCCCTTAATCAAACTCCGCGGCGTTTGACTCCGACGGCATGCCCTGCTAACAAGTTTTCCTATCGGCCAGCCGAGCACTCTTGATGATCCCTGATTCAAGGCTACAGCTCTAGTTCGCCCAGTAGCCAGGTTGACTATAATGCCGGTAAAGCTGCGTCTCGTACTTGCGCGAAATCAGCTTGGAGCTGTCGTATTCGGGGCTTTGCTTAACCCCGTGGCGTGAGAGATTGACATGGACTTTAGCTTGCGCCCAATCTATCGCAGCGATCCATTGCGGTGAGACCAAGACTGTCCTGCCGGGCAACCAGTAGCGCGTGTCAATCGCCAGGTAGCGAATCAGCCAACTGTTATCTTCCACAATGAATTCTTCGACGCGGCCGATATCGCCGGTAGTCGCCGCAACGTGGTAGTTGGAGACCTCTCCCATACTACGCAAATGAACGTCTCCCGAGGCTCCGGGCGCCGGAGCGCCAGTCACAGCCGGGGTCGTCGCGGTGGCGGCTATTAAGGTGGATTGCTGCGCCACCGGAGCAGGGTATTCCTCTGTTCCCCATAAAAACGGACTGCCCCAATAGTAGGGATAGCCATAGTAGTCCGAATGAGCCGCTTCCATCAGACGCGACACCGGCTGGTGTGTGTCAATGTCTGGGCTTTTCTCCACCTGACTTTTGGTCAGATCAACATGGAGTTTGCTGGTCTCGCGGTCCACCTTCACCACCGAGAATGGTGAGACCATCACTTGTCGGCCTGACAGCCAGTTGCCAGTATTGACGACGATATAGCGCACCGCCCACCGCTCGTCATCGAAATAGAATTCTTCGATATCTCCGATCTCGCCGTCCGTTGCGACGATCTCGAAGCCTTTCAGGTCATTCACACTGCGTAACATTGTTATTTCTCCTTCTGATTGTGACTTGCTCAGTAGTTATTGCCGCCACGCTCAGCTCAGCCCTCATGGCTGCGGGCTCGGCGAATTCTGACTGCTTAAGGAATGCCGCAACTAGGGCAAGCTGGCCAAAACCGCCCGCCCAGGTTTGTAACCGTCACCTGGCGCTACGCCGTCAAATGCGTTGCATGGCAGAATTCGCGGGCGCCTGGCTTCGCTACCGCAAGCGTGATAGATGCCGATGGGTATGCTTACGACCCCGCATCAAGCGCAGCTTCACGAGTTCAACCAGGAGACGATACGTAATCACCGTTCGGCATTTGTTCATTCGTTTTGACGCTTCATTTCGCCTAATCCATTGTTAATCGCGCCTGAGTGGAAAGCACGCGAATATCTTTCCGGTATTTTCCAAGCCCCTTCTCCGGGACCTTATTAATCAGCCGTGCCAATGTTATTTCCAGGACATCAAAATCCAAGGGTTTCGTGAGATAAGCGATTGCTCCAGCTTGGAGCCCGCGCTGCTTATCGGTTTCATAAGGGGCTGTGGAGATAAAAACTACGGGAGCATGTCCAGGGACTCCGCAAATTTGCTTGCATAGCTCAAACCCTGATTCGGCCGGCAGATGGGTATCGAGCAAGTACACGTCGAAGTGTTGGCTTTGGGCTAGGTGAAAGCCATCATCGGCGGCGCCTGCCACCACTACTTCATAGTTCCACATTTCCAGCAAGACTTTCATCATCCAACGTGAATCCTCATCGTCATCGACGTAAAGGATGCGATTACGTGTGGGTTGCATCTCGAAGCTCCAATTGCAAAAGCGGTAAATCCAAGTAAGCGCTTGAGTACTCAGCCATCCAGTAATTTCTTAGGCTATCACCCATGGTTGGCCAGCCGGGAATAAATGACTGTCCAATATTGGACAATTTCAGAAAAAAAGCGCTTAGCGCGTACTTGAATGTGGAGGTTTTCTCCGGATCGAAGGTCGCGAGCATGTTCGACAGGTCATAGGCGTGAATGCCGCTCGCCATATGGTAATGAGGTTTATAACGCAGGACGCAGCCAAGCTCAGTTGGTTTATCTGTCACACTCTTGCTACAGTTTTACTCGACAGCTCTGAGCAAAGAGTAGCGTCCGAGCGTGGTCGGAAAAGCACGCACCGCGACGGGCGCGATGACCTTGTTCTCCTTCAAAACTTCTTTCGCTGTCACGCCTTCGCCATACACATCGCGCATGTCATCTTTGTCCGGCTTGATGACCACGCCCTTGAGTTCGAGTCCGGCAAACAGCCCCTTGCTGCGCGAGTAGGAGAGGATCTGGGCGCCGAGCTTCAGATCCGTCGAAGCCCCGGCTTGCCGACCGACCGGCCCGGCGGCCACTGAAGCGTCAGCGCCCAGCGTGAACTCATCTGATAGCAGACTGTTCAGCCCGTCTTTGTTCATAAACAGTATCACGAAATCCGTTGACTTCGCGCCGATCTGCAACCCGAAGCTGCCGCCGCCCAGAGTGAAATAGGCCTGGGCGCTCCAGCCCACTGCCGTGCGGCAACTGGCCACGCCGCGCCCGCCACGTCCGCCAACAATGAGTCCGGCTTTAAGCACCGACGGGAAGACCACGACACATTCAGCGCCATCCAGTAATTCCAGGGGAATCCCTTTGTCAGGCGTGTCCATAATCTCGCGAAAGACTCGCGCCGCCATTTCTGATTGGCTAACCTCATCCCTGAGGCTCTTCTGAGCCTGCGATTGCGCTACCGTGCTGAGCGCCAGCGCCAGGCAGAAAGCCACTCCCATTCTGATCATTGATTTACCTTTCATATTTTCCTTTTTCAAAATTTGTATCCCTGCTCGCTTGCTTTCGATGTGTGGCGATGGATCGCCACTTTCATACACCGCTTGCCGTAGCGAAGGGAGTGTCAGCAGCTTCGGCCAAGCCGGAATATATTGCCGTCCATTATTGGACAAGGTCGGAAAGAATAATGGTGGGATTGTTCTGCCTGTAATAGCGCCTGCTCAAAGGTAGTCAAGCAGACGAGCAGGAGTGTTTGAGAAGTAGCAAATTAATGCCTGCGCGCGCGGCCTTACGACACAAACCGTTCCAGCAGGGACTGGCGTTACGGTGGATTTTCAAAAAAAATCCTCCGTAACCTCTGCCGTAGGTTCTCGCCGCTGAATCAAGCCGGTACTTGATCCTTCATCTATTGGCGCCGATAAAAGAAGCGCGCAACAGCTCGGCGCCCGCGCCGGTTACGACAATCGCGTTGCGATGTTTATCAAGTCGTTGATGTGTGTTGATTATCAGGCAGTCGGTCTTGAGGGCGCGCCTAGCAGGGCGTGATAAACGACCAGGAAAAGCGCCGCGCCGCCGAGAGACACGAGCACGCTCCATAGGTTCAGCCACGGCATTCCGGCCATCCCGAACTTATTGATCAGCTCGCCGCCGAACATTGCGCCGGCGCTCCCGAACGCCATGTTAATGAGGACGCCTTCGCCAGTCTTGTTGACTAATTTACTGGCGATAAATCCTACGATCAGTCCCAGTACGATCCATGCAAGGATTGACATAACGATCTCCTTCACTTTCGTGGTCATTCCGCGCGGCGCTTCAATGCCCACCGCGACTCGTCCATAGAGTTGCTTTCTCAGATTGTGGTGTGATGATTGAAAGAGCTGTTCCTGCGTGTGCAATCACCCGTGACTCAGCAGAAAGCAGGGCCGGAGAATGAACCGGTCCGCGCTCCCCGGACTGAGTATTGTCGGGCGTCCGATTCAACGCCGATTTAACGATAGATGTTACGACCGTTGTAACCCAGCCATTCGCCCTCGAAGTAGGCGGCGGCGTCATCGTTGCGCGGGATAACTCCCAGGACGATGTCGCCATATTTCAGGTCGGATTCATAAAGCTTTGCTCGCTCTTCGGGAATGCCCCAGCCGATCAATGCACCGATGATTCCGCCGGTCAGTCCGCCCGCGCCCGCCCCGGCGAGCGCCGCCGCAATCGGCCCGGCGATCACGACGCCGAGTCCGGGGATCGCGATGCTCGTTCCGATGGCCGCTACCGTCGCGAGGGTCGCTCCCGCTGTTACGCCAATCGCGCCGCCAACGCCTGCGCTCTCCATCGCCTTGTTGCCCAATTCCGAATCAGTCGCGGTTTCATCAGTCGCGGTTTCATTGGAAAAATACCGCTTGCGCGTCTCATCCTTCGCCCCCAACATCCCAAGCATCTCCTGGGAGAATAGTTTCATCGGAGACATTCGTTACCGCCTGACGCTCCCGCCCTGCGCGATTCTCACGCTCGCCTTCGCGTTCCAGGCTCCTGTTGTCCGTCACCGCGCCCGCCGCGTCCTTGCCTGCGCCCTTTGCGCGCTCGCCGAGCGCTGAAGACTCTTCGGCAAACCTATTCCGTGTCACCATGATTTAATCTCCTCGTTGAAGCCGTGCCTGATTTCGCAGCTTACTGCTGGCGCTTTGCGCGCAAGTTGCTCATCGTGAATAGCATCGAAACAGACAAAGTGGGTTTATCTTGAATACTGAGCTGTCCAGTAAATTCTTAAGTTCGACACTGATGATCAGCCAGCTTGGGATAAATCGCTGTCCAATATTGGACGATTTCGGAAAGGACTACTTGTTTTTTGCGCTTGCTGGAAATAAGACAGCAAGGTTTGTGCCAGGTACTAGGGGATCGGAATATTCAATCAGCAATGTTCGGCGCCATTGACCGGTGTGACACATTACCGATGATTCTGAGCAGCAGCCATCCGGCCAGCCCTGAAAGCAGTGAGGCGGCCAGAATGCTGACCTTGGAGATCGGCAGCAGATGGCCGCCGCCGAAAGCGAGAGCGCCGATAAACAGAGACATCGTGAATCCGATTGATGACTCGATCTCACATCGACGGCGCGTAGCTCTGCGACAACGCACATCGATATCGGCCCGCGCCGGCAGTCCCTCCATTGATTTGATCGATATCACCCCGGAGTTAACCGGATCGCCGACATTATGCGGCTCGTCGATAGCGATGATGCAACCCGCCGACTTGAGGGATTGAGATGACCTTTCCCTTCACCGGCGCTTCGATCTTTCGAGGAGTCGGCGAGTTCCTCTCCAATGCCTGATGCGGTCGGGAGTTGTGATAATAGTCGATGTAATCTCGCAAGATTCGGCGCAAGTGATCTTCACCGATGATGATCAGATGATCGAGACACTCTCGGCGAATCGAGCCTATTACGCGTTCGGCGTATGGATTTTGGAAGGGTGATTGCGGTGCGGTGGTCACCTCTTCAATCTGCATCCCCTTCACTCGCAATCGAAATTCTGCCCCGTAAATTTGATCTCGATCCCGGAGCAGATAGCGCGGCGCCGAGTCTTCTGGGAAGGCTTCGATGAGCTGTCGGGCGGTCCATTCAGCCGTAGGATGCGCTGTAACATTGAAGTGGATGACATGACGTCTGTCATGCAGCAGGATTATGAAGCAGTACAAGTTGCGGAAGGTCAGTGTCGGAACGGTGAAAAAGTCGATGGCGGCAATCTGCTTTGCATGATTGGCGAGAAATGTCTTCCAAGTTTGTGACGGAGACGCGCTGCCCCTGACTCGATACTTCGCCACAGTCGATTCCGCAAGGTCGAAACCGAGAAGGCGAAGTTCTGCCTGAATGCGAGGGACGCCCCACAGAGGATTCTCTCGCGACATTTTCCTAATCAGCTCACGAATCTCCTTGTCGATCTTCGGACGGCCGACCGGAGCCTTGGACTTCCATCGCCAGTAGAGCTTGAAGCCTTGCCTGTGCCATTTGATGACGGTCTCTGGTTTGACGATGATCAAGACCTCCCGCCACTTCTTCCAGAGTTGCGAGAGAATCACCCAGAAGAAGCGATCTCGCCGATGCAGTTGCGGCCGGTGAACTTCCGGTTGAGGACGGCCAGTTGCTGACGCAGCGCGAGATTCTCTGCAGCGAGCGCTGTCCGGGGCAGGATCAGGCTCCGGATGAGCAAAAAGAGAGTGGAGATGAGGACCATAAATGTGAAGCAAACCATCGGAATAAGGATGAGCCGGACGATTGAGCAGAGTGGCTGATGATCTCTCTAAATGCAAGTATTTCAACGCGGGATGAGGTTTTCGGGAGGGACGAGGGTTTCATAAAAATGTGTAAATGGCCATAATGCCCGGAACAATTTCCGGGGAAAGGATCGATTATGGCTATCACGAAAGAAATCCTCGACGAACTTCTGAAAGACTACCAAAAACCCGAAGACCTGCTTGGACAAAGCGGTCTGCTCCAGCAACTCTCCAAAGCCCTCATCGAACGGGTTCTGGATGGAGAGATGACTCATCATCTCGGTTACGAGAAGCACTCTCCTGAAGGAAAGAACTCCGGCAATTCCCGCAACGGCAAGTCGCGCAAGACGCTCAAAGGCAAGCAGGGTGAGATCCCGATCGAGGTCCCGCCATCTGCTGCGGAATTCGCTCGGCTACGTCTCGTGGAAGGAACGCAAGGCGGTGGCGGCCGCGCTTAAGCCGATCTACACGGCGGCGACGGCGGAGCAAGCCGAACAAGAGCTGGCCGAATTCGAGGCGCAGTGGGGCTCTCGCTATCCGATGATCGGGCGGAGTTGGCGCAACAACTGGGCGCGAGTGATCCCGTTCTTCCAATTCCCGGAAGAGATTCGGCGGGTGATTTATACGACCAACGCAGTGGAGTCGCTCAATTACAGCCTGCGTAAAATCATCAAGAACCGGAGCCTGTTCCCGAACGACGAGGCGGTCTTCAAGTTGCTGTCACGCTTCGGTTTTCGTTGTCCGACCCGCCGCCTCACTCGCGGCTTCAGATCCACAACATCTTCCGGCTTCTTCGTCGCCGTTGGGTCCTTGGATGATTTATGGCTTCTCACGCGCTCAGCCAGCCCCAGCATCCGCGATAATCGCTGGGAATCCCCCTCCGGTTTCTCTTTGAGCCTTTCCTCTCCCGCGATCATCTCAGCCGCGATCTGTTCGCATTCTGATGTCAGGACACATTGTCTAAAGTCGTATTCAGCTTGAACTTGGTGAACGATAACAAACACGCGAGCAAGCTGCGGTCTTGTTGCAACAAACTCAGCATTGCGCTCACCAGGCTCAACTCACAGCGGCCGCGTCGTCGCGAAGCAACGCGCCGCAAGAGTTCTTTCGTTCTTTGATCGCTTCGCAGCAGGCAAAAGGTCCCGAGCGTTGTCAGGATCAGCAGCGTCAGGACGAAGAGCGCAAACAATCGTGACCAGGCTCGGATGTCTTTGACACGCGCCTGCTTGAATCCGAGATGCCATTTCGCGTCCCTAAAACCTTCTTCGCAGTGGAGGCCCTGGAAAGTCACTTTCCCCGCGCTGCCGCCACCTCCGCTCATTGAGCCAGGCTGGCTCATACCTCACGAGAATGCCAGGACCTCGATCTCGTCCCTGTGTTTGTCATCGGTAGACTCGCCCTTGATGTCACCGAGTTTAAGAAACGTATCGGTTGCCATTTGCGCTCCTTTCAATGAGTGATTTGAAGCCAGCCTGAGCGGTACCGTCAGCCCTTCGAGTTGACAATGCAGTTAAGGCAAGACTTCGATGATTGGATTATATCCACAAGCCTCACCGGACCGTATACGCGTTATGTGCGGCTATTTCGGAGCGAGAAATGGGCGGCCCTCTGCGCGTAGTTCACACGGCCAAACAGGTGAGGGAATTAAAATGCGTTTTCCCTGCTTTGAAGCCACCTTCGCTTGACAAAGCCACCAACTAAGCGCAGGGTGGTTAAGAACCGAGCATAGCTCACTCCCTTCATCAGCTCCTCTGGTATTATCCAGACTATCTGAAACAGACAGCTCACTTTCCAAGGAGCAAACCATGTTTACACGTCATGTCACGATGAAACTCAAGACAAATTCCGTCCCAGAGTTCACCCGCATTATCGAGAACGAGATTATCCCACTACTCCGCAAGCAGAAGGGATTCCGTGATGAGATCACCTTTGTCGCCCCCGAACGCTCGGAAGCCGTAGCAAACAGCTTCTGGGACACGAAGGAGGACGTGGAGGCTTACAACCGCACGGGGTATCAAGAAGTACTGAAGACCCTATCGAAAGCGGTAGCGGGAACTCCAACGGTAGAAATCTTTGAGGTTGCCAATTCGACCTTCCATAAGATCGCCGCTAAAGGAGTTTAAAATAAACCGCAGCTTCTCATTACGAGAGGGCGGAAGGCCGCCCTCTCGCCGCTCCCCTGCTCTCAGGCAAATAACGGAGATGCGCCCTGGTCTGATTTGGACTAGGCGGTCATTCGCTTAGAGAGTAGGCTATCGTTTAAATGATTCAAGGTCATCTCGGTTCGTTCGCTCAAATTTTAAGATGTTTGAGAACAGAGCTAAGCTCGCTCTCTCCTCAACCTCTCTGGAATCATCCAGGCTATCTGAAACCAACAGCTCACCTACTAAGAAGTTATCAATGCCTATTCAAGATGTAACGAACCAACCAGAATTGAACGAGAGACAACCCGATGTCATTGTCGGCTCACGCTCAGATGAGGAAACTAACGAGTTAATCGGCCAGCGGGCCTATGAGCTCTATCAGCAACGCGGACCTGAAGGAGGTACCGAGTTGAGTGACTGGCTCAGAGCCGAAGTTGAAGTCCGGGAGTTACTCCCGCGGCCACAGTCTCTCACGTAGCCGCCAGTGCATCAGCGATAAGTCTGTAAGATGAAGATACACACTCCATCAGGTTCTGGTGCAAAAATTATCTGACTATACAAGATATTGTGGAAAAGTAATCATCTAAACCACTATAGATTGTGGTCGAAATTTTATTTGCACCAGAACCTTTGATTACCCTTACAGCAAGCGATCTCGATCGGCGCCGGTGTCGATCAGGATCGGCAAGGCGATTTGCGACTTCGGCCATCGGCCCGTACAATCGCTTTATGATCACATGGCTAATAGATATGGGCTACGTCACGAAAGCCAGTAAAAGCCGCTTCAAGCTCGACTATGTAAAAGCCAGGGAGTGGATCGAACGTAAACTTCAGGACCGGTGCCAAGCGATAATCTTTAATTCCGTCGACAAGCGATGGGGAGTAGACCGGGGACTTATCCAGTTCTACCACACGATCCAGCAAGCCGGCTTTACCGTGAATCTCTATCAAATGGAGGGCGGCGCCCAAAAACAGGTTGACGTGGCGATCGCAGCGACAGCTGTCTACAAGGCGACACAAGGCTACACCATCGTCCTCTCATCAGGAGATCTGGACTTCTTGCCGGCCGTAACCCTCATCACACAACAAATTCGAGCCAAACTGATTCTCTTCACTTACGACTTCGGCTTTCATGATGACCTAAGGAAAGCGGCATCCGAACACTGGATGATTGAAGACCACCCCGAACTAGAGCGAGTCGGTTGACGTCGTCGGTTCAGCTCGCCAGTCATCGTTTGTACCTCTTTTCTCAGTTTATTCGCTTTGCCTCAATGCTCGCTCTCAGGTTGCGCACGTATTCCCTCGCCTGACATCTGATCGCTCGCATGTGTTCGTCTTGGAGACCGGGAAAAACCGGGGGCTGAGAATAATTCGAACCTGTCCTTCGCCAAGACTTCATCCTCCTTTAGTTTCAATAACTTGGGAAAACCGGAGATAACATGTTAACTGGGGTTATATGAGACCAATGTGAGGCATTTGGCGTTTGGGGGTACTATGTGGACATGGAATCTCGGCGCATGGGTAGGTTGTGCTGCGCCAGACGAGTTACAAATCTCTTGAAGTAGATGTCTAACTGACGACGTGAGTCTACACGAGGATCGACAGTTTGTCGGTCAGCGGCTGACTCTGTGAGCGGCTGACTCAGTTAGAAACTGAAATATCTTATGGCGGGAGGATCCAACCAATCACTCGACTGATCGCCCGATGGCATCCACAGGCGGCGTCTTCGAGACCTTCTCGATTCAGAATTCTGACCTGGCCGTGCAAATAATGAATCAGCCCTTTCTTCTGTAGCGTTCTCACAACCAAGCTTACGCGGCTACGGGAAACTCCTAGCATTTGCCCCATGTCGCCATGTGTGAGAGCCATCGAATCTGAAGAGACACGATCTCGCGCCGTCAGTAGCCACCGCGCCAGACGTTGCTCTGCCTTATGAAACCGATTGCAGGCGCCTGTCACCGCAACCTGCCCGCTCAAAGTATGCATATACTTGAAGAGCAGTATATGAAACGCGCTTTCCTGCCTGATTATATTTTGTAAAGTCCTAGCATCGATTTGCAGCGCTTCGCCTGATATCTGCACACGGGCCCAGAGCTTAATTCCGTTTATTTTCGTGATCACCGATAGACCGGCTACGCCTTCTCTACCGATGGTTGCGATCTCGATGACGGCGCCAGATTCTGCGGCGGCGAACAAGGAGACGATCCCGCTTGTGATAAACCAGGTGTGATCGGATGTGGAGCTGATATCGTAGAGCGTACTGCCCGCTTCCAGTCGGACTCTTTTAAGGCTCGGCCTCAAGCGGTCGCGGACGGAGGGCGGAAGGGCGACT
>WNFU01019848.1_pt1 | contig 11248 bp, 10 predicted proteins | sample 5400121 | NCBI WGS metagenome assembly WNFU01 (sample SAMN13153360, study PRJNA577476) | soil metagenome | isolation source: 100 cm soil or saprolite under grassland replicate 1 | place: USA:California | collected 2016-06-15
GGCGGCCAAACGCCTGGGGGTGAGCTTGCGGACCCTGTTCTACAAGATGGACCGGTACGGCGTGGATTAGCGCAATATTCTGCACGAGTGCAGCATCCTGCAGTACGGTCGATCCTGATCTAATTCTATAACTTCCTGTAAAATAATAGCTTACGTTTGGGCACGTATCGTGTATGGTCTGTACGCAGACACGGAGGGGTCATGCAGCGCTCAGGCTTCACCACGATCGAGCTGGTGATCACGATCGTCATCATCGGGCTCATCGCGGCGATCGGTTTCCCGACGATCCAGCGCACGCTCGACAAGACGAACGTACGCTCGACGCGCGTCGCGCTGTCCACGTACGCCGCGATGGCGCGCGGGGCGGCGGTGCAGCGCGGCTGCAGGGCCACGCTTCACGTCACCTCCGGCGCGGACTCTCGGATGTGGGTGACCGCGTGCAGGCTCGACGTCCCGACGGCTCTCGACACCGTCGGGCAGGTGAAGAACGTGTACTCCGACTTCAAGGTGACGCTCACCGCCACGGGGGACTCGGTGCGCTACGACCCGCGGGGGCTGAGCCTCGAGAGCGTGAACACCATCGTGCACTTCACGGGCAACGTGGCGTCGAACAAGGACTCGGTCGTCATCAACATGTACACCGGCAAGGTGGTGCGGTAATGAAACGCGAGCACGGATTCACCCTCGTGGAGGTCATCATCGCGATCATGGTGCTCACGGTCGGGCTGCTCGGGCTCGTGACGTCGGCTGCGCTCGTGACGCGCATGATCGGCCGGGGCCAGCGCTCGAGCGTGTCGGCGACATTCGCGGCGCGACGGCTCGAGATGCTGCGGGCCACCGGGTGCCAGGCGCAGACGTCCGGGAGCGAGGTGCTGATGCGCGGCAGCGCGCCGATCGATTCGTTGTCCTGGCGGTTCGCGAGCGCGGGCTCGGGAGGGAACCACTGGCAGGTGGTCGTGCGGTCCACGTACCAGACGGCGCTCGGGCAGTGGCGCACCGACAGTCTGGGGACGGAGATCTCATGCCTCTTCTAGCACGCCGAGGGTTCACCCTCATCGAGCTGATGATCGCGCTGGTGCTGCTGGGCATCGTGTCGGCCGGCATCTACAAGGTGCTGGTGGGCAACCAGCGGATCTACATGGCGCAGACGCAGCAGATCGATCTGCAGCAGAACCTGCGGGCCGCGGCCACGATCCTGCCGGCCGAATTCCGCGAGCTGGACGCGGCGGACGACGACATCACCGCGATGGGCCCCGACTCGATCCGGATGCGCGCCATGCGACAGCTGGCGTTCGTGTGCGCGACGCCGGTGCTCGGCGGCGGCATCGGCCAGATCACCCTCATGGTCCGGCCGGTCCCGATCTACGGCACGCGCACGACGATCGCGAAGGACGACTCGCTGCTGGTGTATTGGGAAGGCAATGCCTTGAGCCGCAACGACGACCAGTGGCTGCCGGCTCAGGTCAAGCAGGTCCCCGTCCCCGGTGTCTGCTCGGACGGGAGCCTGGCCATCGCGCTCAGCTTGGACCCGACGTGGCTCAACAATCCCGCGTTGAACCGGGTGGGCGCGATCACGGATGGGTCTCCGGTGCGCGGCTTCGACAAGCTGACCTACCGCGTCTACCAGGCCGGCGACGGCCACTGGTACCTCGGGCAGAAGAACAGCTCGAAAAGCACCGCCACCATCCAACCCCTGATCGGTCCCCTGATCGGCAGCAACGGGGTCACGTTCAGCTACTTCACCGCCGCGGGCGCGGTGACCACCGACCGGCTGCAAGTCGGGCAGATCGGTATCGTGGTGCGCGCCCAGACGGCGGCCCCGGTCCGGGGGCCAACGGGATCGTTCGCCAACAAAGTGGACAGTGTCGTCACCCTCGTGACGCTGCGGAACAACCCACGCTGCGGTCCGGGGGCACCCGCGGGAGCGCCCAATCCGTGCCCCTGACGGAAGCTAGGAGCTATCCATGGACACCAAGGAGTCTGGTATGAAGCGAGTCCTCAAGAGCGAGCGCGGCATGGCGCTCGCCATCGCGATCGTCGCGCTGGTCGTCGTGGGCGCGCTGGTCGCCGGCGCCCTCTTCTCGGGCACCCAGGAGCAGCGCGTGGCGGAAAACGTGCGCCGCGTGCAGGCGTCATTCGGGGTGGCCGAGGAGGGCGTGTACGACATCATCCGCGGGTGGAGCGACAGCGCTAGCACGTACAACCAGAAATACAACGCGCTGGCCAACTACCCATCGAACAACCCGGCGAGCACGTACACCGTCAACCGTCGGACGGCGGCGAGCAAGACGGGGAGCTACAGCGGCACGCTGTCCAAGTTCAACGGCGAGCTGTACCTCATCGACATTACGGGGCAGGACACGATGAGCCTCGCCGGCCGCCTCCGCGGCGGGGGCGCGAGCCAGCGCGTCGGGCTGCTGGCCCGCATCCGGTCGCTACAGATCAACGCCGGCGCTCCGCTCGTGTCGGGCGGCGACAACGTGGTGACCGGAAACGTCTCGATCGACGGCAACGACCACGCCCCGTGGCCGGACTGCGCGCCGCTCGGAACCCCCAAGGCCGGCATCCGCGTCGGCAGCAGCGGCAACGTGCAGCCCTCGGGTAGCGCCACCATCACCGGCAGCCCGAACGTCCTCAAGGATCCGACGCTCGCCGACAGCACCTTCAGCAAGTTCGGGGACGTCACGTACACGATGCTCACCAGCCGGGCGAACATCAATATCGCGAGCGGTCAGAACCTGTCCAACACTGTCTATCCTCGCACGTTGAACGGACAGTGCGACAAGTCGAGCGACCGCAACTGGGGCGACCCGAAGAACCCGAGCGAACCCTGCGGCGGTTACTTCCCGATCATTCACATCTACGGGAACGGCAACACGAGCATCAACCAGGAGCAGGGACAGGGAATCCTGCTGGTGGACGGTAATCTCACCGTCAACGGTGGATTTCAGTGGTTCGGGATCGTGATCATCAAGGGCTCGCTCACGACGGCCGGGGGTGGCGGCGAGGAAGCCCATTTCTGGGGCACCGTGATGGCTCAGGACACGGTGGCGTTCGCGGACACCACGAACAACCTGAGTGGCGGCGCCAACCTCCTGTACTCTAACTGCGCTATTCTCAGAGCGTTAGACGCGACCGGGGTGGCGACGATGATGCGTTCGCGGGGGTGGGTCCAGCTGTTTTGAGTGGCCTAACTACCTGCCGATAAAGTACTTGGTGGTTCGGCCTCAAGTAGGTTCGAGGCTTGACAGGATAAGGGGCGGGGCATACTGTAGTTTGCCCTCGCCCCATCTTGTCTCTAACCCCTAGGCAACCATGGCGCTCTTCGGGCTGTTGGGCGGGAAAAAAACCTCGGTCGGCTTGGACATCGGCTCTGGCATCATCAAAGTGGCCGTGATCGACCACGGCGGCAGCGAGCCGGAGCTGGTCAAGGTCGCCACGACCGAAGTGGCCGCCGACGCCATCGTCGAGGGAGAGGTCATGGACCCCGGGATCGTGGCTGAAGCGATCCGGGGGTTGTTTGCCACCGCCGGCGTGAAGCAGAAGTCGGTCGTGACCGCGGTGGGCGGCCGGGACGTGATCGTCAAAAAGATCCAGATGGACCGGATGAAAGAGGCCGACGCCCGCGAGGTGATCCGCTGGGAGGCGGAGCAGCACGTCCCCTTCGACATGGCCAATGTGGAGCTGGACTTCCAGATCCTCGACCCCGACGCCGAGGGGCTCCAGATGAGCGTCCTGCTGGTCGCGGCCAAGCGGGAGCTGGTGGAGAGCCGCACGTCGCTGCTCGGCGAGGCGGGGCTCGAGCCGGCCATCATCGACGTGGACGCGTTCGCGATTCACAACGCGTTCGAGCTGAACCACCCCGACGCGATGCAGGGGGTGGTGGGATTGGTCAACATCGGCCACGAAATCACCAACGTGAACATCCTGGAAGACGGGGTGCCGGTACTGACCCGGGACCTGTCGGTGGGCACGCGCCGCTTCCGGGAGGACCTGCAACGCGAAAAGGGGCTGTCGGCCGAGGACTCCGAGCGCCTCATCCAGGGCCAGACGCAGAGCGGCGATCTCGCGTCCTACGTGGACGCCCGGGGTGAGGAGATCGCGGTGGGGGTGGAGCGGGCGGCGGCGTTCCTGGCGACGGCGTCGCGGTCGGCTGGGGGACTGGGCCGCGTGTACACGATTGGCGGCGGGGCGCGCATCCCGGGGCTCAACGAGGCGCTCTCGGCCCGGCTGCGGGTGCCGGTCGAGCTCGCGAGCCCGGTGCAGCGCCTCAAGGTGCGCGACGCGGTGTTCGAGTCGGTGTCGGTCGATGACATCGCGCCGCTCCTGATGCTGTCGGTGGGTCTCGCGCTGAGGCGCGCCGCATGATCGAAATCAACCTTCTCCCTGGCAAGAAGAAGAAGGCGGCGCCGGGCGCGGGCTTCAAGCTCAGGCTGCCCGATTTTCGCGGCCTGATCGCCAGCATCAAGAACCCGTGGCTGCTCGCGGCGAGTGTGACGTCGGTGGTCGTGATCGGGGGCGGCCTGCTGCTGTTCATCACGCAGAGCACCCGCCTCAAAGTGCTCGAGTCGAGGCTCGACGCCGTGCAGCAGGAGAAGCGGCGGTTCGACGCCGTGATCGCGCAGAAGCGCCAGTCGGAGCGCATCCGCGACTCGCTGGTCGCCGAGATCAACATCATCCGCGGCATCGACGCCGACCGCTACGTGTGGCCGCACATCCTCGATCAGATCACCAAGGCGCTGCCGCCCTACACCTGGCTCACGAGCATCGCCGCGGCGGGCGGCGGTAACGTGGCGCCCGGGGCGCCCGGCTCGACGTCGCCCGGCGCGCCCACGGCGGACTCGGCGGGGGTACCCCAGGTGCGCGTGTGGATCATGGGGAGCACGGTGGACATCCAGGCGTACACCACGTTCCTGCGCCAGCTCGCCGCCTCGCCGTGGCTCACCGACGTGACCCCGGCGACCACCGCCACCGTGATCGAAGCCGACCGCCCCGTCACCGCGTTCAACGTGGCGGTGCGCTACCGCGTGGCGGACTCGGTGTACATCCGCACCGTTCCCTTTTCCCAGGCCGCGAGGTAGCGCCCCCGATGCCCCTGATTCCGCAGGACCGGCAGAGCCAGGTGATGCTGCTCATCACCGTCGGGATGCTGGCGGGGGGCTACTTTTTCTGGAGCTACTGGGCGCAGCCCACCGGCGAGCGCATCAAGGTCACGCAGGTCGAGATCGACAGTCTCCAGCTCATCGTCGACAGGGCGAAGCAGGACCTGGCGAGCGGGACCGTGGAGGACCTGCGCCGCAAAGTCGCGGCCTACACCGCCCTGCTCGGCGTGATGCGCCGGCTCGTCCCGGAGAAGAACGAGGTCCCGGCGCTGATCGACGACATCTCGACCAAGGCCAAGGTCCGCGGGGTGACCATCGGGCGCATCGAGCCGCTCGCCGTCGAGGCCGGGCAGCCGTTCGACACGTACAAGTACCGCCTGGAGATGATCGGACATTACGATCAGCTCGGCGAGTTCCTGTCCGACGTCGCGAGCCTGCCGCGCATCATCGTGCCGCAGGAGCTGGCCCTGAAGCCGGCGCAGCAGCAGGCGCAGCGGCTCCTGGGCGACACGCTCGGCGCGCTGCTCGAGGCGCAGTTCTCGATCCGCACGTTCGTGAAGGCGGCGGCGCCGCCCCCCCCTCCGGTGCCGGGGAAGAAGCCGGAGTGAGCACGCGGCTCGCGGCCGTGGTGGCGGCGCTGCTCGTCGCGGGCCCGCTCGCGGCGCAGGCGAAGCCGCCGCGCGCGCCGGCCCGGCCCGACAGCGCGCGCCGAGACGGCGCGGCGGCCGACTCCGCCGCGCCGCGGCTCGTGCGCGAGGTGTATTCCTACGAGGGCGGCGGGCGGGACCCGTTCCTCTCGCTCCTCAAGTCGGGCGACATCCGGCCGCTCCTGTCGGATCTCAAGCTCACGGGGATCTACTACGACGGGCGGTACCCGAGGCGCAGCGTCGCGGTGCTGCGCGACGTGACCAACAACAAAATCTACCGGGTCAGAACCGGCGAGATCGTGGGGCGCCTCAAGGTGACGACGATCCGGCCACGGGAAATCGTGTTTACGGTGCAGGAGTTCGGCTTCGAGCGCCAGGAGAGCCTGTCGCTTGCGAAGCAGGAGGTAACGCCATGAAGCGCATCGCAACCCTCGCCGCGTGCTTGGTGGTCGCGGCGGCACCCCGAGCCATTGCGGGGCCGGGAGGAGGGGGAGGGGGAGCGGCGGGGCGTGACGGCGAGGTCCGGGCCGTCAGCGTGGTCCCGGCGGCCGGTAGCGTCGAGGTCGTGATCGAACTCCAGGGTGCGATCGACGTGCAGGACTTCACGCTGTTCAATCCCGCCCGGCTGGTGATCGACCTGCAGGGCGTCCGGTACGCGCAGTTCCGGCCCGGCGTCGTGCGGGTCGTGATCGACCTCGACGTACTCAAGGACTACCGCATCGAGCGGCGCGACGGCCAGGTGCGGGTGCGCATCGGCTCGGAGCGTACCGCGTTCTCGGCGTGGTCGAGCCAGGTGGCGGCGAGCCTCCCACCGGTCGATCCGGCGCCCCCCCCGCCCCCCCCGGCCCCGACGCGCGGCGGCCAGGCGGCGCGCGTGGCGGCGCCCGCGCCGAGCGGCGCGGCCACGACGATCGATGCGTACCTCGCGGCGCACGCGAAGGAGAGCGCGCAGTCGCAGGCGCCCCGCATCACGGTGACGTGGGACGCCGCAGACCTGCGGGAGGTGGTGGCCGGTTTCGCGGCGTTCAGCGGCCGGACGATCATCCTGTCCAAGGATCTCAAGGGTCAGGTGAGCGCGGAGATCAAGAACCAGCCGTGGGACCTCGCGTTCAACGCGGTGCTCGAGTCGCAAGGGCTCACGGTGAACGTGCTCGACGGCGGGATCCTCCAGGTGATCGACAAAAAGGATCTGGCGCGCGCCGACTCGACCGTCCCGGTGGAGACGCGGCTCGTGCGGGTGAACTATGCCCGCGCCTCGGCGCTCGTGCCGTCGGTGCAGTCGATCCTCACGAAGCGCGGCGCCGTCGTGGCCGACTCGACCAGCAACGCCCTCGTGATCACCGAGATCACGAGCCGCATCACCCGCGTCGAGGAGTTCGTGAAGGGGCTGGACGTCCGCACCCCGCAGGTGTCGATCCAGGCGAAGATCATCTTCGTCGACCGCACGGACGTGGAGGAGTTGGGCATCAAGTACGACCTCGGCTCGCCGACGCAGTTCTTCAACAGGCTCGTGACCCGACCCGATCCGCGCACCGCGGTGCCCACGGACCTGAACGGCGACGGCGTGCCGGACGCGCTCGTGCCGCAGGAGAACTTCGATCCCGGGGACGTCATCGTCGACCTGGGCGGCAACTCGCTGTCGGCGCTCGGCAACGCGAGCCAGGAAGTCGTGAACCCGGCGCTGAACCTCATCTTCTCCACCGCGATCGGGAACTTCGACCTCACGATGTTCCTGCAGGCGCTGCAACGCGTCGACCTCGCCGACGTGCAGGCGGAGCCCACGATCACCACCCTCGACAACCGAGCCGCGGAGATCCTCGTCGGCGACCGGGTGCCGATCCGTGTGATCGACGTGAGCGCGCCGACCACTGGGGGTGCGGCGCCGCGTGCGACGGTGAGCTTCCAGCAGACCGGCATCAACCTGAGGGTGACGCCGCACGTGACGGCGAACCGGCAGGTCCTGATGGAAGTGCACGCCGAGCGCTCCAGCGTGAAGCCGGCGTCGGTGGACATCGGCTTCACGTTCCAGACCCAGCAGGCGGACAACCAGATCCTGGTCAACGACGGCGAAACGGCCGTCATTGGCGGGCTTACGGTGACCGAGGTCACGGTAACGAAGACCGGAATCCCTTTCCTTGTAGATCTGCCGATCCTGGGAAAGCTGTTCGGCTTCACGTCCCAGCAGGAGCAGCGGCGTGATCTGTTGATTCTCATCACGCCGCACATCATCGACGACCTGGTGACGCCCAGCACCGGGAAGTGACCAGGAGCGTTCATATGTGGCAGGCTCGAGGCGGGCGGCTCTGGTGGGGGATCGGCGTGCTCATCGCCGCGGTGTGGGCGTGCGAGACCGCCCGCAACCCGGGCGGCATTCAGCCCGACCTAATCTCGCCCACCATCGCGCTCAGCGCGTCGCAGGACACGCAGCTGATCGCCAGCGGCCTGTCGTTCGCGGTCAACGCCACCGACAACCTGGGCCTGAAGGACATCCGCCTCACCTACACCGGCGGCTACTTCGCGGTGACCGACACGATCTTCAACACGACGGTGACGAGCATCAACCTCGGCCAAACGGTCACCTTCCCCCCCACCTCGGGCGCCGGCGGATTCATCACGATCGTGGGCCGCGCCACCGACGGCGCGGGCAATTACGCGGAAGACACGATCGTGATATTCCTGGACAACGTCCAGGCGCTGAAGGTGTTCCTGCTGGCGCCCGTCACCGGCGCCTTGGCGTCTCAGGGCAAAGGCATCCCGGTGTCCGTTCAGGCGCAGCAGATCGGCGGGATCCAGCGCATCGGGTTCATCGTCACGCCGCGCAGCGCCGTCGTGGACTCGACGCCGCTGCCGATCAACTCGAAGGACTCGGTCGTCTTCACGACGCGCTTCCCGCCGGATACGACCTACACCGACACGCTCATCGTGCTCGCCTCGACCGGGACCTTCGACGTGACCGCCTTCGCCGTGGACGCGGGCGGACGGCCCGGCTTTTCGAGCCCTCCCGTCACGGTCACCGTCCAGTCGGCGGCGAACGATCTCACGCCGCCTGTGGTGTCGCACAGCATCGCCGCCCGCGTGGAGGTCAATGACAGCATCACCGTCCACGCCACCGACCCGAGCGGCATCTCCTGGATCGGCTTCCGGGTGGACACCGCGCTCACCGCGGTCCCGCCCTTCACGGGCGTCGTCCCGCTCAAGTTCGACTCGGTCAACGTCGCGGCGGGTAGTCTGACGGACGTAGTGCGGGTCATGAGCCTGGGGCTCGCGGCGCTGATCAGCCAGTTCCCGAAGAGCGTCGTGATCCGCGGCTACGCCTGCGACCTCGCGACGGCGCGGAACTGCGCCTTCTCGCAGACCAGCACCGTGATCACGGCCGCGGCGCCGCGCGCGCCGCTCTTCGCGGTCACGTCCTCGAGCGGCGTCGACACGGTCGTCATCGTCGCCGGCCTCACCAAGCCGCTGCCGTTCGGCGGCACGATCGTGGACGCGATCTTCAACAAGAACCAGAACGAGCTGTACCTCACCAACCCGGCACTGGGCCGGGTCGAGATCTTCCGGGTCGCGGGTGACTCGTTCGTGAAGGCCGGCATCCCCACGGCGGCATCGGTGCCCTGGGGCATCGCGCTCTGGCCGCACGACACCCTCGGGAACTACGGCGACTCGATCGTCGTGGCGGACGCGGGCGGGACGCAGCTCTCCATCGTCGACGTGACGCCCTCCGCGCGGCTGCTCCGCTGGCGCCAGGACCTGCCCGACTTCCTGATCCAGACCTACAAGGTCGTGGAGGCACCGGGGTTCAAGACGCAGATCACGGAGTACAACGTCTCCGACCGTCCGCAGTACGTGGCCACCGTGTGCCGGACGGGGAGCGCGCCGCCGAACTGCGATCAGGACTCGATCTTCGCCCTCTACTCGACGACCCCGGAGCCGAGCAACCCGTCGCCGTTCACGGGGCGGGGCACGCTCCGGATGGAGAAGCTCCATCGCCCCGCGTTCACGGGCGACGCGACCGCGCTGTTCGGGCACCTGTTCTGGGAGCTGGCCGCGGCCGCGCCGTCCGCGACCTCCGACACGTTGCGCATCGTATTGCGACGCCCCCGACCGTACAACCAGTCGCTGCTCGTGCTTTCGGCGTGCGCGGGCGTCACCGTCGAGCTGAGCTCGTTCGCCCTGGGCGATACGACGTTCGCGCGCAATTCGGGGAACTTCACGCACGGCTTCTTCGGCGAAGGCGGCCGCATCTCCGCGGCGTTCGCCCGCGTGATGTCGTATACCACGAAGGCCGAGTTGAGAAGCCGTCCGGATCCGGCGCCGTGCCTCACCGGCGGCCCCATTACGGATAGCGGTCGGGTGGACGTGGACTTCGGCATGTCGCCCGGTGTGGAAGTGCGGGACTTCATCAGCAACACGGCCACCACGGTTCGCTCGATCGCGACGAACTTCAACGGCCTGACCAACGTGGCGCGCGCCGACTCACTGTACTACCTCGATGAGGGGCTGCGGCTCAAGGCGACCTCCCCGGACTCCGGCATCGCGACGGGGATGGATATGAACTACAACCACAGCTTCGCCCCCGGCGGGAGCTGCGGCCCGCCCTGCGGCGGCACGGGGAGCATCAACGACCGCATCATCTTCGCCGCGCGCTACGACGGGAACATCGACGTGTTCGACACCTACTTCGGCATCCAGATCGCGACGATCCCGATCCGCGACGCGATCATCGGGCCGCTGCGCGTGGCGCAGGACGCGTCGGGCAATCAGCTGCTGTTCGGGATCACCGCCCGCGGGCTCGTGATGGTCCAGCTGCCGGCCTTCACCAACCCGCTGCCGGAAGCGCCGCCGCGGCGGTGACCCAGGGGGTCAGGAGTAAGGCACCGCGAGCCCGACCAGGAGTCGGGCTCGCGTGTTATTATCGGAACGGTGGCAACATCCCCGGAAGCGGAGACGTGAGGAGCGCGAGTGAACTCGCGGCTCGGCGCCTGCCCGTAAACGGGCGTAAGGCCGCTTCAGCGGCAGGGCCGAGCCGCGGCTTCAGCCGCGACGGGGAGGCACGATGACCTTCCGGTTCACGACGGCGGGCGAGTCGCACGGGCGCGGCCTGGTGGGGATCCTCGAGGGGATCCCCGCGGGCCTCGTGGTGCCCACCGAGCGGATCAACGCGGAGCTGAAGCGCCGCATGGGCGGCTACGGCCGCGGCGCCCGCATGAAGATCGAAGCGGACCAGATCGAGTGGCTCGCCGGCGTGCGCGCCGGCGAGACGCTCGGCTCCCCGATCGCCATGCTCGTGTGGAACCGCGACTGGGAGCACTGGCGGGACGTCATGGCGCCCGAGGCCGACACCCCCGACGTGGAGGGGGGGCAGGGGGGGCAGGGGGGGCGGCGGCGTCAGGTCACGCGGCCGCGGCCGGGGCACGCAGATTTGGCGGGCTCCCTCAAGTACGACCGGCAGGACGCCCGGGACATCCTCGAGCGGGCGAGCGCGCGCGAGACGGTCGCGCG
>WNFU01009153.1_pt1 | contig 11247 bp, 7 predicted proteins | sample 5400121 | NCBI WGS metagenome assembly WNFU01 (sample SAMN13153360, study PRJNA577476) | soil metagenome | isolation source: 100 cm soil or saprolite under grassland replicate 1 | place: USA:California | collected 2016-06-15
ACCGGCGGGGTTTCCGCCCGCACGATCAACGGGTCTCTGACGGCCGAGCTGCCGGCGCAGCTCGACGCCAACGTGGAGGCGACGACGGTGAACGGCTCCATCACCACCGACTATCCGCTCACGGTGAGCGGCAAGTTCGCGGGACGTAAGGTCACCGGGACGCTGGGGCGCGGCGGCCGCGAGGTCCACCTCGAGACGGTGAACGGCTCGATCAAGCTGAAGAAAGCGATCTAAGGCGCCGGGGACAGGTAGCGGGCCACGTCGTCCAGGAAGGTGCGCACGTTGATGGGCTTGGAGAGGTAGCCGTCGAACCCGGCCGCCAGCGTTTTCTCCCGGTCGCCCGGCATCGCGTGGGCAGTGAGGGCGACGACCTTCCAGGGGTGGTCGCCCTCGATCCGCTTGACGTCGCGCAGCACGCTGTAGCCGTCGCGCCCGGGCAGCTGGATGTCGAGCAGCACCAGCCCGGGGGCCGGCTGCTCGGCCAGTAGCGTGGCGACCAGCGGCTCGCCCGACGTCAGGCCGACGACGCGATGGCCCTTCATGGTCAGCAGGGCCGTGATGAGCTTCAGATTGTCCGGCTGATCCTCCACCACGACGATCGTTGCCATCACGGATGCTCCGGCCGGCTCGCGGCCCGCGGCAGGGTGAACCAGAAGGTGCTGCCCTTGCCGAGCTCCGAGTCCACGCCGATGGTGCCGCCGTGCAGCTCGACGAGGCGCTTGGAGAGCGCGAGGCCCAAGCCCGTCCCTTCGTACCGGCGGCTCGTGCTCGCGTCGAGCTGCATGAACTCCTGAAACAGCCTGGCCTGGTCGGCCGGGGCAATCCCGATACCGGTGTCGCTCACGGCGACCCGCACGCGACCCGCGTCCTCGAGACGCGCGCTCAGCGTGACGCGGCCGCCGTCGGTCGAGAACTTGATAGCGTTGGAGAGGAGGTTGAGGAGCACCTGGCGGAGGCGCCCCCGGTCGGCCGTGACCACGAGGTGGTCGTGCAGCGGCTCGATCACGAGCGTGTGCCGCCGGGCTTCGAGCTGTGCGCGGACGGTGTCCGCGGCCTCCTGGAGCTGCGCGCTCACCTCCAGCGGCTCGAGGCGCAGCTCCATCCGGCCGGCGGCAATCTTCGACAGGTCGAGCAACTCGTTGATGAGCTCGAGCAGGTGACGGCCGTTGCGCGCGATGGTCTCGAGGTAATCCCGCTGGGTTTCGGTGAGCGGGTTCTCGGGCGTCGCCATCGTCAAGAGCAGGTCGCTGAATCCGATCACGCTGTTGAGGGGCGTGCGGAGCTCGTGCGACACGTTTGCGAGGAACTGGTCCTTGAGCTTGCCCGCCTGGTCGAGCTCCGCGTTCAAGCGCGACATCTCCCGGTGCTGTTCCTCGAGCTCGGCGTTCTGCGACTCGAGGCGCTGGGCGGCGTGGCGCACCTCCACCGCCAGGCGGCGGGTGTGCTGGTGGGCGGAGTCGCGCTCGCAGGCGATGGCCAGGTTCGGCGCCGCGTGCTCCAGCGCGACCCGCGCATCGGCCGAGAGCTCCCCCGCCACGGTCGCGACGAGCAGTCCCACAAGCCGATCCCGGGAACGCAGGGGCGCGAGCGCGAGCCCTCCGGCGGACGCGTCGTCCGCCGTGCTGAGCTGCAGGTGCGCCCGCACGGGCCCGGCCGCGGCGCTCGCGTAGTAGATGACGGTGACCGCGTCCCCCACCAGGTGGCGCACGACGTCGCGGGACAACGGCCGGGCGGTGGCGCGGCGGACCGCCGTCGGCCCCCATTCGTTGGTGTCGTACTGCGGCTGGTAGAGCGCGAGCGCCGGCGCACCGGTCGCGCCCGCGATCACGTCGAGCGCGGGGCCGAAGCTCCCCCCCGCGGTCGCCTCGCCCGGCGGTGCGTTCAGGGCCGTCAGCAGGCGCCCGGCCTGATCCTGCATCCGCTCCCGCCAGGCGAGGGCTGCCGCCATTTGATTCACGCCGCGCGCGATCATGCCGAACTCCTCGGGCTGGCCCTCATCGAGTCGCTCGTCGTACCGGCCCGCGGCCACTCGTTGGAGGGCGCCGACGACGTGGGCGAACGGCGTGGCGAGGCGCCCCCGGTTGTACCATAGCCCGACGCCGAGCGCCACGAGCACGATCACGAAGATCACCGTGGTCTGCACTGCAGCCTGTATCGCGTTATCGCCGACCTCGGCGGCGAGCTCCCGCATGGCGGCGAGGTGGGGCTGCACGATGGGGGAGGGCGCGACGCGGGCGAGCTGCTCGAGGCGCTGGCTCAGGTCGACCATATCCGCCTGCGTGCCTCGGGCGTTCCGCCAGATGGCGATGCGCTCGGCCAGACCCGCGACCGCGATGGCGAGAAACGCCGCGGCGAAGAGCCGGCTGATGCTCGGAACGGGCGAAGGGCGAACCGGCGCTGGATTGGTCATGCGACCGTTACAAATAGGGGAACGGCCCGCGGCGGGACAAGAGCGATACGGCCCCGGCATGCTGGCGGGCGGCGGCGCCGGATTGTAAGCTAGCCCCACATCCCGTGCCCGATCTGCTCGACTCCCTCCGTGAGGCCCTCGCTGACCGCTACGCGGTCGAGCGTGAGTTGGGTCGGGGGGGCATGGCGACGGTGTTTCTGGCGGAGGACCTGAAGCACCACCGATCGGTGGCGATCAAGGTCCTCCACGCCGAGCTCACCGCAGCGCTCGGCACCGAGCGGTTTCTGCGCGAGATCGAGACCGCCGCCCGGCTGCAGCATCCCCACATCCTGCCGCTGTACGACTCCGGCGCCGCGACCGGCTTCCTCTATTACGTCATGCCGTACGTCGAAGAGGAATCCCTGCGCGACCGCCTGATCCGCGAGAAGCAGCTGCCCCAGGAAGACGCGCTCCGGATCGCCACCGAGGTGGCAGGCGCGCTGGCCTACGCGCACAGCCACGGGGTCGTGCACCGCGACATCAAGCCCGAGAACATCATGCTGTCGGGTGGCACGGCGGTGGTGACGGACTTCGGTATCGCGCGCGCCGTGAGCGCGGCGGGAGAAGGGCAGCACCTCACGCAGACGGGCACCATCATCGGGACGCCGGCGTACATGAGCCCCGAGCAGTCCACGGGCTCGCACGAGATCGACGGGCGCAGCGACGAATACAGCCTCGCGTGCGTCGTGTACGAGATGTTGGTCGGCGAGCCGCCGTTCACGGGCCCCACCGCTCAGGCGGTCATCGCGCGCCACTCGCTGGACATGGTGTCGCCGCCGTCGATCGTGCGGAGCACGATTCCCGACGCGGTGGAGGGTGCGATTCTTCGCGCGCTCTCCAAGGTCCCGGCCGACCGCTATGCGACCACGGCGCTGTTCGCGGAGGTCTTGAATACGCCGTCCGCCGCGACGGGGGCGCATCGCCGGGCGACACTGGAGGGCGGTGTGCGACGCCCGCGCAGCGGCGTGTGGCGTCTCGCCTCGGTGGCCGTGGCATTGGCGGCGCTCGCCGCGTACTTCGCCATCCGGCCGGGGCGCGCCGGGCGCGGGACCGCGGTGGGCGGGCTCGACCCGCGGCACATCGCGGTGCTGTACTTCCAGGATTTGAGCCCGGCAAGAAGGCTCGCGTACCTCGCGGATGGCTTGACCGAGGCACTGATTGACGCTCTGAGTCAGGTGCCCGCACTCTCAGTCGTCTCGAAGAACGGCGTCGCTCGCTTTCGGAGCGCCGACCTTGCGCCCGACAGTGTCGCCCGCGCGCTGGACGCTGGCACGCTGGTCCGAGGAGATGTCGAAGAGGCGGGCAATCGTTTCCACGTCTCCGTGCGCCTGATCGACGGCGCGAGCGGGGCCGATTACAAACGGGCGAGCTTCGATCAGCCAGCCGGCGACCTGCTCACAATGCGAGACAGTCTCGCACGCAAGGTGGCTGATTTTCTGCGCCAACGGCTGGGTGAGGAAGTCCGCCTTCGTGAAGAGCGGGCAGGGACGCGAAGCGTCGCGGCGTGGTCCCTGCTCCAGCAAGGGGAGAGGGTAAGGAAGGACGCAGAAGCGAAGCTCGTTGCCGACGACGTGGACGCTGCGTTCGTCGGCGTGGCGCGCGCCGACTCGCTCTTCGGCCAAGCCGAGGTGGCGGACCCGTCCTGGATCGAGCCAATCGTGCAGCGCGGTTGGCTCGCGTATCGGCGGGCGCGGCTAGCGGCGGACCGCAAGGCGCGCGTGCACTGGACCGACCTGGCCCTGAACCATGCCGAGCGAGCACTCGCCTCGTCACCCGGTTACCCCCGAGCGCTCGAGCTGCGGGGCACGGTGCGCTACACGCGCTGGCTGCAGCAGCTCGGGGTGGACCCGGCGGAGCAAGCACGGCTGCTGACCGGCGCGCGACAGGACCTCGACGCCGCGACGCAGGGAGATCCCACGCTCGCCAGCGCCTTCAGCACGTTGAGTCACTTGTACTACCAGACGGAAGACGTTCCGGCGGCGGTGTTGGCAGCCCGGAAAGCGTACGAGCAAGATGCGTATCTCGCAGTCGCGACCGACATTCTCTGGCGGCTGTTCATCGGGTCCTACGATCTGGAGCAGTTCACGCAGGCGCAGCGCTGGTGCCAAGAGCTCAAGCGTCGCTTCCCGGTCTACTATCGATCCACGGAGTGCCAGCTGTGGCTCATGACCACGGATAACGCCGAGCCTAACGTGACGGAAGCGTGGCGTTTGCACGCCCGCATGGACACGGTGGCGCCGGCACCGATGCGGCCCTTCGAGCTCCAATACACCAAGACGATCGTCGGCGTCATCTTGGCGCGCGCCGGGCTTGCGGACAGCGCCCGACATGTGCTCGTCTCCGGCCGTGCGGACTCACGCATCGATCCCGGCCAGGACATCCTCGCCCTCGAAGCCTTCGGACGCGTCCAGCTCGGTGAGCGCGGAGAGGCGATCAAGTTGTTGAAGCGGTACGTCGCGGCGAACCCGACCCACGCCTTCACGAGGGGTGGGGACATCTCCTGGTGGTGGCGCGACCTTCGAACCGATCCCCGGTTCGCGGCGCTGCTCGTTCGCTAGGGATGTCCGGGCCACCGTGGCGCACGAATCTTGCCTTCCCACCCTGGCGGTGCCCCTCGGCCGTAGCCTGCCGCACGCGGGGTGCTGTGGCATTCCCGTTACAACTAGTCGCGATTCTGATGCAAGGGGGCCTCATGAAGCGGACGTTGCTCGCGATCGCTGGGATTGGATTGTTCGCCGCGTGTACCGACCAGCGGGAACCGACCTCGGCCGGTCCCGGAAGAATCGCCGCCGAAATCTCCGACGCGAATCACGGTTCCCTGCGAAATCCCCACTTCTTTTGGCTGCCGCCGATCGTGGCGAATGTGACCACCTTCAACGGCTCCTTCAATCCACGCCTGTCTCCCGTGGTGCAGATTTGTGACCAGCTCGTGTCGCCGTGTCCGAACGGCCATGAGCATGCCCGCTTCACCCGCACGATCGGTCCTGGCGGGGTTACCGTCGGCGTCGATGTCGCCGGGCAGAAATACCTGGTCAATTGGAATACCAGCTCCACCACCGAACCCGTCGGAGCGAGCTTCCGGATCGCAGTCCTCGTGCACGACGTGATCTTGGGATTCGCCGACGTCGACATAGTCGCGACAGGCACGGCTCAGAACGCGACCACGGGTGGCGACATCGCCCTGGTCAACGGCCGCACGCTGCCGATCAAGTTTCGGATCGAGGAAGGTGCCATCGCGGCGAGCTGCACGACCGCGAGCACGCCGCTGGACTGCGCCGAAGGCACCGCGTCGCCGACGGCGACGACCACCATCATCACGGGTGGGGACGGGGCCGGCAATCAAGCCGGCACGCTCATTCCCCCAGGCGCTCTCAGCCAGGTGGTGACGGTGACGATCCGCAGAAACTTGTCGCGGCCCTGCATTCCCCCGCCGTTCGATCTCCCCCAGTACCAGGGGTGCTACGACCTGTTCACGGATCCGGGTCCCACGACGTTCAACACCGGTCCGGGTATCGACCCCGTGATCGTGGGCATATGCATCGAGGTGGAATTGTCGCCCTCGGCAGGCGCGCATGCGCACATTGCGCAGTTCGACCCGGGGAAGCCGGTGCGCATCCTGCCGCAGGTGTCCGCCGCCTTCTTGAACTGCGACGCCTCGGATCCCTACCATAGCGAGGGGTCCTTCGGGTCGCGGGGGGCGAGACCCGGAAACCTGTTGGCGTTCGCCCGATCGAGGATGCGGACCCTGCTGCGGGCCATGTTGCCGAGGCAGTTGGAGGCCGCGCACATCGGGGTCGGCGGCACGCCTCCCGGGTACAGCACGTTCACCTGGACGTTGCCGGTGACCATTTCGAAGAATGCCGGCGACGGCCAGAGCGCCGCGCCGGGGACGCCGGTGGCGGTGAATCCGTCGGTGATCGCCAGGGACTCAGGGGGAGCGCCCGCCGAGGGTGTGATCGTACACTTCCACGCACTGCAGGGTGCCGTGGCGGACACGGTGGACACCACGGATGTCAACGGCCTGGCGAGCCCGGGAACATGGACACTGGGAGGATCGATCGGACAGGACAGCCTGGTGGCAACTTCAGTGGGAGCGGTCGGCAGCCCGCTGTTGTTCACGGCCACGGCCAGCTCGCTCTCGTTCGCTCACATCACGGTCGGGGGAGCGCATTCCTGCGCCCTCACCAATCCGGACAGCACGGCGTTCTGCTGGGGTGTAAACGGAGACGCGGCGAGTCCGTCGGGTCCCGCGATCCCGTTCGGTCAGCTCGGAACGTTTGCCACGACGGAGATGTGCGGTGCGTTCACGTGCAGTACCGTGCCCATTGCCGTGATCGGAGGACACAAGTTCATCGCGATCGCCGGGGGCGCGAACCACACGTGCGCGAGCGAGGCCGGAACGGGGCAGGTGTACTGCTGGGGTCGGGGCAACCGAGGCCAGCTGGGCAATGGGGCGACCGATAGCAGCGCGACCCCGGTAGCGGTGTCCGGGGGCTTTACCTCGCTGACCATCACCGCCGGTGGACTGTTCACTGGTCACACGTGCGGCATCAGTCTCAGCTCGGGAGCGGCCTTTTGCTGGGGTGATAACAGCTTCGGGCAGCTAGGCGATGGCACGACGACCGATCGCCTCACACCGGTGGCCGTGGCTTCGGGCCTCATCTTCACGGACATCAGCGCCGGTCAGGCACATACCTGCGCAGTCGCGAACACGGGCGCCCTCTACTGTTGGGGGAGGAACTTCTTCGGGCAGCTCGGCAATTCCAGCAATACGAACAGCCCGACCCCGGTGCTGGTATCCGGCGGCCTCACCTGGGACGTCGTCAGTGCTGGAAGCGAGCAGACCTGTGCCATCACGCATTCGAGCACCGGCAGTGGTCAGCCGTACTGCTGGGGGCGGAACGACGTAGCGCAGTTGGGACTCGGGCACGAAGGTGGAGCGGAAAACGCGCCCGTGGCCGTGGCGACCTCGCTGGCTTTCGTCAGGATCGGCACGAGCGGATTTTTCAGCTGTGGCATCGCCTCGGGCGGGGCGGCATACTGCTGGGGTCGAAACGATTCCGGCGAGCTCGGGAAGGGGTCGTTCGCGACCGCCTCGACGTGTAATCTGCTGCCCGGCGGTACGGTGCCGTGCGACTCCGTGCCGGTCGCCGTGGCCGGTGGGCACACGTTCGGAGCGCTCGATGCGCATGGCGTAGGCGATCACGCGTGCGGTCTGGCGTTCGAAAGCGGCGGCGTGCGCGCCTATTGTTGGGGGCGGGGCGGAACGGGGCAGCTGGGAAATGGCGCCACCGCCGCGAGCCCGACGCCAGTGCTTGTCTCCGGGCAGTAGACGTTTCGACAGCGCCTCATGAAACGGGGGCGGCTCGGCGACGGGCCGCCCTTGCGCGTTTTGCCGCGCTTACACGCTCTGCCGTGAGCCGCTAGCTTTTTCCGCGTGCGCCCTGCGAAGCTCGGCATCATCGGCCTCGGCGCGATCGGCGGCTCGCTCGCCCTCCAGGCGAAGCGGGCCGGCGTTCCGACGGTGCTGGGCTGGTCGCCCGAGCCCGCGGAGCGGGCCGCGGCGGTGCGGCAGGGCGCGATCGACGACGCGCCGCCCCGCGCGGCGGACGTGGCGCGCGCGGTCGAGCTGCTCGTGCTGGCGGCGCCGCCCGCCGCCAACCTCGCACTGCTCGGCAGCCTCAAGCCCCACATCGGCGCTGGCGCGTTGGTGACCGATGTCGGGTCGGTAAAGCGGGCGATCGTCGCCCGGGCGGACGGGCTGGGGCTCGGGCGCCGCTTTGCAGGGGGGCACCCGCTCGCCGGCACGCACGCGCATGGCTTCGCCGCCGCCCGGGTCGACCTGTTCAAGGGGGCGGTCGTGTACATCACGGCAACCCGCGACGGGGACGACGCTGCGCGCGAGGTGTCGCACTTCTGGGAGAGCGTGCTCGACGCTCATACGGTGCGGATCGACGCCGCGCAACACGACCACCAACTCGCGCTCACGAGCCATCTGCCGCAGGCGATCGCGTCGCTGCTCGCCAACGTCTTCGCCCTCGCCGCGCCCCGGGGCGCGACGTTCGGGCCAGGTGCGCGCGACGCCACGCGCCTCGCCGCGTCGGAGCCGGCGCTCTGGACTGAGATCTTCCTCATGAACCGGGACGAACTGCTCCCGGCTCTCCGCTCCCTCGAAGAGCCGCTGGGCGAGCTCGAGCGCGCGCTCGAAACGGGGGACGCGCAGGCCGTGACCGCGTGGCTCAGCCGCGCGGCGCAGTGGCGCCGGCAGGCCGACGCGTGAAGGTGCAGGGCGTCGTCCGGCCGCCGGGTGACAAGAGCATCTCCCACCGCGCCGTCATGCTCGCCGCGCTCGCGCGCGGGACCAGCGAGCTGGACGGGTTGCTCACCGGCGCCGACGTGAAGAGCACCGCGCGCGTGCTGCGGCAACTGGGAGCGGAGATCTTGTCGATCCGCGACGGCGCACCAGTGACGGTCCACGCGTCCCGCATCACGCATCCCGCATCCCGGTTGCATTGCGGGAACTCCGGCACGACTGCCCGCTTGCTGCTCGGCATCCTCGCGGGTCAACGCTTCGCGGCGACGCTCACGGGAGACGCCTCGCTGCGCCGCCGGCCAATGCGGCGAGTCACGGAGCCGCTGCGCGCCATGGGAGCCGAGATCCAGGAGAAGGGCGGCGACGCGCTCCCGCTCACGATTCGCGGCGGCCGGCTTCGCCCCCTCACCTACACGACGCCCGTCGCGAGCGCGCAGATCAAGAGCGCATTGCTGTTGGCGGGGCTCACCGGGAACGTGGGCGTCACGATTCGCGAGCCATATCGCTCACGCGATCACACGGAACGGCTGTTGGTACATCTCGGATTGGGATTGCACGAGCGCGAGGGAGCAATCGTGTACGAGCCAGCCGGTCGTACCGTCGTTCCGCCGTTCCGCCTTTCCATCCCCGGCGATGCCTCCTCGGCGGCGTTTCTCATCGCGGCAGCCGTGCTCGCGGAAAGCGGCGAGCTGGTCATCGAAAACGTCGGGGTCAACCCGACCCGCACCGGATTCCTCGTGGTCCTCGAGCGCATGGGCGCGCACGTGGAACGGGTGAATCTCCGGGACGAGGGCGGCGAGCCAGTGGCCGACCTGGTGGTCCGGCCGGCGGCGCTCCGCGGGACGGAGGTGAGTGCGGCGGAGGTGCCGACGCTCGTCGACGAGGTACCGGTGCTCGCCGTCCTGGCGAGCCGGGCCGCCGAGGGGAGCGAGACGGTGTTCCGCGAGGTGGGTGAGCTGCGGGTGAAGGAGAGTAACCGGCTCGAGCTGATCGCGACCAACCTGCGCGCGGTGGGCGTGGAGGCGGAGGCGCGCGGCAACGATCTGTTGGTGTGCGGCACGACGCGACGCCCGAGCGGCCGGGTCGAGACGGCACGCGATCATCGACTGGCCATGGCGTTCGCGGTGCTCGGGACCGTGCCGGGGGCGGACGTGCGCCTCTCGGAACGGGCCTCGGTGGCGATCAGTTACCCTCGGTTCTTTGCCGACTTGCGGCGCATCGGGCATCAATGAGCCTCCGCGTCATCGCGATCGACGGTCCCGCGGCGTCGGGGAAGAGCTCGACCGCCGCGCTGGTCGCTCGGCGGCTCGGATGGGCGCACCTCGACTCGGGCGCCCTGTACCGGGCGATCACGCTCGCGGTGCTCGACAATCTGAGGGAGCCGGGAGCGGGGAGCGGGGAGCGGTGGTCCGCGGAGCGGATCGTGGCGTTGGCGGAGGACCTGCCGGTGCGGCTGGTGCTCGTGGGCGACGCCTTCCGCCCCGAGGTGGCGGGCGTCGATGTGGCGCAGCCGATCCGGTCCGAGCGGGTGACCCGGCGGGTCTCCGAGATCGCCGCGATACCCGAAGTGCGCCACTGGGTGAATGTCCAGCAGCGCGAGGCGGTGGAGGGCCACGGGCGGGGCGTGGTGGTGGATGGTCGGGACATCGGAACGGTGGTGTTCCCGGACGCCCCGCTGAAAGTGTTTCTCACGGCGAGTCCGGAGGAGCGGGCACGGCGGCGATTGGCCGAGCGGGGCGGCGGGGCGAGCGGGGAGGGGGGGGCCGAGGTGCGTCGGGAGGCCGAGGTCCTGGCGGCGCGGGACCGGGCCGATTCGACCCTGGCGGTGGCGCCCCTCAGGGCCGCCGCCGATGCCGTGGTGCTCGACACCACGCGGCTCGCGCTCGAGCAGCAGGTAGAGGCGGTCGTGGCGCTGGCGCGGGAGCGGCTGCCCGGCTAGGTTTGGCGTCTTGTGTTCCGGAGCCCCGGGGATCGCCCCCGGGCCCATGGTCCAAACCTGCAACCGAACCGGTGTCCTGAATGCTGGTAGATACGGAAAACCTGCCCGAGTCGAAGGCCGAAGCTCCCGCTCCCACTCACTCCCACCTCCGCGTCCGCTCCGATCTGCACGAGGAGTATTCGTCGGACGAAATCGCGAAGATGACGGAGCTGTACGAGGGAACGCTCTCCAACATCGAAGAAGGCGAGATCGTCAAGTCGAAGGTGCTGCGCGTGACCGACACTGCCGTCATTCTCGACGTCGGGTTCAAGTCGGAAGGGGCCGTGCCGATCGACGAGTTCAAGGACGCGCGCTCGCTCAAGGAAGGGGACGAGGTCGAGGTCTTCCTCGAGCATCTCGAAGATCAGGAAGGCGCGGTCGTCCTCTCGAAGAAGAAGGCCGACTTCATGCGGGTCTGGGAGCGGATCCGCGAAGCCCACGAGAAGGACGAGGCGGTGTCGGGCACGCTGGTCAAGAAGATCAAAGGCGGCGTGGTGGTGGATCTGA
>WNFU01009158.1_pt1 | contig 11244 bp, 6 predicted proteins | sample 5400121 | NCBI WGS metagenome assembly WNFU01 (sample SAMN13153360, study PRJNA577476) | soil metagenome | isolation source: 100 cm soil or saprolite under grassland replicate 1 | place: USA:California | collected 2016-06-15
CCGAGCCGCGATGCTCACGTGCACGCGGATCGTTTCGCCGGGAGAGTAAGAGCTGCGATCGAGGGTGATGCTGATCACGTATCCGCCGGCCTGGGAGATCGTGAGCGAACCCGTGGCGGACCGGCCGTTGCCGGACGCGGTGACCGTGAACATGTACGAGCGGCTCGCCGGGTTCGTCGTGGTGTACGAGAACCAGGTGTTGTTCGTCGCGCCCGAGAGGACGGTCGTCCCCTCGAAGTCGACGACCCTGTACGTCCAAGCGGGGCTCGCGATCACGTTCGACCGCAGGCCGAAGTACGCCGTGACGCGTTCCCCCGGGTTGTACTCGGATCGGTCGAGGGTGAGCGCGACGTAGCCGGCCGCGACCTCCGCGTGCGCGGTCGTCGTCTGCGTTTGCGACGTGTCATCCGTGACGGTGAGCCAGAACCACAGGGTGCCCTGGTAGGACGTCGGGATCGCGTACGTGTACGAGGCCAGGCCGTTCGAGAGCGTCGCGAGGACCGGTCCGAACAAGCCGTCGCGGACGGTCCAGTCGTACGTGTAGTTCGTCGGGCCCGGCGTCCGGTAGACGATCGCCGTCGCGGTCGCGTTGTCGCCGCTCACGTACGACGTCCGGTCGAGGACGAGCGTGACGGTCAGGGCCGCCGGGACCATCCCGCCGGACGAACGGGCGGTCGGCGCGGCGAGGACCAGTACGGCGGTCAAGATCGCGATCGCGATTCCCCAGGCGAAGGCGCGAGGCGCGGGGCTCCTCGCTCGTGCGGCGGACCACATCGGCGTCCCATCCCATGTTTCCGCGGGGCAGGGCCCCGCGGACGGGGCGTCATCATGTCTGACCTACTTAATCATTTGGTCGGCTCGTTGTCCGACGCGTTTTCCCGCCGTCGGGTCCGAGGTTCGGTGCGGCTCAGGGAGTCCCGGGCCGCGCCGGGCTCCCGTCCCGCAGCTGCGCGAACAGGCCCTCCGCCCGCTCCCGCCACGGCGCCGCGTCGGTCGCGCGCCCCTGCGCCTCGTACAGCCGCGCGAGCTCCTCGAATCGCGACGCGAGCGAGTACGGGTTCTCGAGCCGCGCGATCATCTCGACGGACTCCAGGAGATGCGCCTCCGCCTTCGCCCACTCCTTGCGCTTCGCGAACACGAGCCCGAGGTTCGCGCGGGCGGCCGACATCAGCACCGGATCGCCGATCGTGCGCGCGAGGTCGAGCGCCTGCTCCGCCTTCGCCGCGGCGGCCTCGGTCTGCTCGAGCCGGAGCAGGTTGTCGGCGGCGTTCGCGAGCGCGTACGAGGCGAATCGCACGTCGCCCGTCCGCATCGCGACGTCGGCGGATCGATCGAAGGACATCGCAGCGCCGCGGGCGTCCCCCTCCCGGCTCTGCACGATGCCCAGGTTGATTTGGATCGTCGCGTCCTCCCGCGTCCCCCGGCGCACCAGGCCCGCGGCCTCCGTGAGCCGGATGCGGGCGGCGGGCAGGTCGCCCCGCGCGATCAGGGCCGCGCCGAGTTCTGTGAGCGCGCGGACCTTCTCCCGCGAGCCGTCGGGCAGGAGGTCGGCCGCTCCCGCGAGGTGGACGAGCGCCGCCGGCAGATCGCCGAGTCTCCGCTCGACCGCGCCGAGCGACCGCATCGCCTCGCCTTCGAGTTCCCGCGCGCCCATCGCGGACGCGTCGGCCACCGCGCCTTCGAGGGCCGTCCGCGCCTCCGCGTACCGTCCGAGGCGGGTCGCGATCCGCCCGGTCTGGATCCGGGCGCGGAGGCGGGCTTCCGGCGACCCGCGGGCCGCGATCCCCTCGAGCGCGCGCCGCGCGTCGTCGAACTTCCCGAGGAACATCTGCGTCTCCGCGAGGATCTCGTCCAGCGGGACGTCCCGCGGCACCCGCAACAGGCACGCCTCCAGGTCGCCTGCGCGGGCGCTCTCCGCGAACGCCCGGCCGACCTCCGCCAGCCGGGCCGCGGCGCGTTCCGCGTCGCCCGCCTCGATCCGGTGATACGCCTCCTCGAGGCCGTCGTCCCGCGAGGCCCAATACGCCGCAGCGTGGGCGTGGGCGCCCTGCCGGCTCTCGGTCGTCATGCGCCGCAGGAAGAACTCCTTCACGAGATCGTGCAGCTGGTACCCGTCGTCGCGGTGATGGAGGAGGGCGCGGCGGGTGAGCCGGCGCAGCTGCGCGACGGTCGCGCCCAGCGCTTCCGGGGAGCGCGTCGGCCGCCGGAGGATCGCGAACGTCCGCAAGATCGCCTCGGAGGCGTCGTCGAGGCCTTCGAGGACCGTCTCGAGCACGTAGCGGTCCGTCTCGAGGGCGCCCGCATCGAGGCCGCTCGCCGCGAACAGCTCGAGGGCGAGCGGATGTCCGTGGGTCGCCGCGATCACGCGATCAGCGTCCCCGCGCTCCATGGTCGCGCCCCGGGATGCGAGCAGCTCCGCGGCCGCGGGCTGGTCGAGTCCCTCGAGTCGGATCTCCAGGACGTCGCCCCGCACGACGTCGGGCCGCTCGTAGAACGAGGGCTGCGTGCGGCTGAGGACGAGGACCTTCGCATCGGGCGGGCGATCGAACAGGGATCGGAGGAGGCCGTCCGCGGCGGCCGACGCGTGCACGTCATCGAAGGCGACGACGGTGCCCGCGAGGTCTTCCCGGAGGATCGCGACCGCCTCCGTCGGATCGTACGCGGGACGGACGATCGCCGCCTTCAGACGACGCCTCCCTTGACGTGCGAGGAAGTCCGCACAGGACGACAGGATGCCGTGCGCGTCGTCGTGCGTGTACACCCGCCGCACATACGTCGGCCGAGCCTCGGACGCGAACAGGTTCGCGACGAGGGCGGACTTGCCGATGCCCGCCACGCCGATCACGACCGCGACCGGCGCGAATCCGGACGCAAGCCAGTCCGCGAGGATCCGCCGTTCGGCGGCCCGGCCGAAGAACGTGCGGGTCGGCGCAGCCTCGGCCTTCGGCTCGGGATGGGGGAGGTCCACGACCTCGGACGACAGGATCCGCTGGACCGCCTCCGATTCCCGGAGGCCGGCGCGGCGGAGCGCCTCGATCGCCTCGTGCCCCGTCACTTCCTGGCGTCCCTCGGGTGTCAACAGGACGACCGCGCGGGCCTTCGCGTGCTCCCGCATGCGCCGGGCGATCTCCTGCCCTCCCGGCGTGAGGTCGTACACCTTGCGGCGGGAGCGGGCGTTCGCCACGTGCGCCATTCGCTCCGCGACCTTGCCCGTCGTCTTGAGGCGCTTCAGCTCCAAGGCGACGTGCGCGCGGCTGATCGAGAGCGCGGCCGCAATCCCGTCCTGCGTCATCTCGATGGGACACTCGTAGGCGTCCGCGTGCCGGAGGAACCCGGAGAGGTGGACGAGCACTCTCTCTCCGACCGTAACTCCCGGCACTCCCTCCGCCCCTCCGTCGCGGGTATCGCGCGGGCGTTACTTAATCGTGCGGGCGCGGCCCCGCGTCCGTCGGCGGCCGAACGCGCACCGGGTCCGCACGGGGCATTCGTCGCATCGCGGCTTCGGCCGGCACACCGCCTTCGCGTGGGCGACGAGCAGCGCGTGGTACTCCCGGTACACGGCGAGGTCCCGGGGCAGGTGCCTCTCGAACCGCCGCTGGACCGTCTCGTAGGCGTCCGAGTCGAACCAACCGATCCGCCGTCCGATCCGCACCGTGTACGCGTCCACGACGAAGACCGGATGGCCCCCTGTGTAGAGGAGGATCGAGTCCGCGGTCTCCGGTCCGACGCCCTCCTGGGCGAGGAGGTCCGCGCGGATCTCCTCCACCGGGCGATCGAAGTACGTCGCGAGGTCGCCGCCGGATCGCTCGAGCAGGTGACGGCAGAACGCCTTCAGCCTCGCTGGCTTCGTGCGGAAGAGGCCCGCGACGCGCACATGCCTCCGGAGGATCGGGATCGGAGCGGCCGCGATCGCCGACGGATCGAGCAGGCCCGCCGACTTGAGGTTCCGGATCGCCGCTTCGACGTTCCTCCATGCCGTCTGCTGCATCAACAGCGCGCCCACGATCACCTCGAATGGCGTGTCGGCGGGCCACCACGCCTGCGGTCCGTAGGCGTCAAGGAGGCTTTCGTACACGGCGCGCATCGGGTCCATCCGCGTCCCCATGGCGGCGCGGACCATCAGCGTTTCCGGATCCGCCGCGGGTTTAATGTGCGCCGAGCGATTGCGGCGCGTGCTCCCCCTCTCGATACCCGCGGAGGGCCCGGACGAGATGCTCTTCCACCTGCTGAATCTCGCCGGTTCCAACCCGATTGCGGACGCGTTCATGATCGTCGTGACGACCCTCGGCGCGGCATATCTCCTCGGGCTCGTCGCCGTGCCCCTCTGGTGGCGGGGCCGCCGCGAAGCCGCCTTCGACCTGCTCGTCCTCCTCGGCATCACGGTCGTGGTCACGGAGGCGATCAAGTTCGCCGTGGGTCGCCCGCGGCCCTGCGATGTCCTCACCTCCTTCCGGAATCTCGCGGGGTACGGGTGCGATGCGGAGTTCGACCCCTCCTTCCCGAGCGGCCACGCCTCCCGCGCATTCGCCTTCGCAGCGTTCATCGCGTTCCGATTCCGCGGGCGCGTTGGCGGCGCGGCGTTCGCCTTCGCGTTCCTCGTCGGCCTGAGCCGCATCTATCTAGGCGTGCACTGGCCCTCCGACGTCCTCGCGGGCGCGCTCCTCGGCGTGGCCCTCGCGTTCGCCGTCGAGGTGATGAGCCGTCGCGCGGAGCGCTATCGTCGGTTGCGGTCCAGGATGCTGTCGAAAATCCCGCACCGGCGGCCCGCGAGTCCCTAGGTTCCGCCGAGCAAACCTTTCGCCTTGGCGATCGCCTCGTCGATCGCCTTCGCGTGCGCGGCCGTTCGCTTCTCCGCGAGCGCGACGAAGAACATCTTTCCCGTCACCTCGCGGACCGTGAGCACGCCGCCCTCCGACTCCACCGTGACGTTGTTGGGCGCGTCCGACTTCATCGTCGAGTAGATCACCTCGAGCGCGCCGAGAAGGGTCGCCGCCATCGTCGCGAGGTTGTCGACCTGGACGTCCTCGGGCATCGACCAAGCGACCGGCACGCCGGAGCGGGAGACGATCGCGGACATGTGAGCGCCCGTGTGGCCGTTGAAGTCCTGGAGCATCTTCCGCAACGCTTCTACGGCGACGGGCAGCGGAGTTCCCTCCGAATGCCGGGCCGATGCGCCCTTCGTTATATAGCTCTTGTTCCGCGGAAATTGAGGACGACGCCAGGATGCCGACGCGGCCGCCCGTCGGCTCTCCGAGCAAATGCCAAATAGCTGAAGACCGATAGGGAGCGGGAGGGAGGGACTTGCGAGGACTCCTCCTCGCCGCGACGGTTGCCGTACTGCTCTCAGTCGGCTCCCTCGCGGGCGACTTCTCCGGAACCGCGTCGGCCCGAGGCGCGGTGCTGCCGGACTCCGCTCCGTTCGGGTCCGAGACCGATTGGACGAACATGAACCCGAGCGACGCGCCGGCCGGGTATCTCAACATGGCGATGGTCTACGACTCCGACGCGGACCGGATGATCGCCTACGGCGGCTACGACGGAAGCGATGACGGTAGCAACGAGACGTGGGCGTACGACTTCGAATCGAATACGTGGACCAACTTGCATCCGGCGGGGCATCCGGATGCCCAACAGCTCCTGCGCGCCGCGTACGACAGCGGATCCCGGCAGACGATTCTGTTCGGCGGATGGGTGGGGGCCCTCTACGGAACGTACTCAAGCGGGACATGGGGGTACAATTTCTCGTCGAATACGTGGACGAACCTCACCCCGGCCGACCATCCGTCCGGACGATCGAGACAGGGGATGGCGTACGATGCGCAATCAGCCCGGACGATCCTCTTCGGGGGCCTCACGAACGATAACCCTTTCGATTACGATAACGAAACCTGGGCCTACGACGCGGCCCAGAACCAGTGGACGAACATGTCGCCCGCCATCACGCCGCCCGGTCGGCGGTCCCCCGGGATGGCGTACGACTCGAAGGCGGACCGGATGATCATGTTCGGCGGCTACAACCCGGCTGCTGATCCGAACTACCCATTGAACGACACATGGGCGTACGATTTCGACACGAACACCTGGACGAACATGAGCCCGCCGGGCGGACCGTCCCGCCGGTTCGGTTTGGGGTTCTCCTACGATTCCGCGGTCGATCGGTGCATCCTTTTCGGAGGGGTAGCGTTCGGGGAGGACGGCGGCGGTAGTGAGACGTGGGCGTTCGATTTCACGAACAACTCCTGGAGCCTCCTGCGCCCGCACCACTCACCGGGGGACCACATTCTCCAGGGGATGGCGTACGATTCGCAGTCCGCGCGGACGGTCATGTTCGGCGGCGATGGCAACGACACGTGGGCGCTCTCCACGGCCCCCGGGCCCCCGCCGGCACCGGACAACATCTGGATCCGGCCGGGCAACGGATCTCTCGAGCTTCACTGGCAGGCTCCTCCGGACGACGGCATGTCGCCGATCACCGGCTACCGCGTCTACCGCTCCACGACCCCGGGACACGAGGTGCTGTTCGCGGAGGTCGGCAACGTCGACACGTGGACCGACTCGAACGTGACGAACGGCGAGACGTACTACTACCAGCTGAGCGCGATCAACGCGTACGGCGAAGGGCCCCGTTCGGGCGCGGTCTCCGCCGAGCCCGACGGGACGCCTCCCGTGACGAGCGCCTCCCTCTCGGGGCACCTCGGCAACGAGGGCTGGTGGCTCTCCATCGTCACGGTCACGCTCACGGCCACGGACGACAACAGCGGCGTGGCGTCGACCTCGTTCCGCGTGGACGGGGGCGGCTGGCAGACGTACGAGTCGCCGATTCAGGTCAGGGGCGACGGCGAGCACACGGTCGACTTCTACTCGACCGACAACGCGGGGAACGTCGAGGGGTGGCACAGCGTCGGATTCCGGATCGACACGACGGCCCCGCAGACCGCGTTCCTCGATCCCCCGAACAACGGGTACTGGTTCCACTCGATCGTGACGGTCGACATCGCCGCGACGGACGCGGGGAGCGGCGTCGACGCGATCGAGTATCGCCTCGACGGGGGCACTTGGGCGACGTACTCCGCATCGTTCGAGGTCGGCGAGGGCGAGCACACGGTGGATGCCTACGCGATCGACGTGGCGGGATCGAGCGGCCCGATTGTCTCGAGGTCGTTCGGAGTCGATACGACGCCCCCGATCACGACCGCGCAAATCGCGGGGCGGGCGGGAGAGAACGGATGGTACGTCGGCGCCGTTCAGGTGACGCTCGTCGCGACCGACGCGCTCGGGACCCCGACGATCTGGGCTCGCGTGGATGGCGGCAGCTGGACGAGGTACACAGGCCCGCTCCTCTTCGATACGGGCGTGCACACGCTCGACTACTACGCCGTCGATGCCTCGGGCCTTCAAGAGGAGGTTCAGACGCAGACGGTTTCCATCGACTTCGCGGCGCCGACGGCGAGCGCGTCGCTTCTTCCGCCGTCGGCGTCCGGGTGGTACACGTCTGCGATTCCCGTGACGATCGCCGCGTCGGATGAGCTCAGCGGGGTCGCCTCCATATTCTATCGGATCGACGGCGGCGCGTGGCAGACATACTCCGGATCCTTCCTGCTCACGCCAGATGGGGAACACACGCTCGAGTACGTCGCGGTCGATGCGGCCGGGAACCGAGAGTCGACCCAATCGATATTCGTGCGCATCGACACGACGCCGCCGGTCGTCGCGGCCTTACCCCCGTCGCTCCACGTCACGACGTCCCAGGTGTTTCTCTCGTGGACCGGGAGCGACGCGGGATCGGGAATCGACCATTACGAGGTCCGCGTGGATGGCGGCAGATTCGAGTCCGTCGGAAGCAAGAGATCGGTTTCGTTGCAGCTGGCGGACGGATTGCACACGATCGTCATTCGGGCGATCGATCGGGCGGGAAACGAAGCCTCCACGGTAGTCACCGTGCGGGTCGACACGAATGCGCTCAGCACGTCCGGCCCGTACGGCGCGACGCTGGATTACGCCATCATCTTGGCCGTGACCGCCGTCGCGATTGCCGTCGCATTCGTCGTCATTCGAAGACGGAGACGAGCGGTCTAGTCGCGTCGGGACCGACGGTTTGCTTGCTTCGTCAGCGATGGTAAAGTACGCTGTAGAACCGGTTCTCCTTCGCGGTCCGCTCGAGGCGGCCGAAGATCGCGAGTTGGTACCCGCACTTCTTGCACTTGTTGTCCTTGTCGAGATACCAGCCCGTGATGTCGAACCCGTACCGCTTGATCGCGACCGCGCCGCAGCCCGGGCAGTACGTGTGCTCGAGCGGATGGCCCGGCACGTTGCCGATGTAGACGTACTTCAGGCCTTCCTCCTTCGCGACGGCGCAGTGCTTCTCGAGCGTCTCGACCGGCGTCCACGGGAACTCCATCATCTTGTAGTCCGGATGGAACCGCAGGAAGTGGATCGGCGTGTCGGGCCCGAGGTTGTCGTACACCCATTTCGAAAGCTTCCTCGCGGCGTTGAGGTCGTCGCCGACCTGCGGGACGATGAGGTCCGTGATCTCGATGTGGATCTTCTTCGTGTCCCGCGTGTCGAGGAGCGTCTGGAAGATCGGGTCCGCGTTCGGGATGTTGATGTACTTCCGGACGAAGTTCGTCTCCCCGGATCCTTTGAAGTCGACCGTCACGCAGTCGAGGAACTTCGGCATCTCCGCGACGGTCTCCGGAGTGTCGTAGCCGTTCGATACGAAGATGTTGATGAGCCCGGCCTTGCGGGCCATCATCCCGATGTCCCGCGCGAACTCGATGAAGATCGTCGGCTGATTGTACGTGTATGCGAGGCCTTGGCAGCCCTGCTCGAGCGTCATCCGGACGACGTCTTGCGGCTCGACCTCGATGCCCTCGACCTTGCGGCGCTGCGAAATATCTGCGTTCTGGCAGTTTGCAACGGCGACCAGATTCGCGGTGTAGCTGTGGTCCTCTTCCACTTCGATGTTGTAGACTGGGCCAACGTAGGTCTTCGTGCGAATTTTCCGAATGGGAACGAACACATAGTCGTCCGTAATCATCTGGCCTAGGAGCTTGGCACGTTGGAGCAGGAGGCTCGACCCCGATGCGGTGACGGTCGCGACTGTCTCCTCGATTCGGTTGTACGTCTCGACCCAGGGCGGCATGCCGTGGATGCGGCCAAGGCGTGTCGCGCGGGGAATGACGAGGCGGTCGCCTACCTCCAATTCGTCCGCTTGGATTTCCTGGATGGCTCCTCCGTTGACCGATGCATAGACACGGTGGTCCGGAGTACACTCAAGCGCGTCCATTCCCGCCGAGTCGAGTACCAGGACGGGACCCGAGTAGAAGTGCTCAAATGCATTGACGATTCGACGCCAACGCCCGCGATGCGTCAACGCTGATCGGCCGCTTACACGTCGGACTTTGTCGTTGTCGGTTATGGCCGATGACTGAAAGATCCTTTCGATGGTTTCCCGACCGCGATCTGTGATGACCTCGGTTCCGGGGAGGAAGCAGTAACGGCAAAGCCAGTTACACCCGGTCGTCGCGATGCTGAAGATCTTCGATCCAGGCCGCCAGTGCGACACGGGTTTCTTCTCGATCGGGTCGACGTGGCCCGTGATGACGCGGCCGTAGACGTAGAGCCAGAGCTTCCCCTCGTGCACGCCCCGAATGCCGCAGAGCCCGACCTGGCCCTCGCCGATCTTGCAGTACCGCGCGCACGCGGTGCACATGATCTTGTTCGTGCCCTCGACCGGCCTCCAGAGCTCGGCGACCTTGCCCATCGCCTTGCCCGGCGGCTCCCGGACGTCGAGGACCTCCGGCTCCGAGATCATCCCCCGTACACTGCCGCTTTTGGGTTAAAATCCTTTGGAGACGGTTCTCTAGCTTTTGTGTTGGAAGCCTCCCTGACGGCTCCGGTCCCGGCACTCGTGACTCGGCCGCATGGGCGTTGCAACGACACTCAAGCGCACTTCATCGACCAAGCGGTGTCAGAATTTCACTTTCGGGCATCTCCCCTAGAGGGCCTGACGTGCACCTCCGCGCTAGGGGAACTGATGGACGTTCATCGGGCCCTCGCATTCCAAGTCCGATGGGATGCTCCGTCGTTGGACTGGCTCCTGTCCGAGTTCCGGCTCCTAGTGAACGAGTCGATCCGCATCGCGCTCCGAGAGAACCTCCGCTCTCGCGCCCGACTCGCCCGGGCCGCCTACCAAGTCTTGAGCCGCGGGCATGCCCTGTACAAGCAGTACATCCCATCCGCGTTCGAGGTCGCCTTGACAGTCCTGAATGCTCATCGCCGGCGGCTGAAACGAAAGAAGCGATCTTCGGTTCCCTACATGCGCAAACTCATGCTCAAGGCGGAGAACCAGTCCTATTGGCTCGATCGCAAGACCGGACGCCTCCGCATTCCAATCCGGGGGACGGAAGGCGTACAGCTCCACTTGCCCCTTTCGAAATGGCATCGCTCGTTTCTGAGCGATCCGGCGTGGTCCCTTGGCTCTCTCACCGTGGTCCCAGGGAAAATCATCCTCGTCCTTCGGAGGGAGGCTCCGAAGCCGTACGAGCCCAAAGGGGCGATCGCGCTCGACACGAACGAGGAGTCGTTGGACGGAGTCGTGGCCTCCTACGAAGGCATGGTCCCGACGAGCCTGCCTCTCGGTGGCGTTCGGCGAATCCAGGCAACCCACTTCCGACGACGGAGGAGGCTCGCGATGAAGAAGGCCGGGGACCGGAGGGTAATGCGTCGCCTGTTGAACCGCGAAGGTCGAAGGGAGCGGCATCGCGTCCGCGCGCGTCTGCATCGCGTGTCCAAGGGCGTCGTGCAGTTCGCCAAGAATGGCCGAGCGGCGATTGTCCTCGAGGACCTCACCCTCCATGGCGCGGGAGGCCGATCGCGTCGAATGAACCGTCGCTTGTCCTCGTGGCCTCGCTCCGAGATCCATCGTCAGATCGAGTACAAGGCCGCCCTCGCCGGCGTGCCCGTCATCAAGGTGAACCCTCAGTGGACCAGCAAGACCTGCCCAGTGTGTGGCGCCCGGCGCCGAGATAGGGTGGGCCCGGTGTTCGTGTGCCTGATGTGCGACTGGGAGATGGACCGGCAGATCAACGCAGGCATGAACATCCTGAAGACCGCCTTGGCCTCGAACGAGGCTTTGGCAAGGGCTGTACGGTTCCAGCCCGGTGCCCTCCGCCATGATGTCGTGAGTCCCCTCTACGACCTGTCCCGAGCAGGGACGGGCGCACGGGACGAGCCGAGCGGAGT